>Ga0210408_10004391_pt1 | contig 12607 bp, 14 predicted proteins | sample IncBWH4MmetaG_FD_155471 | JGI IMG/M metagenome (GOLD analysis project Ga0210408, IMG submission 155471) | Forest soil microbial communities from Barre Woods Harvard Forest LTER site, Petersham, Massachusetts, United States - Inc-BW-H-4-M | ecosystem: Environmental > Terrestrial > Soil >...
GCTATTTCGGGAGACGGTACCCTAGTGCATCGTCTCATAAGTGGGAGGCACACCGTTGGCTTCAAAAGGGTTTGGATGCTAGGCGTGAGTGAGGAGCATATCCGCTGCGATACGTAACGAACGAGCAACGACGCAGACGAACCCTTTTCAAGCCAACCCGGAGGGCCGATGGCGCTTTGGCCGATTTTCCGCGTTGCTCGCTTCTCACGTACAAATCCAAGTATGATCGTCGCTCGTGCCTTGAAAATCGGCCAAATCGCCGACGGCGGTATGCCTCCCACTTATGAGACGATGCACTACAGATGGTGTGTCGCTGCATGCTTGATCCTTTCGTAGATGCCGTGGTAGGTTTCCAGTTCCTCGGACGTGATGCTGTCCGCCCCGTACCAGCAGCGTTCAAACCCAAGACGGCTCTGCGCAAACAATGCGAGCAGGTCGGAGCGATGTATAGTTTTTCGACGAAGCTCCATTTCATAGTCGCTATTCGACTTCCATCGCTCCACCGCGATAAATCGTTGGGAAGCCAGGAGCGCAAGGATCGCCAGAAAAAGCGCACGCAGCGCCTGGCGAAATTCGCCGGCCGCAATCTTCTGGCGAGCCAGCGCGGACCATTCGTCATCTGGAAGTTGATCGGCAGATATTTGCTCGTCGGCGAGATCTGGCATTGGAGGTGGTACGACCGGCTTACGGCGCACGGTTGCTCTGAGTTTTCGAAGTCGAATAGCGAATAGGATCAAGATCCCGGCAAACGCCGCCCAAAGCAGGTAAGTCAGCGCTTTAAATACCCCGGAAGGGAGTTGCGATTCGGACGTTGGCGGCTCGGCAAAGAAATTTTTGAAATCGAAAACCTTAAGCAGCGATTTCCAAAGCCGGTTCAGTGCGTTGCCGAAGGAAAAAGAGGTCTCGCGTATCCAGGATATGAGCTGATCGATGAGCGGCTTTTGTTTCGAGCCTTGAGCTGGCGAATAGGATTGGCGCCAGTTGAATTCCGGATTTTCCAGGACTCGTTCGATTTGCCGATTCAATGCCGGTTCGGTGATTGCATTTGGAGGAGCGTTGCTGGCAACGCCCAAGGGCGTCGCCAGCAACGCCCCTCCAACGGCCACGGGCGTAGCAAGCAACGCCCCTCCAACGGCCAAAGGCGTGGCCAGCAACGCCCCTCCAGCGAGAATTACCAGTGCACTACTTCGGTGCACGCAACGCTCCTTCCGGATTTCCCAAAGCGTTTAACCGTCTCAGCAAATCCGCTCCGGTCGCCTGCGATTCGCCGTCACAACATCGGATCACATGGATCGCCTTGGCCAGAAGATCAATGATAAAATGAGCGACGGCTGCCAGGGCGATTACTAAGACCGGCGAGAAGATCCAAGTATAGCTTCGTGTTAGAAAACCCTCGATACCGAGCAGGGTCTTGAGAATGAATGGGATGGAAAAGGTGACGACGTAAAGGTCGAGAAACACGACAAGAGCCAGTAGAGACAAGAGACCGTATACGGTGTGATTCTGAGCGGGCCAGAGACGCGCAAGCTCCCAACTCTTTCGTAGGTCTTTTCGTTTGGCGCCGCCAAGGACCGTAAGGTTCTGGAAAAATGAAGATACATAAGTGACAGGAAAAAGTAGTAGCCAAGCAAGCGGCTTAATGAAAAGGCCGAACGGCTGGAAAGCGATCTGCCTGCTCCAGATCGACAGCATTGTTTTTGGTTCCCACCATCTTTCTACGTTGCCTGTGTAGGCGCGAACGAGTTCGCGGCAACAGAACACCTCCAAACCTTTCATCCAACAATATGCCAAAGCGACGATCACGGCAGACGCGGTGCATTTAGCTCCGGCATCTCGGCTGTAGCTCATTTCCGTGCAAAAACTGAAGAGCGCTAGCAAAAACGGGACGGTTCCTCCGCAGTAGAGCGCAAAGACGGTCACTGGAGCTGTGCGAAGCAGTTGAACGGCTTCCTCGATCAAAACCAAGCCTGTCCGATCGGTTCTCATTGCCCGAGGCTCCTGAGATAGCCGCCGTCGTGTACGTTTGGTGGAATCAAAATTAAAGATTGCCCGATCAGATAAAAGAAGAACCAGGCGACCGCGATCCCGACCATCATCTTGATGATTGACATTAACCAGGCTGCGTTCCGGTTCGCAGGTTCGACTCGAGGTCTTACCCTCTGAAGGCAGCTTGAGCACAGGAATTTCTGTTCATGCTCGGTAATGCATTCCCTGCAGAAGTAGTTTCCGCAGGAAGGACAGCGGACAACTGCTTCCCGATCACCATGGATCAGGCATCGTTGAAGAGTCAGGTTCATCCTTGCGCATTCTGAATCAGTGGCACGATGATTTCCATTCCAGAGCTAAAATCGCGAATTCTTTCCAAAGGTGCAAACCGATGGGTTTGCACTGCTGTCTGGAGCCGAACGATGCAGGTGGGGCCCGAGAGAATGTTATGGATGAAAGCAAGTCCAAAAAACGCAGTGAACAGCGTTCCGAATGTCAGGGTCACCGGATTGTGAGGAATGAGAAGGAGCGCGCTAAGCAGGGCAAGAAAACCCCAAATTAGCCCGAGGACTATCCATCGCGGGCTTTTCGTCTCGGTGATAGCCTGAATATCGCGAAAATAGAAGCGCTTATAGCGTTCGACCAGAATGAATTGTTCAATTAAGAGCAAATGATCTGTCCCGAGATATAACTTCGTTCTCATGCCGGGAAGCAGGCTCAGAAGCAAGCCACCGTCGGAGATCTTTTTGTACGAAATGCTCATAAAGTGTGAGTGAATTGCTCTGAATTGGTCACCAGGTAATAGATCAGCAGGGCCCAACCCGCGATTAAGAGAACAGCCAAAAAGCTCGCTATGACGAAACGAAGACGAGATCTGGGAAGAAGGCTCCATTGTCTCGACCAGTAAAAGAGGGCCAAAAACAAGGAAACTGGAGCCGAAAGAATAGTGAGAAATGCGAAGACCACAGTTACTAATGGGAGGGTCACCAGTAGAAGAGCCACATTGTCAAAGAGAGCCGCATGGTTCACCAGTCCGGTTTGATCCTTTTGTCTTCTTGCGTGGGAAACGCAATCTGCACAAAGTTTTCTGCTGCCGACGGTAATGAGGCAGGTTTCGCAGAGAAACCTCCCGCAGTTGTCGCACGGCGAAACTGCGCCGTACCTGGAGTGAAAGAAACAAACGGCTTCGCCCTCCTGGGCGAGATGAATTTCTGGACGAGAAGAATTATCGCGGTCGAATGCCGGAAAAACATAGGCTGCCACTTGCCGATTACACGCCGGACACGGCGCCGGCTGACCTGAAACAAAGCGATCGACCGGCAGCCGCTGACTGCAGTGAGGACAACTTAGAAACGCCACCATTTAGGTTAAAACCAACTTATTCGACTTTGATGACTCTGGTGTCTGCGATGTAGTCATGTAGCGCGCGCCGCTGCGAATCAAATCCCACCATGATGTAACCTACGTACAAGGTGAGATCACTCAGCGATTTTCCAAAAAACCGGATTGCCGCTCTCCGGTAGGTTAGTCGGGAGGAGTCGGACCGGACGATCCGCATTCGGAGCAGTAGCTTGCCTGGTGTACCGCCGTACCGACCAACAGAATAGACTTCGTACGCGAAAGCAATGAGTAAACCAAATAGTACGAAGGCGGCTTGGATCGCCAGTAGGGTGCCCAAGGCGGAAGTATTTTCGAACTGGCTCAAGCCGGTGCCGGGTCCTGGAAACGGGTAAAGCCGGAAGATGATCGCCTCATTGACCAAGGATAACGGAACAGTAATGACCGATAGTAACAATCCATCGAGCAGCCTCGCACATAAGCGGATCCAAAAACCGCAATAATGAGCGGCTTCTTCGCGCGCCAATCCTTCGCGAACTTTTTGAAAAAAGGCGGCTTGACATCTCGGGCAGATGTACAAGTCCCTGTAACGGATCGCCGGCTCCTGCTCGATCTGTCTCTGGCATTCGTGGCAGCGGACGGATGCGCGTTGGAAAATTTCCCCGAAGGGTTGCCAAGCACTCATGCCGGTTCGCCAGAGAGGAGTGGTCCACTCGACAACGCCAGATAGTGCAAGCTTTTCCAGCGCTGCTTCTTCAACAGGACCCTGGGTGTGCCCGTCCAGCCCGTAATACCAGCTCATAGCTCGTAGGTAAATGCTCGCGGAAAGGTGCAGCGGCGTCAATGGGGGGAAACGTGTCGGCGTATCGGCGTAAGGGCGTGTCGGCGTGTGTGACGCGGTAGGGTTGCGCTCCCGCGCGACCGGCGTTGCACGTCTGGAAACTTCCGTTTGCTGATTGTGCCGCCGCAGCCCTTTATCCTACATTCACTCCTTTTGCTTGTTGCACGTTCTATCAACGTGCAACGCCGGTCGCGCGGGAGCGCAACCCTACCGCGTCACACGCCGACACGCCCTTACGTTCCTTTGCCAGTTTGCCCAGGGTCTCGATCGCATTTTCGATCTGGGGCGACCACGGGTAACCACAGCTGATGCGCAGGCAGTTATGGAAATTCTTTCCGTTTGCGGAGAAAATGCAGCCTGGTGCGACAGCGATCCGGTATTTGTTTATCGCAACGGCGGCAAGCTCCGTTGTATCTATGCCCGAATCAAACTCGATCCAGAGTACAAATCCGCCCTGAGGCCGCGATACCCTGATGTCGGAAGGAAAGTAGCGAGCGACCGCGCCGCTAAAGCGCTGTATTTGGTCGGCGAAAAATGCTCGAATTTTTCTGAGGTGCGCGTCGTAGGCGCCGTGCTCCAGGAATTCGGCGATTGCCATCTGTGTAATCGTCGGGCAACTCAGCGTTTGGTTTGTTTTAAGCTGCAGAATCGGATCACGGAAACGGCCCGGAGAAATCCAGCCAACTCTTAAACCGGGCGCCAGCGTCTTCGAGATCGAACTACAAAGGAGCACCAAGCCCTCGGTATCGAAAGCTTTTGCCGTGACCGGGCGCCGATCACCGGGCGGACAAAGATCACCGTAAATATCGTCTTCGATCAGTGGCACTTGGTATCTTGCCAAAATAGAGACCAACCGCTTCTTTTTTTCGATTGAAATGGCGCATCCAAGAGGGTTGCAATAATTTGTTACCAATAAACAGGCGCCGATTCTGGGTATCGACTGCAGGGCGTGCTCGACGTCGTTCGGCGAAACACCGGTGCGCGGATCTGTGGGTAGTTCGACGACTCGCAACCCGAGATTTTCAATGATCTCAAGAATTCCGTAATAAGTTGGTGACTCGACCAGGACAGCGGAATGTGGCGGGCAGGTGGTTCGTAGAGACAAGGCGATGGCTTCGGCCGTGCCGTTAGTGACAATGAAGTCTTCCGGCGTCAGCAGGCACCCCCAATCACTTGATCGGCGCGCAAGCTGTTTGCGCATTTTCGGGTGACCCGCGGGCTCGGCATAGCCAACGACTTCTGCCGATGCCGAGCGAGCGAGGGCGGAGATCATCCGTCCGAGCTTTGCGGTTGGGAGGATATCCGGGGACGGCACAGCGACACTCAGCGGGATCACGTTCTTCGAGCTCCCCAGGGAGAATGCCTGATAACGCAGCTTACTGACTTCAACCGGCGATGCTTTCAATCGGAGAGGTTGAGGCAGCGGCTCCGGTAATTGGGTTCTAAACCTGATATAAAATCCACTTCTAGGTCTGGCTTCGACAACGCCGCGGTCCTCGAGAACCCGGAATGTGTGCAGGACAGTTTCCACGCTCAGCCGGTGGTCCTCGCAAAGGGATCGAACCGATGGCAAACGATCTCCGGGGCGAAATACGTTTGCCAGGACTTGGACCTCGATTGAATTGGCCAATGCCAGGTAGGCGGGCGCGGAATCGTGTCGACGTATCGGCGTTGGGGGGCGCGTAACGGCATGCGAAGAGCGTATCGGCATATCGGTGGAACGGTCGAACGGTAAACGGTGAATTGGGTGTGGATACTGATGGCACTTGACCGGAGGGGGTGCAAACTGTTCTGGTCGAATTTTTATCGAACTGTATCTGTTCTGGTAAGTAATTCTGTTGAACGCTGTTCGGGTGAAATCATTGTCAATCGCCGCGCCCGGTACCGTGTTTGTCCAGAACAGATCTCCTGAATGGCGAAGCTGGTTCTTTACGTTCGTTGGTGTGCTCTGTTTCAGCTTCACTTTTCCAATGACGCGACTGAGCCTGCGTGCACTTGATCCGATCTTAATCGCGCTTGTGCGCGGTGCAGGGGCGGGGGTCGCGGCACTGGTCTATCTCATGCTGAGCAGGCGCCGGATTCCGGGCCGGTCGCAATTGGTGCGTCTGGGTTTTGCGGCTATTGGGATGGTGGTGCTTTTTCCGATCTTTGTTTCAATCGCACTCAAGTATGTTCCTGCGACGCATGCGTCGGTGCTTGGATCGATTCTGCCGCTGGCAACCGCCGTGTTCGGAGTCATCCGCGGGCGCGAATCGGTTTCCCGCGCGTTTTGGATATTTGCGATTCTGGGGACAGGCGCGATAGGTCTGTTCTCGGCCTATCGATCAGGCTTTCATTCGACCGAACAGGCAGATGTATTGTTAGTCGCAGCCTTTATCGCCTGTTCCTACGGGTACGCTGAAGGGGGGCTGCTCGCTCGTGAGATGGGAGGCTGGCTGGTGATCTGCTGGGCGCTGGTGACGGTGCTCCCGCTGGAGTTGATTGCGCTGATTATCTACGGTTCGTGTGCTGGTGTTCGAATCGCGTCGGCAACCGCGGAGACATGGGCGGGGTTGCTGTACCTCACGGCAGTCAGCCAATTCATCGGGTTTTTCTTTTATTACAAGGGTCTCGCCCTGGGAGGCATCGCCAAGATGAGCCAGGTGCAGTTGCTCTTGCCGTTCCTGGCGATCTTCGCTGCTCACTGGATTCTGGGCGAACAAATCGATGGGTCGGTGATCGTTGGGACCCTTGCTATCACGGCGATCGTCGTAGCGGGAGGGAAGAGCGTATCGGCGTATCGGCGAACGCTGAACACCGAACGCCGAACGCTGAATGAGCCCAATGCTAGCTGATACAGATGCTTCACACCGCCTGGGTGCGACGAAAAGAACCATTGTTCCGTTCGTTAGTCACTTCAGGGAGACTAAACCCGTTTTCGTCTGCTTTTCTCGCGGAGACGAGATCCATTCCTGCTTTGAAGCTGCCGTCGAGCTGATTCTAGTCGCGGCAGGCGTCGCCGGTGTGATCGCCGCCATGATGGCCGGATTGTCGTAAGCCGAGGAAGGCTGTAAGTGAGGTTTGTGATCTGACAAAGCCGCATCCGATAAAACGAACCAGGCTGCACCCCTTACAAAAGAATTCGAGGACGATTAAAGGAACGATTATTGGAGGGGAGCCGTCGACCGCCGAACGATAAGCTCTGGGGTAAATACGAGGGTTTGCGCGGGTTTACCGCCGCGGAATCGTGCGAGGAGGAGTTCCATGGTGGATTTACCCATTTTCTCCATTGGCTGAGAGATAACGGTCAAAGGAGGGTCCATATACTGTGCCCAAAATGAGTCGTCGAAACTGACGATCGACATCTCCTCGGGGATGGTGACACCGTTGTCTCGGACGAAAGCGATCACCCCGGCTGCCATTTCCATGTTTGCCACAAAGAGAGCCGTGGGAGGGTGATGCAGCGAATGCAACTTTTGCGCAGCCCGAAACCCGGATTCCTGGAGAAAATTTCCGTATTGGACATACGCCTTCCTTACGGCGATGTCGTTCTTGCGCAGGGTGTCCTCAAACCCTGCAAGGCGCCCTCGCGCATTTGAAAGATGTTGTGGCCCGGCGACGGTGGCTATTTTGCGGTGCCCAAGGTCAACGAGATGCTGCGTGGCGAGTTCGGCGCCGTACCTGTTGTCTACGACGACCGTATCGATATTATTCAGGCCTGATTCGCGATCGAAATCGACCAGCACCGCTCCGGATTTCTGGAATGTACGCAGGAGATCCAGGTTCGCTCCTGTCGAGCAATTGATGACGCCGGACACTTTTCGATCCAAGAGCAGCTGGAGAGCGGCTTCCTCTTTGGCGGAATCTTCATCGGCGTTGCAGATTAGAACGGTGTATCCATTGGCCCTGGCCTCGTCCTCGATGGCTTTGACAACCGCCGCGAAGAAAAAATTCCTGATATCGGAAACGACGACGCCGATGGTTCTGGTCTGCTGCGTGCGCAAAGAGCGCGTAGTCCCGTTTGGGGTGTAACTATGGCGATGGACGGCGGCGAGGACACGTTGGCGGGTCAAGGGAGCAACATCTTCAGGGCGACTGAGAGCACGCGAAATCGTTGCGATGCTCAGATTGAGCTCTCTGGCGAGATCGTGGAGTGTCATAATCGGAAACCCCGACTTCTGGAGTCTTGAGGAGATGGAGGGCTAGGAAGCTTGACATCCGTTGTGCACGAACTATAACCGGATGTAAAGTTTTACATTGTAGCCCAAACGACAGATCGAGGCAGTCCGGGAAAGCTGGCAAATCCTGCGGGAAGACGGTGTTTTCGTCGGATCAAAGCTCCTTCCAGGTTGGGTCATCGCTCTGAAGTTTATGTTTCCCCCAATCGAACAGACCGAATGCTCAGATCACCTGGCTCTGCAGATGCGAGGGATCTCCAAGAGTTTCGGCCCGACTCCTGTGCTAAAGAAAGTGAGCTTTGATCTGCGCGCCGGCGAGATCCACGCGTTGATGGGTGAGAACGGAGCTGGTAAGACGACCCTGATGAAAATTGCCGCCGGGCTGATCGATGATTTTGAGGGCGAGATATACGTGGAGGGGAAACAACATCGAATGGCGTCTCCGCGAGAGGCGGCAAGAGCTGGCATCGCGATGATTCAGCAAGAGCTCAGCCTGGTGCCCGAATTGGCGGTCGATGAGAATATCTTTCTGGGACAGGAGAAAATTCGATCCCTGTTTTTAGTGGACCGGGACCAACAGGTCCGGGCGGCTCGCGAGGTTCTAAGTCCTCTGGATTTTCATGGTCGGATAGATTTGCCGGTGGCAAAACTGCGGGTTGGCGAGCAGCAATTGGTGGAGGTCGCGAAGGCCCTGGTATCAAAAGCACGGATCCTGATCATGGATGAACCTACCTCGGCACTATCCATCAACGAAACAGAGCGCCTGTTTCAGGTTATTCGCAAATTGGCGAAAGAAGGCGTTGCCATCGTTTACATCTCACATCGCATGGAGGAAGTCATTGCGGTAGCCGATACGGTGACTGTACTTCGGGATGGTCAGCATATTGGAACCATGTCCGCCAAAGCGGCGAGTCGACGCGAGATTATTCGGATGATGGTGGGTCGCGAACTGCAAGAAATCATCGCGAGCGGCAAGTCGAAAACTGCCACGCAGAAACCAGTTCTCGAGGCGCGCGATCTCTGGCTGGAAAATCCTTTGCCGACTTCGGCGCGACCGAAGCTGGTGCAAGACGTGAGCTTTGCCGTAGCAGCTGGAGAGATCTTGGGACTTGCCGGGTTACTTGGTGCGGGTCGAACTGAAACCCTGGAGGTTCTGTTTGGGTTGCATTCCGGAACTTCTGGTGGTGAGGTGCGCATCGAAGGCAAAGAGATTCATCTATTGAATCCAGTTGCAGCGAAGGCCGCGGGTATAGCATTCGTGACGGAGGATCGCAAGCGAGATGGACTTGTGCTGGGGGCTGGAATTGATCGGAATGCCGAGCTGGCAGTGTTACGGACCATCGCGGCCTTCGGGATAGTGTCAGCCGACGGAGAGTTGGAGCTGGCCGAGCGTACAATTCGTGATCTGGGCATCCAAGCCAGTGGGCCTCGACAGCTCGCTGGGACGCTGAGCGGCGGCAACCAACAGAAACTCGTGATCGGGAAATGGCTGCTGACCAGACCGCGCGTTTTGCTGCTGGACGAACCAACTCGGGGAATCGATGTGGGTGCTAAGGTAGAGATTTATCGTTTCATCGGAACTCTGGCTGAGCAAGGCCTGGCAATTGTGCTTGTTTCCTCTGAATTGCCGGAATTAACCCTGCTCAGCGATCGGATTCTTGTACTGCGTGAAGGCCGTCCGACAGCGTTACTGAACCGAGCACAGTTTTCGCCTGAAACAATCTTGGAATATGCTTCGCCTGGAGGCTCGGTGCAGCCTGCGTTCGCGGGAATGGAGTTCGCACAATGAAAGGTATTGCTTCCACGGTTGGGAAATTTATTCTGCAGACTAAATTGTTCTGGGGGTTAGCGGCCCTTTACCTTGTGGGTATCTTTTCGTCGCCGGTTAACCGTAAAGGGCTGAACATTTTCCTTGAGCCAGGGAATCAGTCAGACGTACTTCGTCAGGTATCCAACAATGGAATTATCGCGGTCGGAATGACCTTGGTAATTTTGACCGGCGGAATCGACCTTTCTGTAGGATCGATGATGGCGCTCGGTTCGGTCGTGTGTGCGATGCTCTTAACTGAACAGGGCTGGACCAATGCGTCGTTGTTGGCAATCCCGATCCTGGCGTTTGTCTGCATTTTTCTTTGCGCTTATCTGGTGCCTTTGATCGCGATTAACCTACACCGGGGCTCGGCGAAAGCCGTGGAAAAGGCGAGTTCGCGGGTTAGGTGGTTTAGCATTCTCCTGGGAGTCATTCTGGCCAGCCTCGCGGTGTGGTGGACGGTCAGTCAGCTCAAAACGAAGTTTGGGATTGTTGGTGTTTTAATTGCTGTCCCGGCCGTCGGACTTGTTTTCGGAGCAGTGAATGGGCTGATCATCACCAAGGGAAAAATGCAGCCGTTCATCGTTACGCTTGCGATGATGGTAGCAATCTTAGGGATCGCGCGGCTGCTGGGGGGGTCGAACATGGCGGTTCACCCGGTATACACCGGCTCGAACGCGACGGAAGACTTCGACATTCTTCGGGCGTTGCTTTTCCAAGTTATTCCAGTTCCCGGGATTTTCTTTCTGATCGCAGTATTAGTCTTTGGGTTCGTCCTAAAGGTAAGCACCTTTGGGCGCTATATCTATGCGATTGGTGGCAATGAACAAGCAGCTCGTCTGGCCGGCATCCGCGTCGATCAATTGAAGATAGCGGTCTTCGCGATATCTGGTATGCTCGCGTGCACGGCCGGGGTATTGTACACTGCTCAGTACCGACAAGGTAAGCCAGATGCTGGAGCGGGTGCGGAACTGGATGCCATCGCCGCGGTGGTCATTGGTGGCACAAATTTGATGGGGGGTAGAGGATCAATGACCGGGACTTTGGTGGGCGTACTGATCTTCGGTTTTTTGGGAAATATTCTGCAGTTGCGCAATATCGATAGTAACACGCAGTTAGTTTTGAAGGGAGTGATAATTTTGGTTGCGGTATTGTTGCAAGAAGGTCAACTCGGGGTGCTGTGGAAACAAATCCGGGCCTATTTCAAGGTGAAGGAACATGGCCGGGAAATAGTTGCTCAGCCCCGCCCGATCGAGGAAGTGAGCAAGTGAAGGAGGTTTCCCAGCCTGACTGGGATACGCGATTTTTATGACAGAGTGGTGGTGAAATATTCGGAGATAGAGAGCAAATATAGATAAATATTAACAGTTAGTGATTCCCCCTATGAACAGAAGAACGTTTATCAGAACAACTGTTGTCGCAGCAGCGGCAACGACGGTATTCAAACCATTGTATTCTCGGGCCGAATCGAAGAAATATCGATTTGGCTTTTCACAAGTGACGACTGTTGAGCCGTGGCGCGTGCAATTCAACAAAGAAATGATCAAGGAGGCCGCTAAACATCCGGAACTTGAGTTGATTGTTACTGACGGGCAAGACAAGACGGAAAAGCAGGTGGCCGATGTTGAAAATCTGATTCAACAGGGCGTTGACATTTTGTTAGTCAGTCCAAAAGAGTCGGCGGGATTAACAGGTGTAGTGCTCAAGGCGATCGACGCTAAGATTCCGGTAATCATCCTTGACCGAAATGTCGAGACTGACAAGTACACGCAGTTTATTGGCGGCGACAACGTCTTGATTGGACGTGAAGCCGGTAAATACGCTGTGGAATTACTTGGCGGTGAGGGCAAAGCAAAAGGTAACCTGGTGGAGTTATGGGGTGGCATGGGTACCCAGCCGGCTCACGATCGTCACGATGGCTTCATGGAATACGTCGGTAAGGAATCGGGTATCAAGTCGTTGCTGCAACCGATGGATTGCGATTGGAAACAGCAAAAGGCGTACGAAGTCATGTCTACGGCGTTAAAGTCGTTTGATCACATCGATTTGCTCTACGGCCACAACGATCCTGAGGCCTATGGCGCATATTTGGCGGCGAAAGATGCCGGACGCGAAAAAGAGATCAAGTTTCTCGGTATCGACGCACTACCTGACGAGGGGGTAACCTGGGTAGCAAAGGGCCAGTTGACCGCGACTTTCCTGTATGCAACGCCGGGCGCGGAAGGAGTTCGTCAGGGATTAAAGATTGTGAACGGCGAAAAGGTGGAAAAGAAGATCACCTTGCCAACCATGAGAGTTGATAAGACGAACGCTGAGCAGATTCTGAAAGACAACGGGCTTGCGTAAGAAGAAGGAGTTGCAGGAGTTCAGGAGTTACAGGAGTTGCAGAATAAGAGCGGCAATGTGTTGTCCGGTTGAGACGGTCCTGCGGGATCATGTTATCTCTTCTTTCTGTAACTTCTGGACTCCTGCAAC
>Ga0210408_10004392_pt1 | contig 12607 bp, 8 predicted proteins | sample IncBWH4MmetaG_FD_155471 | JGI IMG/M metagenome (GOLD analysis project Ga0210408, IMG submission 155471) | Forest soil microbial communities from Barre Woods Harvard Forest LTER site, Petersham, Massachusetts, United States - Inc-BW-H-4-M | ecosystem: Environmental > Terrestrial > Soil >...
CGCCGGCGACGCATAGGGCGCGGCCCATGCGTGCCGGTCGTTGCTGCCTCACGCAAACCATCAACGCCGGCGCTCACCGCGCGACTCGCGTCTTGGTTTACAAGGGTCGCCGAACTTCGACGATCAAATCCTCGACTCCACGAACGCTGCGTTCCTGGGTTACCGAGATCGCCGCCGTTGCGCCCGCGGGCTGATCGGCAATCGCCGGCACCGACAGTGTGAACGCTGCCATCACGGCTGCAAACTGTGCCAACACGGCAAAAACCGCCACAAACGAGCAAACAATATTACTGCGCACGAGTAATCCCTCCGCAAATATCCAATGAACCTTCGCCCCGCCCACTGTACGTCGTTAGGGGTTGCCATTAGGCGTGCGCGGCTCAACGAAGCTGGATTGAAAAACTCGATTCCGTCACGAAATCGCCGGAAGTTTTGCGCGGCGGGTCTCGACGCCCATGGCTTATGTCATGAGCTCGAGCGCGGGGTTCGCGCCGGAGATTTTGTCAAATTCCGCGATTGGCCTTGAGGTCAGAGCGGCGCGAGCGCCCCGCTCGCGCGCAGCACCTCGTCGAGCGCTACATAGCGCTCGCGAAATTCCGGCGGCCACCGCGTTGGACGCCCGCTCGACAACTCGAGGCAGGCATACTCGATCTCGGCGCGGGCAAGCGTGGCGCCGTCCGCTTCGCGCCGCACTTGAAATCGCCGCCGCACGCGCAGTTTGCCGTCGCCGGGCAGGAGCCAGGTGGCGACGCGAATCGCATCGCCCAGCACGGCCGGCCGCAGGTAAGCGATGACGCTGCGAAGAACTGCCATGCCTCGATCGAGCTGCAGACATTTCCCCATCGGCAGGCCGAGGGCCGCGGAATGCTGCCAGGCTGCGCGGTCGAACCAGGTCATATAGACGGCGTTGTTGACGTGCTCGTAGGCGTCGATGTCCGCCGCAGCGACCGCCACCGATGCCAGATAAGGCGCCGGCAGATCCCAGTGCAAATGCCCGCTCCCGCTCATCGGCATCACTTGCGCGTGGCCAGTTCGTCTCGATAGACGAATCCGCCCTTCATCACGAAGCCTACCCGCTCGGTCACCGTGATGTCGGCCAGAGGATTGCCGGGGACCGCGACGAGATCGGCTAGCTTCCCGACCTCGACGGTCCCGATCCTCTCTTGCCAGTGGATGATTTCGGCATTGATCCGTGTGGCCGAGATCAACGAGGCCATTGGTTTTTCGCCCAGGCGGACCCGAGTGCGGAACTCGCGTGCGTTCTGCCCGTGCGCGATGACTGGAGCGTCGGTACCCAATCCGATCGGCAGGCCGGCGGCCAGCGCCCGCCGGAATCCGGCCTCGGCCATGGCGCGGATGGTGCGCATGCGTTCCATCTCGGCCGGCGGGATGGTGCTCGATCCTTCCTCATCGAGATTCGCCGACATCAGTGCCAGCGTCGGCACGTAGTACGTGCCGGGGCGCGCCTTGAGCATGGCCACCGCTTCGTCATCGAGCCCCGAACCATGATCAATGGTGTGAACGCCGGCGCGGATCGCCGCCTTGATTCCCTCGGTACCATGCGCATGGGCGGCCACGTCGCGGCCCCAGCGTCGTGCTTCCACCACGGCGGCATGCATCTCTTCTTCGGAATATTGCTGCGCTCCAGGCAGGATGCCCTTGGAAAGCACGGCGCCGGTCGCGAGAATTTTGATGAAGTCCGCACCGTTCTTGAAGTTGGTGCGCACCGCCTTCGTGATCTCCTCCGGCCCGTCGGCAAGATTATGGACGAGCGGGACCTGGACGTAGGGCGAGAATTGGCTCGCGTCCCCCGCCCCTCCGGTCGAGGACACGTAGGCGCCCGCCACCAGCATGCGGGGACCCGGCACCGCGCCCGCGTCGATGGCATTTCTCAATGCCACGTCCGTGTAGGGCCAGTTGCATCCCATGTCCCGCACCGTCGTGAAGCCGGCCTTGAGCGTGATCAAGGCCCAGTGCGCTCCCCACAGCGCTTCCTCCGCCGGCGTCGTCTTGACCAGGGCGTCCTCCCAGTGCACATCGCTGCGCCCGGTGAGGTGGGTGTGCAAATCGATGAACCCGGGCAGCAAGGTGGCGTTGCCCAGATCGATCTCGCGCGCAGCCGCGGGAATCGGCAGCGAAGAGGCCACGGCGGTGATTCGATCTCCGTCGACCCTTACCATGGCCGGCGCCAGCGGCTCTCCCCCGCGGCCGTCGATGAGGCGAGCCGCCCGTATGACGACGATGCTGACCGGCTCCGGCGCGGTGGCGGGGGACCTCTGCGCAACGGCGGTGGACGGCACGGCGGTGGACGACGCCGCGGCGGCCATGACCGCGGCCATCGCGAGCATGGCCAGTGCCGCCCGGCGCAGGCCCACCACCCCTTCAGTCGCTCCAAGCATAGTCCGCGATTCCATTACTCAGCGCGATCCGCCCTTATTCTTGTTTGAAATGCTTGCTCAATCGCAAGCCCTGGCGCTGATAATTCGACTTGACCCCAGCGCCGTAGACTCGCTCGGGCGGACCGGTCAACCTCTCATAGACGAGGCGCCCGACGATCTGGCCATCCTCGATCACGAACGGCAGCTCGTAGGAGCGCACTTCGAGCACGGCCTTTGATCCTTCGCCGCCGGCGCTGGCATCACCGAATCCCGGGTCGAAGAATCCGGCGTAGTGCACGCGAAATTCACCGACCAGCGTATCGTACGCGATCATTTCCGCCGCAAAGCCGGGCGGGACCTTCACCGATTCGCGCGACGCGAGAATGTAGAAATCGGCGGGATCGAGGATGAGACCGCGGGGTCCGGGGGCAGCCACGGGATCCCAAAAGTCGCGGGCGTTGTAATGCCCCACCTTATCGACGTCGATCAGGCCCGCATGATTCTTCGCCTTGTACCCGATGATTCCGCCCGTGGCATCGCCGTGGACATCCACGGTGATCGGCACCCCATTCTTGATCTGATCGTCCGACAGCTGGCGGCCCACGAGCTGAAACTTCTGCTGCAGCTCGCGCAGACGCTCATCGCTATTGAGAGGGGTTCCCCGGCGAATTCGCAACTGACTCAGCTTCGATCCCTGACGCACCAGAATACTGAAGGTTCGGGGAGAGATTTCCGCATACAGCGGCCCCTTGTACCCTTCGCGGACCCGATCGAATTCCGATCCATTGTCGGTGATGACCCGGGTAAAAATATCCAGCCGGCCCGTCGAGCTCTTTGGGTTGGCGAGCGCGGACATGCGGTGCTTCAGCGCGAGCTGCTCCAGCAGCGGGACGATATACACGCAGCCCTTCTCGAGCACTCCGCCCTGGGTGATATCCATCTCATGCATGGTGAAATCGCGCAGCTTCTCTTGCACGGTCGAGTTCGATCCCGGCAGGAAGCTGGCGCGGACGCGGTATGCCACGGACCCCAATCGCAGATCGATGCTGGCCGGCTGGATCTGGTCATCCAGGATGGGCTCCAGGGATCGAATCTCCTTCGTCACGTGCACGAGCTGCAGCAGCTCCTGGGCCGGCAGTATCCCGGTGGTGTACGTATCTTCCGTCGGAGCCGCCGCAGGTGCCGCCGCCGCGGGTGCCGCAGCCGCCGCAGGTGCCGCGGGTGCTGATCCAAACAAAGGACTTACCCTCTCCATCATGTCTCCACAGGACTGTTGCAATATTCGCTGACGCCGTTCTAGGCTCGAAGGGATACTCGTGAAGCCGCGGACGAATTATAGACTCTATGGTCCGGCGAGACGCAGCAATCGACCGGCAGGGGGAGTGCCGTCCTCCCCGGCAGAGCGGCGCACCAATGGCGCCGGCACTGCTACGTTAACTGAAACATTTGAGAGACGATTTTTCAGTATTTTGCGACGAGGGGAGTAGCCACTTATGAGCGCACAGCCGCCGATCGAGCACGAGGAGATCATCCGCCGCATCAGCCGCGATCTGGCAGACGGCTACGATGAAGAATTGGAGATGGAGATCGAGGACCGCCATCCGCTTCCGGGCGGCTCACCGCTCGCCGACATCAACGAGGGCAAAGACTACCGGCGGGATTATTTCCGGGAGCTGTTTCGACTCCAGGCCGAACTCGTGAAGCTGCAGGATTGGGTGGTCGCTTCGGGTCAGAAGGTCCTGATTCTATTCGAAGGACGTGATGCAGCCGGCAAGGGCGGAGCGATCAAGCGCATCAGCCAAAAGCTCAATCCGCGCGTGTGCCGGGTCGTGGCGCTGCCGGCGCCCAATGACCGCGAGCGAACCCAGTGGTATTTCCAGCGCTATGTGCCGCACCTCCCCGCGGCCGGGGAGATCGTTCTGTTCGACCGCAGCTGGTACAACCGGGCCGGCGTCGAGAAAGTGATGGGCTTCTGCACACCCGCGGAGTATGAAGAGTTCTTCCGCTCGGTGCCGGAGTTCGAGCGCATGCTGGTTCGATCGGGCATCAAGTTGCTGAAATACTGGTTTTCGATTACGGACGAGGAACAATACCTGCGGTTTCTCGGGCGCATTCACGACCCCCTCAAGCAATGGAAGCTGAGCCCGATGGATCTCGAATCCCGCCGTCGATGGGAGGCCTACACCAAGGCGAAGGAAGTGATGCTCGAGCGCTCGCACATTCCCGAGGCGCGATGGTGGGTCGTGCACGCCGTTGACAAGAAACGCGCGCGCCTCAACTTCATCCACCATCTGTTGCAGCAGTTTCCCTACGAGGAGATGCCGAAGCCGACCATCGTGCTGCCGCAGCGCGAGCATCACGAGCACTACTCCCGGCAGGCGGTGCCCGCGGAAATGGTCGTGCCGGAGGTGTATTAGCCGGGGGCGTGTCTAGCGCGGCGCGCTTTGCTGGGGGGTCGGCCGCCGGTAGACGGCGGACCCCATGAAATAAGTCTCGAGCACCTGGACCTTGGCGATATCGTCCGCCGCGCCCGTATCGGCGAGTTGCAGTATGTCTCGGTCGAGGACGATGAAGTCGGCGGATTTGCCGGCCTCGATCGACCCGGCCTCCTTGTCGCGCTTCAGGTATTGCGCGCCGTTGATGGTGTATGCATCGATCGCGTCGCGGATGGGCACTGCTTGTGAGGCATTGAGCGCGGGGCTCCCGGGGACCCGCCGCGTCACGGCCATCGCCATGTTGACGAAGGGCCGAGGATCGCGCGTCTCGACCGGTGCATCGGAGCCCGCGACCAGAATGGCGCCGGCGTCCTTGAGCGCGCGCACGGGGTAGGCATTCTTTTCGTAGTATCCGTCGGCCGGGTGCAGCGCCGCGGTATCGCCACCCCGGACCTTGTCGAAGAAAGGCACGACCGACAAATCGTACTCGGGATCGGTGGAGACCCACGAGTACGTGAACGCAAGGTACAGGTGATCTCGACCGATGCGCGCCACATCGTCGGGGTTCACCAGCTGCACGTGGGCCAGGCCGTCGTGCGTGGACGAGTTGCCGTCGGCCGCGCGTGCGGACTCGATCGCGTCCACCGCGGTGCGAATCGGCGCATCACCGATGGCGTGGATATGCACACCGAAACCGGCCAGGTGGAATCGCTTGACGAACTCCAGAATGACGGCGCGCTCGTGCTGCAGCTCGCCGCTCGATATCTGGCATTGACCGGGATGGTAGCCGTGTTGCTTGAGGAATGCGGCCGCCGCGGACGCCGACTCGTACGCCTCGCGATGGGCCCTGACCTCAACACAGAGCGATGACGCCGTGTCGACGTAGCCGGCAACGGACAAGTGCCCATCCTTGCCCGCGGCGAAGATCGGCTGCAGATAGGGCTTGATCGCCGCGACCTCCGGCAGCGTGGGGGGCATCGCGTACGGATTGCCCTCCAGTACGCCGTCGGCGAACAGCTTGACGATGTCGGCCCGGATCAGCGGGTCCTTTGCGTACTTCGAACGGATCGAGGTCGCCGTCGACACCATTCGGGCCCAGTCCGGCTGGCCGCCCGGCGTCTTGATGACATCCGGGTCATAGAACTGCGCCAGGGTCGCGCGCACCGTGAGCTTGCCGGTCTTCTCGAGCGTGTCGTACAGCGGCAGCGTCTCCGGTGGAACCGCAGCGTCCATGATGCCGGTGATGCCGACGCTGTTGAGACGCGCCGTGATGCGTGCGGGATCTTTCATGAGTTCGGGAAAATCGACCATGCGCATCGAAGGCGTGCCCATGAGTCGGCGGGCATGCTCATTCACGGTGCCGTTCGGCTCGCCGCCCGCGTCGACCCCGACCAGCTTGCGATACTCCTTGAACTCTGCGGCAAGAGTCGCCTTGGAGTAGCCGATGCTCTTGCCGTCCGCGTTCGTCGCGCGCGCGAGCGCGGCGCTGTTGAAGGCGCCGTGATGACCGTCATTGCCGAGCAGCTGGATCGGGTGCGCGGTAGAAGCGAGATCGAGAGCCGCCCGCAACGTGGGATGTTCGGCATCGGGTTCATTGCCGTTGCTGAAATTCCACTGCCGGACGCTCAGCCATTCGCCCGCCGGGACTCTGTAGCGCTTGATGCAGCCTTGGACGAAAGCCGTCATCTCCTTCAGAGACTTGGCCTGACTCTTCAGATCGCAGACATCGAGGTCCACGATCCCCAATGGGTGAATGTGAGAATCGAAGAGTCCCGGAAGAATCAGCCGGCCGGCTTGGCGTTCGACTCTGGTATTCGGGCCAATCCAGCTCTCGGCGCCGGCCTTGGAGCCCACGAAAACGATCTTTCCCGCGGTTACCGCGAGCGCTTCGGCCATCGACCGGCCGGCGTCCGCGGTATAGATCTTGGCGTCGGTGAGAACCAAGTCGGCCGGTGCGTGGGCCTCAGCCGCGACGCCGGCCGCGAACGGCACTGCCGACAACGACCATGCGATGACCGCGAGTCTTAATTCAAGTTTGTGCATCGCGGGCAAGTTTGTGCATCGCCGGCAAGTTTGTGCATCGCGGGCTCAATTCCGCCATATTGCCGTTAGTCCGTAGGTGCGCGGCCGCAGCGTCACGTTCTGCCAGTCCTGCGGATCGTAGATCTGGCTGCGCGTGAGCTCCAGAGCGGGAGCGGTGTCGCCCACATTCTGCACGAACGCCGACACATCGAGTCGCCCGAATCGCGCGCCGAACCTTAGGTTGCAAACGCCGTAAGCGGGAATCGGCTTGAGCAGCGGATCGAAGCTTGGTGTGCCGTATTCATCGGTGCCGAAGCGCCGCCATTGAGTCGTATGGGTGTAGTCGAGGCGCACGTACGCCTCGCGCTCGGTTGCCAGGGGCTGAACGTACTCGGCGGAGACCGAAATGGATTCCGGCGGGCCCGCATCGGGAATGCTCGATCCGCCCTTGTAGATCGCCTTGCCGCCGGGCGAGAGCGCGTCACGATCAAACGTCGGTTTGTTATAGCCGAAGGCGCCGCTCAGATCGAGGTGCTCGGTCGCCTTCAACTCAAATGCCAGGTCAAACCCCTTGGACGTCGCGTTCGCCAGGTTGTCGACGAAATTGTAGGCGCAGTTCGGGAGCGGCACGTTCACCTGAATGTTTTTCCATTTGATCTCATAGACGCTGCCATCGAGCACCAAGCGGCCGCCGAAGAGGCGGCTCTTCGAGCCGAGCTCATAGCTCCACAGGGAGTCGGACTTGTAGCTGGTCGGCTGGACCGGATTGCCCTGCGCATCGACGTAGCCGTTGTTGATCAAGTCCCCATTGCAGATGGTGGGCGCTCTCAAGGAAGCGCCGGCGGGTCTGAAGCCCTTGGCGGCGGTGGCGTACAGCATGTTCGCATCGTTGATCTGAAACGACACGCCGGCCTTGGGCGTCACGGCGGTCTCGGATGAATGCGTCGCGGACTGCGGGTAAGACGGCGTCAGCGCGCCCGATCCCAAAGTGCAAGTGGCTACCGGGCATGGGAAACCGAACGGCGCGTTGGAGTTATTCTCCGGTGCCAGATAGGAGGCCGTGAAGTCCAGCTTGTTGTGCGACACGCGCACGCCGGCGGTCAGCTTGAGCGGGTCGATGATCTTGTAGTCCGCCTGGGCAAATCCCGCAATCTGCTGCTCGACCGCGAGCCAGTTACCCAGGAACGAGACCGCATTCGCCAGCATGTTGTCGCCAAAGAAATTCTGCGCCGCGGTGGATCCCGGCCCAAACGGCGGGCCGCCGGTCACCCCGTAGTAGCCGAACCCCGAGGCCGTGGGATAAAACCCCACCCACGGCGAATTGATCAGGAAGTTCTCGCTGATGGGCTCCGAGGCGCTTTGTCTATCGTGCGAGAAGAACACACCCGTCACCCACGTGAGCGGCGCCGCGGAATCCTTCGATTGCAGACGCAGCTCCTCGATGAAGTTCCCCTGCGCATTGTTGTAGAGCGCCATCGCCTTCCAGCCGAGCGGCGCGTAGTTGCCCGTCGGCGTCACGCCGTCGGCCGCAACGAAGAACTGCGGCACATAGAACTCGACATAGCCCTTGGTGTAGTCGTACCACTGCACGGATTTGCGGTCGAAGTACGACGTGTTGGACACGAACTGCACCGGTCCCAGATCCCACGAGATCGCGATGGAGGACAGCGTGAACTTGTCGGTTCCGAACGCATTCTGCGGGACGTTCTCCGCATTCAGGGTCAGCTGCTGCCCTCCCCCGGGGTTGAAGACGTTGTAGACCGTTCCCGCCGGGAAGGCGACGAAGCCCTGACGCGAATAGCGGTCGGAACCGGGGTTTGAGGTGGCAAGGTCATAGACATTGCCGGCGCCGTCGTTGAGGTGGTGCTCCTGATGGAACACCGCGGGCGAGACCGTCAGTGAATCGCTGGGCGTCCACTTGAACGCCGCGCGCAACGCCGAAGTTCGGGTCCAGTTGACGTCCCTTGCAATCGTACTGGTCTGCGTGAAGTCGACCGAGTGGCCGTAGGAGGCCCCGGTCGGATCCGTGAGCTTGTAGGTGCCGTCAACCTCATTGATCCAGCCGCCCTCGTGACGAAAAAAGGCGCTGACGCGAAAGCCGAGTTGGTCCGGAATGATTGGGGCGCCGAAGGCCACACCCCCCTCATAAGTAGGCGAGCCGTTGCTCAAGGTGGCGACTTCGCTGCGCACGTAAGTTGAGGCCTGCGAGACATTCGGCGAGGTGGTAATGAAGCGGACCGTGCCGCCCTCCGAGCCTGCGCCAAATAGCGTTCCCTGCGGGCCGCGCAGCACCTCGACGCGCTCGACGTCGAACAGTCCCGGGAATGCGTTGCCGGCGCCGAAGCCCAAGTTTCGGACCTGAATCGGCGTGTCGTCGATGTACACGCCGGTGGTGCCCGAGCCGGCATCCGAGGAGATGCCGCGAATCGAGATTTGGTTGGCGCCGGTCGCGGATTGACGCGTCAGATTGAGTCCCGGCGACAGCCGCACGAGATCGTCAAAGTCCTTGACCCCGCGATCGTCCATCTGCTCGGCGCTGAAGGTGCTGACGCTGATGGCGACCCTGGAGAGGGGCTCGGCGCGGCGCGTGGCGGTAACCACGATTTCCTCGATTGCTGGTCCCTGGGACTCGGCGGACTTCACGCTGGTTTGCGCGAGGGCGGTCGGCAGAGCGGCCGGCAGCAGCACGGCGGCGGCGATGAGCGGCCATTGGATATGCGGTGCGCGAACAGCACCCTCCCTGGTATTTGAGTGGTGTTTCAACGCTTTCATCCCGTCTTTGTTATCGTCAACGCAGCATAAGGCGATCTTGAACGGCCGTCCAGAATCTTGTGCGCCCCGGGGGTGCTTCCGATGTCACTTCTTGCCGACCTAGTAGGTACATCGCAGCGCGTTGCAAGCGCCTCCGGCCGGCTGACCAAAGTGCGGGAACTGGCCTCCCTTCTTAAGACATTGCCGCCGGATGAGATAGAAACCGCGGTGAATTATTTGTCCGGGGAGATATCGCAGGGGAAAATTGGTATCGCGTACAAGGCTCTGCATGCTGCGGCAGCGGCGACCGCGGCGACGACAGCGACGGCGGCGGCGGCAGCGAGCGAGGCACAGCTGTCGATCTCGGAGGTCGATCGCTCTCTTGCGGCTATCGCGGATATTCTCGGCGCCGGTTCCACGGCCCGTCGCGCACAGGCGCTGCGGGACTTGTTTACCCGCGCGACGCCGGCGGAACAGCAGTTCCTGCTGCGTCTCATTGTCGGCGAGCTTCGGCAAGGCGCACTGGCAGGAGTCATGATCGACGCCATCGGCGCCGCCGCCAACGTGCCGGTTAAGCAGGTGCGCCAAGCAGCGATGTACTCAAAAAGCCTCGGAGCAGTGGCGCGTGCGGCATTGGTGGAGGGAACGGCGGCTCTGGCGCGATTTCATCTCGAGCTTTTCATGCCCGCCTCGCCCATGCTGGCGCAATCGGCCGCCGACCCCGCCGAGGCGTTGAAAGAGCTGGGCGGCGAAGCGGCGTTCGAGTGGAAGATGGACGGCGCCCGGATTCAAGCGCACAAGGTGTCCGACGTGGTGCGAATCTATACTCGCTCGTTGAACGAAGTGACGGGCGCCGTGCCGGAGATCGTCGAGGCGGTCCGCAGCTTCGCCGCGCACACGCTGGTGCTCGACGGCGAGGCGATCGCGTTCAACTCCGCGGGGCGACCGCATCCCTTCCAGATCACCATGCGCCGTTTCGGCCGGAAGCTCAACGTCGAATCGCTGCGCGCCGAATTGCCGATCAGAGCATTTTTCTTCGACTGCCTTCACTTCGGTGGACGCAGCATCACGGATCAGCCCACCCGCGAACGCCACGCAGCACTGACCGAGGCCGTCCCGGCATCGATGCGCGTTCCACGACTGGTCACATCGTCGGAACCCGAGGCCGCCGCTTTCTATGATGCCGCGATCAAAGCCGGCCACGAAGGTCTCATGGCGAAGTCGCTGGACGCGCCCTATGCGGCCGGCGATCGGGGCGCGAGCTGGTTCAAGATCAAGCGTGCTCATACGCTTGATCTCGTCGTGCTCGCCGCCGAATGGGGACACGGCCGCCGCGCCGGCAAACTGTCGAATTTGCATCTCGGCGCCCTGAACCCTGCCACGGACGAATACGTCATGCTGGGAAAGACATTCAAAGGCCTCACGGACGCCACACTCGAATGGCAGACAAAGGAATTGCTGGCCCGTGAAACGCACCGCGACCAATGGACGGTATACGTGCGGCCGGAACTGGTCGTGGAAATAGCCTTCAGCGATCTGCAGGCCAGCACCCGCTACCCGGGCGGTTTGGCGTTAAGGCTCGCGAGAGTGAAGCGATACCGAGACGACAAACGGAGCGAAGATGCCGACTCCTTGGAGTCGGTGCGCAGAATCTTCGCCGCGCAGGCGGACGGATCGTAATGGCGCGGCAAGCGTCTCCTGCGGCATTGGCGTATCCTCTCGAGTGCCATCATGGAAGCCTGGGTTTCGAACCTCGCCGCGCACGGCTACGCGATTCTATTTACCGCGGTATTTCTGGAGGCCGTGGGATTTCCGGTGCCCGCCGCGCTGGCCTTGCTGATCGCGGGCGGCGCCAGCGCCACCGGTTCGCTGCAGGGTGCGTATGTGGTGCTCGGGGCTTTGGCGGCGATGCTCGCCGGCGACACGCTGATGTTTGTCATCGGCCGCTACACCGGATGGTGGCTCCTCGGCATCCTGTGCCGCATTTCGCTGAACCCCGAGTCCTGCATTCTTCGCTCGGCGGATTCCTTCTATCGCCGCGGCCGCAAGCTCCTCGTCATTGCGAAATTCATTCCCGGAATCAACACCATGGCGCCACCGCTCGCAGGCTGCATGAATATGCGGCTCGTGCAGTTCATTCGCCTGGATCTGGCCGGTGCGGCGCTCTACATCGCCGCGTACTTCATCGTGGGGTTTGCGTTCAGCGGTGCGCTCCAGGCCATCACGAAAGGCTACCGGACCTTCGGCCGGATCGTGGGTTGGGCTGTCATCGCATTGATCGCCGGTTACGTGGCCCTGCAACTGTGGCGATGGATCAAGGAGCGCCGTCTACGCCCCGTTTCTTATGCGATCCCATCAGAGGCCGCGCATGCGGTGAAGGCCGGGGCGTGCATCTACGATGTACGAAGTCACGGCTATCTTGATCGCAAAGCAGTGCGTATCACGGGTTCCCGAAGACTGGATCCTCACGCGCTGCACCAGTCGAACGAAGAATTTCCGGCCGGACAGCCGGTGTTTGTGTACTGCACCTGCGTTCGAGAAGCGACCAGCGTGCGAGTGGCTCGGGAGCTGGAGAAAACCGGGGTTCGCGTCGCGGTCATCAAGGGCGGTCTGCGAGCCTGGAGAAAAGACGGCCTGCCGGTCGAAGCCGTACCCCTTGAGGAAATCGCAGTGCTTCCGGCCTTCGGTTAGCAATTGAGGGTGCCATGACCATACATCGCATGACCCGGCTTATTCTGGCGGGAATCGTCGTAACGCTGCTCATCGCCGTCGTTTTTGTTGCCCCCGTTCTGCTGAATGCGGATCGCTACCGGTCGAAGGCGATCTCCTATTTGGAACACAGCACCGGCAAAACAGTTGAGATCGGCCGGGTGACGGCTACGTTTTTTCCAAGAGTATCGATTCGCGTGGAAGATCTTGCAGTCAAGAGCCCGCCATTGTTTCCAACGAGTTACATCCTAAAGGTGGCACGGATCGATGCTCAGATCGACGTGTGGGCGCTGCTGCACCGACAGATCGTGA
>Ga0210408_10004393_pt1 | contig 12603 bp, 15 predicted proteins | sample IncBWH4MmetaG_FD_155471 | JGI IMG/M metagenome (GOLD analysis project Ga0210408, IMG submission 155471) | Forest soil microbial communities from Barre Woods Harvard Forest LTER site, Petersham, Massachusetts, United States - Inc-BW-H-4-M | ecosystem: Environmental > Terrestrial > Soil >...
CGCGCCATAGCGCTTTGCCTGCAGCCGCACGAACCAGTTGCCGATGCCCGCGAGCGGGGCGAGCATCACTCGGTTCGGCACGCGCAGCGTGCCGAGCGTCCACGCTTCGGTGAGCGAGCTCGGAGGGGCCATGGCTCCCATTGTGGCGCGCCTCAGGCGTTGCGTTCGTGCAGCAGGCGCAGGCCGGTGAGCGTGAGCAGGTCGTCCACCTCCTGGATCTCCTCGGTGTAGGGCACCACCAGACCCGCCAGACCGCCCGTCGCGACGACCGCCGTGCGTTCGCCCAGCTCGTCGTAGAGGCGGCGCAGGATCGCGTCGATCGCACCGGCGTAGCCGAACACGACGCCAGAGCGGATCGCGTCAATCGTGTTCTTGCCGATCACGCTCTTCGGCGGCGCGAGATCGACCTTGGGCAGGCGTGCGCCGCGCTCCGAGAGCGCTTCGAGCGAGATCTCGATGCCCGTCATCAACGCGCCGCCGAGGTACTCGCCCCCCTGTGAGACGACGTCAAAGGTCGTGGCGGTCCCGAAGTCGACGCACACCGCGGCACCGTCGTAGCGGTCGCGGATCGCCACCGCGTTGACCAGCCTGTCTGCCCCGATCTCGCGCGGGTTGTCGTAGCGGATCGCCATCCCGGTCTTCGTTCCCGGGCCCACGACGAGCATCTCATGGCCGAGATAGCGGCTGGCCATCGCGGTCCACTCGGGCTCCAGCTGCGGGACCGTCGAGGAGACGATCGAAGCGCTCAGGTCATCGAACCCGTAGCCGCGCAGCTCGAGCAGGTTGCGCAGCGCGGCCCCGAGCTGGTCGGCTGTCGAATCGCGGACCGTCGCGAAGCGCCAGTGCTCGAGCAGCTCCTCGCCGCGGAATGTTCCGAAGTGGGTCTGGGTGTTGCCTACGTCGACGACGAGCAGCATCGCCGAGCATTATGCTCGGAGCTGCGATGGCGCCGATGCGTCCAAGGCTGTACGTGCTGCCCGGCTCGCATCCGTGTGCGGCCGTGGAGGCCGCCCTGAAGCTGAAGTCGATCGACTACGACCGCGTCGATCTGCTGCCGATGAGCCAGATGCTCGTCGGGCCGCTGCGTTACGGCGGCACGACCGTGCCGGGCATGCGCGTAGGACGCGAGCGCCTCGTGGGCTCGCGGGTCATCATGCGCCGGCTGGACGAGATCGCACCCGAGCCGCCCCTGCTGCCGCCGGCCGGCGACCCGTCCTACGCGCGGGTCCTCGAGGCCGAGCGCTGGGGTGATGAGGTCCTGCAGAGCGTGCCGCGGCGAATCCTCGACGTCGGGTTCTTGCGCCGTCCCGACACGATGGAGAGCTATGCGGGAGATGCGAAGCTGGCGCTGCCGCGCCCGCTGCTGCGCCCGGCGATGCCGCTGACCGCTCGCATGATGGCGATCAAGAACAAAGCCACGGACGCCGCTGCGCACGCCGACCTCGTCGCGCTTGCAGGCCAGCTCGAGCGCATCGACGGATGGGTCGCGGAGGGTCTGCTCGGTGCGGAGCGGCCGAACGCCGCCGACCTGCAGATCGGCAGCACGATCCGGCTGCTGATGAGCATGGGCGACGTGCGCCCGCTGATCGAAGCACGCCCGACCGCTCGCCTTACGCGCTACTTCCCGCCGCTCCCCGGCGAAATCCCGGCCGGCGTCCTGCCGGCCGCGTGGCTGCCCGCAGTGGAGCACGCGTAGAGCTAGCGCCGCTACGCCGCTGCCTCAGGGGCGCAACACGACGCTGCGGCTGGCGAACGACGGCGCGCCGCTCACGGGCGTGAGAGCGATCTTCACGATCAACGGGAGGCGGTGGTGGCGTCTCAGCGCGCTCCGTGCCCGCGCGTCGAGCGAGACGGAGAACATCAGCCGGCCCACACGCAGCGGTGAACGCTGGAGTCGCCCCACCCTTCTCAGCGCGCCGCCGGACTTTGCGAGCGACGCAGGTTTCGCAACCAGGTCCACCTCGAGCCGTCCGCCGGCGTCGGCGGCCGGGACCTCGACCGAGCCTCGCACCGTGCTCCCGCGCTGGGTCGCGGAAAGCGAGGCGACGCCCAGAGCGCGACCGGCGGACGGTGATCCGCCAGAGACCGATCCGTCCGGTGGCGTGGACGTCGTCCCGGCGGATGGCGTGCCCGTCGTGCTCCCGGCGGGCGGCGTGCCCGTCGGCGTGCCGGTCGGCGTCGTGGTGGTGGTCGTCCCGGTCGAGTTGACCGTGATCGTGCCGGACATGCTCGGGCCGTGCACGGCGCAGTAGAAGGCGTAGACACCGGTCTTGGAGAACGTGCAGCTGCCCTGCCATTTGGTCTTGCCTTCGTTGACGGGCACGCCGGTGCAGTTCGGCGCTTCGGGGTCGCCCGCTGACCAAACCACCCCATGTTCGACCGTCGAGGAGCCGTTGACGAACGTCACGACGCCGCCGGCGCTCACGACCGCTTCGCGTGGCGACCAAGAGTGGCGCTGTTCACCGTAGGAGCCCAGGCTGTCGACGGTTTCGATCGGCCCGGCTTCCGACGCCGCGACGGCCGGCAGCGCCGCCACCGCGGCGCCGAGCAGAGCCGCCGCCGGGAGCAAGAATCGGCTGCGTCCTCGCACGGCTGTTCCCCTTTCCGATCGCTGCCCACGCCTGCGTACGACGTGCCGGTGTGCATGTCGCCGTCGATCAGAGAGGACGCCGGCGCGAGTGGATCCTTCCCCGAGCGAGCCATCCTGAGAAGCTCGCCGCCCTCGGACTGGCGTCGTCTCAGGCACGAACGGCTCGCCCCGGCGCTAGAGTCGCAGTGCGGGAAAGATCGCGCCGCAGCGAAGGCGAGGCCCGCGCACTCCATGCGCACTCTCGATCCGCAGTCCCTTAGCAAGCACGTGGACCGTCTCTACCGCGCCGCGTGGGCGCTGTGCGGCTCGCGCGAGGACGCCGAGGACCTCGTGCAGGAGACCTTTGCACGCGTGCTGGCCCGCCCGCGGGTGCTCCAGGGCGACGACGAGCTCTACTACCTGATGCGTGTCCTGCGCAACACGTTTCTCACTAGCCGCCGCACGGCCGGGCGGCGACCCATAACGGTGGCGACGCTCGAGGACGTCGCCGCCGCCGACCCGAGTCCCGTCGGGCGCCCGGAGCATGCGCTCGAGATGAAGGAGGTGTACGCGACGATCGCCGCGCTCCCCGAGGACTTTCGCCTCGCGCTGGTGGCGGTCGACGTGCTCGGCCTCTCCTATCGCGAGGCCGCACGCGCGCTGCGGGTGCGCGAGGCGACGATCACGACGAGGCTGTTCCGGGCCCGCAAGCAGGTGACGACGAAGCTCGTCGCGCCGGAGGCGCCCGCGCGGAGCGTGACCTCGGCGCCCGCTCGAGCGCCCGGCGAGTCCGCGCCCCGCCAGTCCGCGCCCGGCGAGGCAGCGGAGGTCCGCGGCTCGCCGCAGCGGGCGCCTGAGGGCCCAGCGGCCCGGCGGGAAGAGAAGCAGCCCGGCGGAGTCTTGCAAGGTAGAGGATCGCAATGACAGAGCGACGTGTACGCACCGAAGCAGAGTTGATCGAGCTCGTCCGCTCGAGCGACGTGCGGGCGCCCGAGGCGCTGCACCGGCGGATCGAGCACCTCATCGCCGAGAAGTCCGGGCGCGGGCGCGGGCGGATCCTGGGGCGCGCATTCGGCGCCGGAGCGGCGCCGCTGACGCGCAGGTTGGGTGCGGCGACCGCGCTCGCGGCGGTGCTCGTCGCGGTCCTGGCCATCGTCATCGGCGGCGGCGGCAACTCGCTGAGCGTGCAGCAGGCGACCGCGCTGACGCTCAGCTCGCCCCAAGCCCCCGCTCCGGAGGAGAGCTCGAGCAGGCCCGTCGCGCTGATGGCGGCGGTCCAGGGCGTCCACTTCCCCTACTGGGAGCACATCGGCTGGCGCTCCACGGGGCAACGCACCGACGAGCTCGCAGGGCACACGGTCAGGACCGTCTTCTACGCGAATCCCAGCGGCCAGCGCATCGGGTACGCGATCGTCGCCGGAACGGCGCCAGGCGCGAGTGGCGGCGCGGTGCAGTGGCGCAACGGAACCCCCTACCGGCTGCTCAGCGGGCAGGGCTCCAAGACGGTCGTCTGGCTGCGCCACGGCCGCCTCTGCGTGCTCTCCGGCCGGGGGGTCGGCGCCACGATGCTGCTTGGCCTCGCCAGCAGCGGCGGCGGCGAGATCGCCGCCTGAGGCGAAGGTCCCTCGGATGCGGGGATGGAGGCGGCCGGCCGGGGGCTTGTGGACAGGACGCCACGCCGAGGCGAGGACCACCGAAGGAGCTGAGATGAGTCGAAGAACACTTGGCCTGCTGGCGAGCCTCCTGGCCGCGATCGCCCTGGCGCTCGTGCCGGGCGGCGCGCTCGGGGGAGCGCAGGCGGCCAGCACGCACACCGTGATCCTCCACGAAATCCGCTTCCATCCCGCGACCCTGAACGTCAACCGGGGCGACAGCGTGAGGTGGATCTGGCGCGACCAGACCGAACACAACGTGACGTTTCACTCGTTTCACTCGCGCACGCAGGAATCGGGTACCTACACGGTGCGCTTCAACCGCAGGGGGACCTTCAACTACCACTGCACGATCCATTTCGAAGAAGGTATGCGGGGCAAGGTCATAGTCCACTGAGGGCCGTCTCGGGGACGAGCTCAGCTGCTGGCCGGCAGCTCGAGCGCCGGCCCCGCCCAACGCACGCCCTCCGCCGTCGGCAGCGCCGCCAGGGCATCCGCCAGCCTGCGGCCGTCGGGCGTGCGCAGCTCGAAGTCGAGCTCGAGCGCGGGAATCAGAACGAAGCGGCGGCTGAGCAGCTGGGCGTGCGGCAGCGACATCCGCTCGTGCCTGAGATCGAGCTGCCCCAGCAGCAGGATGTCATGTCGATCTTCCTCGGGCCGTGGCGCACGGGGAAGCGATCGCGTCCCAGCTCGAGCTCCATCCGCTTGACCGCGTCGAGCAGCTCGAGCGGCTCGAGAGCGGTGCGGACGAGCAGGCAGGCGTTGAGAAAGCTCGGCTGCTCGAGCACATCGCCGACCGGATCTGTGTCATACGTCGAGGAGCTCGCGAGGACCTCGATGCCCGCGGCGGAGAGAGCGGCGACGGCCGACTGCAGGTTGGCGCGGCGCTCGCCCACGTTGGAGCCAAGCCCAAGCAGGCCGACCTGTGCGTCGGGCTGAACCATTCAGGCCGGGCGACAGGCGCGAGCGCTCACGCGCGACAGCGGCATCTATCCCTCCGCTTCGCGCCAGACCTCTACCGAGACCTCGTCCACGGAGAGTGCGATCGGCGGCTCGGGCTTGGCGGCCTTCACCCACACTCCCTCGAGCTCGTAGTCGGCTAGGAGACGGTCCGCGATCGTGCTGCACAGACGCTCGAGCGTCTTGTGCGAGCGCTGCTGCGCGATCAGCGCGACGAGCTGACAGACCTCGGCATAGTCGACGGTGTCCTCGATCGAGTCTGTGACCGTCGCGTCCGTCTCGCCCAGGTCGAGGCGGAGGTCCAGCACGAGCCGCTGGCCGACCTCGCGCTCGGCCTCGGTGACCCCGTGGTGGGTATACAGCGAGAGGCCCGTTATCTCGACGGTGACGGACTCGGCGCTCTCCTCGCCTTCCTCGCCGAGATCGCCCCCCTCCTCGTCGTCCAGCTCGTCTGCCTCGTCCCCCGCATCCGCGTTCATCGCAGGCCCAACGTAGCAGCCGCCACCGCCAGCGCGTCACGAACCGGAGCGACCTCGTGGACTCGGAAAACGCTCGCGCCCCGCTCGTAGGCGAGCACGTTCGAGGCCAGCGTCCCGGCCAGGCGATGCGCCGCGTCGGCGGGCTCGGCGTTGCCCGCCGCACGCGCCTGGATGCGCCCGAGGAACTGCTTTCGCGAGGTCCCGATCAGGATCGGGCGCCCGAGCTCGCGCAGCTCGGCCAGGCGGCCCAGCAGTTCGAGGTTGTGTCGCTCGGTCTTGCCGAAGCCGATGCCAGGGTCGAGCAGGATGCGGTGCTCGGGCACACCCTCTGAGACCGCGAACTGCAGCCGCTGCTCGAGGAACGACTTGACGTCGTCCACCACATCGCCATAGCGGGGATCCTCCTGCATCGTGCGCGGCTCGCCGAGCATGTGCATCAGGCAGCATTCCGCGCCGCTTTCGGCGACGAGCGCCGCCATCCGCGGGTCGGCGCGAAAAGCGCTGACGTCGTTGACGAGGCTCGCGCCCGCCGCGATCGCGGCCTCGGCGACGGCCGCCTTTGAGGTGTCGATCGAGATCTGCGGGCGGGTGCGGATCGGCTCGATCGCGCTTGCCAGCCCCTCGATCACCCCGAGCACGCGGCGAAGCTCCTCCTCGCCGGACACCGGCTCGGCGCCGGGACGCGTGGACTCGCCCCCGACGTCAAGGATGTCGGCCCCCTCCGCGGCCAGCTCCCGACCGTGCGCGATCGCGTCCCGCGGCGCCAGGAAGCGGCCGCCGTCGGAGAACGAGTCCGGCGTCACGTTGACGATCCCCATCAGGCGGAAGCCGCCGGGGCGGGCCGCTGCGGGCGGGATGCTCAGCTCAGCTCGGGGAGCTCAGGGTCCGTGCCCCGCAGCTCCGCGGTGCCGCCGGCGAGGCCCGGACGCGGGATCGTGCGCGGCGCTTCGCGCTCGGCTCGGTCGGCCGGGGCCGGCGGCGGGGCGGGCAGCTCCGGCTGGGGCTCCTCTTCGACGCCGAAGACCTCCTCTTCGCTCTTGCCCGCGAGCAACGCCAGGAACTCCTCCTTCTCGATCGTCTCGCGCTTGACGAGAATCTCGGAGATCTTGCTGAGGTCCCGCTCGTGCTCTGTGAGGATGTCCCGCGCACGCTTGTGCGCAGCCTCGATGATCCGGCGGACCTCGTCGTCGATCTCGCGGGCGATCTCGTCGGAGTAGTCCGGCTCGGTCGAGAACTCGCGGCCCAGGAAGGGCTGGCCATGGTCGTGGCCGAACACGCGGGGCCCGAGCTTCTCGCTCATGCCGAAGCGCATCACCATCTGCTTGGCCGTGGCGGTGACCTTCTCGATGTCGTTCGACGCGCCCGTTGTGATCTCTCCAAACACGAGCTCCTCCGCTGCGCGGCCGCCGAGGGTCATCGCCATCGAGTCCTTGAGCTCTGCGCGCGTCGTCAGAAAGCGGTCCTCCTGAGGCATCGAGATCGTGTAGCCGAGCGCCTGGCCCCTGGAAATCACCGAGATCTTGTGGACGGGGTCGGAATGCTCCAGGAAGTGGCCCACCAGCGCGTGGCCCATCTCGTGGTACGCCGTGATCAGCCGCTCCTTCTCGCTCATCACGCGGGTCTTCTTCTCGGGGCCGGCGATCACGCGCATGATCCCCTCCTCGAGCTCTTCCTGGCCGATTTCGCGCTTGCCCGTCCGCGCGGCGAGCAGCGCCGCCTCGTTGATCAGGTTGGAGAGGTCCGCCCCCGTGAAGCCCGGGGTCTGACCGGCCAGCGCGTCGATGTCGATGATCTTGGCCAGCGGCTTGCCGCGCGTATGCACCTCGAGGATCTTCGCGCGCCCCTTGCGGTCGGGACGGTCCACCGCGATTTGACGATCGAAGCGACCCGGGCGCAGGAGCGCCGGGTCGAGGATGTCGGGCCGGTTGGTGGCCGCGATCATGATGATGTTGTCCTTCGCCTCGAAGCCGTCCATCTCGACGAGCAGCTGGTTGAGCGTCTGCTCGCGCTCGTCGTGGCCCCCGCCGAGACCCGCGCCGCGGTGGCGACCGACCGCGTCGATCTCGTCCATGAAGATGATGCACGGGCTGTTCTGCTTCGCCTGCTCGAACAGGTCTCTGACGCGCGAGGCGCCCACGCCGACGAACATCTCGACGAAGTCAGAGCCGGAGATCGAGAAGAAGGGAACGCCCGCCTCGCCCGCGACGGCCCGCGCGAGCAGCGTCTTGCCGGTGCCCGGTGGCCCGTACAGCAGCACGCCGGTGGGGATGCGCGCCCCGAGCGCCTGGAACTTCTTGGGGTTCTCGAGGAACTCCTTGATCTCGTGCAGCTCCTCGACCGCCTCGTCCACCCCGGCGACGTCGCGGAAGGTGATCTTCGGCGAGTCGGCCGACAGGCGCTTGGCGCGCGACTTGCCGAAAGACATCACTTTCGAGCCGCCGCCCTGGACCTGGTTCATGATGAAGATCCAGAATCCGAAGAAGAGGACGAACGGGATGATGTAGGTGAGCAGGCCAAGCAGCGCGCTGCTCTTTTCGGCTTCGACGTTGTAGTGCACGCCGGCGGTGCGCAATTCCCGCAGCAGTTCGGGTGCGGCCTGGTCGATGTAGCCGATTTCGTACTTTTCTTTGTCCCTCAGTTCGACTTCGAGGACTTTGCCCTTGTTCTTCAGCTCGACCGACTTGACTTCGCCCTTGGGGATCTCGCTGCCGACCAGCGTCTGGTAGCTGTGCGGTCGGTGCGTGCTCGAGCCGGGGTTGACCAGTTTCACGGCCAGGAACGCCAACACGACCACAATGAGGATCGGAAAGGCGGCGCTCTTGAAGAAACGGCTCATGGCGAGATCCTGAAGGTCTTGGCGCCGTTTGAGTTCGTGGGCACCAGTCCCCTAGCGTACCATGGGGAACCGGTCTGTTCGGCTACTTACGGGGGCCGTCAGGGACAGCCATTCAGCTCTCCAGCGCCGCCACGAACGGCAGGTTGCGGTGGCGCTCGGCGTAGTCGAGGCCGTATCCGACCACGAAGCGGTCGGCGATCTCGAAGCCGACGTAGCGCGTCGGCAGGTCGACCTTCCGCCGCTCCGGCTTGGTGAGCAGCGCGCACACCTCCAGGGTCCGCGGGTTGCGCGAGCCGAGGTTTCGCAGCAGGTACTGGAGCGTGAGTCCCGAGTCGACAATGTCCTCGACGATCAGCACGTCGCGGCCTTCGATCGCGGCATCGAGATCCTTGAGGATCCGCACGACGCCGGAGGAATCGGTCGCAGAACCGTATGAGGCGACCGCCATGAAGTCGACCTCAACCGGGATGTCGATGAAGCGCATCAGATCGCTGAGGAAGAACACCGCGCCCTTGAGCACGCCAACGAGGAGCAGCGGGCGGCCGGCATAGTCCCGCGAGATCTGCGCGCCAAGCTCGGCGACACGCCGCTGAAGCTCATCGGAGGTGACGAGCACCTCGCCGACTGCGGCCTCGCCTGCCGCGCGCGCGGGTGTGGACACGGTCGTGAGTCTAGTCCCCGCGCGGCGGCAGCCGGACCATGATCAGCTCGCCGCCCTCGATCACCGCCGCCGCATTGTTACCCACGTGAAGCTCGGCGCGGTCCCCGCGGCCGGCGAGCGCCAGGATCTCCTGTACGCGGTCCCCCGCCTGGGGCACGTAGTCGCCGACCGCGTCCTCGGCCAGGCGCACGACCACCAGGCGCGCGAGCGCCGCCGGCAGCTCGCGCAGACGCACGATCGCGATGCTGCCCCGGCCGCCCAGCTCCTGCTCGACGAGCCCGTCGAGCAGCTCGGTCTCCTCGCGCAGCAGGCGTGCGGTCCTCAGCACGTTCGCCTCGGCCGCCGGGTGCACGGCCCGTAGTGCCGGCAGCAGGCCCCGACGCACGCGCGCGCGGGCGTACTGCTCGTCGTCGTTGCTCGCGTCCTCGCGCCAGGGCAGCGCGCGGGCCTCGCAGTAGGCGGCCGTCTGCTCGCGCGTGACGGCGAGCAGGGGACGGATCATCCTGCCGTCGCCGGCAACCATTCCCAGCTGCGCACGACGGCCCGGCGAGGCAGCCAGGCGATAGAGGATCGTCTCGACCTGGTCGCTCGCGGTGTGACCGGTTGCGAACAGCCCGTCCTGCTCCTCTGCAATGCGCGCCGCCTCGCGGTAGCGCACGTCGCGGGCCCACGCCTGCACGTTGCCCGCGACGCCCGCGAGCGGCTCGGGGCCACCCCCCGGGCGGCGCTCGTGCACGATCTTCAGCTCCACCCCGAGCGCTCCACAGAGCGCGACGCAGTGGCGCTCGTCGGCGGCGGCCTCCTCGCGCAGGCCGTAGTTGACATGCAAGGCCGCCACGCCGCCCGCGGCGTGGACGGCCAGAGCGACGTCGAGCAGGCAGACGGAGTCGCGCCCGCCCGAGAGCATCACGAGCAGCGGCTGGTCCGCCGCCGCGGCGAGCGGGCCGGCGGCGGCCTCGCGGACTTCCTCGAGCACCCCCACGCGCTACTCGCTTCGCGTCGAGGCGATGAACAGCTCGGTCGGCTCGGAGAAGCCCTTCAGCCGCACCTCGCCGATGCGGTCGAAGGCCAACCCGTCCGGCGCCGAGGCCATGTCCACCACCGGGCGTGTGACGAGCACCTCCCCGCCGCCGGCGCGCGCCACGACGCGGGCAGCCTGGTTGACGTCGCGTCCGTAGTAGTCGCCGTCGCGGTAGAGAGCCTCGCCGTAGTGGATCCCGATCCGCACCGAGGACCCCTCAACGGTGTCAGCCGCCTGCAGCTCGACGGCCCACTCCGTCAGCGCGACAGGGTCGGGGCCGACCACCATCACCTCGTCGCCGAGGGTCTTCGTCACGCGCGCGTCGACGGGCAGCGACTGCTCGACGGCATCGACGAACCGCTCCACGGCACCGAGCGCGACCTCGTCGCCGCGCTCGACCGTCAGGCGCGCGTAGCCCGCGAGGTCGGCGAAGGCGATCGCCACGCGCAACCGCCCCTCTTCGCTCGCGCCGTCGCCGAGGTCCGACTCCATGTGCCCGATCACGTCCTGCTCGACGAAGGTCGCGAGGAAGCGACCATGGACGTACGCCATCAACGGCGCGATGAACGGCAGCACGTCGCCGACCAGCCCCTCCATCTGCTCGGCGATCTCCAGCCCGGGGATGCCCTCGCGCATCAACGGCTCGTGCACGTAGATGTGGAACAGGCGCACCTCCGCGTCGGCGATCTGGGCGAGCGCCTGCCCGTACACCCGTGCGAGCTGCAGGAAGGCCTCGAGCGGGATGCCCGCGTCGAGCATCGCGGCGACGTACTTCAGCATCTCGAGGTCCTCGTCGGTGAGGGCCTGCGCGTGCGCTCCGAGGCCCATGGTCGTGAGGATGCGCTCGATCAGATCCTCCTTCAGGCCGCTCGCACCTGAGGCATCGTGCAGCGCGTAGCGCTCCTCGGATCCGCTCAGCAGGTTCTCGATCGGACCGACCGCGAGCTGACCGCGGTCGCTCGCCTGCTTGATCTGCGCGAGGCTGTGGCCGCGGGCGCGCAGCCGGGCGACGACCCGCACGTAGGCGACGGCGGCCGGCGTCCAGCTCCCCTCATAGCCGGGGACGAGGCCCTTCTTCACCCATCGGTTCACCGTCGCGGGCGCTACGCCTGCGCGCGCAGCCACCTGGGCGAGCGTCAACTCCCCGCCGGAGCTCAGGGGATCACGCTCCGACTCAGCCACCCAGGCGCAACGCGAAGGACGGTCCCATACGCCGCAGTCTAAAGTCGCCGCCGGTGTCCCGAAGCGAGGCCATCCACCTGCGACCCACCGCCGCGCTGGCCGAGCGCGTGCTCCTGCCCGGTGATCCGGGGCGCGCCCTCGCGCTCGCCCAGACGCTGCTCGAGGATCCGCTGATGTTCAACCATCACCGCGGGCTGTGGGGCTATACCGGGACGGCGCCCGATGGCGAGCCGCTCACGATTCAGGCCACCGGCATGGGCGGCCCCTCGGCGGCGATCGTCTTCTCCGAGCTGATCGCCCTGGGCGCGAGGCGCGCGATTCGGGTGGGCACGTGCGGCGCGCTCGCGAGCGGGCTCGAGCTTGGCGAGCTCCTCATCGCGCGCGAGGCGATCAGCGCAGACGGGACGTCGCGGGCGCTCGGCGCGGGCGAGCGCGTAGCCGCAGACCCTCGGCTCACCGAGGCGCTCGGCCAGCAGGCCCCGTCGGCGCGCTGCGGGGCGGTCGTGAGCGTCGACCTCTTCTATGACGACGGGCGACGGCCCTCGGCGCCCGATGCGCTGGCGATCGAGATGGAGGCGGCGACGCTGTTCGCGGTGGGAGCCTCGCGCGGGATACCGGTCGCGTGCATGCTCGCCGTCTCCGACATATTCGACGCGGATGGCGGACGGCGACGCATCGCTGATCCCGCGCTGCTTGCGGCCGCTGAACGGATGGGCTCCGCCGCCGCGGCCGCGCTCACGACGTGAGCGCTCAGTCGCGGCCGGCCGCGGCTTTGCGGGGCGCGGCCGGCTTCGGCTCGGCCCTGCTGGCCCTGACGGCGCGCCCCGCTTTGGTCGCCGGTGGCGACGCGGCCCTGGCGCGCGAGGGCGAGGGTTGTGAGCGCTTCGGCCGCGGCTCGCGCTCGGAGGAGGAGTCGAGCTTGCGCGTGAGGGCCTCCAGCTGCTCCTCGATCGCGGTCAAGCGTGCCTCGACCCCGCCCGGGGCGAGCGCGCGGTCCAGGCGCCCCACGCCGTCCTCGATTCCCTCGAGTCGATATGAAACGGAGCGCAGGCGCCGGGTCAGGCGCTCGATGTCGGCCGCCGACGGGATGTTGAGCGCGCCCATCGCGGCCTCCTGCGCCTGGGACGCCTTCTCCCGCGCATCGAACGCACGCCCGATCGCCCCCGTCAGGAGCGGGTTTTCGAGCAGGTCGGAGAGCGCGCGGCCGAGTCGATCCTCGGTCGAGCCGCCGAGCCGCTCTCGC
>Ga0210408_10004394_pt1 | contig 12600 bp, 10 predicted proteins | sample IncBWH4MmetaG_FD_155471 | JGI IMG/M metagenome (GOLD analysis project Ga0210408, IMG submission 155471) | Forest soil microbial communities from Barre Woods Harvard Forest LTER site, Petersham, Massachusetts, United States - Inc-BW-H-4-M | ecosystem: Environmental > Terrestrial > Soil >...
CGTTTCGCAATCAGATTGTGTGCGGTCCGATTCGGCTACCTTTCTGAGGGGGATTTTTGGACAGATCTGGAATTGGTCCAGGAGGTGGGCCGACTGATCAACGGACTGATCCGGTCGCTCTCCGCTCCAGCCACCAGCCACTAGCCTCTAGCCACTCTCCCCATTAGTTGCAGGAAATCGGTCTCTTTGCGGTCACGGAATTCCAATGCACCGAGGACGAGCACGACGACGAGGACGAGGACGATTCCAAATTCGGAATTTGGATTTAACGAGCCGGCGAGGCGCCGGCGCCGCCCCAACCCGGCGACTCCGGAAGTGCCAAGCGAGAGCGAGGGTTTCCCTGGCCGATGCGACTCGAGCGAAGAGCCAAATTTATGAAGGAATAAATCGGCTCTTCAAGTTGTCTTTATCTTAACAAACAATATTTTCCACATATGAAAATTATCGTCGCGATCGCCGTCGGCTTTTTCGGATTGGTGTCAGGCGTGTTCGCCCTGTCCTCTGCACAGGACAACGGCAAGATGAAACTTGGTGATCCACTTCCTGCGGTCACAGCTCCGGATCAGGATGGGAAACCGGTCAATCTCGCTGAGGAAGGCAAAACCGGTTACACTCTCGTTTACTTTTATCCGAAGGCAATGACGCCAGGGTGTACCGCTCAGGCTTGCAGCCTCCGAGATTCCTACACGGAGTTGCAACAAAAGGGAGTGAAAATCTTTGGGGTCAGCCTTGATAGCGTGGAAACTCAGAAAAAGTTTCGGGTCGAGGATCGCTTGCCATTTGAACTGTTGTCCGATCAGGACAAGCGAGTCACTTCTGCGTTCGGTGTTCCACTAATCCGGGACTCTTTTGCTACGCGGCAGGCTTATTTGTTTAAGGATGGGAAGTTATTGTGGTTGGACACCAAAGCATCGACCGATAAACAGGCGCAGGACCTGTTAGCCGTTTTGGGGAGCCGCTGACCCTTGATCTATCCAGACTTTAACGTCAACATATCAATCCAAATGAAAACTCGAAGTATCATTCTATTATTGGCGGCTGCATTTGCCGGTGCTGCACCGGCGGTCGTATCCGCGGCGGACGCGGCGAGCGATCAGACCGTCACGGTCAAAGGGGAGGTCATTGACATGGTCTGCTACACCGACAGTGGCGCGAGCGGAAAAGACCATGCGGACTGTGCGAAGGTCTGCATCACCGCCGGTTTGCCCGTCGGCCTTAAGGGGGAAGACGGCAAGGTATACCTGCTCATTGGCGATCATAAACCAATGAACAAAGAACTGGCAAAGTATGCAGCCCAGACAATCACCGTAAAAGGTAAAGGAGTATCGAGAGACGGCGTCAATATGATTGAGAACGCCGAAATCGTAAAATAAGCGGAGCGCAGTCGGTACATCTCCCTGCCTGCCTCACAAACCGAAGCGCCTCGCGCGATTTTAGCGCGATCGAGCACTTAGTTGCGAAGCATCTGTTTAGCGGCCTTCATCCTGCATGCCTCACAGGCATAAGCGAAGGCGCGGCTTTTGCCAGGCACGGTGCACCACCGGGTGCAAAGGCTGGAGCCTTCGCTTACGCTGCCTTCAAATGAGCTTCTTCGAGACGCTTTCCGAGGATTTAAGCCAGCCGGAATACGTCCATGTGTTGATTAATCCGCTACCGGTTTACGGTCTCGGGATGGGAGTGTTGGCTCTGCTGGTCGCCTTTATCATTCGCAGTCGTCAAGCCCAAGTTGTCGCGCTCGTTCTAATCGTTGTCAGTGCGGCATCCGCATGGCCAGTTTTTATCTATGGCGCGAAAGGCTACCAACGCGTTCATGCGATGTCGGACAATGATGGCCAGGCATGGCTCGATGCTCACAAGCGCCGCGCAGAGAAGTTGATCTACATCTACTATGTTACAGCGGCTGTTGGTCTTATAGCGATCGTTGCACCATTTAGATGGCCCAAGATTGCGCCGTCCCTGGCAGCTTTTGCGCTGATACTCGCGATGGGCTTACTTTGCGCGGGCGGCTACATCGCTTACGCTGGCGGCAAGGTGCGTCATCGGGAGTTTAGAAATGAGCCCCCACCCGAAGAAGGAACGGCCGAGCGCCATGCCGAGTGAGTGCAGTTGGGCCGGGAATCCCGTTTCGCGCGCCCACCGCTTCGGTAAAGATATCGTCGGCCAGCATCGCGCTAAGTAGAGGGCCATTTGGGAATGTTTCTTTGTCTCGATGGAACCTACGGGCCAGCGCAACGTAGCAGCTACATTACAAATCAGCGCTTTTTACGACGCAATCCGTCAAAGTAAACAATAACAATGATCAGGACACCGGTGATGATACGCTGCCAGAATGCATTTACGTTCAGCAAGTTAGCCCCGTTGTTGATCGTCGTCAGGATGAAGGAACCGAGCAGCGGCCCGTGCACCGAGCCGACGGCGCCGAAAAGGCTGGTGCCACCGATGACCGAGGAGGCGATCGCCTGCAATTCCCATCCTTCCGCCTGGGTCGCATTGCCGATGCCGATGCGCGCGGCGAGCAGAATGCCGACGAAGGCCGCACAGAACGCCGAGAGCGTATAGGCGATGTATAGCATCCGAGTTGTGTTGACGCCGGAAAGCCGGGCCGCCTCCGTATTGGAGCCAATCGCGAAGAGGTAGCGACCGAACCGGCTCTGATGCAAAAATATATACGCGGGAACCGCAACGACGATGACCATCCAGAAAAGATTCGGCACGCCGAGAAAGTTGCCGCGCGAGAAGCCGGTGAATTGATCGTTGGTAATAGAAATCGTGGCGCCATTGGTGATGAGCAGGCCAACGCCGCGCAGCGCCGTCAGCGTTGCCAGCGTCATGATGAACGGCGGCAAACCAAGGCGGCTGATTCCGAAGGCGTGGAAAATTCCAATCGCGATGCCTACTAAAAGCGTGATGATGACGGCTGCCCAAATTGGAAAACCGTTTGTCAGCAGCAAGGCAATAATGACGCTGGTGAAGCCGACGACCGCGCCGACCGAGAGGTCGATGCCTGCGGTAATGACGACGAACGTCTCGCCTAAGGCGAGAATTGCGATCATAGCGCCTTGCCGCAGCAGGTTGGCGATGTTGTTGGGTGTCCAGAAGCTTTTCGTGCTGAACGCCAGCACCACCCACATGAGCGCGAGGAGGGCTACCAGGGTCAGGCTCATCAGCGTGCCGATCTGCGCTCTTCTTTTTGTCGCGGCTAGCTGCACCTCCTCCGACAATTCAATCTTGCCTTCAACGCTCATATTGCATTTCTCCGCAACGCTGTTCCTTGTTTGTGGTGGTTCGGCATCAAACGCCGAGCGCTTCCGTTAAAATGGTCTCGTGCAACGCTTTCTCGCTGGTATGGGCACTGTCGTGGGTCGCGACGAGTCGCCCGCGGCGAAAGACGTGCAGCGTGTCGGCGAGATCGTAAACCTCCGGCAGATAAGAGGAGATCAGGATGATCCCCGCCCCATCCTTCAGAAGTTTGGCGAAAAGCTTGTAGATCTCGACCTTGGTGCCGACGTCGACGCCCACCGTCGGCTCATCGAAGATGAAGAGCTGGGCGCCATGGTTCAGCCATTTGCCGACGACGATCTTCTGCTGGTTCCCGCCGGAGAGGCTCGATGCGGGAGCATCGCGCGAGGCCGTCTTGATCTGCACTTCGCGGATTTGCCGGTCGGCGGCGGCCGTCTCGGCGCGGTTATCGATGACGAACCCTTTCGTCAGGCGCTTGTAGATGGGCAGATTGATATTCAGTCCAACCCCAAGGTTCAAGCAGAGGCCTTGATCACGCCGGCTTTCGGGCACCAGCGCGATGCCCCGCGAGATCGCATCCTTTTCCCTGCGGATGTCGACCGGCTGACCTTTCCAGAAAATCTGCCCTCCGGACTTGGGGAAACGACCAAATACGCTCTGCACGAACTCACTGCGCCCCGCACCGATCAAACCGTATAGCCCGATGACCTCACCCGTCCGGACCCGTACGGAAACGTCTTCGAAGCCCTTACCAGTGAGTTTTTCCGTGCGAAGGATCTCGGTGCCGAAAGGGATGGTCTCCTTGTAATGGATTTGTTCGATCGAGCGGGCGATCATGCCGGTGATGAGCTTCTCCTCATTAGTCTCGGCGATACGCTGAGTCGACACCAACTGGCCATCGCGAAGGATCGTGACGCGGTCCGCGAGCTGGAACACTTCTTCCAACCGGTGCGAAATATAAACAATAGTGACGCCCTTGGCCTTAAGACGACCGATCAATGCGAAGAGTTGCGCGGTCTCCTGACGGGTTAGATAGGCCGTTGGCTCGTCGAAAATGAGGAAGCGTGTGCCGCGCGTAGTTGCGCGTGCCGTCGCGACCAATTGCTGCTGGCCGATGGTTAGGCTGGAGAGGATCGCCCCCGCTGCTATCTTGAACCCGATCTCGTCGATGATCTTCTGGGCTTCCCGCACCATCTCCCCATGCTGCAGCAGCCCAAGGCGCACCTTTTCGTCGCCGAGGAAGAGATTCGCGGCGACGGTAAGATGCGGGCACAGCACCACCTCCTGATGCACCGCGTTGATGCCGTGGCCGATCGCCTCATGCGGTGTGGCTAGCGCGACCGGTTGGCCTTCCCAGTATACTTCGCCGGCCGAGCGGACATGGACGCCGGTCAGCAGCTTGATCAGCGTCGATTTACCGGCGCCGTTTTCGCCGACAATCGCGTGGATTTCGCCTTTCTCAAAGATAAGATCGACGCTCTTTAGCGCATGGGTGGCGCCGAACCGCTTGTCGAGCCCTTTGAGCACCAGAAGAGGCGCGGCGGAGTCCGCCGCGCCAGATATCTTGCCGCCGCCATCCTGCCGTGCTTCGTCCATGTCGGGTCGAACGGGTTTGGGGAGTTTTCGAAGGTGCGATTTACTTCACCTTCGGGCTCAAGAGCTCCTGCGAACGGGCACTGTTCATGTTCTCCTTGGTAATGAGGTTTACCCCGGTGTCAACAGTCGCCGGCACCTTCTCGCCCTTAGACGCGGCCAGCGCGGTCTTGACGCCCAAGTAGCCCATGTTGAACGGATCCTGCACGACCAGCGCCACGATGTTACCGTCGGACAACAGTTTCACAAGCTTATCGTCTGAATCGAAGCCAACCAGTTTGATTTTGTCGGCGACCTTGTTCTCGGCGATCGCTTGTCCTGCGCCCTGAGCCATGATCAGGTTCGAGGCGAAAACACCGCGCAGATCAGGGTTAGCGGTGATCAGATCGGTCATTATATTCAACGCGGTCGTTGCCATGCCGTCGGCGACCTTGTCGGCGACGAGTTTCAAGCCTGGATACTTGGCCGCGATCTCCTCCTTGAAGCCCTTCGCGCGCTGGTCCAGAGAACCGACACCAGGAATCGACGTAATCAGCGCAACGTCGCCCTCGGGCTTACCATATTTCGCAGCGATCGCGGCAGCGAGCCCGTCGGCCGCGACGCGACCACCCTGCACATTATCGGTCTGTAGAAAGGAGGTGAAGGCCTTCGAGTCGGCGGCAGAGTCAATCCCGATAATGATAGTCTTCTTCGCGGCCTCGTCGATCGGCTGGCCGAGGGCCTTGAATTGAGTTGGCGAAATTACGATGGCGACTGGTTTTCCGGAAACGGCATTCTCAAGGATCGAGATCTGGCCATTGATGTCGGATTCGGACTGAGCACCAAGTTCCGGCACGTTGACGTTGAACTCCTGGCCAGCCTTGCGGGCGCCCGCGAGCACGATCTGCCAGAAGAATGACGTGGTGTCTTTGACGATGATCGGAATGGTAGGTTTGTCATCCGCAGCCGGGACTGTCTGAACCATGCCGGCGGTGGAGATTGCTGCGAACAAACCGATAATAATGCGCCGGTTTGGGAATAAACTAAAGAGTTTCATGGGGGTATCTCGCTATCAAAAAAGCCGCAACTTTGGGGGGATTTTAATCAGGTAAGGGGGCGGCGCTCTCCGTACCGGATCTATTTACAAATACAGCATCCAGTGAGATGTCCCTAATGAATTCCGCTTCAGGTTGCAAGGCCTTTTTTAGAGTGGCTAGTGGTTAGTGGCTGGTGGCTAGTGTTACCGCTATCCTGACTGCGCCCTGCGCCCCTCTTACTAGCCACTAGCCACCAGCCACTAGCCACCAGCAGTCAATTCCGCAGGCGGTAGCCCAAAAAGAAGACGAGCCCGCAAAGGCAAGATGCGCCAGCGAGCAGCGATGTCCAACCCAGGCCGGTCGTTCCAGGTGCGCGCTGCAAAAAAGCGAACGTGACCACCGAGAACCCAATCATCGATTTCTGAAGGATGGCTTGTACGCCGAAATAAATTGCCTCTCGGCGTATTCCAGTCCGCGCAGTGTCCGCGTCAATGACATCCGCCAGCAGGGCGAACGCCACGACTCCAAATCCGGCAACCGGTAATCCCGCCAAACCTGTTACGACCTGAGCACAAACCAATGGGGCTGCCGGGAATCCAAGTCGATCCGACCAGCCCAAGAGTGCGAACATTAGTGCCGAACCCAGGAAAACACAGACCAGCGCGATGAACTTGCCCGCCCTCTTCGCGAACCAGTTAAAGAAGAAGAAGCCAAGCAAATTGACGCCGATGAACGGAAGCATAAGCCAGGTCACCGCCTCTTTGGACATGCCGAGGCGGGCTTCCACCCAGCGTGGAACCAACATCAGCAAAAGATTTAACGCAAACCAATAAAAGGAAGTTGAAATCAGCAGCGGCAGAAAATCCCTGTTGGTTAATACTTCCCAAATCCAACGAAAAAGGTCTGCTAACGAGCTTTTCGAATGTCCAGGATGACGCGGTTCAGAAATGACAGCGGTCAATGGATAGAAAGAAAGCAGAACGGCTAGGGTCAGCATGAGCCCGAGCGCTGGATAACCGAATTTCTGAATGACTAGGCCGGAAAGCGCGAAGAGCATTGTGCCGACGAGCGACGCGAAACCTTGGCCCGTCGTCAAATTCAGTCGTTCACTCCTCGAACTCGAAATCTCGGGCAGCAGGGCCAGATAAGGAGTGACGACCAGGCCGTACAGCAGGAAATAAAATTGGCACATGCACGCGGCGTAGAATATCCGGACGGAATGCGACGCATGTTCCGGCGGCCACCAAAGAAAGAAGCAAACCGCCGCCAACGGTAACGTAGCCAGGACCAGAAAAGGCATCCGGCGACCCCAACGCGTCCAACTGTTGTCTGTCCAGAAGGCAATGAACGGATCTGAAACACTGTCAGTTATTCGACCTGCGAGGAGGATCACGGAGAAGGCTGCTGTCCCGATTACACCGCCTACGACGTATCGTTCATAGAGCCATTGTGACAGCACGAGATTGGTCAGGTTCATGGCGAGACCGCCTGAACAGTAAATGAAAGTCTGGAAACCGGAGAGCGCGTGTTTGGAGCGAGATTCCATCGCGTTTTTGGAGTCAAAGTTTTGTGAGAGGCGAGGTGAGAGTGGGAGGTGAGAGGTGAGAGGTGAGAGGTGAGGGGTGAGAGGTGGGCAATGTTAATAGAAATCAGGGCGGATTGGGAGCCAAATTCCGGGTCGAAATGACATGCTTACTGCCTGCAGACAATTGTAAGACTGTGTTTAAAAAGTCGCTCCAGCGCGAAGGGCTCTTACGCGATAAGGAACGTAATCCGCCATTGCAGGTGGTAGGGACGCGCTCCGGCGTCGCATGTCAATGAGAGCTAGTAGGATTTCGCGAACAGTACGCGGCGCGGACTTGGCTTTCCTGAAATGACGCAGTTTCCCGGTTGATCGTCGCGCACCTCTTGATCGAACGGGATACAGCGAATCGTCACCTTCAGCTCTTCTTTGATTTGGGCTTCAACCTCGGGACTTCCCGACCAGTGCGCGAGCGCAAATCCGCCGTGGATCTCCGGCTTCTCTTTGTTCTTTGGCGTAAAGAAATCGTAGAAGTCCTCTTTGGTATCGATCCGGACGGTGTTCGAGTCTCGAAGTTCCTTCGCGCGATCATAGAGGTTTTTCTGAATGTCTCTCAAGATCGCGGGGATCTGAGCAACTACCTCGCCGGACGGCCGGAATGTTTTCTCTTTGGTCGGCTGATCTCGTCTGGAGATGGCGACCGTGCCGGCGGCAAGATCACGCGGACCGACCTCGATGCGGATGGGCACCCCGCGCTTGATCCATTCCCAGTTCCTTATCCCTCCGCCAATATCGCGTTGATCAATTTCCACCCGGATGGATTCATCCGCATAGTTTTGGGCAACGATCCGGGCCCGGAGCGTATTGGCCGCCTCAAGGACCGCTTGTTTTGTCTCTTCTTTCGGTGTGATCGGAAGAATTACCACGTGGGCGGGGGCAATTCTGGGTGGCAACACCGCGCCATCATCGTCGGCGTGGGTCATGATCACTGTGCCGACCAAGCGAGTGCTTGTGCCCCAGCTGGTCGTCCAGACGTATTCCTGGTTGCCGTTGCGCGAAATAAATTTAATATTGGATGCCTTTGCAAAATTCTGGCCGAGAAAATGCGAAGTGCCGGCCTGAATCGCTTTGCGATCCTGCACAATTGCTTCGATACAGAGAGTTTGAATGGCGCCGGGAAACCGTTCGCTGGCCGTCTTTTCTCCGTGATAAACCGGCAACGCGAGGTGGTCGCGAGCGAATGTGGCGTACACCTCCAGCATCTGCACAGCTTCTTCGATCGCTTCCCGTTCCGATTCGTGCGCCGTATGACCCTCTTGCCACAGGAACTCCGTAGTGCGCAAAAACAGGCGCGGCCGCAACTCCCAACGCACGACGTTCGCCCACTGGTTGATCAAAATGGGTAGATCGCGATACGATTGAACCCACTTGGCAAAGGACGCACCGATGATGGTTTCCGACGTCGGCCTTACGACGAGGGGTTCGGCTAACTCGGCGGAAGGCGCGGGCCGCATTTTTCCATCAATGCCCACTTCGAGGCGGTGATGCGTGACGACAGCGCATTCCTTGGCGAACCCTTCGATGTGAGCCGCCTCCGCCTCAAAAAAGCTGAGCGGAATTAACAATGGGAAGTAAGCATTTTTGTGGCCGGTGGCCTTGAACATGGAGTCCAGTTGGCGCTGAATATTCTCCCAGATTCCGAATCCCCACGGTTTGATCACCATGCAACCGCGGACATCCGAGTTCTCTGCGAGGTCGGCGGCACGAACGACTTGTTGATACCATTCGGGAAAGTCGTCGGCTCGAGTTGGCGTGATAGCGGTTCTCGGAGTTGAGTCAGCCATTTCTGAAAGAATGTAGGAAGTTGGTGAAAAATTCCGCGCCGCGCTCGAGCTCAGCGATTTCGATAAACTCATCTGCGGTATGAGCTTGTGCGATTGATCCCGGTCCGATCGCGATAGCGGGCGTGCCTTGCAACGCGAAAAACGCCGCATCGCAAAACCAGCTAGCTCCAGTGAGCCGTGATCCGAGAGCAACGAACTTCTCGATAAACGGGTGCTCAGGTGAGGTGTAAAGAGGAGCTGAGGTCTTGATAGACCTTACTATTGCAGGGATTCGTTGTTTTTGGAAGAAATCGGCGACAGCCGCAGTCATCGATTCCTGGCCCGGTAAAATGCGGATGTCGACCTCAGCGTAACACCGATCAGGAACAACATTGATTTTCGTGCCGCCTCTGATCCGTCCGGTGCTGATAGTGGGTTCCCCTAACACGGAATCGCCCTGGACAGGACAGATCTGCGGAAATCGCTCACGCAGAATTTTCAGCGCATCAAGCATTCGGTCGATGGCATTCATTCCGGTTTCCGGGATTGAAGCGTGGACAGATTTTCCCTGAGTCTCAATTTCGAGCCAGGCGGTTCCTTTGTGAGTGTACACCACGTCGAGGTTTGTTGGTTCGGCCACAACCACAAATTCGGCCATTTTCCGCGCGGCACACGCAATGGCGCCGAGTTGTTCGAACTCCTCATCAGCAAGTCCGGCGAATCCAACGGCAACGCTTAGCTTGGACAGATCGACCGATTTAAGCGCCCAGAGCATCGCAGCCATTGGCCCCTTGGTGTCAGAGCTTCCGCGTCCGTATAATCGACCGTCCAGACGCTTGGCCAGAAAAGGATCCACGGTCATCCCCTCCACGGTTACAGTATCTAAATGGGGAGCGAACAAGATGCGTCGGTCGGCTTCGGCTGGGACGGGCCAGAGGCCGTAGACGTTCGGCCTCCTGGGTCCAATCTCCTCGTATTCAACCCGGGCGCCCAGGCTCTCAAGAAACTCGCCCACGAACTGGGCGATGGCCTCCTCTCCGTAGGCTGCAGCCGAGCCGGACGGATTCTCACTTGGGATCTGCACAAGGGCCTGGCATAAATCGACGACGCTGTGGATAGAAGAGACCTTCATGGACATGGCGACCGAAGATACCATTCAACGAACTTTCGCACACCTGATTGGATTCGAGTCGCGGGTGCGTAACCCAATAGTTGCCGAGCCTTCGAAATGTCAGCGCAGGTCACTGGCATATCGCCCGGCATCGGCGGAAGAAAATTAATTAAAGCGTTTTTTCCAAGCGCAGATTCGATCTCGGTGATCACCTGGCGTAGCTCGATAGTTTCGTTTTCGCCCAGGTTAAAGATATCGAAAGGCGCACCGAGATAGGCGATCGAAGCCAGCACGCCCTGAATGATGTCTTCTATATAGGTAAAGTCTCGCCTTGCAGTACCGTCGCCGTAGACATCGATTGGTTTGCCGTGGTGAATTAGATTGGTAAATTTATGAATTGCCAAATCCGGGCGCTGACGCGGTCCGTAGACGGTAAAAAAGCGCAGGCAGATCGCGCGGATGCCATAGAGGTAGGAATAGTTGGAGCAAAGGTGTTCACCCGCGACCTTCGTGGCGGCGTATGGGCTTAACGTCTGGGTGAGAACCTGGTCTTCACGAAATGGTGTTGTCCGCGATGCGCCGTAGACCGAGGAACTCGACCCGAAGATAAAGCGCTCGACTCCGCAGGCTTTGGACGCTTCAAGAAGGTGGCACGTTCCAGTGATGTTGGTTTCAATATAGAGCTCCGGCCGCGCGATCGAAGGCCTGACGCCCGCCCGGGCGGCGAGATGTACAATGGCGTCCGGCTTGTCAGCCGAGACAGTATCCAGAATCGCATTCTTATCTCGGAGATCGATGGTGTGCAGGCGGATGTCGGAGATAAATGCTTGGAGATTCTGCCTTTTAATTAGCGGATCGTAAAAGTCGTTAAAATCGTCGATCACGCAGACCGTGTGCCCCTCGGCCAGCAACGCCTCCACCAGGTGGGAACCTATGAATCCAGCACCTCCGGTGACTAATATCTTCATATAACCGAAGGTTCGAAACTGGAGGAAAACGTGAGGAGTGCAAGGAGGAAATTCCGGCAGGGTCCACGCTCCCGCGTGACGGGCGCGGCATGATCCTGAGCCCGGTAGGGTCACGCTCCCGCGTGACCGGCGTGGCATTACCCCGAGCGCGGTAGGGTCCACGCTCCCGCGTGACCGGCGTGGCATGACCCCGAGCACGGCAGGGTCACGCTCCCGCGTGACCGGCGTGGCATGACCCCGAGCGCGGCAGGGTCACGCTCCCGCGTGACCCGGCCTGGCATGACCCCGAGCCGGTAGGGTCCACGCTCCCGCGTGACCGGCGCGGCATGACCCCGAGCGCGGTAGGGTTCACGCTCCCGCGTGACCGGCGTAGCATGACCCCGAGCGCGGTAGGGTCCACGCTCCCGCGTGACCGGCGTGGCACGACCCCCCAAGCCCCTATCGCCAAAAACCCGCTTTGAACACCTCGCCACTGTATGGCCAGTCGCGCGCCCTGAGAACGAGACCCGCTCGGACGGGATTCTCAAACATATAGGCGCGCCACTTTTCAGCACTCTCGTCAGAACGGACACGATGATGAAACGACGCCCGTTGCCATCGGCAGTTCGGTCTGCCCAGACGCTTTGTAAAAATCGATTTCCAATATTGCGTCCAATCATCTATGTCGGCGTGGAGTCGCCCGGGCCACGCGAAGAAATGCAAATGATTTGGCAAAATAACGTAGGGGCCGATTTTCCAATAGGTGGCTTCAGTCCAGATCGTCCGCAAGAGCTGATGGTTTTCGTCCGTCGCTAACCACGGTTTGCGACCCTTCGTACAGATAGTAACAAAAACCAGCGTCGGCAGATGCTCTTTAATTGCCACACCCCTATCGGCTATCGGGGCGAATTCGCTGAGGAAATGGGTCGATATTCATAACTTAAATAAATAATGTATTTATATTGGATTCAAGTTAATTTCATACGGCCTTGGAAGGACGCGCCGGTCACGCGGAAGCGTGGACCCTACCGGGCTTGGGGTAATGCCGCGCCGGTCACGCGGGAGCGTGGACCCTACCGGGCTTGGGGTAATGCTACGCCGGTCACGCGGGAGCGTGGACCCTACCGCGCTTGGGGTCGTGCTACGCCGGTCACGCGGGAGCGTGGACCCTACCGGGCTCGGGGTAATGCCGCGCCGGTCACGCGGGAGCGTGGACCCTACCGGGCTTGGGGTAATGCTACGCCGGTCACGCGGGAGCGTGGACCCGATCCGGCTTGGGGTAATGCTACGCCGGTCACGCGGGAGCGTGGACCCTACCGGCTTGGGGTAACGCTACGCCGGCCACGCG
>Ga0210408_10004395_pt1 | contig 12599 bp, 11 predicted proteins | sample IncBWH4MmetaG_FD_155471 | JGI IMG/M metagenome (GOLD analysis project Ga0210408, IMG submission 155471) | Forest soil microbial communities from Barre Woods Harvard Forest LTER site, Petersham, Massachusetts, United States - Inc-BW-H-4-M | ecosystem: Environmental > Terrestrial > Soil >...
CCCTATTGAGGCGTTGGTCGGGTGCGGGCTGCATCTCATCAACACGGATGATGTCTGCGCATGCACCACAACGTTTCCCGGGATGAAACGCTGCGTGAATCAGACGCACGTTGTTCCGACTGCGAACGGCAATTACAGTGACTACGTGGACGATCTCGTTGCCTCATCTTCCGCAACGTTGTTGGCCATGAACGATCGCATTGCCCCCCCCCGCAGCGGCGTTCGTTCACTCCCCCGGCCGGAAGGGTGCACCTCTTCCGGCCGGCTTCTTGTGCAAGCGATCGATGCGCTCGCCGCGCGCCCGAGCATGAGGGCACGCAGAGCCGCCGGGTTTCTTCGAAGGAGGCATGAGTGCTGCATGCGCTCGCCCTGATCGCTGCCGCAGTCTCAACCGCTGCGTTGCTCGTCGTGGTGTCACTCACCGTGTTTGTGGTGAGTTTGGCGTTCAGGGCGAAGAGGACGCCCGGCTCGCGCAGGGGCTCGCTCCGATAGTTCGCATGCCACCGATCTCTTGGATGGCCGCACCGCATAACAACGCCTGAGCGGTTGACGCGACGTTTCACGTCGGTAAATGCCGCCCACCCTCGGGAGCGCTTGTTTCCTGCAGCGAAACGCTGCATCCCTCGCGCGCGGATTGTTCACTCGCCGCGTCGGGCCTAGCCTCCTGCCCATGAAGCTGCACCAACATCTGTTCCCCGTGTCCGGTCTTCGAGCCTCGGGCAGCGACCCTGGACATGGGTCTCGGGAGACTTGTCATGCGCGTTCTGTTTCGCGTCGCGGCGGCCTTGCTGATCGCGGTTCCCCTGTTCGTCGTCCTGGTGATCGTCTTCGTGGTGGCGGGAAGGCGCGGTGCTTCTCTCCCCCTCGAGAGCGGCATCTCCCGCTCGTTCGAGAGAGGAGCTTCGGTTGGTCCCTCTTTGCGCGCGAGCGGGGTGAGGACCGAGCTATCCCCTTAGTGCTGAGAAACGCTATCCCCGGAGACCACTATCTCGCCGGCGCTGGCGCCTCTAGATTCTTGTGACAGATGCCGGGGAAGGAGGCTCTGCCATGGTTGACCACGAAGTAGAGAAGATCATCGATAAGCTGCAGAAGCTGAGAGCGCTGCGCCAGGCGCGCGAGCGCGTCAGACAGCTGGAGCGGGAGTTGAACGGGGAGCCGGCGAAACCCGAGAGTCCCACACACCTCCCTGAATTCCTGCTGCCGCACAGTCCCCTCCGGGTCGCATAGTGAGGACTGCGCTCCCGAGCGATGCGCGACATGACGATGCCTGGCACGAATCATCGTTGGTTACCTCTTGCAATGTGGTGCGTCATCGCGCTTTTGGCGGGCTGCGCCTCACTCGGACCGCAGCTGCCGACGTCCACGGCGGACGAACTCGAGTCTGACAGCGTCGCGTTCGGCGTCCGCACTCTCGGCGACAACGGCGAGTTCGAGCTCCTCTCTTCAGTTGAAGTCGCCCGGAGGCTTCGGGCAGCGCTCGGCGAGCGACCGCTGAGCATACTCGCCCTCTCCAGCGGCGGTGCGAGCGGTGCCTTCGGTGCAGGCGCGTTGGCTGGCTTGACGAGGAGCGGGACGCGCCCGGAGTTCACCGTTGTGACGGGAGTCAGCTCGGGCGCACTCGTGGCACCCTTCGCCTTCCTCGGCCCCGCATGGGATGAGGAGATGACGGGGATCTTCACGACCGGCGAGACCGACGGACTGTTGAAATCGCGCGGCCTCGGCGCGGTGTTCGGCTCGAGTGTTTACAGCGGAGAGCCCCTGCGACGGCTGATCGCGCGCTACGCCGACGATGCCATGATTGCCGCCATAGCCGCGGAGGCGGCCAAGGGTCGTTTGCTGCTTGTGGCCACGACCGATATTAGTAGCGGCGAGCCGGTCATCTGGGACCTCGGCTCCATCGCACTCCGCGGGGATAAGGAGGCGAAGCCTCTGATCCAGACGCTCCTCATCGCCTCCGCGAGTGTTCCCGGAATGCTGCCGCCGGTGACCGTGAGGTTTCGCAGTCAGGGCAAGATGCGCACGGAGACCCATGTGGATGGCGGCGTCACGTCGCCGTTCTTCATCGCGCCAGCGCCGGAAGATCTGCCCCAGGTGTCTGCGGGAGGACCGCAGTCTACGATCGTGCGTGTCATCATCGACGGGCCACTGCGCAATCTCCCGCGCCCAACCCACGCGAACGCTTTTTCGATCTTCAGCCGCAGCCTCTCCGCGGGACTGAGTCACGTGACGCGCGCGCAGCTCGAATCGACGGTGGAGGCGGTCCGCCAACGCGGGATTTCACTCGAGTATGCTGCGATACCGGCATCCTTTCCATTGCGGGGTGCCTTCGACTTCGGTCCGGAAGCGCAGCGCTCGCTCTTTGAATTCGCCGCGAGCTGTGCGGCGGCCGAACGGCTCTGGATACCTGCTCACGCGGGCGGCGGCGAACGTGTGAGCGAGCGACTGCCAGCCTCGGGCAGCCCAATGTGCCCGGCCGATGACTCCTTTATGGGGCATCTTGCCGCGCTCAAGAATTGATACCTAGTTGAGAGTCGGCGTACGCGCAGCGCCAGAACCGCGACAAACGCGGCAGCGCGGCGCAGTGCCGACGTCAATTCCTGCTCCTTGCGCGTCATTGCGCGCTCGTGAAACGCAGCATCTACGGATGAGCGATTGATCGCGTTGACCCGCGTTCCTACAGTGAATCCATACGTGACCGTCCCTTGAGGAGTGCGACAAATGCCAGGCGTTGACTCACCATCTCGCATCAGCAGACCCTTCGTCTACCGCAGCGAATCGATTCGCGCGCCGGGCGGCAACCGCAGCAGCATCCGGAAAGCACGCCCTCGAGGAGCCGGCGAAGCACGCCTCGCGCTTACCGATCCGGCCGTGCACGTCGTGACCGATTTTGTCTTTGAGCAACCCGTGACGGTGCCCGAGGAGCTTCGAATCGATGATGCCCTGCGGGAGATGATCCGAGCCGGAGTGCGCGCTCTGCTGGTCGTGCGCGATGAAGTGGTAACCGGGCTCCTCACCTCGTACGACATTCAAGGTGAGCGCCCCTTGCAGTTCCTCACAGAATCCGGCTACCGCCGTCACGATGAGATCGAGGTCGGTCACATCATGACCCCGTGGGAGCGGGTTCCAACACTCGATTGGCAGGTGCTCGGCCGCGCGCAGGTCTCGGATCTGGCCGCGTTTTTCAAGTCCACCGCCGCGACCCATGTCGCGATGGTCGAGCACACAGATCAGGGGAGAAGCGCCGTACGCGGACTCATCTCGCGCACTCGGCTCGAGCGCCAGTTGGGGCGCTCGATTTGACAGGGCGGGCGACGCGGCGTGCGCACCGAGGGTGATGCCGTGACGACTAGAGGTACAGGTTGGAGGGTCCGCATGGTCCGTTCAATACGCGAACTCGGATCGTACACCGCGATTGTGCTCCTTCTCCCCGGCGGCAGCCTGATTCCACTCACTATGTGGATGTTGCGGCATCGCACGTGGCTCGCTGCCCGTGCGCGGCGGGGCCTGGCTGCAATACTGGCATTTAGCGTGGGCCTCATCTTCCCGCGCTGAAATAACTCCTTTCCGGCCCCAACAAACTCCACAGCTTCGCCGCGACATCGCGCAGTTGTTCCCGACCGAGGGGACGGTGCTGTGGTGCGCCCTCCTGCACCGCTACATTCACTCTCGGGAAACGCAGCATCTTCGCGCGGCCGATTGTTCCACGCACGTCGGCCTCATACCTTACCTCGCGCCGTAAGAAGGACTCGTCTCCGCACGCGGCTCGAGCGTCGGAGGCACCGATCTAATTCAGAGTGACCCGTAGCAGCAGCCATCGTTGCTTTGATTTGTTTAGGAGTTTCGACACATGGTCTTCACAGCAGAGAAGCGCATCCTGCAGGGCCTGCTCCTCGGAGCAATCGGGTTGCTGGCGGCCGGCTGCGCCCGGCACACGGCACCAGCGCCGCCGAAGCCGGCGGTCACCGTGGTCGATCTCCACGCGAGGCCGGTGTCACTGACCACGGAGCTGCCGGGCCGCGTATCGGCGTACCGCATCGCCGAGGTGCGTCCACAGGTGAACGGCGTTGTGCTCAAGCGGCTGTTCAAGGAAGGCGATCTGGTCGGCGCCGGTCAGCAGCTCTATCAGATCGATCCGGCACCTTACCAGGCGGCGCTCGCGAGCGCCCGGGCAACAGTGGCACATGCGCGCGCTTCGGTCACTGCAGCGAGGCTGATTGCGCAGCGCTACCAGGCGCTCTCCGAAGCGCACGCAGTGAGTCGTCAGGACTACGACAACGCAGTCGCGACGCTCGGGCAGGACGAGGCGGATGCCGCTTCGGGCGAAGCGGCCGTGCGCACGGCCGAGATCAATCTCGCCTACACGAAAGTGTATTCACCGATCAGCGGCCGCACCGGGCGCTCGTCAGTGACCGAGGGGGCGCTCGTCACCGCCAACCAGGCGACCAGTCTTCTCACCGTCACGCAGCTCGATCCGGTGTACGTGGACCTCACCCAGCCGAGCACGACGCTCGTGCGGTTGAAGCGCGAGCTCGCCGCCGGTCAAATCCGCCGCGTCGATGGCAACCAGGCGCCGGCGAAGCTGCTGCTCGAAGACGGCAGTGCGTATGAGTCTCCGGGGACGCTGCAGTTCTCCGAGGTGACGGTCGATCAGGGCACAGGCTCTGTGACCTTGCGCGCGATCTTCCCCAACTCTCAAGGCCTCCTGCTGCCCGGCATGTTCGTGCGTGCAACCATCGAGGAAGGCGTGCGTGAGGGTGCGATTCTCGCTCCACAGCAGGGCATCACTCACGCCCCGGATGGCACCGCCACGGCGCTCATCGTGGGCGCCGACGGCAAGGTCGAAAAGCGCAGCGTCGAGCTCGACCGCGCGATCGGCGATGAGTGGGTCGTCACCAAGGGTCTCGTGTCCGGCGACCGGCTCATCGTCGCCGGCCGGCAAAAGGTCAAGCCCGGAATGGACGTGGCTGCGCGCCCGCAGGTCACCGCGCACGAGGGCGCCGCGGAGCACTCGAAGCCCGCGCTCGCCGCGCGCTGAACCACCGTTCGAACAGTCGAGGGACTCTCATGGCCCGTTTCTTCATCGACCGACCGATCTTCGCGTGGGTCCTCGCCACCCTGATGATGATGGCGGGGGTACTGGCGCTACTGAACCTTCCGGTCGCGCAGTTTCCGCCGCTCGCCCCGCCCGCGGTGGCGATCACGGTCACCTACCCCGGCGCCTCCGCCGAGACGGTCGAGGGCACCGTGGTGCAGCCGATCGAGCAGCAGATGACCGGCCTCGATGGGTTGCTCTACATGTCATCGGAGAGTGACAAGGACGGCAGCATCACCATCACGCTGAGCTTCGCGCAGGGCACGAATCCCGACATCGCGCAGGTGCAGGTGCAGAACAAGCTGCAGCTCGCCCTGCCGCGCCTGCCTCCCGCGGTACAGCAACAGGGGGTGCAGGTCGCAAAGTCGGCGAAGAACTTCCTCCTGGCGGCCGCCTTCGTCTCGACCGACCGCAGCATGAATGCCGCCGACATTGCCGACTTCGTCGCCTCGCACGTGCAGGATCCGGTGAGCCGCGCGCCCGGAGTAGGCAACTTCCAGCTGTTCGGCGCGCAGTACGCCATGCGCATTTGGCTCGATCCGGCGAAGCTCGACAACTACGGGCTGACCTCGGTCGATGTCGCGAATGCCATCAAGGCGCAGAACATCCAGGTCGCCTCCGGCGAGCTCGGCGGGGAGCCGGCGGTCGCCGGGCAGCAGCTGAATGCCACGATCATCGGTCCAACGTACCTTCAGAAGCCGGAGCAGTTTGGTGAGATCCTGCTGCGCGTCGAGCCCAACGGTAGTCAGGTGCGGCTGCGCGATGTGGCGCGGATCGGTTTCGGCGGCGAGAACTACCAGACGATCCCCAAGTGGAACGGCGATCCGGCGGCGGGATTCGTGATCAAGATGGCGAGCGGCGCGAACGCGCTCGATACCGTCGCGGGGGTGAAGGCCGTGATCGCGGGGCTCGCGCCGACCTTCCCGCAGGGACTCAAGGTCGTCTATCCGCTCGACACCACGCCCTTCGTCAGGCACTCGGTGAAGGACGTGATGCTGACGCTCGCCGAGGCGATCGGGCTCGTTTTCCTCGTGATGCTGCTCTTCCTGCAGAACGTGCGTGCGACACTCATTCCGACGATCGCGATCCCGGTCGTGCTGCTCGGCACCGTCGCGGTCCTGGCTGCCTTCGGCTACTCGATCAACAGCCTGACGCTCTTCGGCATGGTGCTCGCCATCGGGCTGCTGGTCGATGATGCGATCGTCGTGGTCGAGAACGTCGAGCGCGTCATGGAGGAGGAGCATCTCCCCCCGAAGGAGGCGACGAAGCGGTCGATGGAGCAGATCACCGGCGCGCTCATCGGCATTGCGCTCGTCCTCTCGGCGGTGTTCGTGCCGATGGCGTTTTTCGGTGGATCGGGCGGAGTGATCTACCGGCAGTTCTCCATCACGATCGTCTCCGCGATGATCCTGTCGGTGCTCGTCGCCCTGATCTTCACACCCGCCCTCACCTCCACGCTCCTCAAGCGCCCCGAGCACGGCGCGGTGCAGCGGCGCGGCTTCTTCGGCTGGTTCAACACCTGGTTCACGCGCAGCCAGGCGCGTTACGGCCAGCAGGTATCCAGAATCACCCGGCGACCCGCACGGGCTCTCCTCGCGCTCCTCATCGTGGCCGGCGTCGCCGCGCTCGGTTATCTGCGCCTTCCAGGCGGATATCTGCCGGAAGAGGACCAGGGCTTCATGTTCGTGCAGGTGACGGCTCCGCCGGGCGCGACCGACTCGCACGTGCTGAGTGTGCTCGATGAGGTCAGCCATTACTTCCTCACGCAAGAGAAGCAGGCGGTCGAAGGGGTGTTCATCGTGAGCGGCTACAGCTTCGGCGGGCATGGGCAGACCGCGGGGCTCGCGTTCGTGCCACTCAAGCCGTGGGAGGAGCGCTCCGGCAAGCGCAATCGCGTCCAGCAGATCGCCGCGCGCTTCAACCAACACTTTGCCGGCACGCAGGAAGCGATGGTCTTCGGCTTCCCCCCGCCGGCGGCGCTCGAGCTCGGCAACGCGACGGGCTTCGACTTCGAGCTCATCGACAAGGCCGGCCTCGGTCACGAGGCCCTCATGCAGGCGCGCAACCAGCTGCTCGCCCTTACTGCGAAGGCCCCACTCCTCGCCCGCGTGCGCGCCAACGGGCTCGACGATGAGCCGCAGTACCGGATCTCGATCGATCGCGAGAAGGCGAGCGCGCTGGGGCTCACCCTATCCGACATCAACGACACGATTCAGAGTGCGTGGGGCTCCACGTACGTCAACGACTTCATCGACCGCGGGCGGCTGAAGCGCGTGTATGTGCAGGGTGATGCGCCCTCGCGCATGCTGCCCCAGGATTTAAGCAGCTGGTACGTACGCAACGGCACCGGGCAGATGGCGCCCTTCTCGGCCTTCGCGAACGGGGTGTGGACGTACGGCTCACCGAAGCTCGAGCGTTACGACGGCCTCTCTTCGGTCGAGATCCAGGGCGAACCCGCGCCCCGGCGAAGCACCGGAGAGGCGATGGCCGAGATGGAGCGCTTGGCGGCGAAGCTCCCGCACGGTATCGGCTACGACTGGACGGGACTTTCCTACGAGGAGAAGCAGGCGGGCTCCAAGGCGCTTTTCCTGTACGCGCTCTCTCTTGCGGTCGTGTTTCTCTGCCTTGCCGCGCTCTACGAGAGCTGGGCGATTCCCGCGGCGGTGCTCCTCGTCATCCCACTCGGAATCGTCGGCGCCGTGCTGGCGACTTTCCTCCGCGGACTCAACAACGACATCTACTTTCAGGTGGGCATGCTCACGACCATGGGACTCTCCGTCAAGAACGCGATCCTCATCGTGGAATTCGCCAAGCAGAATCACGAAGCGGGTCGCAATCTGATCGATGCGGCGACGGAAGCCGCGCGGCAACGGCTGCGCCCGATTCTCATGACCTCCTTCGCCTTCATCCTCGGCGTCGCGCCGCTCGTGATCGCCTCAGGTGCAGGATCCGGCGGCCAGAACGCCATCGGCACGGGAGTTGCGGGCGGAATGATCACCGCCACGGTGCTCGCGATCTTCCTCGTGCCGGCGTTCTTCGTTGCGGTGCTGCGCCTGGTGGAATCCCGTCGGCACGGCGGTGAGGTGCCCGATCTGCCAGCCGCGCAGGCCGCAGGAGAATGAGCCGTGAAGAGCCGCGTCATTGCAGCGATCGCCGTCGCAGCCCTGAGCGCCTGCACGTTGATGCCCCACTATCAGCGACCGGCGTCCCCGGTGCCGGACCGCTGGCCGGCGGATGGCGGCGACGCAGCTGCAGCTGCCTCCGCCAGCGTCTCCGCCGATCAGATCGGCTGGAGGGATTTCTTTACCGATCCGCGCCTGCAGCGCCTCGTGGAGATCGCACTCGAGAACAACCGCAATCTGCGCATCGCCGTGCTGAACGTTGCCGCCTCCGAGGCGCAATTCCGCGTTGAACGCGGCAACCTCTTCCCGGCCATCTCCGCGACGGGTTCGGGACTTGCCGAGCGGCTGCCGGCGAACGGCGCGCTACCGCTCGGGGGCGTCGGCAGGTCGGGCGGCACTAGCACCGAGGTGCCCAGCGGGAGCGCAGCGACCACGTTCCACTTCTACACCGCCGGAATCGGCTTCACCAACTACGAGCTCGACCTGTTCGGCCGCGAGCGCAGCCTGACGAGGCAGGCGTTCGAGCAGTATCTGGCGCAAAGCGAGAGCCGCCGCAGCACGCAGATCAGCCTCGTCGCCGAGGTGGCGACGGACTACTTCGCAGTACTCGCTGACGAAGCACTCGTGAAGCTCACGCGCGAGACGCTCCAGAACGAGATCGAGTCGTACGAGCTCACCATGGCGATGTACGAGCGCGACACGACGACGCTCCTGAGCCTGCGCCAGGCGGAGAGTGCGGTCGAGGCCGTACGCGCGAGCCTCGCGCAATACGAGCGGCAGCTCGCGCAGGACGCCCACGCACTCACTCTCGTGCTCGGGCAGGAGATTCCGGGAGATCTTCCGCCTGCCAAGGACATGAACACCGAGGGACTGCTCGCGCAGGTGCCGGAAGGTCTCCCCTCGAACCAGCTCACACATCGGCCGGATATCCTCAGCGCCGAGCACACCCTGCGAGCCGCGAATGCCAACATCGGTGCGGCGCGTGCGGCGTTCTTCCCCAGCATCCAGCTGACCGCATCCGGCGGCACGGCGAGCAACCGGCTGAAGGGGCTCTTCGGGAGCGGCACCGGGACCTGGAGCTTCGCGCCAACGATCACACTGCCTATCTTCACGGGAGGTCAGAACCGCGCGAATCTCGACCTGGCGCACATCGAGAAGAATGTCGCCGTCGCGCACTATGAGTTGGCGATTCAGACAGCCTTCCGGGAGGTCTCGGACGCGCTCAGCGCCCGCGGGACCTACATCGACCAGCGCCGCGCGCAGGAAGCCCTGGTGGCGGCCGACGCCGACACCTACCGACTGGCGCAGATGCGCTTCCGATCCGGCGTCGACAACTACCTCGCTACCCTCGACGCCCAGCGCTCGCTCTACGCCGCTCAGCAGGGGCTGGTTGCGGTCCGCCAGGCTGAGCTCGCCAATCAGGTGACGCTCTACAAGGCGCTCGGCGGCGGTTGGCAGCAGCACACGGTCGCAGCCCGTTAAGACCGCGACGGTAGGGATCGAGCTCCCCATGGACCATCGATTTAAGGCATCGGCTGGACACTTCACTACCGGGAAACGCTTCATCAACTCTTCGTGGCTCGTCCCCGGTGTCGTCCCTCGCTACGCTTTCGACATGTTCGGAGCAACCGAAAGACTCGTCTTGGTGCGACCATGACTGACCGGAACCGCAGCTTCGGCGCCGCATTATCGATCGTCGTTGTGTTGATCGCAGTGGCTGCGCTCGCCGCGATGCTGGCCCCCTGAGAATCCCGCCCGAGGCTCACAGAGCATCCTCCTGACGTAGACTATGCGGGTGGACACGCTGACCAGCATCAGGGTATTCCGGCAGGTCGTCGAGTCGGGAAGTTTCGTGGCTGCGGCCGATCGCATGGACCTCTCCACTGCGATGGTCAGCAAGCACGTGGCGTACGTGGAAAAGCGACTCGGGGTCCGACTGCTGAATCGCAACAGCCGCACGCTCAGCCTGACGGAACCCGGGAGCGTGTACTTCGAGCGCTGCAAGACCATCCTGGATGACCTGGAAGCCACGGAGCTGGAACTGGGGTCCCTCGGTACGGTGCCCCGCGGCACCGTGCGAGTCACGTGCCCGAGCTGGTTTGCGCGGCAAATCCTCGCTGATTCACTCGCCGAGTTCCGTCGCCGCTACCCGGAGATCGTGATCGATGTCTCGTTCGAAGACCGGCGCGTCGATCTCGTGGAGGAAGGTTACGATCTTGCCCTGCGGGTAACGCGTGAGAGCTCGCTTCCGCCGGGTCTCATCGCCCGGCCTCTGCGGTCAGCACCCTTCTTCATCGCGGCGTCACGCGAATATCTGAAGGCTCATGGCGCCCCCAGGTCCCCCGAGGAGCTCGCCCAGCACGATTTCGTGGCGGTCGGTAATATCGATACCCTTTCATTCACGGGACCAGGGGGAGAAATTGAAGTTCCGCTGCGCGTCGTTATGCGCTACCGCTCGATAGGCGGCGTGGCACATGCCGCCGCCGCCGGCATCGGTCTTGCGCCGTTGCCGGACATCATCTTCGAAGAACCGATATTCAAGGGGATCTTGACGCCCGTCCTCACGGAGTATCCGCTGCAGGAGCCGACTCCGACTCTGTATATCGTGTATGTCAGCCGCCGGTACCTGCCGCTCAAGATCCGCGCCTTCATCGATTTTCTGTTGGAAGTGAGCGCCAGAACTCCGGTGCGCAAACTGGCCGCGGCCCGTTGATTCGCGACGGCTGAACGCCGCTGCGCTCGAGCTCGAGGAATCGATCAGTTCGGCATTTGTGGCCGAGCGGGCGGCAGGACCATGCCTATCAGCAGCTGCCCAGCCTTCAACGCCCTCAGATCAACCCGTTGGAGGAATTCGTCCAACGCCATGCACCGCCAGCCTTCCCAGGTTCCATCCACCGCTCGCAGTAAAACCATCTGCTCATTCATGTGAGCCTCCGGCGTCATCGCGCCTTGACCGGAATTCGCATCGCCTGGTGAACCGCACGACGACAGCCTAGGTCGGCCACCTGGCTGGAACAATCGTCGGCCTTGGAATGCACCGTTTCGCGCGAGGAAACGCGAGGAAATGTGCCGCGGGGCCCCGGGGTGAGCGATTTCCACTCACGAAACGTTGCATCAACGCTCGGCAGCTTCTTCGCGCTCGAGGCTCGACGTAGAGTCCATCGCTTGTGTACAGCTACTGCATGGAGACGCAGATGAGTGCGCCTGAGGAGAAGACGAATCTCGTCGCACAGATCGATGCCTTCGGATTGGAGCAATTCAGGATCGTCGAGCGGCCGCTGGTGCCCCTTCGACACCACGAGATTCGCATTCGCGTCCACGCGGCGTCGTTGAACTACCGCGACCTGCTGGTCGCTCTCGGGCACCACCCGAGTCACGCCAGCGACATTCGCCTGCCGCTCGTTCCACTCTCTGACTGTGCGGGCGAGGTGATCGAGGTCGGACATGCGGTCGATCGCTTTAAGATCGGCGATCGTGTTTCCTCGGCACAGATGCCAGATTGGACAGCAGGCCCATTCAAATCCGAGAAGGTACGTTCAGCGCTCGGTGGCGCTGTGGATGGAGTCCTCGCCAGATACTTCAGCGGGCATCAGCGCGGCTTCGTCAAGATTCCGGATACGCTCTCATTCGAGGAAGCGGCGACGCTCCCGACTGCGGCCTTGACCGCGTGGAATGCCCTCTTCGAGTTCGACGACCTCAAGCCCGGAGAGACAGTGCTGGTACAGGGTTCGGGCGGAGTGAGCATCTTCGCGCTGCAGTTCGCGCTCGCCGCGGGAGCTCGAGTCGTTGCGATCACCGGAAGTGAGGCGAAGGTTGGGAGGCTCGAGCGATTGGGTGCGGCGCACGTGATCCGCTATGAAAGGGAGCCCGAGTGGAGCCGAGTGGTTCTCGAGGTCACTGGTGGCGCCGGCGTGGACCATGTGGTCGAAACCGGCGGCGCTGGCACGATCGATGAGTCGATCAAAGCCACCGCCATGGGCGGCTCGATCAGCCTGGTCGGCCTACTGACGGGCGCCGGCGGACGCCTCGATATGCTGCCCATACTCGCCAAGACTCTGTGCATTCAGGGCGTCGTCGTTGGGTCCGTCGAGATGTTCGAGCGCATGATCGGCATGGTCGAGCACCTTGGAATCAGACCGGTGATCGACGAGGCGTTCGAGATGCAGGACATCGCGGCGGCGCTGGAATATCTGAAATCGGGCCGCCATCTCGGCAAAGTCATTATTAAGGTGTAGATGGACCGGTTGCTATTTGCCGGCTTCAGTGGAATTGACGGCCATCGCTTCCCCCTGGCTGGTCCGCATCCTCGACCGGCTGGAAGGTGTGGGCCTCGCGCGCGGCGTCCTCACCTTGCCGGTCGCCGGTCGCCGGGCGCGATCTCTGAC
>Ga0210408_10004396_pt1 | contig 12595 bp, 12 predicted proteins | sample IncBWH4MmetaG_FD_155471 | JGI IMG/M metagenome (GOLD analysis project Ga0210408, IMG submission 155471) | Forest soil microbial communities from Barre Woods Harvard Forest LTER site, Petersham, Massachusetts, United States - Inc-BW-H-4-M | ecosystem: Environmental > Terrestrial > Soil >...
TCCGCTCGCCTGATCCTCGTCAGGCGTGAACGTCCGGCCGGCCAACGGCCGCACGCCGAGCACCTCGAAAAAATTTCCGCTCACGCGCTCCGCGGCGATCTGATCAGGCTCCCCTCGACCGGTCAAGTTGAACGATTCGCCTTGATACGCAGCGATGCCTGAAAAGGACCGGTTATGACCGCTTAGCGCCGTGAAATACGGAAGCGAGAGATAGCCTTCCCGGTCTCGTTCGCTCGCGATCCTGACCAGTCGATCTGGATCTTTGTAGGGCAGCGGACGCAGCAGCAGCGCGTTGGCCACCGTGAAGATCGCGGTGTTCGCTCCGATGCCTAGCGCTAGTGTGGAAACCGCGATCACCGTGAAAGCAGTACTCTTGGCCAGCATCCGCAGCGCGTAGCGAATATCGTTCCAAAGCCCGCCCATAATGCAGGAATACGGCAAATCGCCGGGCGAACGCAACTTCGCCCTGGCGCCCGTGATCAGTCGGTAATCCTTCCAAGCGTTGACCTCATCATGCGCTACGAGCCGCCATGCGTAGCATGCGGATTCACCCGTTTTGCACCTTCTCCCACACTCTCGCGCGCCAATTCGGCGCAGATGTGCGCGCCGGCCCCGCGTCTTACGGACGGAGTGCAGTAGCGCGCACAGCCCTCGCGCGCTAACGCGGAGCGCCGCAGTCCTCTGATATCCTTTGTGTACGCAAGCAGCAAGTCTGTCCGAACGAATGGGCATGTCCGGAACTCCGCGTCCAATCATCGAAGTTTCCGGCATTCGCAAGACCTACGGATCAACGGTGGCCGTCTCCGAAGTTTCATTTGAAGTCGCTGAAGGCGAAATCTTCGGCTTGATTGGCCCGAACGGCGCGGGGAAGACGACGACAATGGAGTGCGTCGAAGGAGTGCGCCGGCCCGACAGCGGCCAAATCTCGATCCTCGGTCTGGATCCATTCCGCGACGTGTATCAATTGCAAAACCGAATTGGCGTGCAACTCCAACAGGCGCAGCTCCAGAAAAGGATTAAGGTCTGGGAGGCTGTGGATCTGTGGGCCTCGCTGTACACGAAATCGGTGGACGCCAATCGCCTGCTCGAACAGCTTGGTCTTTCCAGTAAACGGAACGCGTGGTTCATGACGCTCTCGGGCGGGCAGAAGCAGCGCCTGTTCATCGCGCTGGCGCTCATCAACGATCCGGAGGTGGTATTTCTGGATGAGTTAACGACTGGGCTCGACCCGCAGGCGCGTCGGGCTATCTGGGAGTTGGTGCGCGGCATCCGTGACCGTGGCAAAACGGTCTTCATGACCACTCATCTGATGGAGGAGGCCGAGCGGTTGTGCGACCGTGTGGCAGTCATCGAGCACGGAAAGATCATTGAGATGGGCAAGCCCGAGGATTTGGTGCGGCGCCATTGTCCCGATCGAACCGTGTTCCTGGCTACAAACGATGCGCTCGCCGAAGTACGTCTGCACACGATTCCATCGGTCGAGACCGTAACGCGTCGGGATTCCCAGTTCACGCTTCAGGGCAAAGGCGACGAGTTTGTGACCGAGGTGATCCAGTGTCTGTCCGAGAATCGGATCCGGGTCACCGACTTCCGTACCGTGTCGCCCAATTTGGAGGATGTCTTTCTGAAGCTGACGGGCCGTTCGATTCGCGATTAGGCAAGCCAAGTAGGAGCGAGATAGAAGCGTATGTTCCGCGGACTTTGGAAGCTAACCTGGCTGGAGATCAAAATCTTCTTGCGTGAGCCCATGGGAGCGTTTGGATCGATTCTCCTTCCCGTCCTTTTGTTTGTCGTGGTGGGCCGGGTCACAAGGGGCCGGCTTCCGGCTGGCTCCGTCGCGGCCGCCTCCGGATTCTTGCGCGTTGGGTTGCCGGTCTTCGCCTCCGTGCTGATCACACTCAGCGGAGTGCTGTCGCTGGTCACGATCATCTCGATCTATCGTGAGGGCGGCATCCTCAAGCGCCTCCGGGCCACGCCGCTCCGCCCGCAGACCATACTCACCGCCCATGTCCTGGTCAAACTGGCGCTGACTCTGGCGACCCTGGCCTTAATGGTGGTGGCGGGCAAGCGCTATTACCCGATAAATATTGACGTTCCTGTATTCGGATTTGCGATGGCGCTACTGATCAGCTCGTGGAGCATCCTCTCGATCGGTTTTCTCATCGCGAGCATTGTGCCCACAGCGCGTTTCGCGCAACCGATCGGCGCAGCCATCCTGTATCCGATGCTCGCCATTTGCGGACTGTTCGCGCCACTGGAATCGCTGCCGCCAGCCCTGCACGCTGTGGCGCGCCTGCTGCCGCTGACCTACGCGGTGTCGTTGCTCGAGGGGATCTGGAAGGGCGAGGGATGGTTCGCGCACATCGGTGACGTCGCAGCGCTGGTCCTAGTATTCACGATCTGCACGGCGCTGTCCGCGAAGGTGTTTCGCTGGGAATAGTTAACGCCGCCATTCGAGTCCCTGCCGCAGACCTCGAGTCACGAGTTCGGATCCTGTTCTCGCGACCCGACGCTGGCATCAGGTGATTCACGAAAATCGGTCTGACAAAGCCTGTACCGGTTTAGGCCGTCGGCGGTTGTTGAGAACCGCATTCCTGTACACGTATGATCACGTTATGATAAGACCGCTCCGTTGGCGTCGGCGCCCGGAACCGAAGGGAGTCAAATCGCATGCCGAAGGTGAAGGAGTTTACAGTAACGATTGAAGACAAGCCGGGCGCGCTGGGAAAGTGCTTCCTGGCTCTGGCCGAGCGCGGCGTAAACATTCTGGCTTTTCAATCGTACGTAGAGGAGGGTGAGAGCCTGGCCCGGCTACTGGTGGACAACCCGGCCAGCGCCAAGGCTGTGCTCGGCGGCCTGCGCATGATCTTCGAGGAGACCGAAGTCGCCGTAGTCAGGCTCGCGCACCGTCCGGGTGAGCTGGGCCGCGCAGCCTCGCGGCTGGGTGAAAAACAGATCAACATTGACTACTCCTACTGCGGACTGGAGCCCGGGTCGACGCAGGTGCTGGTGGTATTCGGGGTAGACAACCTTTCCAAAGCCGCAAACCTGCTGGACGAGCTGTCCACCGAAGGCGAGTGACAAGCTCCGGAAGCACTCTTAGAGCACGTGTTTAATGGCTTTGCCGGCGCCCTTGAGTATTTTGCCAGTGCCTTTCACAGTGCCGACTCCGACGTTCTTGCCTGTCTTCGCCGCGCCTACGCCCAGGTCAGTGGCTGCATTGATGGGATGAAGCGTAGCCAGGTCGACGGCGCCTTTTCCCGCCCCCTTAGCTGCGCTGCCGGCGCCTTTGGCCGCGCCCTTGCCGATATCTCCCGCGCCACTCCCCACGTCATGTTTGGCGCTGGTGTGGACCTTCGCATCCTCCTGCGCGTTCTGTGCGTTGCCAGAAGTTTGTGATTCAGTCGTTTGCGCGACCGCGATCCCGGCGGCGAGGCAGATCGTGATGGGAATCAAGCCCATATTCATCTCGCCTACAAAGACGGATGGCGGCGGGCAAATGTTTCAAAGCTTTCCTGCCGGCTCGGCCGTGTCTAGTTAGCACCCTTGAGCGCCAGCACAGCGTATGCGGTGGCCGCATCGCTCATGAAACGGCCGACATCGGACGACAGGTCTCGTTGCTTATTCAGCGAATAGGCTAGCCAGCGGCCTTCCGTCTTGTCCTGATTTAGCATCAGCCAGGCAAAGCCCCGTTTCAATTGGGATTGATCGCGCATCACCCCCGCCTGCAGCAGCACGAACGTGACGACGCCGGTCGCGTAGCCGTCGCTTCTGGTCTCGAGCGGTGTATTGTCCTTTCGCTTCCACGCTCCTACGAACGAGGAAAGGCTAAAGCCTCCGTCCGCCTGCTGCTTGCTGAGCGCTTCATCAATGATCGACTTCTGCTGCGCGTGCGTCAGGAGGCCGGGTACTTTAGTCGACGCCCAGAGCAGGATGACACGGTTAATCAGAATTTGCGATTCGCGCTCCCGCACGAGATAATCGCTCAGCAGTTTCATGCCATCCCTAATATCAGGGGCAGACCGATAGGCGCCGGGCGCGCTCCCCACAGCGATCGCAGCGAGCGTAGCTCCGTAGTATTGCGAGTCGCCCTCCCATGGCGAGTTGTGAAACTGTAGCCAGGACCATGCTCCCCTCGCTTCTCCCGTCTGCAGTTGTTCCGCCCACATGTTGTCCAGCGCCAGCCGCGCGTCACGGCTCAACTTACCAGTGGGTGCGTCATAACTTGCGAGGATCAGAGCGTTAAGAATGGACTCTGTTCCGCGCGATTCTGCCGTCTTGGGAACCCCTCTTGTCGCATCCGGGTAAAAGGGTTCCACTTCCTTCCACATTTGTACGCGCTTGGTGACGTTATCCAGAAGCTTCCTTTCCACTGGCGAGGGGGCTTGCTCCGCGAGAGCGGCGCGGAGGGCGGGCCGTGCCAAGGCGTAGGGCGCCACGGTGTGACAGGAGACGCAGAACGTCTCATGATCGCGCGCTGCGGCCGACCAGCCCATCCACCAGGCTAGCCTTCCATCGAGGTAGGCTGCGGCCGCTTTGCCACTCCAGGACGCGGGATCCGCGGCCGGGGAGCGCTCATCCGCAGCCCACAGGCTCGCGGCGAGGCCGCCGGCAACGATGTAGGTTCCGAGCGTAAGCGCCCTCATCGAAACACACCTCCCTCAACATCCAAGCTTACCCGAATCGGGAGGCCCAAGTTGTCTCCTATGCCGTCTGCTATATTGTTCCCTACCGAGACTGTCGGCGCCACGTTGATCTGGACTCGGATTTTCCAATCCCGTTCCGCGAGGAGGCTGATGAATCGACGTGATTTCCTGGGCGGTGTTGCAATGGCAAGCGTGAGCGGCTGCTCGCCCAAGGTCAGAAGAGCGGCAACTCCCCCAGTCCTGCCACCCTACGACGTACTCCCCAAGCTCATGCCGATCCGGGCGGAGACCGACAGGATCTTTCGGGTCACCGTGTGCCTCCGCCCCTTCCGCGCGGCCGGCCCCCGGCTGGATATCGAGCGTGTCGGCGATAAGACGGTCGTGCACAATTATGGACATGGCGGCAGTGGCTGGTCGCTCTCATGGGGATCGAGCACTGTCGCCGTCGAGAAAGCGATGGCGGTTGGTGAGCGGGACGTGGCTGTCCTTGGATGCGGAGCGTTGGGGTTGACCTCGGCGATTCTGCTGCAGCGCGCCGGCGCCAAGGTTACGATTTACGCCAAGGAGCGTCCGCCGGAAGTGCGATCCGCGCGAGCAACCGGATCCTGGACGCCCGACTCGCGCATCGCGCTGACGAACTCAGTCTCACCTGATTTTCCAGCGCTCTGGGAAAAGATGTGCCGGACTTCGTTTCATACCTATGAGAGCTTTCTGGGCATGGCGGGAAACCCGGTGGAGTGGACCGATCGTTACTCGCTATCGGACATCAGCCCGGCTGAAGGGCAAGCCAACCGGCGGCGCGACGATACCTTGAGCTTTGCGCACTATCAAGACCGGGTCGCCGATTTGACGCCGCATTTTCACGATCTGCCACCCGGGAGCCATCCTTTCCCAACGCGGTATGCCAGGCGCAATTCGAGTCTCACCTTCAACATCGCGGGCTACTCGAGGCAGCTGGTGACGGACTTCCTGGTTGAGGGTGGCAAGATCGAACGCGTCGAATTTCATTCGCCGTCCGAGTTGAACCAGTTGGCTCAAAAGGTAGTTATCAACGCGACGGGCTACGGAGCGAGAGCGTTGTGGAAGGACGAGTCGATTATTCCGGTGCGAGGCCAGATCGCCTGGTTGATTCCGCAGCCGGAAGTGAATTATGGAGTGATGTACAAGAATGTGGCTATCCTCGCGCGGCGGGATGGCATCGCTGTGCAGGATGGAGGGATAGGTGAGATGGACGGCTACAAAGACTCGAACGAGCAGCCAGACCGGGCAACTGCGGAATCCGCTGTTCGGGTAGTGGCGGAGTTGTATGGGCGGATGGGAAGGTATTGGTCGGGGCGAGTGGATTCGAACCACCGGCCTCCTGGTCCCGAATCAGGGGTACCCCGCTATCTCCTTGAATACAGAGCAAATATTTTCGTGTAAAACTTCAATTTAAGTACCAAAAGTACACTCGTGGGTGGGCAGTTGGGTGGGTCGTTTGGATTTTCCTCGTATCGACATTTGCTGATCAGGAAAGACCTGTCGGAACGCAGAGCGGAAGAGCAAGCCTGAGCGAAATGCAGTGCCGCGGGGAGCCACGGCGGTATACAAGTTGCGTTGCAGCGGGTCATGCAGCTCCAGGTCCACCTTTCGCCACATGTGGCTCGAAGACCAATTGCCCTTGGCTGGTGGCGCCGGACGGACGAAGGCGAGGTCGGATAATCGCCTGTCCAGCGTTGGGACAGACTTCAGACGCCGCGTCATCTCGCCGGGCGTTCCGCATCCCGGCCGCGGTGGACGTGGCTGTCTTTCGCCCAGTTTGCCCGGCATCGGATCAACGGGCAGGGCGCTGGGCGTCGTGTTGCAACTTAATTCCGCGAAGCAACTGAGCATTCGCGGCTACGATGATGGTGGACAGGCTCATCGCGACCGCCCCCACGCTCATGGGGAGATCGAATCCCCAGTGGACCAAAAGGCCGGCAGCGACCGGAATAGCGACAAGGTTGTAGGCCGTCGCCCAAACCAGGTTCTGGATCATTTTTCGATAGGCAGCGCGGGATAGTTCGATCGCACCCACGACATCGCGCGGATCGCTACGCACGAGTACGATCCCCGCGGACTCAATCGCCACATCGGTTCCCGCCCCGATGGCGATTCCGACATCTGCGGTTGCCAAGGCGGGTGCATCATTAACGCCGTCGCCAACCATTGCTACCCGTTTGCCGCCTGCCTGAAACTTCTCCACCGAAGCTGCTTTGTCGGCGGGGAGAACCTCGGCTGCGACTTCATCGATTCCGATACGCCGGGCGACCGAATCGGCAACCGCCCTCGAATCGCCAGTGATCATCGCGACGCGGACACCGAGCCGATGGAGTTCGGCGACGGCTTCACTGGATTCAGGCCGAATCTCGTCTTCAACCCCGAAAGCTCCGAGCAGCCGGCTTTGAGCGAGCACATAAAGAACCGTCTTCCCGTCAGACGCCCATGCGGTTGTCAGTTTTTCGACTTCCGGCGGCGCCGTTACCTTGGCCTCCGTCAACAGCCGCGGTCCGCCGATTTCGACACTCGTGCCTTCTACAAGCGCCTTCGCTCCCCGGCCGGGAAGTGCCTCGAAATTCGTGGCTGCCAATCGAGTCAGGCTGCGGCGCCCGGCTTCGGCGACGATTGCTTTGGCGAGAGGGTGTTCGGAGTTCGATTCGACAGCGGCGGCGCGCGCAATCAAATCGTCTTCGGTCGTGCCCGGTGCCACCGCGATTCCCGACACGGCGGGAGAACCGCGTGTCAGGGTTCCCGTCTTGTCGAAAATGACCATATCCAGATTGCGAGCGCGTTCGAGTGCGAGTCTGTCCTTAACCAGGAGCCCGTTCTGTGCCCCTAGTGATGTCGAGATTGCGATTACGAGAGGAATCGCCAGACCAAGGGCATGCGGGCAAGCAATGACGAGGACTGTTGCGGTCCTAATCAGGGCGTGTTCCTTATCGCCCGAAAACCACCAATAGGCGAAGGTTATGGCACCCGAGGCGACCGCGACGTAAAAGAGGATCGCGGCCGCGCGGTCGGCAAGCGCCTGCGTGCGAGAGCCGGACGCTTGCGCGGCGGCGACGAGCCGCATGATTCCGGAAAGAGCGGTCTGGTCGCCGATTGCCGTAATGCTGACGCGAAGGCTTCCGCCGCTGACAACTGTTCCCGCAATGACTTTGGAGCCTGCCACCTTCGGCAGCGGTTTGGACTCGCCGGTGATCATGGACTCGTCAACATCGGCAGCGCCCTCAACGACAGTGCCGTCGGCCGGAACGCGGGCTCCGGGCCTGACAAGAACGATGTCGCCAATACGCAAATCCGATAGTGGAACAGCTTGAGTTTCTGTGCCCTGTACGCGTTCAGCGGTGTCCGGGAGCAAGGCGGCGAGTGCGTTCAGCGCGCCCCGAGCCTGGGAAATAGCCCGCATTTCGAGCCAGTGGCCGAGGACCATGATCGTAATCAGTGACGCGAGTTCCCACCAAACGTCAATCTCGAAGAGGCCGAATGTCGCAGCGAGCGAAGTTCCAAAAGCGACTATGATCGCCAGGCTGATCAGCGTCATCATGCCCGGCTTGCGATCGGCTAGTTCGCTCGATGCCCCGCGGATGAAGACCAGGCCACCATACACGAAGACGACCGTGCCGAGGATGGCGGGGATAAACTTCGAGCCGGGGAAGAAAGGCGCTGTGTAGCCAAGCCAGTGTTGAACGTCGGTAGACCAGAAGACGACGGGAATTGTGAGAGCGAAACTCAGCCAAAATTTGTCGCGAAACATGGCAACCGAGTGCCCGGCGTGACGGTCGTGGCTGCCGTGCATGTCTGACATCTTGTGACCGGCGTGCGGGTCGGACGCCGGTCCGCGATCATTGTGGCTCATGTTGTCCATTGTGAAGCCCAATCTCCGCCGGCGCACTTAGATATCGGGTGGTGCACCGTTCCATTTACTTCGCCGAAACGGGCGGTTTTCGAGAGCTCCTGAGTACCAGGACCGGTACTGCAATGGCAAGAATCAGGAGCGCGGTCCATTGCCCGTTTTTCAGACCGAGCAGCACCTCAGGCACGTTCCCTCGCACGAAGAATAGGAAGAAACGGAGCACGCTGAAAAGCACGAGATAGAGGAAGAACGGCGCTCCTTCCGGCAGTTTGCGCCGGATCTTGATCAGGACGGCCGCGATGATTAGGTCGCCAAGTAGCTCGTAAAACTGATCCGGATGGCGGCTGACTCCGTCAATCGGCGCGAAGCTGTTCTGATTCTCATAGACAACACCCCAGGGCAGCGATGTCGGCGTACCGTAATCCATTCCATCGAGTCCACAGCTAATGCGCCCGATAGCCCCGCCGATGGGGATAGCCGGCGCAAAAAGATCACCGAGGCGCAAGAACGAAAGACCGTGTTTCCGGGCGTAGAGATAGGCGCCTAGGATCCCTCCGGCGAGCCCGCCAAAGAATGCCAACCCTCCTTCCCAGACCGCCGCAATTCTCCACGGGTGGCTCAGATACTCGACGAAATCGTTCTGCACTACAAAATAAATCCGGGCGCCAATAATCGTTCCCACCAGAATCCAGGCGAGCAGGCTCTCGATTTGTGTTTTCGAAAACCCCCAGCGTGGCGCCCACTTGCGAACAAGAAGTCCGCTGAGGACGAAGGCGACTAGAAAATTGAGTCCATACCAGTTGATCGGAACCGGACCAAGATACGGAGTCGGGTCCCAGTTGATGCGGATCATCCACTATTAGTCTGTCACGACTACCGCGCCGGATAAGGTGCGTATATGGAGGAGTGGCCGCTTTCATCGAAAACGAAAACGGAATAGGCATCGCTATGGGCCGCGTCCATTCCAGGAGATCCAACCGGCATACCGGGCACAGCCAGTCCGACCACCCTCGGCCGCTCGCTCAGGAGGCGTTTGATCTCCGCGGCCGGAACATGCCCCTCTATTGTGTAGCCATTCACGACGGCAGTATGGCACGACACCATGCTTCGGGGAACACGGTATTGCCTCTCATAAGCCGAGGTGTCATTCACTTCCTGGACTTTGACGGTGAAGCCATTGGCTTTGAGATGTTCCACCCATTTGCCGCAGCACCCGCAGGTCGGCGTCTTGAAGACTGTGACCAGCGGGCCGGATGATTGCGAACGTGAGGATATCGCCACAACGACAAGACTGGTGATCGCCACGAGAATGTTTCTACGTTTCACGGTTTGTCTCCTTATGAGGTGTTGTTTGGGGTACTGTTTGGCCACAGGATGAAGAGCGATGCGCGGACGCGGGGCATCGCCCCTACCCCACGTCATTTCGTTGATTTCTGCTTATCTGCCTTCTCCGCCGGCATGGTCACCTTGCCCGGCGGCATGGTCATAACGTTGTGGAGCGTCATGTCGCCCTCGTAGACAGTAGCCATGATTTGATCGCCCACCTTCACCATCTTCAACGCCTCCGGTTTGTCGACCGGATAGGTCATCGTCATGGCGTCCATCCAGCCTTCGACTCTCTCGCCGTTGACGGTCAGTCCCTTTTCGGTCACTGCCGTAACCTTGCCGTGGAAGATGTACGATTTGGCTTTGCCCTTGGCCTTGTCCTTGTCCTGACCAAAGCTGTTGACGGCAAACAGGCACGCAAGTGCCAGCACCGCTGCAAGAATGCTTCTTTTCGTGTTCATTAGTTTTACCTTTCTTGAGATTGAGATTTAGACTGCCTTGTCCTGCACCGCCGTTCACGCCGCTACTGTTTCATTTGCCGCTCCTTTCAAGGTTGTAGATCCTGCGCCACGCAAGCTCGAACGCTGCTTCGGGAAGGTCCTCTTGGAGTTCGAGAATGTACGTCTCGCGGTTCGTCGTCACCCGGAAGCGGAACGAATCCGGCCTTCCAATGGTCTCGATGTCGCGATACAGCCAGGTTCGGGAATCAGCCGGTTTGTCGCTGACAAATTGAATTGACTCCGAGCCGATCTTCAGCAGTCCACTAGTGCCCCGACGCACGCGTCGATGGTATGCAGCGGCTTGGAATTGGGACTCTTCGGGATAGTGCCCGACGACCGTCCGGTGAACGTGAGCCGTAAGAAAATTTCCCAGGTCCTCGACCGAAGTCTCTGTCGGCGCGCGAAACGTGTACTCAATGCGTTCCACCGGCTTCCACTTTTGAACTTCATACGTTCCGAAGCGAAGCGCGTGCGGATCGGCAACATTCACATCTCGCAGATCTTTCATTGGGATCACGATGCTGGTCTTGCCATCGGTGGACCGAAACTCGATACCTTGGCCGTCGATATGCAGATTGCCGGGTTGGTCGTGCAAGGTCCGTACACGAGTGACCTTCAGATCGAACACGCTATTCTCGGGAGCGGCCATTGCGAACAATGGCATTAGCGCTGTCAAAGCAAAAACTCTAGCGAGCGTCATACGGCCTCCTTGGCCAGCTTGCGTATCTCAAAACCCTTCCAGATTTGGTAGACAGCCGGATATACCAACAGCTCCAGCAAGAACGAAGTGAAGATGCCGCCGACCATCGGAGCGGCGATACGGCGCATCACGTCGGAACCAGCGCCGTGCGACCACATGATCGGCACCAGTCCCAGAAACATCACCGCAACCGTCATTACCTTGGGCCGGAGGCGTTTCACCGCGCCGTCTTCGATGGCGGAGCGCAGGTCGTCCATATTTCTCATGAGGCCAGCCCGCTTTCGTTGTTCGTAAGCAAGCTCCAGATAGAGCAACATGAACACGCCCGTTTCCGCGTCCACACCGAGGAGAGCGATCAGTCCCACCCATACGGCGACGCTCATGTTGTAGCCGAGGAAATAGAGCAACCAAATCGCACCGACAGCCGAGAAGGGGACAGCGAGCAGGATGATGAGGGTCTTTGCGAACGAACCCGTGTTGAAGTACAGGAGGAGCAAGACGATTAGCAGCGTTATAGGAACTACGACTTGCAGCCGTTCGGTTGCGCGCTGGAGATATTCGAATTGACCGCTCCAGACCAGCTGGTATCCGGGTGGGAGTTGAACGTTCTGGGCCACTGTCCGTTGCGCGGCCCGAACGTAGGTGCCCAGATCGACTCCTTTGGTATCAACGTAGACGAACCCAGCCAGGAATCCTTCTTCGTTCTTGATCATGGGTGCTCCGCTGCGCACGGTCAGAGTTGCTAACTCAGAGATCGGAATTTGTGACCCGCCTGGAGTCGGGATCATGACCCGCCGGAGTTTCGACAAATCATCGCGGAGACCGCGGGCATATCGAACGCTGACGGGATATCGCTCGCGTCCCTCAACCGTCGTCGTGACTTCCTCGCCGCCCACGGCGGCTTCGAGGATCTGGTTCACTTGGGCAACGCTCAGGTTGTAGCGAGCGGCTTCCTCACGATTCACCTGATAGTCGATGTAGTAGCCTCCGGTGACGCGCTCAAAGAATGCGCTGCGTGTTCCCTGGACGCCCTGAAGCACCTTTTCTACTTGCAAACCGATATCCTCGATCGTTTCGAGCTTTGGTCCCATGACCTTTACGCCGACCGGCGTCCGAATCCCTGTCGTGATCATGTCGATGCGGGTCCGGATGGGAAAGAGCCACGCGTTGGAGAACGACGGAATCTGCACGGCGCGATCAAGCTGCTCGATGAGCGCTTCCCACGTGATGGGTTGGTCCTCTGGCCAATACCGCGCAAGCCGTGGTTTGAGCCACGACGGCGCCCAACTGGAATACCAGCGCGTCGTATGCTCAGTCCGCCATGCAGTCTCCGGCTTGAGCACGACTGTCGTTTCCACCATGCTCATGGGAGCCGGGTCCGTCGCTGTGTCCGATTTGCCGATTTTTCCATAGACGCTTTGGACCTCCGGGAATTGGTGCAGTAGCTTGTCCTGGATCTGCAAATACTTACCGGCTTCGGTAACTCCGATCCCCGGCAGCGTGATCGGCATGTAAAGGATCGAGCCTTCGTTCAGCGGCGGCATGAATT
>Ga0210408_10004397_pt1 | contig 12593 bp, 8 predicted proteins | sample IncBWH4MmetaG_FD_155471 | JGI IMG/M metagenome (GOLD analysis project Ga0210408, IMG submission 155471) | Forest soil microbial communities from Barre Woods Harvard Forest LTER site, Petersham, Massachusetts, United States - Inc-BW-H-4-M | ecosystem: Environmental > Terrestrial > Soil >...
ACTCGCTGAACTTGGGCTTGGGAGCGATCTCGCTCTGTGACATGACGGGGTTCACGATATCACCAGGGTCGGGAGCCCAGGAGCGTCTCAATACGGTCGGCGAGCACTCGGTCGAAGGATTCGGCCAGGCCGTCCAGCGCACCGCGCCAGGAGCGGCAGGCGGCGAGCGTGACCTCGCGCGGACGCAGGCCCGATCGGTTGCTCTCGATGTCGTGGTGGGCGATCGCGTTGCGCCAGTCGTTGAGTTCCTCGAGCTTACGCTGGCGCGCCGTGTTGCGGGCGTCCGCCGCCTTCACGACCGTCCAGAATTCGAAGACGAACCGGTTGAAATCGGCGCCGATCGCGCTCGGCTGGGCATTGCCGCGATCGAGCTGGCGGGCACACGTGAGGTTCGCGTCGACTACGGCGGCGATCCCCGTGTCGATCGCCTCCACGAGCAGCTGCGCCGCGTCCGTGTGCAAGCCACGGCAGTACCCCTGGAAGTGTGCGCAGAGCAGCAGGACATACGCGTAGTTGAGTTGCAGTGTGTTCGTGCGGCGTCCCGCCGCCGTGCCTCCGACGGCACGATGCGCCGCTTCCAGCTGCGACAGGGCCGCCGCGGAGCTCGTGCTCCACACGGTCAGGGCGGCGGAACTCATCGGTCCACTCTATCCCGCGGATGCGACGGCCCACTTCATCGTCCACTCAACGTCCACAACAACCGAGGGGTCTCCATCCCCCCCCGTCCCACCCTGGAGGCCCCACCATGCTGAGTAACCGCTTCCTTCTCCCCGCCACAATGACGGGGGTCTCGCTCTTTTCTTTCTCTCTCTCTCTCTCTCTCTCTTGAGTATGCCTGCTGACGCCGCCACCTGCCCCAACGAGCCAGTACGCGTGGGACGTTCGGCCGCGTTGCCGGATTGCCGGGCATATGAGCTCGTGACCCCGGAACACGTCGACAGCGCGGGCGGGAACCTTGACTTCGGCCGGCGCGCCGAAATCGAAGCCCAAACCGAAGCCCAAGCCGCGCTGCAGGCGCGGGTACAAGCGCAACCTCCACGGGCCTTGCGCGAGAGTCACACACAGCGCCGGACGGAGAAGCTCGTGAGGAAGCCGGTCGAGGCGGGAAGGATATTTGATGAGCGCCCATAGCCTGCGCCCGCGTCGGGCCTTCGCCGTCGTCTGTGCTTGCCTCGCGTGGCTGTCGCTCGCGACCGCATCTGCATCTGCCGCCTCGTTGCCCTCAGCCGAAGCCGACGCCGTGCACACCGTCACCGGCGAAGGCAAGCTGTCGGTGTTCGGAATCGTGAGCCCGAACGGAGGGTCGGTCAGGTACTGGTTCGAATTCCTCAACCAGGCGCAGTTCGCCGAAGCCGCCTGGGCGCACGCGGCCAGGACGACGGCAGTGGAAACGAGCGCGGGCGGGCTCATCTCGCAGCAAATCCCGGCGCTTCCTACCGGTGAAACCTACCACTACCGCCTCGCGGTCGAAAACGAAGCCGCGTTCAACAACGAACCTCAATACAGCCCGACCGTGAGGACGCTGACAGTCCCCACGCCCGAGCCCGAAACGAAACCGGCGTGCCCGAACGAAGCGCTGCGCACAGGACAGTCCGCCAAGCTCCCCGACTGCCGTGCGTATGAGCAGGTCACGCCGGTGAACAAGGAAGGGGCGGACGACATCATCAACTACGGGAATGGTTTTGTCGCGCAGACGGCGATTGGCCTCGATGGTGAACATCTCAACTTTGAACACACGAACGCCAGGTGGGGCCCCGACGTCGGCGGCACGTTTCTCGGCCAGGACACTTACTCGTTCAGCCGCGACGGCGCGACGGGCCAATGGAAAATGACTTCGCTCTACCCGCAGCCGCAGACCGGCGGCCTGTCTCTTGCGTCCCAGGTGCAGCGGACGTTCGACACGCCGGACCTTTCGCAGGTGCTGGTGGAAAAGGACTTGACAGTGTCGAACATCAACCACTCGCGCAAGGTCGAATACGCGCTCGGTCCGCCCGGCGGCCCCTACGCAGTCGCGGGGTCGGACGTCTATGAAGGAGAAGGCAATGAAGAAGAACACACAGGTCATTGGGTCGCGCAGTCACGCGATGGGTCCGTCGCCGTGATCGAATCGCCTGACCGCGAACTGATCCCCGGCAAAAGAACGGGGACAACGATGCACCACGAACTGAATGGCGGCAGCGCTGTTCTCGCCTGGACATTCGGCTTTGACCTTTACGCGTATTCCGGAGGCCACACCAGCCAGGTCAACGTCTACACCAACGGCGAAACGATCGGCGCGTGCGGCGCCATGATGGTGCAGGGTCGCGAAGGCGGTGGTAAGCGTGGCGCGGGCCAAGGAGAGGAAATCGGGTCCCAATCGGATTTTGCGGGGAGTGTCAACGCGGTGTCGTCGAACGGTTCGCGGATCTTCTTTGAAGCGGATCCGAGCATGAGTTGTCCTAGCAGAGAAGAAGAAGAACAGCGTGATTTCGATGGGGCTCCGGGCGCCAACATCGAGCTGTACATGCGCTTGAACGGCGACGAAACCGTCGACATCGGCAACTACACGTTCGAAGGGGCGAACCCTGAAGGCACGAAATTGTTGCTCGGCAAGCGCGTCGCGGGCGTGCTCGAATACTTCTCCTACGACACCGAAACGCGTACGGCGAAACCTCTCTTCTCTTTCCAGGGCGACGTGCTTGGTAGGAAACACTCACTGTCTGAAGACGGCAACGTCTACTACTTCGAAGCCATCGGCAATCCGCTGACGCCGGAAGCGCCGGCGAACAGCGACGATATTTACCGCTATGACATTCCAAGCGAAACCATGCGCTTCATCGCGGTGAACGCGCACACTGATAGCAACACCAATGGCGGCTTCTACGCGAGCCCCGACGGCCGCGACTTCTACTTCAACGTGGACTCCGTGCAGGGCGTCTACTCCGTGCACCGAGTCACGACAAACGAAGAGGTGCAGGTCTACCGGTACGACAGCGCTGAAGACGTCGTGCAGTGCGTATCGTGCGCGTCGCCGTTCGACCCTGAACCGCAGTTGTTCAGCACGTTCATGCCAGAATTCGGACCGAATAACAACATGATTGCGCCGCTCGCGTCGCCGGCGTCGGAGAATGGGAACTTCGTGTTCTTCGACAGCCCGAGCGCCCTGGTGCCGCAGGACATCAACGGCGAAATCGACCCCAAACAGAGCAGCGAATCAACCCCTTCAGAGTTTTATTCCCCATCCTCCGATGTGTATGAGTGGCGTCGCTACGGTGTCGATGGCTGCGGGCGGGTGCAAGGCTGCCTCGCGCTGATCACCAACGGCGTCGATGGCACGGAGAACGTGCTGCTCGGCGTGGGTCGCTCAAACAGGGACGTGTTCATCGGCACGCATTCGCAGCTGGCCGCCACCGACACCGACCGCTCCGGCGACATATACGACGTCCGCATCGACGGCGGATTCCCACCGCCGCCACCGCGCCCAACCGAATGCGAAGCGGACGCGTGCTCGACGCCGCCGAGCGCGCCGAGCGATCCGACACAGACGCTGCTGCCCGACGTTCTCGCGGCCGAAACGCCCGTTAGCACGGCGCCGCACACGACGACGAAGCCGAAGGTCACCAAGTGCGCCAAAGGCCGCGTGCGAAGCCACGGGAAGTGCGTGAAGCGCAAAGGCAAATCCAAGACGACACGCGCGCGCGGCAAGGCGAAGCGCTCCTCGTCCCGAGCGAGCCTTCGATGAGGCCGTCGCAATGCCGCCTGCTGACGTTCGTGGCGTCCCTGACGGCGCTCGTGGTGGTGCCGTCTGTGGCGGCGGCGTATCCGCGCATAGTGCACCCGTTTGCGATCGAACCGGGGAGCTTTCACATCACCGCGTCCAGCTATCAGGCGGGCGCGCACGCGGACCTAACGACGGCGTTCAGCTTCGTATATGAGGTAAGCGAAGACGAAGAAGCAGCGACGTTCAGCGACGTCAAGACGACGATCGTGAATCTGCCGCCGGGTTTCCTCGGCAGCGCGACAGCGGTGCCGACGTGCACCGACGCGCAGCTGTCGCAATCAAAACCCGGGGGCGGCGTGTTCTGCCCGCCCGAATCGCAGGTCGGCACGATCAGCTTCACCCTGGGAGAACCAGGTAAAGTGAATGTAGGCTTCACCGGCCCGGTCTACAACATGCAGTCGAACTCCGGTGTCGCCGCGACGCTGGGCTTCAGTGTCGGAGGGATCACGCAGATCCTGCCCGTCAGCGTTCGCCCCGGGGACACGGGTCTCACGGTGACGAGCCCGAGCATCGAGAACCTGGGTGAACCGCATGACATCGTGTTCACGGTCTGGGGCGTGCCAGCGTCCCCGGTGCACACGCCGGACCGGGGGCGAATCGTCGCCGAAGAGACGGGTCACGAACCGTTCATCATCCGCGAAGGTGGGGAAGAAGTCCACATCCCGATCAAGCCGTTTCTGACCAACCCCACGGCGTGCACGGGCCACGGGGAGCGCGCCACGCTGAGCGCGGACTCGTGGGAAGAAGTGGAAAACTGGTCTGAAGCGAGCGTGGAAATCCCGCCGATAACGGGCTGCAACCGTAGTCCGTTCTCGCCGTCGTTTGCGGCGCAGCTGACGACGACGTCCGCCGAATCACCGACGGGCCTCGATGCGACGGTGACCGTGCTGCAGACCTGGGAAGACCCCGAATCGATCTCCACTTCGGACCTCGAGAACTCGCGGGTGACGCTGCCCGAAGGGATGACGCTGAACCCGTCGGCCGGAGCGGGCCTGGGCTCGTGCACGCCGCAGCAATACGCGAAAGAAACGGCCTTCTCGCTACCGGGTGAAGGCTGCCCGCCCGAATCGAAGATCGGCACGGTGGAAATCGAAACGCCACTGATCAGCGAAAAGCTCGAAGGCGCCGTCTATGTCGCCACGCCGTATGACAACCCGTTCAACACCCTGCTCGGTGTATACGTGGTGGCGAGAGTTCGCGAACGCGGAGTGGTCATCAAAGTCGCGGCGCGCGTGGACCCGAACCCGGCGACGGGTCGCCTCGTCACGACGTTCCAGGAAACCCCGCAGGCGCCGTTCAGCCGCTTCGTGTTGAAGTTCCGCCCAGGCGCGACCGCGCCGCTGGTCAGCCCGCCGAGTTGTGGCTCCTACGCGGCGCTTGCGGAACTGACGCCGTGGTCGGCGCCGTTTGAACCGCGCAACGCCGAAAGCCCCCCATTCCAGATCACCCAGGGTGCGGGCGGCGGCGCGTGCCCCTCCGGTGGTGGGGTGGGCGGGATTCCTTTCCACCCGCAGACGGTCGCCTACCCGCTACACGGGAACGCCGGCGCGTTCAGCCCGCTGTACGTGCGGATCTCAAGGAACGACGGGGAACAGGAGATAACCGGGTTCTCGACGATCCTGCCGCCGGGGCTGACCGGCGACCTGTCGGGGATCCCGTTCTGCGGTAAAGGCGAAATCGCCGCCGCGCGCGCGCAGAGCGGACAGCAGGCCGCAGAACACCCGGCCTGCCCCGCCGCGAGTGAGATCGGGCACACGATCGCCGAAGCGGGCGTCGGCACCGTGCTCGCGCAGACCCCCGGGCGGCTCTACCTGGCGGGGCCGTTCGAAGGCGCGCCGTTCTCGGTGGTCTCGGTGACCTCGGCGAAGGTCGGACCATTCGACCTCGGCACGGTCGTGGTGCACCTGCCATTGCGCGTCGACCCGCACACGGCCGCCGTCTCGATCCCCTCGGGACCGACCGACCAGATCCCGCACATCATCAAGGGCGTAGTGATCCATCTGCGGACGATCCGCGTCTACATCGATCGCGAACACTTCATGCTCAACCCCACTTCCTGCAGCCCTTCCTCGATCGAGACCACCGTGATCGGCGGTGGCGCTGATCCGTCGAACCCCGCGGGCTATGAGCCCGCGAGCGTCGCCAACCCGTTCCAGATCGCCAACTGCAGCTCGCTCGCGTTCCAGCCGCGCTTCAAGGTGCTGACCTCTGGGAAAACCTCAAAACAGGGCGGGGCGACTCTGGACGTCAAGCTGTCCTTCCCGTCGGCGCCGCAGGGTAGCGAGGCGAACATCCGCAAGGTCAAAGTGGAACTGCCGAAGCAGCTCCCCTCGCGCCTGACGACGCTGCAGCAAGCGTGCCTGGCGAAGGTGTTCGAATCGAACCCCGCGAGCTGCCCGGCGGCGTCTGTCGTGGGTTATGCGCGAGCTGTGACGCCGGTCCTGCCGGTGCCGTTGATTGGCCCGGCGTATTTCGTGAGCCATGGCGGGGAAGCGTTCCCGAGCCTGATCATTGTGTTGCAGGGGTATGGGGTTACGGTCGAGTTGACGGGAAACACGTTCATCTCGAAAGCCGGAGTCACGTCGAGCACATTCGCGACCGTCCCCGACGTGCCCGTCGGCTCCTTCGAGCTGTACCTCCCCCAGGGCAAGAATTCGGCGCTGGCCGCGAACACGAACCTGTGCAAGGTGAAGGGCGGGCTGCACATGCCCACGGAATTCGTAAGCCAGAACAACACCCTGATCCACCAAAGCACCCCGATCACCGTCACCGGCTGCCCCAAGGCGGCGAAGGCGCGCAAGGCGCGTAAAGCCCGCCGCGCGCGGAAGGCTCGCAAGGCGCGCCGGGCGGCGCATGCCCACACCAGTGGGAGCGCGGGCCGGTGAGGGCCGGCGCAAGGGCAGTCCCAGTCGTTGCGGTTGGGCTCCTCGCCGCCGCGGCGCTGTCGCTGCCCGCCACAGCGCTTGCGGCATCGTGCCCAAATGAATCGCTGCGCGTGGGCCGTTCGGCCGCGCTGCCGGATTGCCGTGCGTATGAGCTCGTGACGCCGGGACAGATCGACAGCGCGGAGGGGGACATGGAATTCAAGGAAGATCTCGCGAGGGCGCTTGCTTCGGGTGACGGCGAACACTTGGCGCTGCACACGTTGACGGTGTTCTTCGAACCGGGTGCCCACCACACCGGCACGGACGCGGTGTTCTCGCGGACCGCGGGCGGGTGGGTGATGCGTTCGCTCACGGCGCCGGGGATGGGAGCGGAAACGTTCCCCGTGCGACCGCCCGTGTTCAGTCCGAATTTCTCGCAGGTCGGGTTCCTCTACAGCAGTGGCTCGAATGCGCGTGAACCGGAAACGCTCGCCCTCGGAGCGGTCGGGGGGCCGTACGCTCCCCTTGTCGCGGGGATCCCCGTCGAAACGACTGCCATCAGGGGTGCGAACGCGGGTGCGTCCGGCGTCGCCCCTCTGAGTGACGTCGTCGTCGAATCCGAAGATCGCGAACTGCTACCTGCCGGCCCCGAACGCCAAGCCGCGGAAGAAACCCACCTGGAACGTGCGGATCTCTACCAATGGTCGGGGGGGCGACTGCATCTCGTGCAGCTCGACAACGCAGCGCACCTTTTGGACCCGTGCGGCGCCAACGTCGGTGGAGGGCCGGAAGTCGGAGATGCGGTGAACGCGGTCTCGGCGGACGGGTCGCGGGTGTTCTTCGGTAGTCCCAGCCAACCCGAACCGGCTCCTTGTTTTCAGCCAGCGCTGTACATGCGCGTGGAAGGGCGCGAAACGGTCGATGTCTCTGCACCCGAGGAAGGTACCGTCATTCCCCGCTCCGAACGCGGGCGGGCTCGCTTCGACGGCGCGAGCCCCGACGGCTCGCGGGTGTTCTTCACCTCCGACTCCGAGCTGACGCCGGGCGCCGGTGTCGGACCCTACCTGTATGAGTACCTGACCGAAGCGGCTCCCGAACACAGGCTGAAGCTCATCGCCGGCCGCGTCGAACCGCCGGAAGGTCAGTTCAGCAACCCGTCGGTCGTGGTGTCCGGCGACGGGTCGGTGGTCTACTACAAAGGGACGGGGACGGTGCAGGTGGCGGGGCAGGCGGTTTCGGTGTTTGGCGTTTGGCGGTATGACACCTCGGCGGCAAGCACAAGCTTTGTGGCTAAGCCAGATCCCGTGGCGGGAGAACCGCAGCCCGAGTGGTACACGACGTCCGACGGGCGTTTCCTCTTGTTCCCTGCCGGGCACGGAGGTCAAGGGACCGGTGTTCGGGTGCTTGGCCCGCATGGGCTCGAAGAGGAAGCCCGCGGTTTCGCCCATCAGGAGTTCTACCGCTACGACGCGAATGACGGCAGCGTGACGTGCGTGTCCTGTGGGGAAGGGGTGGCGCCGCCAACCGGCTTTGCTGAAATCCCGACAGCAGGGTTGGGCGGCGTCGGCGCGATCCTGCCCACGGCTGGTGGTCCCGGTGCCCCGGTGGAGATGTCTCGCGACGGTGGCCACGTGTTCTTTGAGTCCTCCGCGCGACTCGTGGCACAGGACACGAACCAGGACACCGCCGAAGAAGAAGAACTAGAAGACAGGGCAGAAGGTCGGGGTCGCGCCGCGGATGTTTACGAGTGGGTGGCTCCCGGCATCGAAGACGGCCCCGGCACCTTCTGCCACGCCGTCAACGGCTGCACGTTCCTGTTGAGCGCCGGTGAATCGGTGGGCCCCGAGCAGTTCTTGGGGGCCAGCGAAGACGGCCGTGACGTGTTCCTCTCGAGCGCGGCCTCGCTCGTGCCCGGTGCGCCGGCGGGCTTCACGAGTATCTATGACGCGCGCATCGGCGGCGGCTTCCCGCAGCAGGCGGGACCTGTCGAATGCACCTCTTGCCAGGGTGTCGGCAACCCGCCGCCGTTGTTTGGCACGCCGTCGAGCGCGACGTTCAGCGGGGCGGGCAACCCGTCGTTGGCGGCGCCGTCGGCCGGCGCGCCGAAATCGAAGCCGAAACCGAAGCCCAAGCCGCGCTGCAGGCGCGGATACAGGCGCAACCGCCACGGGCGCTGCGTCAGGGTCACCCACAGCGCCGCGAGGCCCCGGCAATGACCCCTAAAGCTTGGCGGCAAGACACTCTCGCCGTCGTCCCTCTCGTTTTCCCAACGGATAAGTGGTTGAACGGTGAAGAAGGGGTGGTTCGACAGCGGCGTGTTGTTGAGGGAGGCGCGCAGCGCCCCGGGGTACTGGTGGGTGCTGCAGGACTAGCCGGTTACCTCGACCGCGATGTTCGTCCGTCGGGTCAGATCAACCAGGACGTTCATGTCCTTGGGATCTCCGCTGAGGATCGTGACCGCGGACTGGTGGGCGAGATCGTTGGCTGTGGAGACGATGTACCCGTCGACCATCGAAATGTCGGGATTGGCAGCTCGGGTACGCAACAGGCCGCCGTATTCGGCGATCTCGAGCGTCACGGGGACGTAAACGGTGTCCTGCGTCTTGGCGATGGCGTTGATGAGGCGGTCGATCGGACGTCTTTGCGAGGATCGCCGCTACGGAACTCACCGACTACGGGCATCGGGATCAGGGTCGATCCGTCGTACTTGGTCTTGAGCAACTTGAGATACGCTTCGAGCAGGTCTTTGTTGGTTGCGAGCGCGGTGACGGCACCGCTATCGAGCAGGAAATCCCGCCGGTGTCGAGAGCTCACTCGGGCCAGGTCGCCGCACGGGCTTCGAGCTCTGGTAGGTACCTGGAGCCATCGGCGCCTTCGGCGATGAGCTCGTCAAGCAGTTCCGACAGCGACTCCTGCTGTTCGGCTCGTGCGGCATCGCTGAGCCCCAGGTACGGGCGGGCCCCGTTGTTGGAGGCGCTGAGGTCATCGTCTTTCGGCATAGCCGTCAGTGTAGCGCTCTCTCCGGCCTCTTACCTCATACCGATCGCGACTTGGAGGCCCAATCATGCCGAGTAGACGAACCCTACCGTTGGTCTTTCTCTCTCTCTCTCTCTCTCTCTCTCTCTCTCTCTGTCTTGAGTATGCCTGCTGACGCTGCCTCGTGTCCGAAGGAACCGCTGCGCACCGGCCGCTCGGCCGCGCTGCCCGACTGCCGCGCCTACGAGCTCGTGACGCCGGAACACGTCGACGCCGCGGGTGGGGACTTGGAACTCCAAGAAAGCCTCGCCGAAGCCATTGCCTCGGATGACGGCGAACACCTGGCGCTGCACACGGTGACGGTGTTCTTCGAACCTGGGTCTCACCACACGGGTACGGACGCGGTGTTCTCGCGGACCGCGAGCGGGTGGGTGATGCGCTCGCTCGCCGGCCCGGGGATGGAGGGCGAAACGTTCACGCCGGAAGTGTTTAGCGGGGATCTCTCGGTGACCGGGTTCCTCGCGCGCAGCGGTCTCGTTGAATCAGGTCAACTCACGTTCGATGTCGGTGCTGTGGGCGGACCGTATACCCCGATTGCGAGGGGGATTCCGGTTGGAACGCGAGCGGCCCCGATGCGCACAGACGTCGTTGGGGTGAATTCAGGAGTCCCGGCTATCGCAGCACTCACCGATGTGATCTTGAGCTCGACCGACCACGAACTGCTGCCGCCGGGCCCCGAACGCCGGGCGGCGGAAGAAACGAATCCGGAACTCTACGACCTGTACCAGTCCTCGGGCGGGCGCCTGCGTCTGGTGCAGCTCGACAGCGAAGGGCACCTACTGAACCCGTGCGGCGCCACACTCGGTGCAGGGAAGGTACTCGGGGATGCGGTGAACGCGGTCTCGGCCGGCGGCTCGCGCGTGTTCTTCGAGAGTCCCAGCGGACCTGGGGAAGCTCCGTGTTTCCAGCCTGCTCTGTACATGCGCGTGGACGGCCGTGAAACGGTCGACGTCTCGGAACCGGAGGAAGGCCTCGTCATTCCCATCTCCAAACGCGGGCAGGTTCAGTTCGATGGCGCTAGCCCGGATGGCTCGCGGGTGTTTTTCACCTCTGAGTCGGCGCTGACGCCGGGTGCTGGTGTGGGACCGTACCTATACGAGTATCTGACTGAAGCAGCTCCCGGGAGCAGACTGAAGCTGATGGCGGGCGAGGTCGAACCGCCGGCACCTCAGGGCACGAACCCCTCGGTTGTGGTCTCCGGCGACGGGTCGGTCGTGTACTACAAAGGCACGGGGACGGTGCAGGTGGCCGGTCAGCCGGCCCCGGTTTTCGGCGTCTGGCGGTATGACACTGCGAGCAAACGGCTGAGTTTCGTCGCGGCGCCTTCGCCGATTCTTGGGAACCCTCAGCCGCCGTGGTATACCTCGCATGACGGCCGCTTCCTCGTGTTCCCCGCAGGCGGCGAAGGCCACGGGGGTGAAGGCGTGCAGTTCCTCGGTCCGCACGGGCTGGAAGTAGAACCGCGGGGTCTGGGCCGCGAACAGATGTACCGGTATGACGCGGGTGATGGCAGCGTGATGTGCGTGTCGTGCGGGGAAGGCGTTGCGCCTGCCGTCGGGCACGCCAGCACTCCTCAGGCCTCACTGGGAGATGACAGCATGTTGTCGATTGCCGGTCACATCGCGGTCCCTGTCGAGATTTCGACGGATGGTAGCCGCGTGTTTTTTGAGTCATCGGCGGCGCTTGTCCCTCAGGACACCAATCACGCGTCAGCTCTGGAAGAACAGCAATCCTTGGGCGGAAAGCCTAACCAGGGCAGTGACGTCTACGAGTGGGTGGCCCCCGGCGCCGAAGATGGTCCCGGCACCTTCTGCCACGCCGCCAACGGGTGTACGTTCCTGTTGAGCGCCGGTGAATCCGTCGGGCCCGAGCAGTTTCTGGGAGCCAGTGAAGACGGCCGTGATGTGTTCCTGTCGAGCGCGGCGTCGCTTGTGCCGGGGGCGCCGTCGGGGTTCACGAGCGTGTATGACGCGCGCATCGGTGGCGGTTTTGCGCAGCACGCGGGACCTGTGGAATGCACGTCGTGCCAGGGCGTCGGCAACCCGCAGCCGTCGTTCGGCATGCCGTCGAGCGCGACGTTCGCGGGGGCGGGCAACCCGCCGCCGCCAGCGGCGGCCGCCGCGGCGAAGCCCAAGCCGAGATCGAAACCCAAGCCGCGCTGCAGGCGCGGATACAAGCGCAATCGCCACGGCCGTTGCGTCAGGGTCACCCACAGGAGCGGAAGGAGCCACCGGTGAGCCGAAGAACTTGGCGCCGGAACGCCCTTGGCGGGGTGGGCTTTAGTCGTGGATCAGGGTCGGGACTCGTCGTCGGACATGCCGGCCCAGTACTCGAGTTCAAACCAGGCGGGTACGACGTAACGCTCGAGGATCACTCTGAAGGACGCGCAGAAGTCCTCCTGTCCCCACAAAGGGCCACCGCTGGCCATGAAGATCGGGTGCAGGGCGAAGATCGGTCCCCAGGGTTGCAGGTCGCCGTCCTCGGGGATGCGGGCTTGGGCCTGTGCGCGGATCGGGACGTCCGAGACCCAGGCGGGCACTTCGCTGTCGTCAGCGATGAGGACGTCGTCGACGCGGCGAAGATCGTCGAGGGTCAGTCCGAGTGCTTCGGCGGCTTTGATCGACAGGACGGTGTCTGTGGCGCCGGAGTCCAGGGTGCCGGCGAGTTCGGCGACGGGATGGCCCTGTGCTTGGATGAGGAGGTCCAGGACGGGGACGTTGCGAGACCGGTATTTGAAGCGCCAGCCGGGCAACGGGCCGGTGAGCTAACGGGCGATGTGCTTCGTCGCGGGTACGCGGAAGACGCTGAGGCCGTGGCGTTTTGCGCCGAGGGCCTGGAGAAGCTCCGCCTCTGTGTCCGCAACGGCGACGATGCCGCGGGCGTTCAGGGCGACCCACTTTCCGAGGTGATCTTCGAGCTCGGGCACGAAGGCA
>Ga0210408_10004400_pt1 | contig 12583 bp, 14 predicted proteins | sample IncBWH4MmetaG_FD_155471 | JGI IMG/M metagenome (GOLD analysis project Ga0210408, IMG submission 155471) | Forest soil microbial communities from Barre Woods Harvard Forest LTER site, Petersham, Massachusetts, United States - Inc-BW-H-4-M | ecosystem: Environmental > Terrestrial > Soil >...
GCTGGCGGCGAGCAGCCTGTTCCAGGCGCTCGGTGGTGGCTGGACGCCGGGCGGTACGCTGGCATCGCTGGAGTGACCTGAATGCGCGGGGCTGGGACCTTCGATCGCCTGATAGGAAAACTGACGTTGATCGCGGCGGCGCTGATCCTGAGCGGTGCGGCTGCGCATGCGCAGCAGGTTCTGACACCGCCGAACATCGCCTTGAGCTTCGGCATGAAGGCGGACGAGGTCTCGCGGGCTTTGGGCGTTCAATTGCAATATGTCCGTGGTCGCCCCGGCGATGAACTGTTGCTCGCGCGTCCCGACGTCAAAGGCGCCGCGCTGGCGAGCCGCAGCGACGGGCTCTATCTGCAGTTCCGGCGCGGACGGCTGTCGGGATGGAAAGGCGATTGGGGAACGATCCGGCCATGACACTCTCGGATGGTCCACTCTCGGATGGTCGTATGACGACGTTTTGGCGCGCATTCATCAGCGCGGCGCTTCTTGCCGCCTCGAGCGCCAGCGCGGCGCACGCGCAGGACCTCGGCGTCCGCCCACTCCGCTACGGCAACACCTCCGGCTGGTCATACGACAATCGCGATGACAGCCGCGACTTCACGACCAACGGCTTCTTCCCGGGAAATTACACCGCCGATCCGTCAAGTGCGTGGCTCGGCGCCGCCGGCGTTTTCGCCGGCAATTCCTATCGCTCGCCTCTGCCCTATCCTTCACAGGTCGTGATCGGACCAAGACCTTGTGCGCGACGTGAAGGCTCCCGCCATCGCACCTTCGTCGGACCGGATGGAATCGAGCATCGCTGCTGACCGGCCCCCCCGCCGCGCGACTTCTCCCGCATGCTTATTTGAGCAGCGCTTCATGCGGGTGACGCCGGTCACCACGCATGTTCGACTTGCGAACATAGTTGATGTGCGCCTCGGGGTTCTCAAGCTTGATCTTGAGCGCCGCGACCAGGGCGTCCTCGGCTTCGATTGTGATTGCCCTGGTGCGCGCCCGGAGCTTTAGCCCGACCGTGTATATCGTCATGGCCCGTGTCCTCGGAGGTCTGTGCTCGCGAGCGTAGCACAGATTCATCCTCCGACGACCGCAGATCTCCGCAGAGTTTCCTTGGCCACGCCGCCTTTTCGCCAGCCTGCTGCAAGACCGTATACACTGTCATGGCTCCGCGATCTCCCTACGTTTCGAGGAGGCAAGGCATGGCAAACGATCCTGATCCGCGGCAAGCGCCCATCGTCCCACCCGGCGGAGGTCGCCCAACCGCCGAAGCGGCGGTGGCGCGCGGTTCGCGCGGGCTTGCCATCCGCGGCCTGCTCGGGATCCTGCTTGGCATTGTCCTCGTCTCGACGCCCGCGGTGCCGATGCTACCATTCGCGATGCTCGCCTCGGCCTTCATGCTGCTGGAGGGCGTGTTCGTGGTGGCGCTGATCGTGCTGCGCATCGCGCATGCAAGCGAACGCCGTGGCCCGCTGTCATGGGGAGGCGGGCTCGTGCTCGGGGGCCTCGTCGTCGTCTGCTATGGCGCGCTCTTGATCCGCTCCACGACCATCGCACCCGTGGTGTTCACCTCATCGCTGGGCGCCTTCACGATCCTGTTCGGCGTCGCCCTGCTCGGGCTCGCGTTCCGGCTGCGGCCACGCCGCAACGCGCCTCCGGGTACGACGATGCTGGCCGGGCCGATGCTGTGAGACGCGTCGGCCCGAAGGCTGCGTCCGCTTACGTCATCGTGCCCGGCATGAAGCAGCGGATTTCGACCCGCAGCGAGGTGTCGACCGAGCGATAATAGACCGGCCAGACCATGGTGCGGCCCGCCCGGTTCGGCTCCGTGATCACGGCGTCGTCAGGCACGTCCCACCACTGCCCCTCGATGCGCACCCGATAATGGCCGTCCTTCGCCTCCCAGTCGACGTCCGATAACGCCGTTCCATCCGCATCCGAGCAGCACGGGCCCTTGCCGGAGTGCAGGCTCTCGAACCAGCTGTGAAGCGGCGAGTTGGCATAGCGGCCATCGGCATCGCGGGCCGCCGCGCCATGGGGTTTTAGAACATGACCGCCGACAACAATTGCGAAAACAAGCGTCATCCGAAAGATTTGATCTCGCCTTCCTGCCTTTGATTTCACCGTGATGCCTCTCCAAATCCGTCAAGCCAAAGAGCGTGACGTCGCCGTCACACTCGATTTTGTGCAGTGCAAAACCAATGCCAGATGGGGGCGAAACGCCGGCAAAACATGTGGAGGAACCGCGGGTTCCTGGTCCGTAGAAACGCGGAAGGGCACCTCGAGCCGAGCCGCCAAGCCCCGGCCGGCCCTTGTCTCGCAAGGCTGCCTTGGGCCTTATGCGAAGGGTGACATCTCGCTGAAAAGGAGCGTGCCTTGACTGACGCGAAACAGGCCAAGCTGCGGGTCGCGATCGCGGGCCTCGGATCGATAGGTGCGAGAGTCGCGCGCGAACTCGATCGCGGCATCGACGGCATGGTGCTCACAGCAGTCGCCGTGCGCGACAAGGACAAGCACCACGCCTTTCTGGACAGCCTGCGCGCCCGGCCCGTGATCCTGCCGCTCGAAAATCTCTGGGAGGCCGCCGACATCGTGGTGGAGTGCGCGCCGAGCCAGAACCTGCGTGCAACGGTCGAGCCCGTGGTGAGGCGTGGCAAGACCGCAATCGTGCTCAGCGCGGGCGCCCTGCTCGATCATGAGGACCTGATCGCGCTTGCCAAGGCGCATGGCGGCCGGATCATGGTGCCGACCGGCGCGCTGATCGGGCTCGACGCGGTGAACGCCGCGGCCTGTGGCGTCATCCATTCCGTCCGCATGGTCACGCGCAAGCCGGTCGACGGCTTGAGGGGCGCGCCCTTCATCGTCGAGAACAACATCGCCATCGACGGATTGCGCGAGCCGCTAAAACTGTTCGAGGGCAGCGCCCGGCAGGCGGCGAAGGGATTTCCGGCCAACCTGAACGTCGCGGTCGCCCTGTCGCTCGCGGGCATCGGGCCGGACCGGACCATGATCGAGATCTGGGCGGACCCGACGGTCGAGCGCAACACGCATCGGATCGAAGTCGCTTCCGACTCGGCGCGGTTTTCGATGGGAATCGAGAACATCCCCTCTGAAAATCCGCGGACCGGCGTCATCACGGCACTGTCCGTCATCTCGCTATTGCGCAAGCAGCGCGCCTCGCTTTGCGTCGGTACCTGATGCAGAACGGCCCTTCGTCTTTCGGCTAATGACGCGCCGCACCTTGCGCGGGGCGCGCGTGTTGACTTTCCGACCCGTCCTCTCAATACTTCGAAAAAACAAAAACAGTCGCATGACGACAATTCAGTGGGGAGGAACGCGATGCCGACGTCACGCAGAGCGCTGCTGAAGACGACCGCAGCCGCCGCCGTCATGGGTCTCGATTGGACGCGCGCGCGGGCCGAAGCCGAGACCGTCCGCATCGGTGTGATCTACGACCTGTCAGGTCCGTTCGCGGCCGGAGGCTCGGTGGCGTCCTCGATCGGCACGCAAATCGCGATCGATCTCGTCAATGAAAAGGGCGGCATCGCCGGCAAGTACAAGGTCGCGCCGGTGACCGCGGACTCGCAGAGCAAGGCGGACGCCGCCATCAACGAGGTCGAACGCCTGATCAATCAGGAAAAGGTCGACATCATCGACGGCGTCTTCTCCAGCGCGCATGCGGTGCCGCTCGCGGCCAAGATCGAACAGCAAAAGAAGATCCTCTGGATCACGACCGCGGTCTCAACAGCCGTGTTCAAGGACAAGAACCTGCAATACGTTTTTCGCGCGCAGATCCATTCCGACCAGTATGGCCAGGCTTTTGCAGGCTTCCTGAGCGAACACGCCAAGGACAAGCTCGGCATGGAGCCCAAGGAGGTCAAGGTCGCGCTGATCCACGAGGACGGCCCCTACGGCGTCGGCGTCGCCGCCGCCGACGAGGCCTATTCCAAACAGGCCGGCCTGCAGGTCGTGCTCAAGGAAGGCTATTCGGCCGCCGCCCCCGATCTCTCGGCGCTGGTGACCAAGATCAAGCGCGCCGGCGCCGACGTGATCTCGCATGCCGGCTACAATCCCGATATCACGCTGTTCCTGCGCCAGTCCCGCGAGAACGGCCTGCACTTCAAGATGCTGTTCGGAGCCGGCGCCGGCTACAGCCAGCTCGACAAGCTGCGTACCACGTTCGGCCCGGATATCGATAATTTCTGCAACATCGACCCGGTGCCGGCGCAGCTGCTCGATCCGGCAAAACTCGCGCCCGGGCTCGGCGACCTCATCAAGACCATGGTCGAGCGCTACAAGCAGAAGACCAGCGCGACCGACGTGCCGCCGCACTGTTCGATGGGTTTCAACCAGACCTGGGTCCTGCTCAACAACGTGCTGCCGGTCGCCAAGGAGAAATATGGCGGCTTCGATCCCGAGGCGATCCGCAAGGCGGCGCTCGACGTCGACATCCCGCCCGGCGGCACCATCCAGGGCTACGGCGTGAAATTCTTTCCACCGGGTACACCGCTCTCCGGCCAGAACGAACGCTCGACGCCGGTCGTGATGCAAAACGCCGGCGAACATATCTCGGTGGTTTGGCCGACCAACATCCGCACTCAGGACCCGGTGTTTCCGTTGCCGAAATCCTCGATCTACGCGGCGTAATGCGTGACGAATCTTGTGCTCCCCAGCCGAGCCAAGGAAGATGTTCACCTCTCCCCGCTTGCGGGGAGAGCGATAGGCCGCCTTCGGCGGCCGTTCTTAAGTACGCCGAAGCGAAGCTTCGGCTATGGCACTCTTGCGCGGCGGGTGAGGGGGACTCTCCGCGAGCTCGGTCCCTTGAGACTCCCCCTCACCCCAACCCTCACAGCGCGAGCCCTTGCTCGCGTGGCCCCGCAAGCGGGGAGAAGGAGCCGACCACCGATGCCGCGACAGTTTCAATCCGATTTCATCATGGTGTAGTCGCTGATGCTCGCCGTCGAAGGTCTATGCAAGCGGTTCGGCGGATTTTCGGCCGTCAATCAGGTCTCCTTCGACGTGCGTGTCGGCGAAATTCTCGGGCTGATCGGCCCGAACGGGTCCGGCAAGAGCACGACCTTCAACCTGATCGCCGGCAACCTGCGCCCCTCCAGTGGCTCGATCCGCCTCGACGGCGCAGAGATCGGCGGCCTGTCAGCGCATATGATCTGCCATCATGGCATCGGGCGAACGTTCCAGATCCCGCGGCCGTTCCGAAAACTCTCGCTGGTCGAGAATGTCACGCTGGCAGCCTATTACGGCGACGCCGGCAGGCTTTCGCGCGCACAAGCCGAGCATCGCGCCAGAGAGGTGCTCGACCTGGTCGGCCTGCCGAGCGATCCCCAGGCGACCACGCTTGGCCTCGGTGCGGCGGCCCTGAAGAAGCTCGAACTGGCGCGCGCGCTCGCAACCAAGCCAAAACTGCTGCTCGCCGACGAAAGCCTCGGCGGGCTCGATCGCGCCGAGATGGAGCGCGCCGCCGATCTGCTCGGCGATATCCGAAAGCGCCTCGGCATCACCATCATCTGGGTCGAGCACATCATGGGCGTGCTGATGCGGGTGGTCGACCGCGTCATCGTGCTCGATCACGGCGAAAAGATCTTTGAGGGCAAGCCGACGCAGGCAGTGGTCGATGCCCGGGTCACCGAGGTCTATCTCGGCAAATCGCACGCTCAGACAGTACCGGCGTGACCAGCATGCTCACGCTCTCCGCAGTCTCCGCCGGCTACGGATCGTTCCAGGCGCTGTTCGGCGTGTCGCTGGAAGTCGCGCGCGGCGAAGCGGTCGGCGTCATCGGTCCGAACGGCGCCGGCAAAACCACCCTGATGCGGGTCATTTCAGGCCTGATCCCGGCGCGCGAAGGCGCCATGACGCTGGAAGGCCGCACCATCACGGGCCTGCCGGCGCATCACGTGGTCGAACAGGGCATCGCCCATGTGCCGGAAAACCGGCGCCTGTTCCCTGCCCTGTCGGTTGAGGAAAATTTGCGGATCGGCGCTTTCATCCCCTCGGCACGCGCGCGCTTTTCCGAACAGCTCGACCGGGTCTACAGTCTGTTTCCACGGCTCAAGGAGCGCCGCACCCAGCTTGCCGGAACCATGTCGGGCGGCGAACAGCAGATGTGCGCGATTGCGCGCGCGCTGATGTCGAGGCCAAAGGTGCTGTTGATGGACGAGCCGTCGGCGGGGCTGGCGCCGCTCGTCGTGGCCCAGGTGTTCGAGCTGGTGCACAAAATTCGCGCCGAGGGCCTCACGGTGCTGATCGTCGAGCAGAACGTGCAGCAGGTCCTCGACGTGGTCGATCGCGCCTATCTGCTGGAGGTCGGCGCCATCAAGCTTGCGGGAAGCGCGGCCGAGCTGAAACAGAACAGCATCATTCGCGAAGCGTATCTGGGGCTCTGACGATGGATATCTATCTGCTGGAAGCCATCATCAACGGCATCCTGCTCGGCGGCGTGCTGGCGCTGCTTGCGCTCGGGTTGAACCTGATCTTCGGCGTCATCGACGTGGTATGGATCTGCTACGCCGACATCGTCATGTGCGGCATGTATGCGATCTATTTCCTCGCCCAGTATGGCGTGCCGCTTCCACTGGCCTGTGTCATCGCAATCATAGGCATCGCTGGCCTCGGCGTGCTCGTCCATCTGCTGATCATCGCACCGGTGCTGCATTCGCCGCCGCTCAACCAGCTGCTGGCGACGGGCGGGCTGCTGTTCTTCCTGCAGAGCTTTGCGACGCTGTTGTTCGGCACCGATTTCCGCAACATCGGCGTGCGCCTGCCGGTGCTGGAAGTGGCCACCATGTATCTGAGCTTCGCCCGGCTGATCGCCTTCGCGGTCAGCCTGATTGGCGCGGTGGCGCTCTATCTTTTCCTGAAGCGGACCTATATCGGCACCGCGATCCGCGCCATCGCCCAGGACCGCGAGATCGTCGGACTGATGGGCATTGACGACCGCCGCATCTATCTGGTGGTCTCGGCTGTCGGTGGCGCATTGGCGGGATTGGCGGCCTGCCTGCTGGCGTTGCAATATGACGTGCATCCGTTCATCGGCAACACGTTCGGTCCCGTCATCTTCATGATCTGCGTGCTGGGCGGGCTCGGCAACATGATCGGCGGCTTCGTCGCCTCCTTCGTCATCAGCCAGATCATCGCGATCGGCGGTTATTATGGCAGCACCGAGCTCTCCTATGTGTTCGCCTTCACCTTCTTCATCGTGCTGATGCTGATCCGGCCGCGGGGGCTGTTTGCGCCATGAGCGGCAGCCGCCTCCTTGCAGCCATCATCCTGATCGCGATTCTGATCGCGGTCCCTGCGATCCTGCCGCCCTATTTCCTGCACCTTGCGATCCAGATCCTGATCTGGTCCTTCATCTACACCGCCTGGGCCTTGATGGGCCGTTTCGGTTTCGTCTCGTTCGGTCACGGCGCCTTCCTGGGTGTCGGCGCCTACGTGCCGGCGCTGCTGTGGAACTTTTACGGCCTGACACCCTGGATCGGCATTCCGCTCGGCGTCGCCGCCGCCGTGCTGCTCGCCGCGCTCGTCGGCTATCCCTGCTTTCGGCGCCGGGTGGTCGGACATTATTTCGCGTTGGTGACGCTGGCGCTCAGCCAGGTCGTGCTGCTTTCACTGGTCGCGGCCCGCGACGTCACCGGCGGCTCCCTCGGCTTTACGCAGAAAGCGGTCGGACATTCCTGGTATGCCCTGCAATTCCCGGAGAAAGGCTACTTCTACGCCATCTCCGTGCTGCTCTGGCTGGCCGGGCTGGCGATCTGGCGATGGATCGATCGCGGCATCGGCCGCGAGGCCCTTGACGCGATCTCTGAAGACGAGGACGCGGCAGCTTCCATCGGCATCGACGTGATGCGGGCGAAGATGGGGGTCACGATCATCAGCGCAGGCTTGACCGCGCTCGGCGGCGCGATCTACGGACAATATGTGATGTATCTCAATCCGGAGACCGTCGCGGGGATCGCGGTGTCGCTGCAGATCGTGTTCGCCGCGATTGCCGGCGGCGTCTATTCGCTGCTGGGCCCGAGTGTCGGCGCGCTGCTCACGCTGTCGCTGACCGAAAGCCTTCGCGTGTGGTTCGGCACCAATTTCATCGGCGCCGCCAACACGATCTACGGCATCCTGCTCGTGCTCTGCATCATCTTCATGCCCCAGGGCATCGTCGGCGCATTGCAGCGCCTGAGGTTGCCGCGTCGCGGGCCGATCAAGCCGGCCGTGGCGGAGCCTCACAGCGCAACGCGGCGGCCTTCTTCGGCAGCCCAATAGCCGGCATAGCAGACCTTGATGGTCTCGAAGGCGAGCGCAAGATCCGAGAGCGGCTCACGTCCGGTCGCGACGCACTGCATGAAATCCTGGATTTCCTGCTGGTAGCCGCGCGTCCATTCCTCTTCCAGGCAAACATATTGCCAGCCGGTCTTCCGGTCGACCTTCTCGGTGATGTAGACGGACGCGAGCTTCTCTTCGCTGGTCTGATAGCTCATCATATGCGTGTTCGGCGTGATGTTGGCGAACAGCGCACCACCCGAGGTATAGGTCTCGACCAGGTTGCGGACGCCGCCCATGATCATGTCGCCCGAGAACACGCTCGCCTTGGTGCCGTCGGAGAAGGTGATGGTGAGCGTCCCCCAGTCCTCGACGTCGACCGGGTTCGCCTTGATGAAAGCGCGCTCGTCCGGTTTCAGGCACGCCGTGACGTTGCCGACGTCGCAGGTCACGCTTGCGACACCGATCACCTCACCCCGCGCGCGGGCCTCGACCTGCTTCAGATAGAGCACCGCCGAGAGCGGATGGCATCCCATGCGGATCAGCGAGCCGCCGCCGGTCATCGCCCACTCTGCGGCGTGCGCCGCGTGCGAGCCGCTGTGGCTCTCCTCGGCCTTCATGAACAGGACCTTGTCCTTTGTGGCCCAGAGTATCTCCGCGGTCTTGGTCACCGCCGGCGCGTAGATCCAGTCTTCCGCATACATGAAGAGCCGGCCGGTGTCCCTGATCGCCCCGCAGGTCTTCTCCATGTCCGCGAGCACGCGCTCGTACATCAACGCCTTCGGCACGTGCCGGCCGATCGGCGCCTGATCACCTGCCTCGCCAAAATAGCCCGCGAACGGCTTTTCGCAGATCACATGCTTGCCGCTCCGCATGGCGCCAACGACCATCGACGCGTGCAGATTGGGCGGCGTGCAGATATCGATGACGTCGATCGCGCCGTCAGCGATCAGGTCGGGAAAGCTGCGGTAGGTTGTGGGGATGCCGTGCCTTTTGGCAAAGTCGACGACATGGTCACCTCGCGCCGCGACGGCGGCAATTTCGACATCGACGCCATAAACGCGCCGGTAGGCATGCATGTGCAGCTCCGAGACGAAGCCGCAGCCGGCCAGACCGATCCTGATTTTCGCCATCGCCGATGTCCCAGCTCGCGATCAGGGACCAGCCAACGCAAAACCGGAACCCAATCCTCTCGTAGCAAACCACACAGTGGATGCAAGCCATGCGGAGCCTGTCAGCCGCCGCGGCGCCCGCGACAAGCTCCGATTGCGTGGCGGCCAGCACTTCCTGCAAGGAGAAATGACATCGATAGCCATTTCAACCTTGCAGCCTTGCAGGCGTTGTATGGAATTGCGTGCTTGAACCGGGTTAGATGGTTCTCACCTTCGACGATCTTGCCGTTCTTGGCCGTTTCGCCGCGTTATGATCGTCCCGCACCGCTAGCCGGTTGTGCCTCTTCGTATCCGATCCCGTGTGTTGAGCTGTCGTCCCGCGGTGGTGATCGGCATATTCCTTGCCGTCGATCGGTGCCATATGCGCCGGATCTCTGTCGAGATACGGCCGCCCGATTCCAAACTCCTTCCCATGTTCATCGATCCATTTCCAGAGGATCTCGGAGGAAGCCCACCGCTCGTCCCGTGTCCCGCCCTTGATGCTCACGACATCGGCCGCAAGCCCGTGGCCATAGCCACCGCGGAAGCTTCCGCCATGGTACGACCTGTTAGTCGCCGCCCTCAGGCCGCTCGCAAGCGATTGACGATAGTCATCACGGAATGCGCTGGTTATGCCGGGCGAAAGCCCGGCCTCCGCCGCCGCATGAAGCGCCTGAAAGAGCTTCAGCTTGAAGCCACGATCCATGCCTCCGATCACGTAATCAGACATCGGCATGCCGGCCTTTTCGGCCGCTTTCGGATCCTTCCACGCAAAATCCTCATCGACGAGCCTGGTGAAGGTTTGGGTAACAGTCCTTGTTTTGCCCTTCTTCTTGACTGTCACTTTCCTCTGCTCCTCCACCCTGATGGTGTCCTCCTTGGGCGCCCGTTGGTAGAGCGCCCACAGGTATCGATCGATGCAGATTTCCACGACCAGGCACTCGTCGGCAATTTCGATGGAGCTCACATCCTCCCCAGCGTCTTTGCGGATCACATCAGGCGTGCTCGCCTTCGCCGCCTGCACGGGCGCCGTTTCGGGCGGCTGCCGCTGCGATGAGCCGGTCGAGCCGGCCTCGTTGCTCGATTGCGGCCCCTGCGAGCCCGCCGTCGTGCCGGCGGCTGTCGCCGTCGCCGCTTCGGCGGTTCCCGCCATCTCGGCTTTACCGATGGCGGCGTTGCCCACTGCGGTGGCCTGCGGTGCGTCCGCATGCTCGGCATCGGCAGTGAGAGTTGACGCAGGGCCATCCAGGATGGGCGCCGCGCCGGCGTTCTCGATGACGGCCGAACCGAAGCCGGCAAGACAGGCGACAATCCAAGCCGCGAGAACGACCGTTAACGCCGCCGCCGCTGTCGCACATCGCCGTGGGTTCATGATCGCAACCTCCAGAGGCTCCACCTAAGCCCGATTGCACAGTCAATCACGCGACGTCGCGGATCTTCGGATCACCATTCGAACGTGCAAGGGCGGAAACTGCAGACCGTCATCTTTCCCAAAAAGTGTTGCTCAATTGCAACGTGCTGTGGCAAGCAGAGGAGTAGTTGAAGGTGCAAAAAGGTCGTTTTTGTAGCCGGTGGGGCGCGCTTGGGACAGGGCTCGGCTTTAGTCGTCCTTCCATTTGATCGAGCAGCCAATGGACGGCTTTTGGTCAGCCGGCGCCACACCGGTGGTCGCAATCGCATGCATGGCCTCGACAAGCTCTCGGGGCGCGCTCGCGCGAGGCGGGCTCGTGCGGCCTTCGTCGAGCCGGCCGCGATACTTGAGCTTGCGGTCGGCATTGTAACCGAAGAAGTCCGGCGTACAAACCGCGCCATACGCTCGCGCGACGGTCTGGGACTCGTCGTGGAGATATGGAAACGGGAAATCATGCGCTTTCGCGAAACGCTTCATGTTCTCAAATGAGTCTTCGGAATAGCTCGCCGCATCATTCGAGCAAATTGCTGCAAAGCCGAAGCCTTCCGACGTCAGTACGCGGGCATCCGAAACCATGCGCTCGATCACCGCTTTGACATAGGGACAATGGTTACAGATGAAGACGACCACCGTGCCTTTTTCGCCCGCAACGTCGTCCAGTGCGTAAGTCTTGCCGTCGGTGGCCGGAAGCCGGAACTCCGGCGCCAGCGTATCAAGAACCACTTGGGTTGCCGTTGCCGCCATATCGCACCTCCTTGTGCCCAAATATAGGCTGACGATGGCCTGCCGGGCTAGCTTTCTCCAACGCCGGTCTACGCCCAGACAGGCGACGTGGAAAGAAGGGTTGAGCGGGTCGGTCAAGGGCACACGCGTGCAGGGAACAACTGATCGGAACTTCAAATTCGCCGCACTGGTCGTGTCGGGGTGAGTCAAATAGGCTGGTCGCCGATCTTGATCGACGCAGGCGCGGACGGGCATTTCAACCGGGACTTGGCATGGTAAATCGATACATGACGGCTCAATCCACTGTGGAGACGCGGCGTTGGGGAGCTCCCGCCATCGTGACGCTCGCGGCGATCGCGGCACTGGCGGCGCAGACCGGCGATGCCGCGGCGAGACAGGCGCGTCCCGCGCCACCGCTCGAAGCGACGGCGCCGCGCGATGCCGGCGAGCCGATCATGGCGATCGTGTCGATCAAGACCCAGCAGGTCACTTTCTACGACGCCGAGGGCTGGATCCTGCGCGCGCCGGTGTCGACCGGCACCACGGGACGCGAGACGCCTGCCGGCGTCTTTGCCGTCATCGAGAAAGACCAGGACCATCACTCCACCCTCTATGACGATGCCTGGATGCCGAACATGCAGCGCATCACCTGGAACGGCCTCGCGCTGCACGGCGGGCCGCTGCCCGGCTATGCGGCCTCGCACGGCTGCGTGCGGATGCCGTTCGACTTTGCCGAGAAGCTGTTCGACAAGACGCGGATCGGTATGCGGGTGATCATCTCGCCAAACGACGCGGTTCCGGTCGAATTTTCCCACCCGGCGCTCTTCGTGCCGAACGCGGCAACCATCGCCGCTGCACCCGCGCGGGCCGAGCCGCTCGCCCGCGAGGCCGAAGAGGCCACCAGGACGGCCGACGAGGCGAAGAAAGCCGCCGCAACGGCAGCGCGCGAGACGGCATCGCTCACGGCCTCGCTGCGCAAGCTGGAGGCGCTTAAGAGGAGGGCCGACGCCGAACTCGCCTTCGCCGACAAGACGCT
>Ga0210408_10004403_pt1 | contig 12581 bp, 9 predicted proteins | sample IncBWH4MmetaG_FD_155471 | JGI IMG/M metagenome (GOLD analysis project Ga0210408, IMG submission 155471) | Forest soil microbial communities from Barre Woods Harvard Forest LTER site, Petersham, Massachusetts, United States - Inc-BW-H-4-M | ecosystem: Environmental > Terrestrial > Soil >...
AACATGTACGCAGTCATCGCCACGGGCGGCAAGCAATATCGGGTGACGAAGGATGGCGTGCTGCGGGTCGAGAAGCTCGACGCCGAGCCGGGCGCCACGGTCGAGTTCGGCGAAGTGCTGCTGGTCGGGGAGGGCGCGGACGTCACGCTCGGCAAGCCGACCCTCAAGGGGGGCAAGGTACTCGCCACCGTGGTGCGCCACGGCAAGAGCGCCAAGGTGTCGGTCGTCAAGTTCAAGCGCCGCGCGCATTACCTGCGGCAGAAGAATCACCGACAGCTGTTCACCGAGGTGAAGGTCACGGACATCAGCGCAGGACACCCTTAGTCATGGCACACAAGAAGGCAGGCGGCAGTACCAGGAACGGCCGCGACTCACACTCCAAGCGCCTGGGCGTGAAACGCTTCGGCGGCGAGCAGGTGCTCGCCGGGAACATCATCGTGCGTCAGCGCGGCACGCAGGTGCGCCCCGGTTCCAACGTCGGTGTGGGCACCGACCATACGCTGTTCGCCAAGGTGACCGGCAAGGTGCAGTTCCGGAAGAAGGGCGCCGAGCAGCGCCTCTATGTGAATGTGCTGCCGGAGATGCCCGAGAAGGCCTAAATCAGAATCGCAGCGTCGCGTCGACTCCGTAGGTGCGCGGCTCGCCGACGAGCGCGTAGTCGAAACCCAGCACGCCGGTATCCAGATCCTTCTGGTTGAGGCCGTAGGCCAGGTACTGGCGGTTGGTGAGGTTCTTGACCCACGCGCCGATTGCGAAACCGCGCGCCGCCTTACTCTCACTCTCGAACGATACCCGGGCGTTGGCGACCCCGTAGGCGCCCTGTGCAATCCGCTCGGTATTGAATGCATCGAAGTACTGCTTGCCGTAGTAGTTGCCGTCGGCGAACAGGTGCAGGTCGCCCGAGGCGATGTGGGCGAAGCGCCAGTCGACGCCCAGCATGGCGCTGTAGTCCGGTGCCTGAATCAGCTGGTTGCCGACACAGCAAACGCGCGGCACACCCGGCGCCTGCAATTCGCCGCTGTGCAAGGTCAGCTCGACGTACTTGCTGTGCAGCAGGCCGAGGCTCGAGAGGATCTCCAGGTCGTTTGTGGCCTTGGCCCGGAACTCGAACTCCGCACCGTCGACGCGCGACTTCGGTGCATTGACCGTGCGGAAGCCTGTGCCGAGGCCTCCCGGCAGCGTGAACGCATCGAGGAACTGCTGGTTCTTGTAGTCGTAGTGGAAGATGGCGGTGTTGAACACACCACGACGGTTCCACAGGTCCGCCTTGAGCCCGATCTCGTACGAGGTCAGCTTTTCCGGGCCTGCGAAAGTGAGCTCGGTCGGATCGTTGTAGGCCTGGCCGTTGAAGGCGACACCGCGATAGCCCTGACTGACGCTCGCGTAGGCGAGCAGGTCCTCGCCCGGTTTCCAGTCGACGCCGATTTTGCCGCTGACGTTGTTGGTATCCTGGCTAAGCTCGGGTACCACCCCCTGTCCCTGCGGCGCCAGTCCCGTCTGGAAGTAGCTGCGGGTCGCGGGCTGCGCGCCGATGGTCTGCGTCCACCAGGTCGTCAGGCCGCCGTCGGGAGCGAACGCGAGCGGCCCCGACTGTGCCGGACCGGGATTCGCAGGCCCGCCTTCGAGCGCGTAGAAGTTGCTGATCGTCACCTTGTCCTTGGTGTAGCGCACGCCGGCGCGCAGCGTGACTTTCGGGGCAACGACGAACGTGGTGTTGAGGAACACCGCCCGGCTGTCCTTCAGCTGATCGAAACTGTTGTACTCGTCGAATCCCCACAGCGGCAGCGGGATGGTCGGGTCGGTCGGCGGGATCTGCGGACTCCAGAAGCCAAGCTGGTAACCATCGAAGAAGTGGAACTGGACGGTCGGGTGCGTACTCTCGCGCCCGTAATAGAGTCCGGCGAGCCAGCCGAAGGCGCCGGTGTCGTGCGAGACGAGACGGATTTCCTGCGAAAATGCGTTGACGCTCGAGAAGTAGGTGTTCGGGTCGTCGAGCCGGGCGGTGATCGGCAGGCCGCCGTCGTCGCTCTTCTCGTACCAGCGCCCGTAGTCGAAGCCGGTGACCGAGGTAAGCGTCGCGTGCGCGCTTAGCTGCCAGTCGATCTTGAGTGAGGCGCTGTCGTTACGGATGTCCTTGTGGACCGCGTATTTGGCGCCGTTGTCGAACCAGCCGATGTTGCCCGTGAACCCGGTCGCGTTCGGGTCGTTGTTGACCGCGTGGGCCCCATAGGGCGTGCCGCCGGAGCGGCTCGCCGAAACCTTGAGTGTGGCCGTGAGGTCATCGCCGGGTTTGGCCATCAGGGTGAGGCGGCCGCCGATCGCATCAACGCCGTTCAACGGCTCGACGCCCGGCACGATGCTGTGCACCCAGCCGTCGCGCTTTTCGTATAGCACCGCGACGCGCCAGCCGAGCTCGTTGTCGACGATCGGTCCGCCGACCGCGCCGCGCACGGAGTAGTCGTGGTAGTTGCCGGCGCCGGCGGTGACGTAGCCGTCGTACCCGGTGAGGCTCGGATTCCTGGAATAGAAACTGATCGCGCCGCCGGTCGCGTTTTTGCCGTACAGCGTGCCCTGTGGGCCGCGCAGCACTTCGACGCGATCCAGGTCGTAGATCTGCAGCGCCTGAACGGCGCCGACGCTCTTGTAGACCTCGTCGACGTACATGGCGACCGGGCTGCTCTGGTTCTCGCTGAAGTCCTGAGTCGTCACGCCGCGCAGCGTGAAGGTCGGCTGGGCCTCGGGCCCGTACGGGGAATTCAGCAGCAGGTTCGGGACGGAGGAGGTGATATCGCCCGCCTGGCGCACGCCGCGCTCGGTCAGCTCGTTCGCCGAGATGGCCGTGACCGCCACCGGCACGTCCTGCAGCCGCTCGGTGACGCGCTGCGCGGTCACCGTGATCTCCGCGAGCGCCTCGTCGGCGCGTACGCTCTGTGGTGAGGCCGCGCACAGCGCCGCGCCGCCCGCCAGCAGACAGTCCCGATAGCCCCGCCAACGCATTGAACATCTCCCCTTGGATGCGTGTGAAGTCGGCAGTTCCGGCGCGGCGTCCATGCGGTCACCGGGCTGCGTGACGCATCGATTATCGATACTTTGTTATCGCGACCTTCTCACTCTAGGATGAGTCTGCACGAGCGTCAACCCGCCCGGCGCGCAGCCGGGGTGCCGCCGCCGGCGCGTCTCGCCTGAGCGGGCGGATGCGCTACAGTGACCGCATGAAATTCGTCGATGAGGCGCGCGCGCGGGTGCAGGCCGGCAACGGCGGGCGCGGCAGCACCAGTTTCCGCCGCGAGAAGTTCGTGCCTTTCGGGGGCCCGGACGGCGGCGACGGCGGTCACGGCGGCAGCGTCTACCTGCGCGCGGCGTCGGGCATCAACACGCTGGCGGATTTCCGCATCGAGAGGACCTTCAAGGCGCCCCACGGGGAGCCCGGCGGCGCCAACGACTGCAGCGGCCGCGGAGGCGCGGATCTGTACGTGCCGGTGCCGATCGGCACCGTGGTGCGCGACGCCGACACGCTGGAGGAGCTGGGAGACCTCACGCGTGACGGCGATGAGCTCCTGGTCGCCCGCGGCGGCAAGGGCGGCTGGGGCAACCAGCGCTTCAAGTCGAGCACCAATCGCTCCCCGCGGCAGTTCGGCCCGGGGCTTCCCGGCGAGCGGCGCCTGCTGGAATTCGAGCTCAAGGTGATTGCGGATGTGGGGCTGCTGGGGCTGCCGAATGCCGGCAAATCCACGCTCATCCGTGCGGTCTCCGCCGCACGGCCCAAGGTCGCGGACTATCCGTTCACGACGTTGCACCCGAACCTCGGGGTGGTGGACGTCGGGCAGCACCGCAGCTTCGTCATGGCCGACATCCCCGGTCTCATTGAAGGGGCGGCCGAAGGGGCGGGACTCGGGATCCGGTTCCTGAAGCACCTGCAGCGCACACGCCTGCTCCTGCACCTGGTGGATATCGCGCCGCTCGATCCCGAGGCCGATCCGGTACGCGGCGCACGCGCCATCGTTCAGGAGCTGAAGAAGTTCAGCAAAGACCTGGCGCTGAAGCCGCGCTGGCTGGTGCTCAACAAGCGCGATCTGCTGCCGGCGGGGGAGGCCGAGCAGCGCGCGCGCGCCATCGTGCGCGCCTTGCGCCATCGCGGGCCGCAGTTCCTGATCTCAGGGGCGACCGGCGAGGGAACGAAGGCGCTGTGCGAAGGGGTTATGACGTTTTTGGAGGAGAACGATCGGGCCGCACGCGAGCGCGCATCATCTCCAGGAGATGCTGGCGTCTCGCCGCCGGTCGCAACTTGAGAGGAGTCGGAATCACCGGCACCGGGATGCTGGCCTTGGGGTTCGCTGCGCTCATTACTGCCCTCACTGCATTGCGCGGATACGGGCCGCGAGGCGACTCTTGTGCCGTGCGGCCTTATTGCGATGGATGATCTGCTTGCTCACGAGCGAGTCGATGACCGGGACCGCCAGCTGGTAGCTGGTCTTGGCCGCCTCTTTGTTGCCACCGGCAACGGCGGCCGTCACGCCGCGCACCGCGGTGCGCATGCGTGAGCGCAGCGCAACATTGCGGGTGCGATGCTTCTCTGCCTGACGGGCAGCTTTTTCGGCGGACGGGGTATTGGCCACGCAATCTCCGTATCGAGGCCGGGTACGCAAGCGAGCGAGGGCCGGTAGTCTGCGCATCGAGCCGGCGCTTGTCAACGCGGCGGCAACCGGCGACGGTCGACCCCGGGAGCTTCACATAAACTGGCGGTTGGCGAGCGCCGCGCAGCGCGACCGAAGTTAACTTAGTCTTTTGACATCAAGGGTTTAACCGAATCATGGAGCTCATTCGAGGACTCAGGGGCGCACGCCGGCGAGGAGTGGGCTGCGTGCTGACCATTGGCACCTACGATGGTATCCACCTCGGCCACCAGGCGCTGCTGGCACGCCTCCACGAGCACGCGGTGCGCCGCGGTGAGCCCGCGGTGCTCATGACGTTCGAGCCGATGCCGCGCGAGTTTCTGGTGCCGAACGATCCGCCCGCGCGGCTCACCTCGCTGCGCGAGCGCTGGCGGATCCTCTCGGGCACCCGCCTCGATTACCTGTGCCTGCTGCGCTTCGGCGAGGCTTTGCGTAATCTTCCGGGTGAAGCCTTTGCGCAACTCCTGGCGCGCGAGCTGCGCCCCAGGCTCGTGGTGGTCGGTCACGACTTTCGCTTCGGACACCGCGGCGAGGCGACCGCCGCGGTGCTGGCCACGGCCGGGACGCGTCTGGGGTTCGACGTGGACGTGCTGGCCCCGGTGATGCTGGACGGCGAGCGCATCAGCAGCAGCGGGGTGCGCGCGGCGCTGGCGTGCGGGGACTTTGCGCGTGCGCGCCGCTGGCTCGGTCGGCCCTGGTCGATGCGCGGGCGGGTGATGTCGGGCAAGGGCCTGGGACGGGAGCTGGGATTTCCGACCGCCAACCTGCGGCTCGAGCGCCGCCGCGCGCCGGTCGCCGGGATTTTCGCGGTGCGCGTGCACGGGGTGGGGAGCGCGGCGCTGCCGGGCGTCGCCAGCCTCGGCACCCGCCCCACGGTTGCCGGAGTCGAGACGCTGCTGGAAGCGCACCTATTCGATTTTAGCGGCGACCTGTACGGTCGCGAGATTGAAGTCGAGTTCACGGCGAAGTTGCGCGACGAGGCAGGCTTCGCGACGTTGGAGGCGCTCACCGCGCAGATGCACCGCGATGCAGCGGATGCGCGCCGCATCCTCAAGAGCTGAATGAGCGGACATGACGGATTACAAACACACCATCAACCTGCCGCAGACCGACTTTCCGATGAAAGCGGACCTCGCCCAGCGCGAGCCCGAGATGGTGCGCGCGTGGCAGGAGCGTGGCACGTACGCGAAGCTGCGGGAGCTCTCGCGCGGACGCCCGCGGTTCGTGTTGCACGACGGGCCGCCGTATGCCAACGGCGCCATTCACATCGGCCACGCGGTCAACAAGATCCTCAAGGACATCGTGGTCAAGTCGCGCTCGCTCGACGGCTGCGACTCGCCCTACATCCCCGGCTGGGATTGCCACGGTTTGCCGATCGAGCTGCAGGTGGAGAAAAAGCACGGCCGCCCCGGCCAGAAGCTCGACGCGCAGGCCTTTCGGGCCGCCTGCCGCGCCTACGCGCACGAGCAGATCGATCTGCAGCGCGCCGACTTCAAGCGCCTCGGGGTTCTCGGCGACTGGGACCGGCCTTACCTCACTATGGCGCCGCGCTACGAGGCGCAGCAGCTGCGCGCATTCGGCCGCATCATCCGTAACGGACACCTCTACAAGGGCGTGAAGCCCGTGCACTGGTGTATCGATTGCCGCTCGGCGCTCGCAGAGGCCGAGGTCGAGTACGAGGAGAAGACCTCACCGGCGATCGACGTGGCGTTTCGCGTGACTGACCGCGCTGATCTGGCGGCACGCATCGGCCTCACCGCCGCACAGCTGGACACCGCGCCCGCGGTCGTGATCTGGACCACCACGCCCTGGACGCTGCCCGCGAATCAGGCCGTCGCGCTACGGGCGGAGTTCCGCTACGTGCTCGCGCAGGCGGGAACCGGCGGCGAGCGGCGCGGGCTGATCGTGGCGGCCGAGCTCCTGGAGCCTTCCCTCAAGCGCTTCGGCCTCTCGGGCGCCAGAGTGCTGGCGCAGTTCGAGGGCCGCGCGCTCGAGGGACTGAAGCTCCAGCACCCCTTCCAGGACCGCGAGGTGCCGGTCGTTCTCGGCGAGCATGTGACTCTCGATGCGGGCACCGGCGCAGTACACACCGCCCCCGGGCACGGTCTCGAGGACTTCGCCGTCGCGCAACTCTACGGCCTGCCGGTGACCAACCCGGTCGGCAACGACGGGCGCTTCCTGCCCGAAACCCCGCTCGTCGCCGGCCTCAAGGTGGATGCGGCCAACGCGGTGATCATCGATGCGCTCGCCAAGGGCGGCCGGCTCCTGCACCAGGAGTCGTTCCGCCACAGCTATCCGCATTGCTGGCGTCACAAGACGCCGGTCATCTTCCGCGCCACACCGCAGTGGTTCATCAGCATGGAGCTCGCCGGTCTGCGCGCGCATACGCTGCGCGACATCCCGGGCGTTGCCTGGACGCCCGCGTGGGGCGAGCAGCGCATCACCGGCATGATCGAGAGCCGCCCCGACTGGTGCATCTCCCGGCAGCGCACCTGGGGGGTGCCGATTCCGCTGTTCGTGCACAAACAGACGGGCGAACTGCATCCGCGCAGTGAGGAGCTGATCGAGGCGGCCGCCGCCCGTGTCGAGCAGGGCGGGATCGACGCCTGGTTCGCACTCGAGCCGCAGGAGCTGCTGGGGGCGGAGGCCGAGCATTACGACAAGGTCATCGACGTCATGGACGTGTGGGCCGACTCGGGGATGTCGTTCGAGTGCGTCGGCGCCGAGCGGCCGGAAGTGACGGCGCCGGTGGAGTTGTACCTCGAGGGCTCGGATCAGCATCGTGGCTGGTTCCACAGCTCACTGCTCCTGTCCGAGGCGCTCTACGAGCGAGCGCCGTACCGTGGGGTGCTCACCCACGGGTTCGCGGTCGATGAGAAGGGCCGCAAGATGTCGAAGTCGCTCGGTAACGTCGTGGCGCCGCAGAAGGTCATGAACAGCCTCGGGGCGGATGTGCTGCGCCTGTGGGTGTCGGCGACCGACTACGCCAACGAGATGAGCGTGTCGGACGAGATCCTCAGGCGCATGGCGGATTCCTACCGCCGCATGCGCAACACCCTGCGCTTCCTGCTCGGGAATCTCCACGGCTTCGATCCCGCACGCCACGGGCTCCCGGCCGGCGAGCTGCTGGCGCTCGACCGCTGGGTGCTCGCGCGCACGCGCACCCTGCAGGAGGAAATTATCGAGGCCTATCGCAAGTACACCTTTCATCTGATTTATCAGAAGGTGCACAATTTCTGCAGCGTCGATCTGGGCGGCTTCTATCTCGACGTCATCAAGGACCGCATGTACACGACGCCCGCCGCGGGTCCCGCGCGCCGCTCGGCTCAGACCGTCATGTTTCACATGGCCGAGTGCATGGTGCGCTGGCTCGCGCCCATCCTGAGTTTCACCGCCGAGGAGGCGTGGCGCCATCTTCCGGGCGAGCGCCGCGAGTCCGTGTTTCACGAGACCTGGCATAGCCCGCCGCAAGCCCCCGCCGACGCCATCGCCTGGGATGCGCTCATGCAGTTGCGTACCGACGTCACGCGCGAGCTGGAGAAGCTGCGCGACACCGGCGCCATCGGCGCGCCACTGGACGCGCGGGTCGAGGTGTACTGCGTGGCGGATGAGTTCGCGCGCTTCGCTTCTCTCGGCGCGGAGCTGCGCTTCCTGCTGATCACCTCGCACGCGCAGGTGCACGAAGCCGCGGCGGCTCCCCCTGGGGCGGTGGCGGCCACCAACACCGGCCGCAGCGGCGTCTGGATTCTCGTGCAGGCGAGCACCGATCCCAAGTGCGTGCGCTGCTGGCACCGGCGGCCCGATGTCGGCTCGGACGCTCGCCACCCGCAGCTGTGCGCGCGCTGCGTCAGCAACATCGAGGGTCCGGGAGAGCAAAGGAATTTCGTATGAGCGAGGCGGGCAACGGCAAGGTGCGGGCGCGGCGGGCGTTGCCGGTACTGGCGAGCGGCTGGCGCTGGTTGCCGCTGGCGGGGCTGATCATCGTGGCGGACCAGGCCATCAAGGCCTGGATGGTGCATCACTTTTCGCTCCTCGAGCGGGTGCACGTGCTGCGCGTGCTCGACATCATCCTCACTTACAACACCGGTGCCGCCTTCAGTTTCCTCTCCGACGCCTCGGGCTGGCAGCGCTGGCTGTTCGTGCTGCTCGCGCTCGGCGTGAGCACGGCCCTCATTGTGTGGATGCGCCGGCTCCACGCCTCGGTCCACGGCCTGCTCGCCTGCGGGCTGGCGCTGATCGTCGGCGGGGCGCTCGGCAACATGATCGACCGCCTGATTCAAGGGCGGGTGGTAGACTTCATTCATGTGCACTGGCGGCAGGCGTACTTCCCCGCGTTCAACCTGGCCGATTCGGCCATCACCGTGGGCGCCGTGGTGCTGCTGATCGATGCCTGGCGCGAGACGCGGGCGGCCAGGCGGGTGCGCGCCTGATGCAGGTGCTGCTCGCCAACCCGCGGGGCTTCTGCGCCGGCGTCGATCGCGCCATTGATATCGTCGAGCGCGCGCTCGAGATGTTCGGTGCCCCGATCCACGTGCGCCACGAGGTGGTTCACAATCGCCACGTGGTTGAGCGCCTGCGGGGACTCGGGGCGGTGTTCGTCGATGAACTGGCCGAAGTGCCCGCCGGCGGTACGGTGATTTTCTCCGCGCACGGGGTGTCGAACGCTGTGGAGGAGGAGGCCCGGGCCCGGGGTCTCACGGTGTTCGACGCCACCTGTCCGCTGGTCACCAAGGTGCACATGGAGGTACAGCGCTACGCGCGCGAGGGGTGCGACGTGGTCCTGATCGGACACGCCGGACACCCGGAAATCGAGGGCACTATGGGCCGCTTCGACAGCTCCTTCGGTGGCCGCATCCATCTGGTACAAAGCATCGCTGATGTCGGCGCGCTCGAGGTGCGCGACCCCGAGCATCTGGCGTCCGTGACCCAGACCACGCTCTCAGTGGACGACACGGCGGAGATCGTCGCGGCGCTGCGGCGCAGATTCCCGGCACTCGCCACGCCGCGCCGCGAAGACATCTGCTACGCGACCCAGAACCGCCAGGACGCCGTCAAGAAGCTGCTGGAGCAGTGCGACGTGTTGCTGGTGGTGGGCTCGCGCACCAGTTCCAACGCCAACCGCCTGCGCGAGCTCGCCGAACGTACCGGCGTGCCCGGCTATCTGATCGACGGCCCGGCGGATCTGCGCGCCGAATGGTTCACCGGCAAGCGCGCCGTCGGCGTGACCGCCGGAGCCTCGGCGCCGGAGCTGCTGGTGCAGCAGGTGATCGAGCACCTCGGCCGCTGGGGCGGGGAGGCACCGCGCGAGATCATCGGCCGTGAGGAGCGCGTGTTCTTCGCGCTGCCCCGCGAGCTGCGCCGCGAGTCAGAAAAAGCATAATCGAGCCTCGCACCGTTCCCGGCACAGGCCGCCAGCAGCGCAGCGCCGAGCGGCGCCAGCAGGCGCCCGCCTGATACATACAACATTGCGCAGCTCCGCACCGGTTGAGAGTGTGCCGTGAGTGCGCGAGCAACACGATGTTGGTTTCCGTTCCCGCTGATTCATTTTTCGCGCGCCGGCCTAAACCGCGGTGCGCGCCGGCGACACCTACCCGCGCACAGATACACAGATGCACGGGAACATTTCACATGCGACACATTCTCGGATTCAACCATGCGCCTCGTGCGCTCACACTGTTGATGGCCGGCGCCCTGGCGCTGATCCTCAACGCCTGCGGCGGCGGCGGCGGCTACGGCGGTAGTAGTAGTACCGGACCCGGTCCGACGGGCTGCGGCGGCGCCTACGGCAGTCCTTGCGCGACTCCGACCGTCACCGTGGCGTCTCCGGGGGCGACCGTAGATCGCACCGTCACGCTCACTGCCACCCCCTCGACCGCGGGCGGCGCCTCGGTCACGCGCGTCGACTTCCTGATCGACGGCACGATCGTGGGAACGGCGACCACCTCTCCCTTCACGGTCAGCTGGGACAGCACCAGCGTCACCGACGGCAACCACGCCCTCACCGGCACGGTCACCGACAGCAAGAGTCAGACTGGCGCTTCGGCGGCCGTGACCATTGCGGTGAAGAACAACCCGGTGTTCAGCGTCACGATGGCAGCGGCGCAGATCTCCCCCGCGCCGAGCTCGACCGCCACGGGAACGGCGAATCTGACCGTCAAGCTCGCGAACGGCGCCACCAGCGGCATGGTGACGCTGAGCGGCGTCACCGCGACTGCCGTGACCATCAACGAGGCCTTCGCGGGCACAACCGGGGCCGGGGTGATCACGCTCGCCGCCAATGCCGGCACCGCGGGTGAGTGGGACGTGCCCGCGGGTGCGCTGCTCACTGCCGACCAGATGACCGCGCTCCTGCAGGGCAAGCTCTACGTGATCGCGACCTCCGCCGCCAATCCTGCCGGCGAGATCCGCGGCCAGATCACCCCCGACAACGTCACGGTGGTTTTCTCGAACCTGGGCGGCTCACAGGAAGCGCCCCCGGTCGCCGGCAGCGCCTCCGGCATCGCCGCCACGACGGTGGACTCGGCCTCCAGCACGCTCACGGTGCACGTCAATTCGACCGGCGTGAACGATGCGACCGCGGCGGAGGTGGATACTGCGGCAGCGGGCGCCACCGGTCCGATGCTCGCCGCCCTGACCAGGGACAGTGTCAACATGGGCCACTGGTCGACGGAGCTCGCAACCATCACCGCCGGTGACGTCGCCAACTTCACCGCCAACAAGCTGTACGTGAATGTGAAGACGCCCGCCGCTCCGAGCGGCGCGATTCGCGGGCAGATCACCGCCGTCTCAACACCGCCGCCCGCCGCGCCCACTCTCACGCAGCTCAAGTCGAGCGCCTTCAGCGTGTGCGGCGGCTGCCACACCGGCGGCGGCACCTCGCTCCCGGCGTCGATGGACCTGACACCCGCCCACATCTATACGTCCATCGTCGGCGTGGCGAGCGTCGAGCAGCCGACGCTCAATCGCGTCAAGCCGGGCGACCCCAACAACAGCTACGTGGTGCTGAAGCTCGAGGGCGCGGCCGGGATAACTGGCGCCCGCATGCCCTTCGGCGGACCGTATCTCGACCAGGCGACCATCGATCAGGTGCGGGCGTGGGTGACCGCCGGCGCGCAGAACAACTGACAGACTTGTTGAGTCCCCCTGGCCGGTCCGCGCACGGACGCGCGGGCCGGTTTTCATTTCCTCGCGGGCGCGGCGCTCAGGCCGCGACGCCTCAGAGCTCGGCGCGGCCGTGGCTCTGATAGAGCGACTTCTTCAGCTTCCAGCGCTTGTGCGACCAGGGCCAGTCGGACGGCGCGGAGTGGATCTGCTCCTCCACCCGGCGCGCGTAACGCTCCGTCAACGCGCCCGCGGGCAGGGACTGTGCGGCCGTGGCCAGCGGCTCGAATTCCATTTCGTAGTGGCCGCGCGCGGTGCGGCGCATGGCGATGAAGAACACCGGAAAGCGCGTGACTCGCGCGATTTCCTCGGGACCCAGGTAGAACGCCGTGTCACGGTTGAGAAACCGTGTCCAGTACTTGAGCTCGCTCCTGGTCGGTTCCTGGTCGGCGACCATCGCCACGGCGCGCACCACGCCGCGGCGCTTGATGATGTCCGGCAACAGCTCCTGTGCCGGCACCAGGCGGCTGCCGAAACGCATGCGCACCTTCTTCATCTCGCGCTCGGCCCAGTTGTCCACCAGCGGCTTGTAGGCGGCATCGAGCGGGTAGCCCAGCTCGATCGACAGCGCGAGCAGCATCCACTCCCAGTTGCACTGATGCGCGGCCACCAGCAGCACGGACTGGCCCTGCTCGAGCAGCGCGCGCGGTGCCTCGAGGTTCACGATGCGCACGCGCCGGCGGATCTGCGCCGCAGGGAGAGTCGCGGACTTGACGATTTCCACCAGCATCTGCGCGAAGCCGAGGT
>Ga0210408_10004405_pt1 | contig 12572 bp, 6 predicted proteins | sample IncBWH4MmetaG_FD_155471 | JGI IMG/M metagenome (GOLD analysis project Ga0210408, IMG submission 155471) | Forest soil microbial communities from Barre Woods Harvard Forest LTER site, Petersham, Massachusetts, United States - Inc-BW-H-4-M | ecosystem: Environmental > Terrestrial > Soil >...
GCGGCGGTCGCTTTTGATACAACGACTTGAAGGAAGCCGCCCCGCGGTGCAAGTCGGGCGCCGGTGGCTATGGGTTTTCAATGGGGTCGATGGGCGGCATGAGGTAGGCGATGGACCGGTGTGCTTGGTGGGAGAAGAGCAGTGTGGCTGGCAGCGGGTGATTGAAGTAGAAGATGATGGCGGTTGGAACAGATTCTGGGTCAAGGACAAGAACTTTTTTCGGCGGCAAGGCGCACGAAGGGGGATCGAGCCGAAAGAGGGATCGAGGTTTGCGGTTTTGGGAAATTGGTTTCATGCGGCGGCTCCGGGGAGAGAGGGCGGAGAACGGAGTTGGATCTGGGCAGCCGTAAGTCTCTCGATGACCACCATGCGGCCGCCACATTTGGGACAGAGCCAAAGTGGACTCGGTTCCCGGGCAGGAGAGGTTTCTGGTTCAGTCTGCGATGGCTGTACAGCTCCGAGTAGTTGAAGGCAAAGCGGCAGGACGGTGGCGCGCCGCCGGTTGGCGAGGAAGCCAAAGTGGCGAATGCGGACAAAGCCTTTGGGCAGGACATGCAGGAGGAAGCGGCGCAGGAACTCATCGAGGGATAGAGGCAGCAGTTTTTCTTGATTGTTATGAGCGCGGTCGCGCCAGCGAAAGGTAACTTGGTCATCGACAAAAGAAACGAGTCGATGATTGGAGATGGCGACGCGATGGGTGTAGCGGCCTAAATAGCGCAGTGCTTGTTCGGCTCCTCCGAAGGGGCGTTTGGAGTAGGCGTGCCCTAATCATTTGTGTCTTGCTGGAAGGCTTGGTTTCAAAACGAGTGCACTTGCAGAACACATGATGTCGCCACCAAAAGCGGACACGAGCTTCTCTTTGCAAATCTTCCTCGCGCATTGCACCAAAGACGCGGTTTTGGGTGATCGCTGAGCACAAGGAGGCCGCTGCTGCCTGTCGCAAGCGCCACTTGGACTGAAATCCGGTCCTACTTTAGTTATGGCGAAGCACAGGTAGACAGCATGCACCATCACTTGTTCATCTACCCATGACACTGCGAATAGTCGAAAGGCTCATGCCGACGAGTCGGTTCTCGCATTCGAGCCGGTTGTTGCATCGTCCTGCTTCGACCAACTGGCAACCTGCCGGGCGTGATCTGAAAAGGATTGCGCTAACGGAAAATGCCCCAGAATTTCGGCAATTACTGCTTGCTGTTCGTAGCAGCGCTGCAAATAGCGGAAGATCTCCTCGTCTCTGAAGCCTGTTCCCAACATCCTCGTGCAGGTCTCCAAGCTATTGTCGTAGCATTGCATCGCGCTTTCGATGCAGTTGGGCAGGTGAACCACTCCAAGAAAGTCCGCGACTTCATCATTGGTCCGAAGGAAGCGCCACTGTAGCGCCATATCACCCGGCTCCCTTTGCGCAGATTCCCGGAGGTCCTTGACTGCCCGTGCATAATGCTCGACGGCAGGGCGGAGGCGCAAAACCCGAGCGTTGGCCCGCGCAAATCCTAAATTGCCAGCGATCGTTAACTCCAAAAGCATTGGACTCGGCTGTCTCTCAGCCGCCGCCACGACGTGTTTGAGACCGACCGCATAATGTTCGGCAGCGGGCTCAAATGCCGCTGCTTTAAGATCCAGATCTCCGAGTGAGTACAAATTCATGGCCATATCCCTGGCTGCAAGTTCGCTTTTCGGGTAGCGTTTGAGGAAGTACTGAGCGATTTCCAGGGCGTGTTCGTAGCTGGCCCTGGCCTCCTCGGGCTCGTTCTTCGTTATGTGTAATCGACCGATACGCTGGAAATTCAACATTCGGTCGCGTTCGTTCTGGTGAAACAGGAGTTCCGTCATGTAGCGTGATTGCTGGTCCGATTCAGGCGTGCGTTCGAACACTTCTTTGCGCTTCGCAGCGTGGCGGTCAACTATTTCTGCCGCTTCGTTCAGCGCCTGCAAAGCAGCGTCGGGCTCGCCGAGGTCAGTCTCCAGCAACCCCAGGTTTTGAAGGGCGCGGTAAAGCGGCTCTTCCTCCCATGGTCTCTGGGGGTGGTCTCGCAGTCGATTGCGCAAAATGCCAATCATGCCGCTAAGCAGCTCCCGAGCAATTCCGGGTTCGGCCTCGCCCAACCGGCTCTGTTCCGTGAACTGGAGTAAGCGCTGTGCAGCGAGGTGTCCCTTGAACAGGGCGAGGTCTTCTTCAGGCTGGTCAAAGGCAGTGGCCAGAAATGAAAGGACAAATGACACAGTGCCGCTCGCCCGCTTAGAGGAGAGCAGGCGCTGGCGGAGGATGTCAAATGCGGCGGGCAACTCCTCGTCGGCCTTGGCCTGAATCCAGTAGGTGCCGGCGTCTTGTTGCGCGCCCCCCTCGAGCAGATGATACATGGTCTCCTGACGCAGAGGATCACCTTCCGGGAGCGACATCATGTGCCGTGCCAGGGCGAGGTGGTAGGGAGCCGCCGTTTCCTGGCTTGCCTGGTAGCGGTTGAGCGCTGCCGAACGAGCCTGATGGTGCGTAAATGCCCACTGACCGATCCGTCCTCTCTCACACATCTGCGCGCGCAGTGCACGGCGTACCGCGGCAAAGGAAGAAGGCAGCCACTCGACCCCACTAGCGGGAGTAAGGGTTTGGAGGTCGGTCTCGCGCAAGCCGAACCGTGCAATTGACAGGAACGACATCAAGGTTCGTACGAAGGTATCGCCGTATGTCCTTTCGATGCGAGCGTAGAGATAATTGTGGGCTCCGGGAACATCTGCCGGAATCAGCCCGATGACGTGCGTCATAAGTTGGAGAAGGCGCTGTTCCGCAGTGCCCGGGAATTGCGGAAGTTGGGCGAAATCGTCTTCGTCGAGAACGATCAACTCATTCACTGTGAGAGTCAACCAGAGCGGATTACCAGCTGCTCGCCTGCTGTCAGAAAGGCGTTTGTCGAGGAGAACTTCCAAGACTGCCGCGGGCAGGCTCTTATGAAAGGCTGCGCAGATACGGCCTGAAATAGCGGCGGCTTCTTTTTCCGACAGGGCGGGTAGGTCTAAACTCTTTAAGCCTCTGGTGCCCAAGACCCCCCACTCTGCCCCTCGAATAGTGGTGGCGATCAGTGTAGCGTTCTGGGGCCACTCCTCTCGTTTTGGCAACCACGTGAGGTACATCGCCTGACTCGTGCGCTCAAACTGATCGAGTGCATCGACGAGAACGACCACTCTCCTGCGGATGGAGACATCGCGCAATAAAGTAAGAAAATAGCGCTTCAGCTCATCCGGTCCTGGCTTGTTATCGCTCTCGTCTTCGACATTTAGAAAGGCAGCGAGCAAGGCGCACCATCGCTGCAACATGTTGCTTACCGAGATGGAGCGGGGAGAGATTCCTGCACTGTGTGCGAGAACGAACGCCTCATTTGCCCGCACCAGCTTTTGAACCGCGGTGGCGAACAGAGCACTCTTTCCCGCGCCCGATTCCCCGACAATGACCATTCCAGGGAAGTCTCTGCCTTCCTTCGCGCGAGAGGTTTCGGCGATGATTTGCTCGAGCACATCGCTGCGCTCACAGAAGGCTTGCGCGTGGTCTTCGATAAACGCATCGAGTAGGTAGGATTCCTCTTCCCGCCAGCCGACAACTTCTGGTTGCTTGTCGAAGTCTCGTTGGAATTCCGTCCAGAGATCCTCAAGAACTTGTTTCCCCAAATGGTCGAGACCTGTCGGCCGCTTCTTGTCGGGATCCCACTCCACAGAATACTGGCGCACTCGATCCGGGTACCGCTCACGAATTCTGGCTTTCAGGTCCTCTAGCCGCTGAAAGTCGACCGGATCTTTAACTTTGTCTGAGTACCTCGAAATATCGTGCTCCGACATCCGGTCGTAGGGAAGCGGCTGGCGGAAATAGAAAAAAGGTCTCACTGGCCCGTGTGCACGCAGGGCTCCATATTCAACTTCGAGGTCGGTGACACTCCGCGATTCGCCCTCTAACTGCAGGCCAACCTCGTTGGCCGCCGCTTCAACGCGTGCGATTGGGGGTACCCAGCCATAGCGCTCGCCCAGCAGCACAATGAAATACGGGCGGCAGCGGTCGATTTCCGAAAGGCAGACTTTGAGCACCACTGCTTCTTTGGCTTCCCGGTCTGATGCGGACGTGGTTTCTGCGCCCCACCGCAAATCGACATATGTCAAATGGGTCCGCTGCGCCCGCAGGCGCTCTTCTAATTCAGGGAAGACAAATTGCTGTAGGTGGTCCCGCTCGACATTCATATCTTCGAAGGTGCTCGAGACGAACAGCGCGCGAGACTGCCACTGGACCGCCAATTGCACCGCCATTTTTCCTCCGAAACTACATCATCGGGCCCGGCGAGTTCGCCGACGAGAACTCGCTTTTGGAGGCGCCGACTCCGCGGTGAGAGCTAACCGTAAAGCACCGAAGACCATCCCTGCACGGCGGTGGTCGTCACGAAGGGTCGCGAGTTCATTTCCGCCCCCCGCCTGACTGTGTAAGCTGAGAAAGAACATCCAAGCTAAGTTCGCCTTGCGCAGCATGAGAACATACACCCGGGCGATGGCATCGCCGATGCGCGCGAGACCCGTAAAGCCGTGCATCTCCTCTACTCCAACCTTTGCCATGTAACCGGGGTTGTCACCTTCATGCTTCCAGGCGAGTAGTTCAGGTGCAGGCTGGAACTTAGCGGTGAGTTGAATCGAGGGAAACCCCAACGTCTTCAAGGGCACCTCGACCCAATTCAGCATGTTGTGGCCTGGGACAGCGCCTGGCATGAATGACACGACCAACCAATCACCCGGCGCCCACCCTTGATACAAGTGATCGATCTGCATAGCTGATGGCCGCACTTCGGGCTCTGCGGCCCAACCCTCGAAAAGACAGATGGAGTAGCAAAGGTCGTCGTTTGTGACGATGGTTGAAGCACCAAGGAGGCCGGTTGATTGCAGCCATAATGGGGTAAGCACCTGTGGCGATTCGCTGTCATCCGCGTGCCGCGCGTTCATGTCCGTACCTCTCATCAAAGATCTCCATTTCGTCATCCCGGACGGCGAACACGACACCACCTAATCGACTACAATCCAAAGGATTTTGCTGCCTTCGTTATCGTAGCGGATTCAAGGACACCGAGAACGGCCAGGCCTGCTCGTCCGGGCACAGAGGGACTCAGAACCGCCTTCTTGTGAAGAGAGCTTTCGAACATTCAAGGCCTCTCCATAGTCGCGCGTCATTCGATTGCTGCGACCGCTGCTCAAGTCCTTGCTGACTGTGCTGCCGCCTGGCCCCCTTTCGCAACGTGTTGTTGAGCGCGAACTTGGCACTCAGTTCAACCGGATCGGCGCCTGCATGAGCTGCTCCTTTCAGCCCCTGAAAGTGGTCTTTTTCAGCGCTACCGGCAAACCATTCACACATTTGACACGGCACCCTGCTTCTGTGCCCACCTTACTGCGTGCCGGCGTTTCTCTGTGGTGAAATCACAAGCCCTAGTTTGTAAGGCTGTGACCCAACTCGAGCTTCGCCGCTGGAAACTGCGTATATATCATCCTGTCATTGACGGGTTTGGGTAATCCGGAAATTATCGATTAATGCGACTAGAGGTGCAACCTCGAGCAACGTTGAGAGACGCCACAACTTAGCATTCCCGCCGTTCCGGGTGACGTTGTCCGGGGATTGTTAGATCATGTCCGGCTGATGCGAATTGCTTACTCTGAAGTAAACAGTCGTTCAACGATTTGGAAGCTCTTAGGGGATCCCGGCGTGGAACCAACTGGGCTCGCAACAATGTCTCCGCGCTGTGCCATTACGCTCCGTGTTTCTTGTTGCATCGTCCTCTGATATAAGTTGTCAATTATTCCCCGTAAGGGTATTTGGATAGGTGCACGTTGAGAGCACTTCGATGGCTGGCGGGCGTTCTTGGCGCAACTTGCCTTGTTCTGGCAATGTCGATCTTCGTGAACTCTTCGGGCATAGATCTCGCAGGCAAGATCGTCTTGGGCGGTATCGTATCATTTGTCGCATTTCTCTTGCTCAGCCTTAGTGCGCAAATGAAGCTCCGGTGGGTTCCGCTCTGGGCACTTGGTTGGTGGCTGGCGGCAGCCGCTGTGCTTCAACTGTCTTTCTTGACAAAGCCGTTCGGGGAAGGAAGCGCCGCGGAAAAATTCTGGATCGTGGTTTGGGGTTGCACAGAAGTGCCCCTGCAGCTCGCGCTGGGAGCATGGCTGATTAAGACGGCCAGAAGAGGGAGTGCCCGAAGACCGGCAGATCTGCCTTTGACCGATTCGCGAGCGCCGGTGCTTTATTTGCGGCCGTTTACTGCGGATTCGAGAACCTCACGTGTGATCGCTCGCGACGGCGTCACAGATCTGCTTTTCAACACCAGAACGGAAGAGGAATTGGTCGCGGAAGTGCTTGGGGGAATCGGCCCGTGTGTGGCTATCGGCAGACCGGGCGAAAGGCTCCCAGAGCTGGGTTTCCACCGCTTCTATGTTAGTCAGGACAAATGGCGAGACACAGTTCTGGAATACCTCCCGAAAGCGCGCCTGGTGGTCTTGATGGGGGGAGCGTCGGAGAGCTTCTCCTGGGAGGTGGAGAAGGCGCTGGAGTTCGTGAAGCCGCAACAGCTACTGCTTCTGGTTCCTTCCGACGCTAAGGAACGACGCGGATTCAGCGAACTACTGAAAAGGCTGCTTCCGCAAGCCCCACCCTCTGTCCCGAAAAACGCAGTTATCAGAGCCAACGCATTCACGGCGCTCATGTACTTTGCCTTCGACTGGACACCGTCGTACGCTGTACCGCAACCCACAGGGCATTTCCGTCAGCGACTATCACAAAAGCTGACTGGCACTCTCCAAATGGCCCTTAAGCCCGTATATGGGCAGCTCAGCTTGGTGTGGAAGCCGCCGCCGCTTGCCCTGTCCAGAATTGTTTATGACGGATTTGTGGCTGCATTTTTGCTGTTAGTTGCAGGAATCTTCTTGTTCGGCCGGTAGCTCACTTCCAGATTAGATGAATGCTTATCGCTCGGCGGAGGCCAGGCAGCTCAAGCCCGAAGCTGATCGCCTCTACACGGTGAACAAATCGCGCTCACCAAAACCCGACAAGCTTCAGAGGAATGCATCGGCTGGCGAATCTGTATCTAAGCTTAGGATGCGAAGCGGCAAACACAATTGCAAAGACGCGCGAACACGGGCCAGAAGTCCTAGTGTTGTATCAGAAGCGACCGCAGAGGAGAGATTAGTAGCCTCATCAGAATCTGCGGCGGTCGCTTTTGAAAGTCGGCTTCGAGGAGATCATTCATAGATCCCCCTACGGCCCTTTGGGGGCAGCGGTTCGCGTCACTTTGCTGTAGAATCTGTTTTCTCTCTGACCGAAGGTCTGTTCTTGCAAGCTTGCAGGCCGCAAAATTGTGATTGCGGTTCGACCGCGAAGGTCGGCGTGGTGCTTGGTGTATCTTCGTTAAATTGATGGCCTACGACGCCTTCATCTCCTACAGTCACGCTACCGATGGCACACCTGCAGCCGCCCTTCAATCGGCCTTACATTCTTTTGCCAAACCCTGGTACAGGCGGCGTGCTTTGCACATTTTTAGAGATCAAACTAACCTCGCGGTGAATCCCGCCCTCTGGTCTAGTATTCGCGAGGCTCTCGATCAATCGTTGTTCTTCATTCTTCTTGCTTCGCCTGAAGCGGCCGCCTCGCCCTGGGTTGAGAAGGAGGCCGAATATTGGATCGGCAGAAACGGGCCGTCGCACGTCCTGATTGTTCTTACCGGGGGCACTCTGAAGTGGGATCATTCCTCCGCCTCGTTCACGTCCGAACACACCACCGCTCTCCCAGCGAACCTTCTTCGTGCCTTTCCTGAGGAGCCTCTGTTCCTTGATTTTCGATGGGGCCGCGACGCCGCCGCCCGTCTGCGCTTGCGCGAGCCGCGCTTTCACGAAGCCGTCCTCCAACTCGCTGCTACCCTGCACAATCGTCCGAAAGACGAACTCGACGGCGCGGATATTCGCAACCAACGGCACACCAGGTTGCTCGCCGCGTCCGGCCTTATCGCCATTCTTCTTGTCTCACTCTTCGCATTCCGTCAAACTCGCGTGAGCCACAAAGAATCGCTCCAGAATCTCGCCGCGCGCCTTGCCGCCGACTCTGTCAAAGTCCTCACCGATAGTCCGGATCGAGCTCGCGAGGCCGCGCTCCTGGCTATCGAATCGACCCGCATCAATCCTTCCTTCGAAGGAAACAGTGCGTTGCGGGCAGCTGTTTCCCTCTTACCGGCGGACGCGCAGTTTTACCCGACAGAAAGTTCAGACCCAACTGAGCGCGTTCGCGACATGGCATTTTCTCGCGACGGCGCCACCCTCGCCGTAGCCCGCGACGACGGCTCCACTCAACTCATCGACGTCGTAAATAAAAAACCGATCGGATATTTCACTCCGGACCAAGAACCCGCGGCAAGCATCGAAATCCCAGGCGCTTCCAAAAGCGCGCCGGCGGACAACGATGCAGCTGTTTCCGTGGCCTTTAACTCCTCCGCGTCGCTGCTCGGGGTTGGCGCCCGCGATGGCGTAGTCCATGTCTGGGCCTTGCCCGGCGGACGCGAACTCTTACGAATTTCCCACGGTGCACCGGTTTCCCAAGTATCGTTCCACCCCAAGGCTAACCAACTTGCTACCGCTAGTGACGATGGTCATGTGCGTATTTTCGATATCGCTCGCGCGGCCATCGTTGCCGACTTCAACTGTACGGACAAAATTGTTTCCACGTCCTTCAGTCCCGATGGAGACCTCCTTGCGGCGCTATCTTCAGAGGGTGTGGTCTCGCTTTTTGATCCAGTGCATCGCAAGCTTGTTCGTACTCTGGGTGGCGGTGAGGCCGCCTTTAACGTGGCGTTTAGCGATAAGGGCAAGCGCGTGGCTATTGCGAGCGGCGATTTTGCCTCTGTCTGGGATGTAACTTCCGGTCGGCAACTGCTGAAAGCGACCCATGCTGCCTCGTCCGAAACGCTCACTCCGCAGCAATGGATCATTAACGCAGCGATCAGTTCAGACGGCGGATTCCTGGCTTATGCGGCGCGTGGCGACAAGTTGGCCCGTGTTTGGAACGTGGAGACTGGCCGCGAGATTCTCGAGCTCAAGCACGACTCCGCGGTTGCCGCCGTCTCCTTCAATGCGGATGGAACAAAACTCGGCACGGGCTCGTACGACGGCACCGCGCGCGTGTGGGAACTTCCTTCTGGACGCGAACTCGAGCGAGTCTCACATGCCGGCGGCGTCGAAGTGGTGGCTTTCAGTCTTACCAGCAGCCGCTTCGCCGCAGGTGGAATGGATGGCTCGGTTTCCATCTCAGAGACCCGCCGCGCTGACCGACCTGCCTCGTTTGATTTGCCCGCCGACGTGCACTGCGTCGCCTTCAGCCCGGATGGCCGACGCTTTGCGATCGGCACGACTTCGGTGCACTTCGAGCCCCTCGTGAGAATCGCCGAGATCAGCGGCAATACTCTGCGCGACATCGAATTCCACGGCGCACCCGTTATAGACAAGCTCTTTTTCGTCGATCCGAATGACGTGATTGCCCAGTGGAGCAATAAGCTCTTTCTCATTGCCATTGACCAGTCCAAGGCAACTCCCTTACCTGACGTCCCCGGAGAAATGCGGATCGACCCATCGGGTAGGATGCTTGCCAGCCAACAGGACAGCATCAGCCGCCTATATACCTTACCCGGCCTTCAGCAGACCACATCCCTGGACGGCCCTTCTTCCAGTCTGCTGCGTATCGCTGCTGAAGGCGGGCTGTTGGCCTTCGAGGCAAATAAACCGCCGAACGAGTTTTTTGTCGACATCTGGAGTGTCGCCAGCAAAGCCCGCGTCAGCCACATTCCCCTGCCCGCTGAATTGACTCGCCTCGCCTTCAATCGGTCGGGCACAATCCTATTCACCGCGCAAAGCGAAAATTTGCAAGCCTGGGATATCCCGTCCGGCAAGCGACGTTTCTCGCTCATTGCCAGCGGCGACATTGACCAAGTCGTTCCCGATCCTTCGTCCGCCTCCTTCGCCACCATTACTCACGGACAACTCACCGTGTGGGATGCTGTAACCGGCGCTCGCCTGGCGCAACTTCCCGATGCGGGCTACCTCCGCGCCGCCGCTTTCAGTCCCGACGGCGGCTATGTGCTCGCCGGTTACGACGAACGGTCCGCCGCGCTTTGGCTCTGGCGTTCGGGCGATCTGCGAGACCAAGCCTGCGCCCGCCTAACTCAAAATCTGTCTCATGATGAATGGCAGCGTTGGATTCCCAGACAACCTTATCGCAAAACCTGTCCCAATTTGCCGCCCGCAAACTGAACTGCTCTCGTGCAGCCAGGGAAGAACTATTTCCAAGCGCCCAGGATTGGGTGCGAAACGAAATAGCCCATGCGCGGGAACGGAGGACCGGGAAGACAAGCAGCTGTTGTTTCCAATCACGCTTGTACCTGCCGAGGACGTGAAGAACTTGCAGCTGTTCGATGCCGATTGAGGCGTCGATTCGGCCCACGAGATACGAGAGTACGTCATCCCCTCCTTCAGCAGCTGGAAAGACAATGACTCGTACCAGACTCCGTTTCAGCGGCTCGTCAAGAACTTGAAGGCGGAAGCGAGCAAGTGACTGCGCGTCACTCTTAGTGTTTGCCCTTTTCGCACCAAATCTGGTTCGCCGCGGAGTCTTTTTTGGCTTGATCGGTACTCAACCCGCGCCAACGCCGATGGACTCGAGGCAGACCAGTCATGGTGTGGGCGATTGCTTGACTGTCTGGCGTAGGACCACTACCAGCTTGCCATCCTTGCGGCGGCGAACAGCGTGAACATACCATCCCGGACGGCTGGGCGAGGGCTTCTGGGTTTCTTCGCTCATCACAATAAGATCACTACCCTCGAAGGCGTAGTCGCGTTTTTCGAAATCAAGTCCGGCGGGCCCATTGCTGACGTATGTGCTCAGTCGCTTGTGGACCGCATCCACCCGAAACATCGGAAACTCTCCAAGGTCGTGAAAACGATCGGCCGCAGGGTCATACACCCAGTACCGGGCCTTAGCGTTGGTGGATCCCCGTTCGGTCATAAGCAACAGGTCGAGCCAGCCGTCAAAGTTAATTTCCTGTGCCCCAAAAAAGAAGGACTCATCTTGGGCGAGCGGTGTCATCGAAGGAACGTCCAGCTTCTGCACGGCATGGCCTCCACGCTCAAAGATGATGGCTTTCACCACACGCCCCTCTGGAACCGTCTCCAATTCGAAACGAAAGTCAGCGGGCGGATTGCCGTCGTGAAGGACGATCGTGCAAGGATCGCAGCGTTTGACATATTGCGGTCCCGCGAGAGGTACGGTGGCAAGGGTTTGCAGCGCGATGATAGCGGCTAGGGGATAAGCAAGCATTTGGCAAGTTTCAGGCGGCGGGCGCGGTCGTCAAGGCCGTTGGTGCCACCGTTTATCCGCTTCGTAATGGTAAGCAGATCATCGTTATCGGCCAGCTCATTCAGGTGCCGTGTCGCCCAGAACCAACCTGAGCAATCGGCCGCGATGTTGGGATCGGTGGCCAGCAGATTGGGATTGAGGCCGGTGATGTAATCCTGTCCTCTGTCATTGCCATAGCTGGTGTAATTGGTCCGGCCGGTGATCTGGATCAGCCCACGTCCTTTGAAACGCGGACCATCGCCGGGTTGCGTGTTGCCAAGATCAGTGCGGCCCTCGTAGGCTGCGCCGCTTGCCAGCTCAGCGGTGAAACGGAGACTGCCGCTTTCATGACCAAGCTGCGCGAGGAAATGGGCCTGACGAAGCGATGTATTGATCTGATTGGCATCCATGGCAGCCGTTAGCGGCGCGGCGAAGGTATCCGCCTGCTCCTGGGAAGACAGGGGCATCAGGATGTGCAGCAGGTTGGAGCCAAACTGGCCGTCGACAGCCGCTCGCAGCGCGGTGACAGTGACGCTACCGGGATCGATGACCCCAGAAGCGGCTCCAGGCGTGGCCACCAGATTCTGGAATTGCTGGATCACCGCTTGCGAGTGCGGGCCCAGCACACCATCCTCAGTGAGGAAAGGCACACCCGGCAGCAGGGAAAGGTTCAAGTTCAACAATGCTTGAATTAAGGTGACGTCGTCATTCTGATTCTGAGCGTTTAGCCCGATACTCTTGGAGATGCACATTGTATCTTCCTCCGGTGGGCGACAGCTCGTCCTTCAGTAACCGATTCTAAGCCCCTTAAGGCCGATGCTCACAGCGTTTGGGCTTTTCTCGACTGCGCAACGAAGATCTCAGGGATTTGTATCGCGCGATAGCCAGCGATGAGTGAAGTACAGTGATCCTGAAATCCGAAGCCAACAGCTGCCCGGATCGTTCCGTTTGGAAAGCGTGATTCGGTTGCATTCGTCGAGTTCAGTTCCTGTCGAGTTACGGCCTGGCCGGAAATGTTCCAGGGCTGGAAGTCGCCTTCGGAGAAGCCTGAGTTGTCTCCTCGAAGCGCGTTTGAACGAAGCCGCTTTGCGGCGGACGCTATCGCGTGCTCGAAGCAAGCGGCATCGGAGATTCGAGACGTGCATGAGAAAAGATCACAAGCTTGAGCGTCCAGGAGTTGTTGCAGAATGGTGTA
>Ga0210408_10004407_pt1 | contig 12561 bp, 7 predicted proteins | sample IncBWH4MmetaG_FD_155471 | JGI IMG/M metagenome (GOLD analysis project Ga0210408, IMG submission 155471) | Forest soil microbial communities from Barre Woods Harvard Forest LTER site, Petersham, Massachusetts, United States - Inc-BW-H-4-M | ecosystem: Environmental > Terrestrial > Soil >...
GGAAGGCGCCGACGTGTTCTTCGGCCTCTCGGTGAAAGGCGCCATGACGGCCGAGATGGTCAAATCGATGGCCGACAAGCCCATCATCTTCGCCATGGCCAATCCGGATCCGGAAATCGCGCCCGAGGAAGTGGCGGCGGTGCGCCAGGACGCGATCGTTGCCACGGGCCGCTCGGACTATCCGAACCAGATCAACAACGTGCTCGGCTTCCCCTACATCTTCCGCGGGGCGCTCGACGTGCGCGCCACGACCATCAACATGGAAATGAAGATCGCGGCCGCCGAGGCGCTTGCCGCGCTCGCCCGCGAAGACGTGCCGGACGAAGTGGCGGCCGCCTACGGCGCCCGGCCGAAGTACGGGTCCGACTACATCATTCCGGTGCCGTTCGATCCGCGGCTCATCTCCTACGTGCCGCCGGCGGTCGCCAAGGCGGCCATGGATTCGGGCGTCGCGCGCAAGCCGATCGTCGACATGGACGCCTACCGCCAGGCGCTGCGCACGCGGCGCGATCCGGTGGCCGGCGTGCTGGCGCGGGTTTTCGAGCGGCTGCGCCGCAGCCCCAAGCGCGTGGTGTTCGCCGAGGGAGAAGAGGAACAAGTCATCCGCGCCGCGGCGAGCTTCGTGCAGCAGGGCCTCGGCACGGCGCAACTCGTCGGCCGCGAGGAGCGGGTGCGCGAAACCGCGAAGAATACCGGGATCGAGCTGGGCGAAGGCATCCAAATCATCAACGCGCGCCTGTCGCAGCGCAACGCCGCCTATGCGGCCTATCTGTACGAGCGGCTGCAGCGCAAAGGATTCCTCGCCCGCGACTGCCAGCGGCTGATCAATCAGGACCGCAACCACTTCGCAGCCGCGATGGTTGCGCTGGGCGACGCCGACGCCCTGGTGACCGGGGTAACGCGCAACTTCTCGCTCGCACTTTCGGACATCCGCCATTGCATCGACGACAAGCCCGGCCACCGCGTGATGGGGGTCTCGCTCGTGCTGACGCGCGGGCGCACCCTGTTGGTCGCAGACACCGCGGTGACCGAAATGCCGGAGCCGGAAGAACTCGCCGAGATCGCAGTCGAAGCGGCGGGCGTCGCACGCAAGCTCGGCTACGAGCCGAGGCTCGCCCTGCTCGCGTTCTCCAATTTCGGCCATCCGCCGGGCGAACGTTCCGCGCGGGTGCAGGAGGCGGTGCGCATTCTCGACCGCCGGCGCGTCGATTTCGAATACGACGGCGAGATGTCGGCCGATGTGGCGCTCAACCGGACCCTCGCGGCCGCCTACCCGTTCTCCCGCCTGACCGGCCCCGCCAACGTGCTCATCATGCCGGCGTTCCACTCGGCTGCCATTTCGACGAAAATGCTGCAGGAACTCGGCGGCGCGACCGTCATCGGCCCGCTTCTCGTCGGCCTCGACATGCCGGTGCAGATCGTTGGGTTGAACGCGACTGACTCCGACCTCGTCAACATGGCGGCGCTCGCCGCCTATAACGTGAGCGGATGATCAACGGTGCCGCAGGAGGATTCAAAGTGACCAGGAGCGGACTTGGCGGCGTCATCGCCGCAATCGCCACCGCCGTCGACGGCAAAGGAGAGCCCGATTGCGCGCGTTCGACTGCGCTCGCGCGGTTTCTCCTCGACAACGGCTGCGACGGCCTCAACGTCCTCGGCACCACCGGCGAAGCTACGTCGTTCTCGCTCGCGCAGCGTCAGCGCGTCATGCAGGCCTACGCCGAGGCCGGCCTGCCGATGGACCGGCTGATGGTCGGCACCGGCGCCGCGGCGCTCGCCGACGCGGTGGCGCTCGCAAGGCACGCGGCCGAACTCGGCTTCGCCGGGGCGCTGGTGCTGCCGCCCTTCTATTATAAAGGTGTGCCCGACGACGGCCTCGTCACCTTCGTGGACGCACTGGTTTCGGCGACGGCGGGACGACCCATTCCGATCTACCTCTATCATTTCCCGGCGCTTTCGGGCGTACCGTGGCACGTGAAACTGATCCGCCGCCTGATCGGCGAGTTCGGAATGCGGATCGTCGGCCTGAAGGATTCCTCGGGCGACATGCCGTTCGCCCGCGAAGCCGCGACAATCGCGAACACGTTCAAAGTCTTTCCCTCGACCGAGGCCGCGCTCACCGAAGCCCGCGACGGGCCCTTCGCCGGCTGCATCTCCGCGACCGTGAACCTGAACGCGGACTTGTGCGCGCGGTTCTTACGCCAGGGCGATCGCGTGGCGCTCGACGCCGCGGTGACGATCCGAAAACTATTCGACGGCAAGCCGCTCGTGCCGGGCGTGAAGGCGCTCCTCGCGCACATCCATGGTGACCCGGCCTGGACGAAAGTGATGCCGCCGCTCGCGGGGTTTTCCGCGGCGGACCGTGCCGCGGCGGTTGCCGGCCATGACGCGGCGCGCGCGAAGAAAGTCGCCTGACCGGAGGCGCCTCAGCTCGCATTGACGCCCGCGGACGCGCTCACTATAACGCCGGCTCGCTTTTTGCCGCCGACATAGCGGCGTCGTGAGCAACCCAGAACCGATCGATGGCCAATACCACTTCCGCCAAGAAGGCGACCCGCAAGATCGAGCGCCGGACCGAGATCAACAAGACGCGCCGCTCACGCATGCGCACGTACGTGCGCGGCGTCGAAGAGGCGATCGCGACGGGCGACAAGACCGCGGCGCTTGCCGCTTTGCGCGCGGCCGAGCCGGAAATTATGCGTGCCGCACAGAAGGGCGTCGTCGCCAAGAACGCCGCCAGCCGAAAAGTATCGCGGCTGAGCCACCGGGTCGCGAAGCTCGGCTGATGCCGGCCGCCGGCGCGTGCGCCGGCCTTCCTTCTTTAATCTCGGCCAAAGCGAAACGGGCGCGAAGCGACCGTCTGCGCCGGGTTGCGGCTTGCGCACGGCCGAGTAGATCGAAACTATCGAGTTCCACCCGCCTCATTCGCATCAAGTTACCCGCGCCGGCCGCGCACAAAAACCGCCGCCAAGACAAAGGTTTATCTTCATAGCGCCGCGCGGGACTTGGAATCCCGCTCAGCTCAACGGCCGGCATGTTGGAACAGCGTGCGTGTCGCGCCGGCCACGTTTGTTGCAAGCCGGTCACGGTCGCGTGAGAATCCCTGCGAGTCTTCAGACGCTTGGACGCCGACCTTTCAAAAATTTGTCATCGGAGTGTCACCCGGGCCCCGCGCCGTCGCTGTTGCGCCACGAAAATTATTTGCCGCCCCTATCGCCCCTATGTAGTGTCTCAGCACACCGGTTTTGCCGGCAGTTTCAACCAAAGTTCGCGTACGCGGCTCTCATCCTTGGGTGAGAAACGGCGGAGTCTGCCCGCAGCAGGCCTGAGTTCACGCTCTCCGATCAAGGGGGCGACCGTGTAGCGTTTGCGTATCGGCGAGGATGTTTTTCGTCACCGGCGCCGAAGAAGAACCACAAAACGCAAGAAGTGGAAGCAAGCACGAGACATCGCGCGCGGCGGCGGCGATGATGCAGGGGGCAAAACTATGATGACGTGGCGAAGGTCGGCGCGGCCGACCGCGGCAATTTTCGACCCGGCGATCAGGCGTATAAAGACAAAGCACAGTTCGGATCGCCTTCTCACTTGCAAGCAGCGAGGCAGAGCATCTGGCGGCACCGTCGCCGGCACGATGCCGCACGCCGCTGCCCCGCCAGGCGGATAACCGCCGCACCGCTTTTCAAGCGACGCAACCCGCCAGATCCCGCTGCCGCGGGTCCCATTCTCTCGCTCTCCGACACGGAGCCAATGATGTTGAAGCCGTCCGAATCGGCCAGCACGGACTATTCCCGACGACCATTCCCGACGCTGCCCATGACCCACGAGCCGAGAACAACCATGCTGACCAACAGTTCGGAGCGAGAGATCTGGGCCCGCGTCAAGGTGCGGCTGCGCGCAGAGGTCGGCGACGACATCTTCTCCAGCTGGTTCACGCGAATGGATCTCGATGCGATCGAGGGCGAGGTCGTCCGCCTCTCGGTGCCGACGCGGTTTCTCAAGAGCTGGATTCAGGCGCATTACATCGAGCGCGTGCTCGCCTGCTGGAAAGCGGAAGACCCGGCGTTACGCCGCATCGAGCTTACGCTGCGCACCGCCGTCATTCGCACGAACACGCGGACAAAACCGGAGCGGAACGGCGAAGCCGACCGTGTGACGCCGGCGGCGAACGGGGAACGCAGCGAACCGCGAGCCCCAAGCGCACCAGTGCCGGCCGCCAGCGACGCGTTGGGTGGGTCGCCGCTCGATCCGCGCCTCACGTTCGATGCGTTCCTGGTGGGGCGATCGAACACGCTCGCCCACGCCGCCGCCAAGCAGGTGGCGAGCGCGCGCTGCGGCGAACCGGTGATGTTCAACCCGCTCTACATTCACGCCGGCGTCGGACTTGGGAAGACACACCTGTTGCAGGCGATCGCCTGGGCGGGCAGTCAGGGCAACGGCTCGCGCAGGGTGCTCTATCTCACGGTCGAAAAATTCATGTACGGCTTCGTCGCAGCGCTCAAGACGCAAACGGCGATCGCGTTCAAAGAAGCCCTGCGCGGCATCGACGTGCTGGTGATCGACGATCTGCAATTCCTGCAGGGCAAGTCGACCCAGGCCGAGTTCTGCCACACGCTCAACGCGCTGATCGACGCCGGGCGTCAGGTGGTGATCGCAGCCGACCGTCCGCCCTCCGACCTCGAGACGCTCGACGAGCGCGTGCGCTCGCGTCTTGCCGGCGGGCTCGTCGTCGAAATGGGTTCGCACGAGGAAGAGCTGCGGCTCGAGATTCTCAAGTCGCGCGTCGCGGCCGCGCGGGCGCATCACGTCGGCTTCGACGTGCCCGGACCGGTGCTGGCGTATATCGCCAAAACAGTGACGCACAACGGCCGCGACCTCGATGGCGCGCTCAATCGGCTGCTGGCGCACAACAAGCTCACCGGCCAAGTGGTCACGGTCGAAATGGCCGAGCGGGCGGTGCGCGACTTGGTGCGGCCGCAGGACCCGAAGCGCGTCAAGATCGAGGACATCCAGCGCGTCGTCGCGCGGCAGTACAACGTCAGTCGCGCGGACCTCCTCTCCTCCCGGCGCACCGCCAACGTGGTCCGCCCGCGCCAGATCGCCATGTACCTCGCCAAGGCGCTGACGCTCCGCTCGCTGCCGGAAATCGGCCGGCGCTTCGGCGGACGCGACCACACCACGGTGCTCCACGCCGTGCGCAAGATCGAGACGCTGGCGAGCAACGACTCGGCGCTCGCGGAGGAGATTGAACTGTTGAAACGGCTGCTGCAGGAGCCGTAGAGCGTGATGACTTTTCTTCGAATCGTCATCACGCTCTAACTTCTTCTTGGAGCATGATCTTTTCCGAAAACCGGTTTCCACTTTTCGGGATCATGCTCTAACCCGACCTGCGGCGGGGCCAGGCACCTTGCCGAATCTGCCTGGTCGCGCCATTTTCCTGCCCCGGCGCAGTGAAACCCGCGCCGGGAGCGATTGGTCCGCGCCGCGCGACGCGGCGCCGCGTCCGAGCGGGGTCCCCCATGAAAGTCACCGTCGAGCGATCCGCGCTCCTCAAGTGCCTCGGCCACGTTCACCGGGTGGTCGAGCGGCGCAACACCATTCCCATTCTGGCGAACGTGCTGGTCCGCGCCGAAAACGCGAAGCTCGCCGTCAAAGCGACCGATCTAGACCTCGAGGTGATCGAAACGATTGCGGCCGAGGTCGCGGGGCCGGGCGCCACCACGGTGCCGGCGCACATGATCTACGACATCGTGCGCAAGCTCCCCGAAGGCGCGCAGGTGGTGCTCGATGCCTCGGGCGAGCGCGGCAGTCTCACGCTCCGGGCGGGGCGCGCCCAGTTCAGCCTGCAGACGCTGCCGGAAAGCGATTTTCCCGACCTTGCCGCGGGCGAAATGACGCATCGCTTCGCCGTTTCCGCCAAGGACCTCAAACGGCTGATCGACAAGACGCAGTTCGCCATCTCGACCGAAGAGACCCGCTACTATCTCAACGGCATCTATTTGCACGGGCTCGACGGTAAAGCCGCGACCTTGCGCGCGGTCGCGACCGACGGGCACCGCCTCGCCCAGGTCGATTTGCCTGCGCCCTCGGGCGCGGCCGGCATGCCCGGCGTCATCGTCCCGCGCAAAACGGTGGGCGAGGTCCAGCGGCTGATCGAGGACGCGGAAGCGGAAATCACGGTCGAACTGTCGCAGACCAAAATACGCTTCACCATCGGGGACGTGGTGCTGACTTCGAAACTGATCGACGGCACCTTCCCGGATTACGCGCGCGTCATTCCCCTCGGCAACGACAAGGAACTCACCGTCGACAAGCCCGACTTCGAAGCGGCGGTCGATCGCGTCTCGACGGTGTCGAGCGAACGCGGGCGCGCGGTGAAGCTGTCGCTCTCCTCCGGCAAGCTGATTTTGTCCGTGACCAATCCGGATTCCGGCAGCGCCACCGAAGAGATCGAAGTCGAGTATGACGCCGAGCGGCTCGATATCGGCTTCAACTCCCGCTATCTGCTCGATATCGCGGCGCAGATCGAAGGCGAGGTGGCGGTGCTCAGGCTTGCCGATCCCGGCTCGCCGACACTCATTCAGGACCGCGACGCCAAGGACGCGCTCTACGTCCTGATGCCGATGCGGGTTTGATGCCGGAGCAAACTGCGGTCCGCATTCTCCGCCTCACGCTGACGAATTTCCGCAGCTACCGCGCCGCGAGCCTCGCCGTCGACCGCGACCTCGTCGTCCTCGCCGGACCGAACGGCGCGGGCAAAACGAACCTGCTGGAAGCGATTTCATTTCTTGCCCCCGGCCGCGGGCTGCGCCGCGCCACTTTGGAAGAGGTGGCGTTTTCCGAAGGCGACGGATCGTGGGCGGTCGCCGCCGAGATCGAAGGCGCGCTCGGGCTCGCGACGCTCGGCAGCGGCATCACATTGCCGGCGGAAGACTTTGCGCCCGCACGCCAATCCCGCATCGATCGCGAGCCGGTGACGTCGGCTGCCGCGTTTGCCGATCACCTGCGCATCGTCTGGCTCACGCCGGCGATGGACGGCTTGTTTGCCGGCCCGGCCTCCGAGCGGCGGCGCTTCCTCGACCGCTTGGTGCTCGCCGTCGATAGCGCGCATTCGAGCCGCGTCAGTGCCCTCGAGCGGTCGTTGCGCTCGCGCAACCGATTGCTGGAAGAGCCGAACCCCGATTCCCATTGGCTCGACGCGGTTGAGCGCGAGACCGCGGAAATCGCAGTGGCCGTTGCGGCCGCGCGCGCCGAGACCGTGCGCCGGCTCGCTGCGACGCTCGCGAGCGAGAGGGACACCGCTTCACCCTTCCCCTGGGCCGGCATCGCCCTCGACGGCGTGATCGAGAACGCGATCGGCGTTTCGCCCGCGTCCGAGGTCGAGGACCGTTATCGCGCGGCACTGCGCGCCGGCCGCGCGCGCGACGCGGCCGCCGGCCGCACCCTCGAAGGGCCGCACCTCACCGACCTGCTGGTCACGCACGGGCCGAAGGAAATCGCCGCCGGCGAAGCCTCGACCGGCGAGCAGAAGGCGCTGCTCGTCAACCTCGTGCTGGCGCACGCCCGCCTCGTCGCCGCCATGACGGGCATTACGCCCATCCTGTTGCTCGACGAGATCGCGGCCCACCTCGATCCCGCGCGCCGCGGCGCGCTTTACCAGCGGCTTGCCGGCTTGAGCGCGCAAGTGTGGATGAGCGGCGCCGACCCCGCCGTGTTCGATTCGATTGCGTCGTCGGCAGCGTGGTTCGACGTCACGCCGGGCCGCGCCCAACGGCGTTCGTAAACCCGGAATTTACGCCGCCGGGCGGGCCTTTCGGAGGCACGAATTACAGGCATGAATCGGGCCACTTCCGGGTCTGGAATCCGGTTAAAAAATCCTTATATGCCAATAGCTTCAGCGCGATCACTTTGGCCTGTACGGGGCCATATTTTCGTGTCAAACCAAGCTGATAATTCCTGCCCCAACGATTCGAAAGTTATCGCATGGCCGAACCCGCCCGCCGACAAATCCTGCCGTCCGACTACGACGCGGAATCGATCAAGGTCCTCAAGGGCCTCGATGCGGTGCGCAAGCGGCCGGGCATGTATATCGGTGACACCGACGACGGCTCGGGCCTGCACCACATGGTCTACGAGGTCGTCGACAATGCGATCGACGAGGCGCTCGCCGGCTACGCCAAGGAAGTGGTGGTCCGGCTCAATCCGGACGGCTCGTGCACCGTGATCGACGACGGCCGCGGCATTCCGACCGACATCCACAAGGGCGAAGGGGTGTCGGCCGCCGAAGTGATCATGACCCAGCTGCACGCGGGCGGGAAATTCGACCAGAACTCGTACAAGGTTTCGGGCGGCCTGCATGGCGTCGGCGTCTCGGTCGTCAACGCGCTCTCCTCCTGGCTCAAGCTCACTATCTGGCGCGACGGCAAGGAGCACTTCATGGAGTTTGCCGACGGCGTGGCGGCAGCGCCGCTCGCCGTCATCGGCGCGGCCCACGACAAGCAGGGCACCGAGGTCACTTTCCTGCCCTCGCCGAAGACCTTCACCATGCTCGAGTTCGACTGGGCGACCCTCGAGCATCGCCTGCGCGAGCTTGCCTTCCTCAATTCCGGCGTCCTGATCGTGCTCTCGGACATGCGCCACGCGGTCGAGAAGCGCGAGGAGATGCGCTACGAGGGCGGCGTCGAGGCGTTCGTCAAATATCTCGACCGCAACAAGGCGCCGCTGGTGCCAAAACCGATCGTCGTCAAGGTGGAGCGCGACGGCATCGGCGTCGAGTGCGCGCTGTGGTGGAACGACGGCTACCACGAGGCGGTGCTCGCGTTCACCAACAACATCCCACAGCGCGACGGCGGCACCCACCTCGCCGGCTTCCGCGGGGCGCTCACGCGCCAAGTCACCGGCTACGCCGAGAGCAGCGGCCTTGCCAAAAAAGAGAAGGTCGCGCTCACCGGTGACGACTGCCGCGAGGGGCTGACCGCGGTGCTCTCGATCAAGGTGCCGGACCCGAAATTCTCCTCGCAGACCAAGGACAAGCTCGTCTCCTCCGAGGTGCGCCCCGTGGTCGAGAGCGTCCTCAACGACGCGCTCAACGCCTGGTTCGAGGAGCATCCGGCCGAGGCCAAGATCGTCGTCGCTAAGGTGATCCAGGCGGCCGCCGCCCGCGAAGCGGCGCGCAAGGCGCGCGAGATGACGCGCAAGAGCGCGCTTGGCCTCACGTCGCTGCCGGGCAAGCTCGCCGACTGCCAGGAACGCGACCCGGCGAAATCGGAAATCTTCATCGTCGAGGGCGACTCGGCAGGCGGCTCCGCCAAGCAGGGACGCAACCGCGAGTTCCAGGCGGTGCTGCCGCTGCGCGGCAAAATCCTCAATGTCGAGCGCGCGCGCATGGACAAGATGCTGTCGTCCGAACAGATCGGTACGCTGATCACCGCGCTCGGCACCGGCATCGGCACCGACGAGTTCGCGGTCGACAAGCTGCGCTACCACAAGATCATCATCATGACGGACGCGGACGTGGACGGCTCCCACATCCGCACGCTGCTGCTTACGTTCTTCTACCGGCAGATGCGCGAGCTCATCGATCGCGGCCATCTCTACATTGCGCAACCGCCGCTCTACAAAGTTTCGCGCGGCAAGTCCGAGCACTATTTGAAGGACGAGCGCGCCCTTGAGGATTATCTGATCGACAGCGGAATAGAGGAAGCGGTGTTGCGGTTGTCGTCAGGCGAGGAGCGTGCCGGAAATGATCTGCGTCACCTCGTGGAGCAGTCGCGGTCCATTCGTAATCTCCTGAATGGATTGCATAGCCGCTACAACCGCAGGGTCATCGAGCAAGCCGCTATTGCCGGTGTTCTGCAACAGCGGGTAACCGATGAGCCTCAAACCGCCACCCGGGCGGCCGAATACATCGCCAGACGCCTTGACGCGCTGACCGACGAAACCGAGCGCGGCTGGACGGGACGATTCAGCGAGGATGGTTTCCAGTTCGAGCGGGTGGTCCGCGGGGTTAAGGAGGTCGCAATTATCGATCAAGCGTTGCTCGGCTCGGCAGACGCGCGCAAGCTCGACGAGTTCGCGCCTTCCCTGCAGCAGACTTATCCTCGACCAACCCCACCCGCGACGCTGCGGCGCAAGGACGAGGAGACGCCGATTCACGGCCCGGTCGGCCTGTTCGAGGCGGTCACCGGCGCCGCCCGCAAAGGCCTCTCGCTCCAGCGCTACAAGGGCCTCGGCGAAATGAACGCCGAGCAACTGTGGGAGACGACCCTCGACACCGACGCGCGCTCGCTGTTGCAGGTGAAGGTGAAGGAAGTCGACGAAGCAGACGACATTTTCACCAAGCTGATGGGCGACGTGGTCGAGCCGCGCAAGGTGTTCATCCAGGAGAACGCGCTCGCCGCGACCGTGGACGTGTAACCCGCTTCGCCGCGGCTAGAGCGTGATGACTTTTTCTTCGAATCGTCATCACGCTCTAGCTTCTTTTTTGGAGCATGATCTTTTCCGAAAACCGGTACCCACTTTTCGGGATCATGCTCTAGACCACACTGATTCCCGCCACGGCCACTCGGCCGGCGATGTAATCGTCCAGATTTCCCGGATCATAGGCGGCCGCTTGCAGGTCCGGATCGGCTACGACGGCCGCTCCGCCAATGCGGTCGAGAACGCTTCGGGACAAGCACAGGCCCTTGGGAAATGTTCGCGCTCCGCGCGGCAATTTATCGAACGGCAAGTGCGCCCACGGTTGATGAGCGGTGCCGCTGGGATCCGGATGCGGCACCACCGTCGGATTGGCTGAGAATCGCACCCCCAGCGCCTTGAGCTCGCCTGTCATCCACACCAACGCGCCGTCGGAAAGGCCGCTCTCTGAATCTTCCAGGCGATATCCACCGCCAACATCGGCATGCGCGCCGGGAAAGAGCACTTGGACCACGCGCTCACGATCGTCCCACAGCGTCGGTGAAAAATCAGCCCGTTCCTCGTCGACCGCGATCGCATGACGGCCGAAGCGCACATTGGTGCTCAGTGTCGTGTCGGCGAAGCGGAAGACATCGAGCCGCACCAAGCGTTCGTTGTAGAGGGGAATACCCAGGGACCCCACCGTGTCCCACACCGCAACCGCCTCGATCGGCGTCGGCACCAACTTATCATTGCCCGGCGGGTGCATCAGAAAGATGGGAAAATCGAGGACAGTATCTAAGAGCTTTGACAGCAGGCCTTGATCGCCGAGGAGCGCAGCCTTGCGATCGGCGAACCAGACCGCGACACCCAATCGGTACGCCGTCTCCTTGTCGGTGAGGTCAAACTTGCCGGCGTCAAGCAGGCCTCGCCTGGAGATCAGCCCGGCGAGAGCGCGCGCCGTGTAGGCCCCGCGACTGAATCCGGTCAGGAATATCTTGTCGCCCGGCTGGTAATTGCGCGAAACGAAAGTATAGCCGCGGACTATCCGCGTGATCAGGCCGGCGCCGAGCGTTCCGCCCAGGACTTTGACCAGGAAATTCTGAGAATCGCCCACTCCGTGCAAATATTTAGCGACTTGCTGCACGGTTCCGTCGTCGGCCTTCAAGGACCGTTCCTGCTCCTTTTCCAGCTTCGTGGTCCCGGGATCGTCCCTCCCGTCGAGATTCAGAAACAGTTTGAAAACGTTGGTATCCGGCGCCGTCTTGTCGTCGCTGTCCGGCTCGCCAGGGCCGTTCCATGTGCCGTCAGCGCAGAAGATTATGTTTTTGCCCATGGCCTTTCCTCCCGTTTCACCTTGGGGCAATAAGAACTTCAGGCGCGCTCCCGACGGATGCCGGCACAAAGTCGCGCATGACGCAAGAGAATTGTCAGGTCGGCGCCAATCGGCATAGGCTCCTGTGCGCGACGCCGAAACGCGCCGTTATGTCTCGTGGGAAGGGTTCGCCATGGCATTCGACTTCACCGGGCGGCGCGTCGTCGTCGCCGGCGGCAGCCGCGGAATCGGCCGTTCGATCGCGCTCGCGTTTGCCCAGGCCGGCGCGGCTGTCTCGGTCTGCGCGCGCGGCGCGGAGGGCATCGCGCGCGTGCGCGCCGAACTCGCCGCCCACGGCCATCTGGTGCACGCGGCGACATGTGACCTGGGCGACGCGGGTGCGGTCGCGCGCTACATCGCCGAGGCCGCCGCGGCGCTCGGCGGCATCGACGTGCTGGTCAACAACGCATCGGGCTTCGGCCTCACCAACGACGAGGCTGGGTGGGCCGCGAGCGTCTCGGTCGATCTGATGGCGACGGTACGAGCGAGCGAAGCGGCGTTGCCGTTTCTCAAGCAATCGAGCGCCGGGGCGATCATCAACACTTCGTCGATCTCGGCGCTGCAGCCGTCGGCACGCACGCCACCTTACGGCGCCGCCAAGGCGGCGGTCGTCCACTACACGCAGAGCCAAGCGGTCGCGCTCGCGCCCGCGCGCATCCGCGTCAACAGCGTCGCGCCCGGCTCGATCGAGTTTCCTGGCGGGATGTGGGAGCAGCGCAAGACGGCGCAGCCGGCGCTCTACAATGGCATCCTCTCGGGCATTCCGTTCGGACGGCTGGGCCGGCCGGAAGAGG
>Ga0210408_10004408_pt1 | contig 12560 bp, 13 predicted proteins | sample IncBWH4MmetaG_FD_155471 | JGI IMG/M metagenome (GOLD analysis project Ga0210408, IMG submission 155471) | Forest soil microbial communities from Barre Woods Harvard Forest LTER site, Petersham, Massachusetts, United States - Inc-BW-H-4-M | ecosystem: Environmental > Terrestrial > Soil >...
CGGCGCTCGTCTGTTCGGGGTTGCGCGGCGCTGCGCCTTGCAGGTCGCGGCGGCGATCGAGATGGTCCACGCCTATTCGCTCGTGCACGACGATCTGCCGGCGATGGACAACAGCGACCTGCGCCGAGGTCGCCCAACTTGCCACAAGGAGTTTGACGACGCGACGGCGGTGCTCGCTGGGGACGGGCTTTTGACCGCCGCCTTCGGGGTGCTGGCCGACCCGGATACGCATGGCGATCCCACGGTGCGCTGCGAGCTCGTGGGCGCACTCGCGACCGCTGCCGGAGCGGCCGGCATGGTCGGCGGCCAAATGATCGATCTGATCGCCGAACGTCAGAGTTTGGACATCGGAGCGATCACCCGGCTGCAACGCATGAAGACCGGTGCGTTGATCGCCTTCTCTTGCGAGGCCGGAGCGATTCTCGCCAAAGCGCCGAACGAGCTGCGATCGGCGCTGCGTGGTTATGCTCACGACCTCGGGCTCGCGTTTCAGATCGCCGACGATCTGCTTGATGTCGAGGGCTCGGAAGCGGAGACCGGAAAGCCGGTCGGCGCAGATGCTGCGGCCGGAAAAGCCACTTTCGTCTCGATCCTCGGAGTGGCACGGGCGCGGGCGCAAGCCGAGCTGCTTGTGGCTCAGGCGGTGGCCCATCTTGATTTATTCGAACAAAGAGCGGAACTTTTGCGAGAGGCGGCGCGATTCGTAATCACCCGCCGCACGTGAGGAGCGTAGCGTTGGATTCAACACAAAATCGACCCATCTCCAATCGGACGCCGCTGCTCGACCGGATCGATATTCCAGCTGATCTTCGCCGTCTTCCCGAGCATGATTTGCGACAGCTCGCCGACGAGCTGCGCTCCGAGCTGATCGACGCGGTCTCGATCACCGGCGGCCATTTCGGCGCCAGCCTTGGCGTTGTCGAGCTGACCGTGGCACTGCACTACGTCTTCGACACGCCGCACGACCGGCTGATCTGGGATGTCGGACACCAGGCCTATCCGCATAAGATCCTGACCGGCCGCCGCGACCGCATCCGCACCATCCGCCAAGGCGGCGGGCTGTCCGGGTTTACCAAACGCTCGGAAAGCGAATACGACCCGTTCGGCGCCGCCCACGCCTCGACCTCGATCTCCTCCGCACTCGGCATGGCGGTGGCGCGTGATCTCCGCGGCGAGCGCCGCAACGTCATCGCCGTGATCGGCGACAGCGCGATGAGCGGGGGAATGGCTTACGAGGCGATGAACAATGCCGGTGCCATGGATTCGCGGCTGATCGTCGTCCTCAACGACAACGATATGTCGATCGCCCCGGCCGTCGGCGCGATGAGCGCCTATCTCTCGCGCCTCTTATCCTCGAAATCTTTCATGTCGCTGCGCCACATCGCCAAGGAAGTGGCGCGCCATTTCCCGAGGCGGCTCGAGGATGCAACACGGCGCGCCGAGGAATTGGCCCGCAGTTTTCTTACCGGCGGGACGTTGTTCGAAGAGCTCGGCTTTTACTATGTCGGCCCGATCGACGGTCACAATGTCGACCATCTGCTGCCGGTGTTGAAAAACGTCCGCGACAGCAAGGAGCCGGGACCAGTCCTGATCCACGCCGTAACCGAGAAAGGCCACGGATATCTGTCGGCCGAGCAGGCCGAGGACAAATGGCATAGCGTCGCCAAGTTCGACGTCATCACCGGCACGCAGGTGAAATCGAAATCGACGGCACCCTCCTATACCAGCGTATTTGCCAAGTCGCTGATCAAGGAGGCCGAGGCCGACGACCGCGTTGTCGCCATCACCGCCGCGATGCCGTCGGGAACCGGGCTCAACCTGTTCGGCGAAAAATTTCCGAACCGCTGCTTTGATGTCGGCATCGCCGAGCAGCACGCGGTAACCTTCGCCGGCGGCCTCGCCGCGGAAGGCATGAAGCCATTTGCCACGATCTATTCAACCTTCCTGCAGCGCGCTTATGACCAGGTCGTGCACGACATTGCGATCCAGAAATTACCGGTGCGCTTTGCGATCGACCGCGCCGGTCTCGTCGGCCAAGACGGGCAGACCCATGCCGGCTCGTTCGACGTCACCTATCTCGGCTGCCTGCCGGGGTTCGTGATCATGGCGGCGGCCGATGAGGCCGAACTCTTCCACATGGTCGCGACGTGCGCGGCGATCGACGATGCGCCTTCGGCAATACGCTATCCGCGCGGCGACGGGGTCGGCGTGCTATTGCCCGAGAGGGGGGTGCCGCTCGAGATCGGTCGCGGCCGCATCATTCGCGAGGGCACCAAAATCGCGCTGTTGAGCTTCGGCGGACGCCTCGCCGAGTGCATGAAGGCCGCCCAGGAGCTCGCCGGTTACGGTCTGTCGACGACGGTTGCCGATGCGCGCTTTGCCAAGCCGCTCGACACCGGCTTGATCAATCGTTTGGCGCGCCATCACGAGGTCGTGATCACGATCGAAGAAGGGGCAATCGGCGGCTTCGGCAGCCATGTGCTGCATCATCTGGCGACGAGCGGGCTGCTCGATCACGGGCTCAAGATCCGCACGATGATACTGCCTGACGTCTTCCTCGATCACGATTCGCCGCAGGCGCAGTACGATCAGGCCGGGCTCAACGCGCGCCACATTGTGGCGATGGCTTTGTCGGCGCTCGGCCGCGAGATCGCCGCGCAGCCCGCGCGAGCCTGACCTTTGGAGCAGTGACGGCAAAGCGCCGCGCCGATCGGCTCCTCGTCGAGCACGGTCTCGCGGAGAGCCGGACGAAGGCGCAGGCGCTGATCCTCGCTGGTCTCGTCAGCAGCGGCGAGCAGCGGGTCGACAAGCCCGGCGAACAGCTCGCGGCGGATGCGCCCCTGGTACTCAAAGAGCGCGGTCACCCCTGGGTGTCGCGTGGCGGCGTCAAGCTCGCCTACGCATTCGACCATTTCGGGATCATGGTCGAGGGAAAGACTGCCCTCGATGTCGGTGCCTCGACCGGCGGCTTCACCGATGTGCTGCTGGCACGTGGCGCGCGGCGCGTCCACGCCGTCGATGTCGGCCACGGCCAGCTCGCCTGGAAGCTGCGGCAGGACCCGCGTGTCCTCGTTCACGATCGCCTTAACGCACGTCACTTGACGCGCGCCGAGATTCCCGAGCCGGTCGACATCGTCACCTGCGATGCGAGCTTCATTGGCCTCACGACGGTGTTGCCGGCTCCGCTGGCGCTCGTCGCCGAGGAAGCTCAGCTGGTGGCGCTCGTCAAGCCGCAATTCGAGGCCGGCCGCGAGCGTGTCGGCAAGGGCGGCGTCGTGCGCGACCCCGAAATTCACCGGGAGATCTGCGAGCGCGCCGCGTCTTGGATCTCGGCACAGCCTTCCTGGACCGTTGTCGGGATCGTCGAAAGCCCGATACTCGGCCCCCGAGGCAACCGCGAATTCCTGCTCTACGCCCGCCGCGGCGGAGAAGGAGAGCGATGAAGGCTGCCACTGCCAGGTTTGCCGGGTTCCGGCCGGCGGCGTTCGCGTTCTTCAACGATCTACGCAGACACAACGACCCGGCATGGTTCAAGCCGCGCAAGGCGCTCTACGAGGCCGAGGTGCTGGCGCCGTTTCGCGACCTGATTGTCGCGGTCACGGCGACGCTGGGCCAGGCCGGGTCGCCCCTGGTCGGCGATCCCGGGCGCGGCATCTTCCGCATCTATCGCGACGTCCGCTTCTCGCCCGACAAGCGGCTCTACAAGACGCATGCCGGGGCGGTGCTGACACGCTCGGGCGGCCGGCGCGACCCGGGCGTCCTCTACATCCACGTAGCGCCCGGCGAATCGATGGTGGCGGCAGGCTTCTGGCATCCCGAGCCCCCTCTCCTGGCCCGCTTGCGGCGCGCCGTGCTCGGCGATCCCGAGGGCTTTCTGGCGATCGCCGGCGGGCTCGCCGCGGCCGGCTGCCCGCTTTCGAGCGACGAGCGGCTGAGCCGTCCACCGCGCGGATATGAGGCGGCCAAGGGTACGCCGGTGGCCGATTATGTCGGCTGGAAATCCTTCACCTCTCACCGCATGCTGAGCGATGGTGAGATGCAGTCGCCGACATTAGTCGACCATATCGCCGATTTCGCCCACGCGATGCGGCCGTTGCTCGAATGGGGCTGGATGGCGGCGGACGACGAGGCGCCGCCGCCGCTCCCGATCCGCCAACCCACGCGGCCGCTCCCGAAACCTGACTTTTAGCCTATCCCACACCTGGATGGGCTCCGTCGCGAAGCACAGCGGGCACGGCGATCTCGTCGAGCTTGTCGTCGCTAGGCTGGGGGCGCACGGAGACGGCGTTGCCGAACACGCGGGCGCGCCGGTATTCCTGCCCTATACGGTGCCGGGCGACCGGGTCCGCGCCCGGCTCGGCGTCCGCCGGGGCGGGGGACGGGAGGGCCGGGTCGTCGAAAGGCTCGGCTCCCGCCCCGGGCGTGCGGACCCCCCGTGCCGGCATTTCGGCCGCTGTGGCGGCTGCGCGCTGCAGCACCTCGATGCCGCTTCCTACCGTGCGGCGAAGCTCGGCGCGCTGCGCACTGCCCTCGACCGGGCCGGCATCGATCCTGATTTGGTCCAGCCGCTGCGGATCGTACCGCCGACACGGCGGCGTGCCAGGCTGGGGTTGATCCGGCCGCGCAACCCGCAATTGCCGGCGCGGATCGGGTTTCGCGAGCGTTTCAGCCATGACCTCGTCGATCTCGTGGAATGCCCGGTGCTCGAGCCGGCGCTGTTCGCCGTCGTCGGCGAGCTGCGGCTTGTCGCCGGTGACCTGCTTCCGCCGGGCGGCGCGGCGGAGCTGATGCTGACACGCACCGACAGCGGCATCGATGTGTTGATCGAGGCGGCAGCGCCGCCGGAACTCGCGGCGCTGGAGGCGCTGGTGCAACTGGCCGAAATCCCCGGCGAGGAAATCCTTGCAGTGGAGCGCCGTCCGGTGCGTGTGCTGTTGTCGGGGGTCGCCGTCCCGTTCCCTCCCGGCAGCTTTCTGCAGGCGAGTGCAAGGGCTGAAACCATCCTCGCCGAGGAGGTCTGTGCCGGCATCGGGCAGCACCGCCCGGTGATCGACCTGTTCGCCGGGCTCGGCACATTCAGCTTCGCGCTGGTTGCCACGGCCGGGCCGGTGCATGCGGTCGACGGCGACGAACGCGCCACCGCAGCCCTCGCTCGGGCCGCCGCCGGTCAGCCGGGCATCACGGTCGAGCGGCGCGATCTCGCCCGCAATCCGCTGCCTCCCGAGGCGCTCGCCGGGTACGCTGCGGCGGTGTTCGATCCGCCGCGCGCCGGTGCAGCCCGGCAAGCCGAGGCGCTCGCTTCCTCCGCGATAGGGAGCGTCGTCGCTGTCTCCTGCAACCCCGCCACCTTCGCGCGTGACGCCGCCCGGCTGATCGGCGGCGGGTTCCGCATCGAGCGGGTGGTCCCGGTCGACCAGTTCGTCTGGACACCGCACCTCGAACTCGCGGCGCGGTTCAGCCGGTGACTCCCCGCGGATATAGACGATGGAAGATTGCGGGCCTGCGCGGAAATGACCAGACTGGCTCCCAAACAGGGGCCATGGGGGCAGCATGGCGACAGTCTACTTCGCAACCAATCGCAAGCAGACGGGTCCGCTAAGTTCGGCGCGGCGATGGGGCCGCCCGATCGCACCGGCCTGATTTGCGCCGAGGCAACCGTCGACGGCCTTACACTTGCGGATGCCGATAGCGGCAGGATCACGGCCATCGCGCACGAGACGGCCACCCGGTTTCGCTCCCGCGACGCGGGAAGCCATTCTCGCCGGCGGTAAAAACCTGCTGGTCTTTATCCACGGCTTCGCCAACGCGTTTGAGAACGCCATCTCCCGCGCCGGCTACAATCGGGAATGGTTTGCCTCCTCGAACGTGCCGGGTGGCGATATGACGGTCATCGCCTTCACCTGGCCGTCATCGGGGGCCGTAATCGCGGTGCCGCCGCACTTCCTCGGCGACGCCTACCGGGCCGATCAGGCGCTTGCCGGCAGCTCCGGCCCGCATCTCGCCTGGTTCCTCGACGAAATCAAATCGCTGCGCGACGAGGCAAAGCGGCGCAACCCGCAGCGTCGGGTTGTCCTGCTCTCGCACAGCATGGGGAACTTCGCTCTCGCCGCCGGCGTCCAGAGCTGGTTCGTCACTCATAACGTGACGCCCATTTTCGACCATGCGGTACTTGCCGCGGCAGATGAGCTCGACAAATCTTTCGAGCTGCCACCGGTGTCCGGCTCAGCCGGCTACCAGATCTCGCCACCGGGATATCGGTCTATTACAGCCTGCGTGACGTCGCGATGTATCTGAGCCAGGCGATCAACCTGACGGAACGGCTCGGTTTCGACGGCCCGGCGCACAAGTCAAACCAAACTCAATATCCGCCAAATCGGTTTCGCTCGATCAATTGCACCGAGCTGCGGGATTACGATCGCTTCGTCCCGCCGGACAGCACGCATCAGTATTATCGACGGTCGCCAAAGGCGCGGGACGACATCGCCCGGGCTCTCTCCGGCGAACCCGTGGCACCGGGGGAATCGACGCTCGCGTGAAGTGCGAGCCTACAACCGGGTGCCCGAGCCGAGGATTGCGATGGTCGGAACGGCAAAGCCGTTGCCGCAGCGATAAGGGGCGGCGGTGCGGGCGATTGCGGCTGCGATCGCGGGCAATGCCGATTGCGGCTGGGCGCCGATCAGCGCCGCGGTGCGCACGGTCCCGCGGCGAAATCCCTCCAGCAGGTCTCCCGCCGTGGCAAGGCGCCATTCGCGCCGCACCCGGCGCGCCTGGGTCTGGGTGAAACCCGCCGCTTCGAGAACCCGCAGCAGATCCTCGGGTTGGCGCAGACTGCCGCCGGGCGGCGGCGCCTTCGCGGCTGACATGTCGCCATGCTCTGTGATCGCGTCGAAGAGGAGCTTCCACGCGGGGTTCTCGGCGGGTGCCGCCCAGCTCGTGAACGCCGCCGATCCGCCCGGGCGCAGCACTCGCCGCGCTTCGCACAGCGCCTGCACCGGGTCGGGAACGTGGTGAATGCCGAAATTCGCAACGACCGCATCAAAGGAGCCCTCGGCGAAGGGCAGCGCTTCGGCGTCGCCCTCTTCGAAGCGAATGCCGGGATGGCGGGCATGCGCCAACGCGGTCATCGCCGAGGAAAAGTCGAGTCCCAACGGCACGGCGCCGCGCGCGGCGGCGCGTGCTGCGACGAGACCGGGTCCGCAAGCGAGGTCCAGCACGTGCATCCCCGCCCCGATCCGTGCGGCGTCGAGCAAGGCCCCGATAAACCCGGCAGTCGCACGCGCGAAGGTTTGGGTGTAGTGGCTCGCCGCCTCTTGCCAGCCGGCGTGCTCGAAGGCGCGGACAGCCTGGGGGTCGAAGGTCATCCAAGCGCCGCGGCGGCGCGGGCCACGCGCTCGGCGCGGTCGCGCTGGCGCGCCTCGGCGCGGGCCAGCACGGCGGCCAGCACCGCCGGATCGGCGGTCTCGGGCGAGCCCGATCCGAAGGGCGGCGGCGGGTCATATTCGATGCCGAGCTGGATCCGTTCCGCCGCCGTCCTTCCGGCGATCTCGGCGGCGACGGCGAGCGCGACGTCGATGCCGGCGGTCACACCCCCGCCGGTGAAGAATTTGCCGTCGGCGACGACGCGTTCGGCAACCGGCTCGGCGCCGAATGCAGGCAGCAGATTGCGCGACATCCAATGGGTGCCGGCGCGGCGTCCGCGCAGCAATCCCGCAGCCCCGAGCACCAGGGAGCCGGTGCAGATCCCGACGACGTAGCGCGCCGTCGCCGCGGCGCGACGCAGGAAGGCGAGCACCTCGGCATCCTCGAGCAACGGGTTGATCCCCACCCCACCCGGGACGAGGACGAGATCGAGCGGCGGGCACGAGGAAAACGTCGCCATCGGCAGAATCGTCAGCCCGTGCTCCGAGCGCACCGGATCAAGGCTCTTCCACAGCAGCAGCGTCTCGGCCCCCGGGAGCTTGGCGAGGACTTCATACGGGCCGGTGAGGTCGAGTTGGGTCAGGTTGGGAAAGACCAGCATCCCGCTGGTGAACCGCGTCTCGCTCATCTTCCGTCTCCTTTGCGGAAGGGCACATTTGCTATCTCCAAGGTGGTGTATGCGGCAAATCGAAGGAGACGGCCATGCCCTTGATGCTTGACAGCCCGGCAATCCCACCCGGCGGCCAGATATTGGCGCAATACACCTGCGACGGTGCCGACATCTCGCCGCCGTTGACGTGGTCGGGGGTGCCCGATGGAACCGGGAGCCTCGTCCTGATCGTCGAGGATCCCGATGCACCGTCCGGGGTGTTCCGCCACTGGTCAGTCTATGACATTCCCGCTGCATCGCATGGTCTCGACGCCGGCTATTCGGCAAACCGGCCGGCCGCCGGTCTCCACGAGGCGCGCAATGATTTTGGCAAGGCGGGCTATGGCGGCCCCTGTCCACCCAAGGGAGGCGGCACTCACCACTACCATTTCCGGCTCCTGGCGATCAGCCGTCCGACCCTCGACTTAAAGGCCCGGCGGCACCGCTCGACGTGCTGAAGGCGGCGGAGGCGTTCGCGATCCAGCGCGCCGAGCTGGTCGCCACCTATCGCCGCTGAATGCCGGCACCAAACGCCGTCAGTGGATCTCGTCCTGCTCGGCGAAGGCTTGGCGCAGCCGGGCGACCGAAAAGCCGGGCGCCTTGGCGGCGTCGATGATCACCTTCTCGCGGCGGGCCAGCAGGTCGACCGCGGCCGGCAGCTCTTTGATCGCTTCGTGCGGGATGACGACCGCACCATGGCGGTCGGCGTGGATGACGTCGTTCGGCGACACGATCATCCCGGCAACGCTGACCGTGCCGCCGAAATCGACGAGGTGGACATAGGCGTGGGACGGCATGATCGAGCCCGCCAGGACAAAGAAACCGGACGCCATCGCATCGAGGTCGCGCACCGAGCCGTCGGTGACCACGCCGACGCAGCCGAGGCCTTTGTGGATATTGCTCTGCACCTCGCCCCAGAATGCGCCAAAGCCCTGATCGGGCGCGTCGATGTCCTGGATCACGGCGATGCTGGGCAGCGGTTCCGCGGCAATCTGCTCGTAATAGGCGAGCCGCACCTTTGTCGCTTCGTCCCGGCTGCGCGGGTGCGGTTCGCGCGAGCGGATGATGGCGGTTCGGGCGAAGGCGACGACCGGCTTCAAATTCGGAAAAGCGGTGATCAGCGGCCGGCGGGTAAAGCCCATGGCACGGCGAGCCGGGACGACGAGTTCGAGGGCGTTGCAGATCGTCGGGGTATCGAACTCTGTCAACGCCTCGAGATCGGCGGGCTCTGGCAGACGCGGCATGAGGGCTTCCTCGGACTGATATTGTCGGGTCGCGAGGCTTTATGAGGAAAGACCGGGCACGGCAAGGCCTTTTGGGGCTCGTCCCCCGGCATCGCCGCCCTCCGCGGGCTAGATGCCGATCCTGACGCTGCCGATCAGCATTCCGAGCGGAAGGGCCAGCGCGAGAACGGCCAGCGCGACAGCAAACCAGCGCTCCGCGCGGCTCCATCTCTTCCAATCGGAAACCCAGTCACGCATTCAATCCCCCGCCAAATCCACCTGCCCGAAGATCGCGCTCACCGATAATCGATAGACGTGGTGAAAATTCGACAGAACTATGACTCTCTGATGATAAAGAAAGCGTAAATTCGCCTTAAACGTTTAACCTTAACCCAACTCGCGGAGGCACGACATGGTTGACCCCGGATCGGGTAAAGTCATTGAGGCGGCCGCGCGGTCTGCCGTTCCGCGTCGGCAAGCTGGGCCACGTCGTGCTGAACGTGTGCGACGTGGAACGCTCGGCGCGGTTCTACACCGAGGTGCTCGGCTTCGAGATCTCCGACGTCTATCCGGAGGCGATGGTTCCGGGCGGCATGGTGTTTCTGCGTTGCAACGCAGACCATCACGGCATCGCGCTCGTCGGCTCGATGACGACCGAGGCGGCGAATGTCGAGCTCAACCACCTTGCCTTCGAGGTCGCCACTCTCGACGAGGTCGTCCGCGCGCGCGACCATCTGCGCCGCCACGGGGTCATGATCGATTTCGCCGGTCGCCGCCGCGCCGGATGCCAGCTCGCGGTCGAATTCCGCGACCCCCGACAATCACCGGCTGGAGATCTACTGGGGCATCGATCAGATCGGCCGCGACGGGCAAGTGCGCCCGCCGGCCGAGTGGAAGGGCGTGCCGAGCCTCGAGGAGGCCATCGCCGACCCGGTTCGCGGCCAGGACACGACACTGCACGATCCGGCGCTGCTCGAGGCGAGGCGCGACGAGGCGGTCTAGCGTAAGGGTCGGACCAGAAATCACCGGCGGCGAGCTTGCTTCGTCGCTGCGCGCCTCGCAATGACATGGCCTTTCGTCATTGCGAGCGAAGCGAAGCAATCTCGTAGAAATAGTCACGCGGTCATTCCTGAGGTTGCCGCCTGCCGGGTGTGCGGGAAGCGTGTCGTGAATTCGGTGAACTCGCCGACCCGGCTGTCCACCTCGATCGTGCTCCCAGCGGTAGCGTTGAGGTGAAGGCAGCGACGACCATCTCGGCCGGTTGCGGGTCAGATGTTGGTAATAGCGCAATAATGTGATATGGTGCGGGCACTTTTTAGCGATTTTGACGGTGTAATATGATCCACGCTGCACCCCACCGATTTGAGACCGAAAAAAACTTTGGGTTGGGCTGTCACCTGAATCCCGCCTGAATTATCAGGTCAGGGAGAGGGGCTCTCGCTCAATGCGCGAAACGAACACGCCATCGGCATCTCAGGCGCCGGCTGAGATGCCGATGGCGATCAGCGGTTGCGGGGAACCGGCCAGCGCGCCTGGCGCCGCTTCTTGTCGCTGACGACGAGCGCGATCAAGAGGGCGGCGATGGCGAGCCCGTAGCCGATGGCCGGCGCCACCGCGATGATCCCGATCAGCACCAGCAATGCCGCGATCAGCGGCAGGGCGATGATGAAGCCCACCCCCAGAACGACCCCGAGGACGGCGATGAAGAGCGGCAGCAACACGATCAGAAAGGCACCGATGATCACCCCGATGACAAAGTAGATGAAGCCCATCGATCCGCTCTCCTTGGCCCTGTGGCGGCCGCGGCAGGATAGCACGCCTGCTCGCGACCGCATTGCGCCGATCGGGGCGGCTCGGGCATGGTGGCGGGATGATCGAACACGGCTTGGCGATCCCGAGTTCCGAAGCGGCGGCACCCGCCGCCTACACCGTCACGGTGCGCGGCCTCGTGCTGATGTGCAGCATCGGCATCCGCCGGCGCGAGCGCGAGCAAAAGCAGCGCGTGCGGATCTCGGTCGACCTTATTGCCGCATCCGGCGCGGTGTTTCCGGGCGACGACCGCCGGCGGGTCGTCAATTACGAGAAAGTCGTCGCCGCGATCCGCGAGATCGCCCGCTCCGGGCACATCGATCTGTGCGAGGGGTTTGCCGAGAGGATCTGTTCGGCCTGCTTTGCCGATCCCCGGGTCGGGCAGGTCCGGGTCTGGGTCGAGAAGCTCGACGTCTTTCCCGATGCCGAAGGTGTGGGCGCCGTGTTGGAGCGGACGCGTCCCCGCTCAACCAGCCGCGATCGCTCGCCATAGCGCGAGCGCCTGCCGGGTTTCCGCGACGTCGTGCACCCGCAGGATCTGCACCCCCTGCTGCAGTGCCGCGAGCGCGGCGGCGAGCGAGCCCGGCAGCCGCGCGTCCGGCGGCTCGTCCAGGCTCAGCCGGGCGATCATCGATTTGCGTGAGACGCCGAGCATCACGCCGCAGCCGAGCGCGTGAAACGCGCCGATCCCGGCGATCAGCTCGAGATTGTGTGGGACGAGCTTGCCGAACCCGATGCCGGGATCGACGACGATGCGTTCGCGCGGGATCCCAGCCGCGGCACACGCCGCGATCCGGCCGTCGAGATAATCGAGGACCTCGACAAGCGGGGAATCATAGACCGGCTCGCGCTGCATCGTCTGGGGTTCGCCGCGCATATGCATCAGCACGACCGGGACCTTACGGCGGGCGAGGAGGGCGAGACTGCCGGGATCGTGCGTCAGCGCCGAGACGTCGTTGACGATGCGCGCGCCGGCCGCGAGTGCTGCTTCCATGACGGCTTTGTGCCGGGTGTCGATCGAGACGACGGCACCGGCCTCGGCGAGGGCACGGACCACCGGAGTGACGCGGCGGATCTCCTCGCCGGGCGGTAGCTCGGCGGCACCGGGACGCGTCGACTCGCCGCCGATATCGACAATGTCGGCGCCGGCGGCGACGAGCGCGCGGCCGTGTGCGACGGCGCGCTCGGCATCGAGCCAACGCCCGCCATCGGAAAAGCTGTCGGGGGTCACGTTGAGGACGCCCATCACCAGCGGGCGGTCGAGAGCAAAGCCCCCCCAGGGGGGTGGCGGCGACGACAGCAGGGTGAGCGGGCTCCGCGCGCGATCGGCAAAGCGTGCGCCGGCACCGGCGAGCCACTCCTCGAACGCGGCGATCGGCGCCGTTACCGAAACTGGGCGTTTATCCGAACCGAGGCCGATCGCCGCTACCAGCGCGAAACCGAGGCCGGAACCGGCGAGC
>Ga0210408_10004410_pt1 | contig 12556 bp, 5 predicted proteins | sample IncBWH4MmetaG_FD_155471 | JGI IMG/M metagenome (GOLD analysis project Ga0210408, IMG submission 155471) | Forest soil microbial communities from Barre Woods Harvard Forest LTER site, Petersham, Massachusetts, United States - Inc-BW-H-4-M | ecosystem: Environmental > Terrestrial > Soil >...
GGGGTGTTTTGGAATTTCTCGCAGCCAATCGAAGACAACGTTGGCGAGACCCTTACCGGTACCAAAGGAGGTTTGGCCGCGAAGATTTACGGCGACGATCTGGAGACTCTGGAAGAGAAGGGCAACCAGGTGATGGAGCAGATGGCGAAGGTGCCGGGTATCATGGACATTGGCGTCTTCCGCGACATGGGTCAACCAAACCTCGACTTCTCGGTAGATCGTCAGGCCGCCGCACGCTTCGGGATCAACGTGGGTGACATTCAGGACGCCGTTCAAACTGCTGTGGGCGGCAACGCCGTAAGTCAGGTGCTTCAAGGTGAAGCGCGGTATGACGTTGTTGTTCGATACAAGGAACAGTACCGCAATACTGAGGAGACAATTGCAAACATTCGCCTTCTGGCGCCGTCGGGGGAAAGGGTGTCGCTGGCCCAGCTGACGAAAATGCAGGTGCGCGAGGGCGCTTACGACATATTCCGCGAGGGGAACCAGCGCTACGTCGGTGTGCGCTATGAAGTGCGCGGCCGCGATCTCGGTAGTACCGTGCAAGAAGCGATGGACAGAGTCCAGAAGAATGTTTTGCTCCCCAAGGGATACCGCGTCAGTTGGGCTGGTGAAAACGAGAGCCAGAAGCGCTCCTCAGAGCGGCTCATGATTGTTGTGCCGCTCACAGTGGCTGGAATTTTCCTGATTCTTTACGTCATGTTCAGATCGCCAAAGTGGGCGTTTCTGATTCTTGTCGTTGTTTCTCTGGCTCCCCTTGGAGGTTTGCTGGCCCTCATGATCACTAAGACACACTTCAGCGTCTCTTCCGGTGTTGGATTCCTCGCACTGTTCGGCGTCTCGGTGCAAACGGGCGTGATCATGCTCGAATACATCAACCAGCTTCGCGCAAAGGGATACAGCGTTGAAGACGCGGCGGTCGAAGGTGCCGTATTGCGACTTCGCCCCATCATGATGACCATGCTGGTGGCAACTTTCGGACTAGTGCCCGCGGCGCTTTCCCACGCAATCGGTTCCGATTCCCAACGGCCATTCGCGATCGTGATCGTAGGAGGCTTGATGGTCGCGCTCGTCATGAGCCTTGTGTTGCTGCCCACACTCTATGTGTGGATTGCCAAAGAAGGCGACAAGCTGCCAGAACCTGAGGTTTCGCTCGATGCTTAGAACTGGCGTACGGAGATTAGGCTGTCTCAACCGGATGAAGGGAGCACCCGGGTTCTCTGCTCTGCTTCTTGCGGGCCTCGTGGTGGCAGTTCCCACGGTGCATGCACAATCCGTGTACTCTTGGGAACAAATCAAATCAAGATTCGAATCGGCCAATCCTGTTCTCAAAGCCGATGCGATCAACGTGAATGAGATGAAGGCAGACGAGGTCACAGCCTTTCTCCGGCCCAATCCTCAGTTCACGCTTTCGTCCGATGGTACTCAGCTGGTTCCTCATAACGGCGTCTGGCAGCCGACGAAGGGTACCCAGATGCAAACCAACTTCGCGTATCTCCACGAACGGCAGCATAAGCGCGAACTGCGGCTGGAGAGCGCCAAGGAAGGCACGCAGATCGCCTCAACGCTCCATGCGGACCTCAAGCGCAATCTGCTTTTCAATCTTCGTATTGCCTTTGTCGATGTCCTTCAGGCAAAGGCGATTTTGGATCTGACCAAGCAGGAACTCGACTACTACGACCACATTATCGAGATCAGCCGAGCCCGCAACAAGGTCGGCAGTATGGCGCAAATCGACCTCGATCGCGTCGAGTTGCAGCGCGTCCAGTACGAGTCCGATTGGCAAGCGGCTGAAGTGAACCTCAGAACAGCAAAAATTCAAATGCTGCAGTTGCTTGACGACAAGATCCCTATGGATCAATTCGACGTACAAGGACAATTCGATTTTTCGGATCAGCTGAAACCGCTCGAGGACTTTCGGCAGATTGCGCTAGACAGCCGTCCGGACCTGAAGGCCGCTGTCGAATCGATTCAGCAGGCGAGGACGAACTACAAGCTGGCGGTGTCGAACGGGTCTACGGATCCCACTTTCAGTGGTTGGTATTCCTATAACCCCTCGTTCAACAATCCAAACGATCAGCACGCACTGGGACTGAGCGTGAGCGTTCCGTTGCGGATCTTTGATCGCAATCAGGGGGAAAAGAAGCGTACGCAATTGGACATCGGGCGCAATCAGCAGCTAGAGGATGCTGCGCGGGCTCAGGTCTTCAGTGACGTTGACTCCGCATATGCGCAATTGAACAGCAACGTAGGCCTGCTGCGGCCTTACAAAGCAAAGTACCTGGATCAGGCGCTCCGCGTGCGCGAGACGGTTACCTTTGCATGGCAGCATGGCGCGGCCTCTCTGATGGACTTCCTCAACGCACAAAGCGATTACCGCCAAGTGCAGCTTTCCTACGTACAGTTGGTAGGGTCGTACCTCACCGCGGCGGGGCAGCTGAATCAGGCCGTCGGCCAGGAAGCGATTCAATAGTGGAACATGAAAAGCATCGCGAATACGGTAGGGTCCTATTCACAAAATGGGGAAATCCGGGAGGATCGGGAGCTTGTTAAAACGTGACGAAGTCAGATCGCGGATCCAGGAGATCGGAATCCTTCCAGGAGTTCGTTTGAGCAGCGCGAAAGATGCGCTCTATGCGGCAGAGACCATCTATCACGCCGGAATTACCCTGGTCGAAATCACAATGACGGTTCCAGGAGCACTCGATGTCATCAAGCAGCTGGCTCAGCGTTTTCCCGACATGGTGGTGGGAGCAGGCACGGTCCTGGACATCGAGACTGCCGCCAAGTGCCTGGATGCCGGGGCGTCTTTCTTGACGAGTACAGGACTGGTGAAAGAAGTCGTGGACTTTGCTTTGAACAGGGAAGTGGTCGTGTTTCCTGGCGCTCTGACCCCGACTGAAGTCATTGCGGCATGGAAAATGGGCGCTGATTTCGTGAAAGTCTTTCCCGCCGGTCCTGTCGGAGGCGATCAGTACATCCGCTCTCTGAAGATCCCGCTTCCGCAGATCTCGCTTATCGCCTCAGGTGGCGTGAATCAGCTGACTGCCACCGCCTTTATTCGTGCCGGTGCGACTGCAGTCGGTGTCGGGGTTGAACTCATGCCCCAGGATGCCATTCGGCTGCGTCAGGATCAAAGGATTCACGAGCTTGCTCGGAGATTTCTAGCCTTTGTTGCCGAGGGTCGAGCTCCCCAATGATCCTTTGAACCTCGCGTTTTCGTCATGCCTCGCTTATGAATTCCAAGCAACCGGTCTGGTACCTTCAACCCGTTCCCGAAACGAAGTTGTCTATGCGAATGGAGCAGTGGATCGACTATTTACGCCGGGGACCTGTCAAGAGATTCATGACCGGAACCCTGGCCGGGACCTGGGCGGTCACAATGCTCGGGTTCGCCGGATTTGTGCTGCACTTTAATTCTGCAACAGTTGGATTTCTTTTCCTCTTAATTGTAGTGAGCGTGGCAATCTTGGCTGGATTCTGGGAGGCCACGATTGTTTCCATCCTGGCCTGTGCATGTCTTGATTACTTTTTCTATCCTCCAATTCTCGTCTTCTCCATAGTTGATCCGCAGGACTGGGTAGCTTTGGGCGCCTTTGAAATCAGCGCGTTGGTTGTGAGCCGTCTCTCATCAAAGGAGCAGAGGACCGCAATTGTGGCACGCTCGCAACAGGCGGCCATGGAACAACTATACGAACTAAGTAGAAGTACGCTGCTTATCAATATGCATCAGCCGCCCGGGCCGCAGCTCACCCAACTCATCCAACGCATCTTTGGCCTGGAGGCTGTTGCTCTGTTCAGCTCGGAGTCCGCCAACACTGACTCCTCGGGTATCTGGGCTCAGAATGAAGAGACCCTCGCGCGGGACTCGTTTGTCACGCTTTCTGACGATGATTACCCAGCGACCGCTACTTCACGGCGGGTGCTCAGGATCGGAGTCAACGCCGTAGGCGCAATTGCCGTGCGCGGCCGGATAAGGCCGCTGGTCTTGAACGCGCTCGCATCCATGGCGGCAATCACCCTTGATCGATGTGTTTCATTCGAGAAAGAAACACGGATCGAGGCTGCTCATCAAGCAGAAAGGCTGCGGGCCGGGGTGCTCGACTCGCTGGCTCACGCATTCAAAACACCTTTGACCGCAATTCAAACCGCGTACTCCGGTCTTTCCGAAGTTGGGGAACTCAATGCGCCCCAGCGGGTATTGGTTGACTTGATCGGCGATGAGTGTTCGGAACTCATCCATCTTTGTACGCGGCTGCTTCAGACGGCCAAGCTCGAAGCCAAAGAACTGCACCCGGGCATGATCGATATACCGGTCATTGAGCTCGTCTCAAACGCAATGAGCGAGCAGACAGGAAGAATGGGAGACCATCAAGTCGATGTGACGATAGCTGACCCGGAACTGGCGGTCCAGGGAGACAGTGAGCTGCTGTCCACGGCCCTGGCGCAGTACTTGGACAACGCCGCGAAGTATTCCTTTCCCGGAACTAAGGTGACCGTCACCGCGAAGGAGAGCCGGTCTGAGGTTCTCATCTCTGTCCACAATGTCGGCCCCCCAATCCCTCTCGCCGACCGCGAGCGTATTTTTCAGCGCTTCTATAGAAGCGAGGGGTCTCGGAATACAGCGGAGGGAACCGGAATTGGTCTCTCCGCCGTCAAGCTGGCCGCCGATTTCCATCGCGGTCATGCCTGGGTCATTAGCGATGCCGATGAAGGCACCACCTTTTTCCTTTCCTTACCTCAAGCCCGACGGAGGCAACTATGAATGAAAGCCACGGTACCTTGCTGATTGTGGATGACGAGCGTTCAATTCGTCACTCATTGCACACCATTCTTTCAACTTTGGGTTTTGAGGTCATCGAGGCCGCCAGAGGAGAGGAAGCATTGGCCCTGGTTCGTACCGCCTGCATCGACGCGGTGTTGCTCGATATTGATATGCCGGGTGTGGGTGGAATTGCGGCATGCAAGGGGATTCGCAGAGCGTTCCCGGCAATGCCGATCCTCATGCTTACGGTCCACGGCAGCGAAGATCACAAGGTTGAAGCTTTTGATGCCGGTGCCGACGACTACATTACCAAGCCGTTTCAATTACGGGAACTCACTGCCAGAATTCGGGCATCAATGCGACGTGCACGAATGACCGAGGACACCGAAGGGGTGATCATAGTAGGAGAAATCGCCCTCGATCCCAGCCGTCACGAAGTGACAAAGGGGGGCCGCAGGATTCATCTCACGCCCAAGCAATTCGAGCTTCTGCAACACTTGATGGAGAATTCAGGGGGTGCGATCCCTCACGGAAGGCTTCTCCGCTCCGTGTGGGGTCCGGAGTATGGAAGTGAGTTAGAGTACCTGCGTACTTTTATCCGCCAGTTGCGACTGAAAATTGAGGATGACCCAGGCAATCCGAAGTACCTTTTGACCGACTCGCATTTCGGATACCGCTTCGACGATCCTGGACCGCCAGCCGAAAAATCGGCGACTCACGACTAACCCCGACTACTTGTGCGGGAAGTACGACTCAAGCTATCGAAATGAATGATTGACCCGGGCTATTGGGGAGGATTGCAGCGATCTTAAATCACAACCGGCAAAGGTGGCGGTTGCAATGCCAAGACTATCCAGCAGCTTGCGCCTTCTCGGCTCTCTCCTTAGCCCGACAGCGGAGTCCTCCCCGACACTCTTCCGTGACTGATCGCTCGAAAGCAGCGACCGATCCCCCGCTCCTCGCCAGGACATCTTCCGACTCCCTCGCGTCGCATCCTGCTGCGACGTGTTTTGTCTTGACTCGCAATTGAGTGCATGCTAGCTTTCTGTCACTCACGTAGCTGCACCATTTTCGGTTCGGTTTTCCTGTCCACAGGCGAACAGGTCCGAGGATAGTGTGGGTGCGTTACCCCAGTTGTCGGGCTCTCCCCAAATCTGTTCAGTCTGATCCCGGTAAAAGGATCAACAAATCCGTTTTTGGGCTTTCAAAATGCCTCTGGCTCGATTGCGTCTCGATCGGCCACAGGTTGCGTGTCCCTTTTTATTGCCTTGGAGAAATTCAATGTCCCGCACCGTCTCCTCCCGGCTGCGTGCTGTTGGCGTGCTCGCGTGCCTGATTCCCGTCACTCCAGTCCTTATGCCAAACCTCCAGGCTCAGCAGAGCGAGCCTTTGGGTGGTTCCTCGGCGCTGAAACCTGCCGGTTCCTCCACATTCATCGTTGCGCCCTTCCTTTCCCTTGGATATTCACCCACAAGCCTGGTGAGTGGCCGAGTGGCGAACTCGAGCAATCTCGACATCGTCACTGCCGATTACTCCTCCGGGCAGATCATGGTCTTCGTCGGCAAGGGGAACGGCACATTCACGCCTGGCGTCCCATATGCGGCAGGAGCGCAACCAACGTCGTTAGCACTGGCCGACTTGTATGGCGACGGCCAGCTCGATGTGGTTTTGGCCAATGAATCGGACGCCACGATCAGCATCTTCCCAGGCAATGGCGACGGATCTCTTGCCGGACGCAAGACAATCTCCGTCGGATTCAAACCCTACTTCGTGGCTGTGGGTGACTTCACGGGCAATGGCCATAACGATATAGCCGTTGCCGGACGCACCGGCTCAACCCTTGCTGTTCTACAGAACGACGGATCGGGCGGTTTCGCAAAGCCGCGTAACTTCGCGCTCGTTCAAACTCCTGGCGCCATGACCGCCGCCGATTTCAATCAGGACGGCCATCTCGACCTCGCATTTGCAAATCCAGACGGCTCAGTAAACGTGTGGCTGGGGACCGGGAATGCGCAGTTCACCAGGCTGGCACCGTTCGCCAGCGGCTCGGGCCCCCTCTCCTCGATCACTGCAGCCGACGTAAATCGGGACGGCAAAATCGATTTGGCGATTACCTCCTCTGATCAAAACAGTGTGCAGGTGATGCTGGGCAATGGTGACGGCACCTTTACCCAGGGAGCCGTTCTGAGGGCAGGGAATTCACCGGCTTCGAGTTACGTCGCTGACGTCAATGGCGACGGCGTGCCCGATCTGGTAGTGGTGAACAAAGGGAGCAATACCTTCAGCGTGCTGAACGGGGTGGGAGATGGAACGTTCAATGCCGCCGTCGAATTCGTGGTCGGTAGTGGACCCGTCGCAGCAGCGGTTGGAAGTTTCTATGGCAACTCCCATGCCGATATTGTCACCATCGATAACGTCGCAAACTCGCTCAGCATTCCGGCGGGTAACGGCGACGGCACATTCGGTGCAGCCAGGGCCTACACGGCAGGCGAGCAGCCTGTAGCGGTTGCGTCGGCTGATCTGGACAAAACCGGCAACACAGCTTTGGCGGTAGCCAATTACTGCAACTCCGGCGCGTGTTCCGGCTCTGGCGACGTTGCGATTCTGCTTGCCGGCTCATCCGGTATCTACAGCCTGTCTTCGATGTATCCCATGGGTGCTGGAGTTGTGTCGGTTGCTCTGACTGATCTAAACGGGGATGGAAAGCCCGACCTTGTTACGCTCAATCGAATCGACAAGACGCTTTCGCTGCGCCTGGGTGCAGGAGGCGGAGCGTTCGGAACTCTGAATACCATTTCCCTCTCCGGCGCCCCATTGGCGCTCGCTCTCGGGGATTTCAACGGCGATGGATTGCAGGACATTGCCGTCCTTGAAGATTGCGGGATAGCGATATGCACGCAGCAAGGTCAGGTCGAGATTCTGCAGGGAGCCGGATCCGGCGCCTTCCACAACGGGACTCTTTATCAGGTGGGATTCGCGCCGGTGGGTCTGTCGGCAGGCGCAACGCGTAGTGGCGGAGCGATGGACCTTGTCATCGCAAATCGCTGCGGCCGAGATGCGTCATGCAAGTCCGGCGGAACGGCAACGGTACTCCTTGGTGATGGCAAAGGCCGGTTCGTCAACGGAACCGAAGTGCCGGTGGGAAACAACCCCTCGGCAATCGCTCTTGCGAATCTGAGGGGCTCCGGTGTACTGGACCTAGTAGTTGCAAAGAGCGCCGACAACGCCGTTGCCGTATTCAAGGGCACGGGAGCCGGCACCTTCAATCTCGCGGCGTCCTACCCGGTAGGCAAGCTTCCCGGCGCGATCGCGATCGCGGATTTTAACGGTGACGGCAATCCGGATGTGGCCGTGTCGAATGCGGCTGATTCGACCGTTTCCGTGCTCTTCGGTACCGGAACTGGAACGCTCCAGCCCGCTGCTCAACTGGCCGTGAATACCAATCCGACAGCCTTAACTGCGATTCCCGGCACTGCACACACGGCTGCCAGCCTGGCCACGGTGAATGGACAGAGTTCCGGTGCTTCAAAAACACCCAGATTGACCGTGGTTTCCAATGCGCAGGTGAACGCTCTAGCGGGAACCAATGGCAGTACGCTCACTTTGACCGTCGGCCCACCGTCCAGCACAACTGTGAATGCGTCGACCCCGGTTGCCATTTCACTCTCGGTCACGGGCTCGGCAGCTACGGCTCCTGGCGGCGGGACCGTAACGATCATGGGGAACGACACAGCTTCAACCGTTTTCTGCCCCGGAACACTGACCGCGGCGCCGGCAGGGAACACCAGCACCTTCACCTGCTCGACATCCTCGCTCAACGGAGGCGTCAGCACGCTGACTGCAAGCTACGATGGGGATACCCTGTACGCCGCCAACAGTACGACCGCGAGCGTGACGGTAACCCCCTTGGCGCCGGCTATCGCAGTAGTTGACAATCCATCAACGCAGACTACGGTAAACACCAGTGTGATATTCACCGCGAGCCTCACGGGTGTCACCCTGACGCCCGTGCCGCCAAGCGGCACAATGACATTCAATCTCAACGGGACTCCCGTGTCAGGTTGCTCCTCGCAGGTAAATGCTTCCGGACTGGCTAGCTGCGCGATCAGCAATATGGCGACTGGGACCAACGCCATATCGGCTTCGTACACGAACGATGTGAGCTTCGTTCAAAGTACTCCAGGCTCGGTGAAGCACGCGGTCGCGGCCGCGACTCCGACCATCAACATTTCCCCCAGTGTCGCCAGTGCATCGGTGAACACTCCTGTCACATTTACCGCGAGTCTCACAGGTACGACTCTTACTCCGGTCGCGCCCAACGGCACAATGACATTTGCGCTGAATGGGACGACTATCACGGCGGCTGGATGTGGCGGCACAGTCTCCCAATCGGCAACGTCTCAATGCGCCATCGCGAACATGCCCGCTGGTTCAAATACCATCACGGCGACATATTCGGGGGATTCCAATTTCGTTCCAGCCTCGCCCGGATCGCTCCCGTATACCGTCAGCACCGTCAGTCCTACATTTACCGTGGTTCCCGCTCCCTCGACTCCTGCGCAGGTTACTGCGGGCACTTCGGTCACGTTCTATGCTCAGCTTGGCGGAGGAAATCCGTTTACTCCCATCAACCCGAACGGAACCGTTGTGTTCTCGCTCAATAGTGCCCCGGTCTCGACTTGCTTGACGCAGGGTGTGTCGTTGGTCTCCGCAGTCTGGACTGCGCAGTGCACCATTCCAGCGCTCCTGGCCGGGAACAACAACGTCACAGCCACCTACACCGGCGACTCAAATTTCATCGTTGCCAGCCCGGCAAGCTACTTCCAGAATGTCGGCCAGGCAGTTCCGACGGTCAGTCTGGTCTCGTCCCCGGCGCTGACAACTTTTGTGAATCATCCCACTTCGTTTACGGCTACCGTGGCCGCTCCGGCCGGCCAAACAGGGGCGCCTATCCCGGGTGGAAATGTCACATTCAAGCAGGGCGCAAACGTGTTGTGCGGAGGTCCGCAGGGGCTGAGCGTTCCGACTTTGCCCCTGTCGCCCACCAATCAGCCGACTGCGACTTGCAGCAACGTTACGTTTTCGAGCTTGTCTTCGTCGCAGCCTATCGTTGCAACATACAGCGGCGACGGCAACTTCAGCGCCGGCAACCAGCCCACCATCAATCTGACCGTGGCCCCAGGATCAACAAGGACCAGCCTTAGCACCTCCGGCGCTCCCGTGGTGAACGGAACGGTGTCGGTGGCGACCACTGTCGCAGCAACTGACCCGGGAACCGCGGTTCCGCAGGGAACGGTGACGTTCACAACCAATGCCACGCCCGCGCCAACTGGGACCTGTGTTACAGGTGTGACGCTGGCTGCAGATGGCTCGGCGCCTACCTGTACGCTCGTCTTCGGCGCGGCCGCGGCCAACAGCATCACGGCTACCTTCAATCCCGTAACGAACGGTAATTTCGTCACCAGCAATGTTTCGGCGGCGGTAGCCATCGGTCAGGCTGCAGCTCCCATGGTTCTGACAACCAATGTGGCCGGACCGACAGTCAACCAACAAGTTACGCTCACGGCTACTTTCACTCCAACCATTACGGGCAGCCTACCCACAGGTTCCATCACGTTCGTGGATGCGGCGAACAGCCAGACCCTTTGCACGGCGGCGTTCGGTCCGGCAGTTACTTGTCTGGCAAGCTTTACCTCGGTGGGGCCGCATTCCATAACCGCAAGCCTCGGCAGGGATCAGAACTTTGCAGCAAGCACGTCGAATCCAGTCGTGGAAGGTATTGTCCAGGCCGCAACCACCACAAATGTAGTCGCATCCTTCGCCAACTCGTCCGTAAACCAGCAAGTTCAGTTCACGGCAACGGTGGCTTCCAACGTAGCCGGTTCGACTGTGCCAACAGGAAGCGTGACGCTCAACGCGGTACTGGGTGCGCAGACCCTGGTGCTTTGCGGTGGGTCGAAAGCGCTGAGCCCGGTTGCCGGCGTTCCGACTGCGATATGCACTGATTCGCTGCCAACGAAGGGCGACTGGGCTGTTACCGCAACCTACGGCGGGGACGCAAACTTTACTTCCGGCACATCGGGCGGCATCACGCAAAGCGTCGGCAAAACCGCGGTTTCGCTGGCAGGTATTGCCCCAACCGTTGCGTCGCAGGTGAACGGAAGCGTCTCCTACACATTGAGCATCGCGTCCACAATCAGCGGCGCTACGATTCCAACGGGGAGAGTAACATTCAGCGATGGCGCCACCGCACTCTGCGGCTCGGGAGTGACTGTAGCTCCGACAGGGACTGCGGGCACGGTAAGCGCAAGCTGTACCGAGACCTTCGCTGTCGCCGGCAACCACAACTTAACGGTGACCTTCAGCGGTGACAACAACTTCGCCGGAGGCAGCATCAACTCCGTCGTTAGTGTTGGCTCGACGCCCACCGGGGTGACCGTCGCTTCATCGTCGCCTACCAGCATAGCCACCCAGTCCGTTACCTTCACCGCGGTCGTAAGCCCCGCGATGAAGGGAGCGGCCGCGCCCACTGGAACCGTTACCTTCACTTCGAGCGACGGTACGCTGAACACGATTTGCGGAGCGGTGACCGTGTCGCAACACGCCGACGGTACGTCGATCGCGAGTTGTCCGGCCACGTTTCCGCACAACACCTCACTCCCCGGACAGATCACGGTCAACGCCGCCTACGCCTCCGATCTCAATACCAACGGCGTCGTCAATTTCGGATCCAACTCAGGAACAACAGTACAGACGCTGCAGGACTTCACAACGAGCACCAGCGTGGTACCGACTGGCGGCTCGAGCGATCCCTCGAGCTCCAAGGGTGTCGTCATCACGCAGGGCTACGGAACCGCTTCGGATAACTCAACCTCTCCTGCCACAGTTCCGGATCCCTTCAATTCGGCGTCCATCACGGTATCCATTGAGTCCACAGGTTCCTTCAAGGATCCGCTGAACGCGGTCTGCTCGGTTGTCAGCAACAGCACCAAGGCGCCGGTTACGGATCCCGCGTGCAAACTCTCCACCTCCACCCCGCCCGGCACAAACGGAACGACCCTGACGTACACCGTATCGGCATCCTCAAAAGCGCCTGTCGACTCATACAGCCTCACCGTTACATTTACTGACGCAGGCTTGCCTGCCCTGTCGCAAACGACCGCGCCTCTTGCGGTGATTGTCCTGGGCCAGAGCGCCTCGCTCGCATTGGGCACTGGAGGCGCAACAGGAAACGAAGGAGCGAACTTCTTTACTCCGACCCCGCTCAGTGGCACGCCAAGCATTTCCTGCGCTCAGATTTGGGACACCATCAATCTCAAAACCCTCAGCAATACGGGCGGATCCCTGCTTACTTGCACCGGACCCGCAGGAGCGCTTTCGGTAAACGGTTTGGTGACAACCATTCCGATCTCCATTTCAACCAAGAGCTCCACAGCGATGTTGATTCATGGTGGAAACGGCCTGTACTTGGCGGGCATTGTTGGCGCGCCTTTGCTCGCGTTGGTGGGACTTATCGGCGGACGCAATTCTCGGCGAGCGAGAGTGTTGCGATATCTCTCGCTGATCGCAGTTGCGATGGGCATCGCCTTCGCGACTGGGTGCGGAGGCAGCTTTAACAGGCCGGCGGCTCCAACCGCATCTGGAATCGCCGCCGGCAATTACCTGGTACAGGTGGTGGCGACAGATTCGTCTTCGCACACCTACTACGCCGAGGTTCCGCTCGTGGTGAACGCTCAATGACATTGCGCCACCGGACGTTTTTGAATCAAGGGGAGAATCAGTGAACACCAA
>Ga0210408_10004412_pt1 | contig 12553 bp, 11 predicted proteins | sample IncBWH4MmetaG_FD_155471 | JGI IMG/M metagenome (GOLD analysis project Ga0210408, IMG submission 155471) | Forest soil microbial communities from Barre Woods Harvard Forest LTER site, Petersham, Massachusetts, United States - Inc-BW-H-4-M | ecosystem: Environmental > Terrestrial > Soil >...
GGGCCAGCGCGGCCGCATCGTTATCCGCACGCGGACGCACGTGGGATCCATAGAAGTGGCGGTTACCGACAACGGCACGGGCATCACGGATCCGGAGCACATCTTCGATCCCTTTTACACTACGAAGCAGGCCGGCAAAGGCACTGGGTTGGGCCTGAGCATTTGTTACGGTATCGTGCGCGCGCACGGCGGCGAGATTTTGTGCTGGAACAATTCCGGGCAGCCCGGCAGCACGTTTGTCGTGCGCGTTCCGGTAGCGAATGACGCCAGCGTGACTGCCTTGCTGGCCAAAGAGGCGGGGCGATGAAGGCACAGACGCCCGTAACCGTCGCGCCCATCTTGCTCATCGAGGACGAGCCTTCGGTGACCGCTTTCCTGCGCGCAGCGCTGGAGCGCCACGGATACGCGGTCGCCAATGCCGCGTCCGGCGCCGAGGGCCTCAACATGTTGAGCGGCGGAAAATACTCCGGCGTTATCTCCGACATTCGCATGCCGGGCGCGGTGAACGGCGCGGACGTGCACGCGTGGATTCAGAAGAATCGTCCGGAGTTGTGCGCGCGCATTATCCTGATTAGCGGAGACACCGCTAACAGCGAGACGCAGGCTTTTCTGGCGCTGAGCCGCGCGCCCTGTATTGAAAAACCGTTCCGCGTGCAACAATTGATGACCATTGTGGAGAAAACCTTCGGGAAACCATGAGCGAAGAACTGAAAACTCGATTACTGGTGGTGGATGACGAACAAAGCATACGCCGCTTGTGCATGACCATCGGCAATACCCTTGGTTTCACATGCGCGGAGGCGGAAAGCGCGGAAGCGGCCCTGGCGCTTCTGGACCGGGAAATACCCGACCTTGTGCTTACCGACCTCAAGCTGCCGACCTTGAGCGGCGTCGAATTGCTTCGCCAAATCAAGACACTCTTGCCGCGCACGGAAATAGCCATCATGACCGGCCACGGCTCGATCGAATCTGCGGTCGACGCCATGAAGCTGGGCGCTTACGACTACATCGAAAAGCCCTTCCGCGTGGAAAAAATGCGCCTGCTGCTGCAACGCATGGCGGAAAAGGTTCGCCTGGTCACCGAAAATGCATTCTTGCGCGAGCGCGTGAGCACCGAGGAAAATCTCGACGGCATCATCGGCACGTCCGCCAACATCCAAGACGTTTTGCGCATGATTTCCCGCTTGAAGGACACGCGCACTCCGGTCCTGATTTCCGGCGAAAGCGGCACCGGCAAGGAATTGGTGGCGCGCGCCATTCATTTTCGCGGAACGATGGCGCAAACGCCCTTTGTGGCGGTGGATTGCGGCTCCCTCGTCCCAACGCTTATGGAAAGCGAGCTCTTCGGCTACGAGAAGGGGGCGTTTACCGGCGCCACTAAAACAAAATCCGGGCTGTTCCAGGCCGCGAACGGCGGCACCATCTTCCTCGACGAAATCGGAGAGTTGCCCCTCGAAATGCAAGCCAAGCTACTCCGTGTTTTGCAGGAAAAGGAAATTCGCCCGGTGGGCAGCAACGATCAGGTCGCGGTGGACGTACGCGTCATCGCCGCAACCAACCGCGACCTGGAAGCCGCCTATCGCGACGGGACCTTCCGCAAAGACCTCTATTTCCGCTTGAATGTCGTGACCGTGCATCTTCCCGCGTTGCGCGATCGCCGCTCCGATATTCCTATGCTGGTGCATCATTTCCTGGGTCGCTACGCGGCCGGCGGAAATCTCCAGGTCACTCCAGCGGCCATGAAGAGCCTGCTACACTACGATTGGCCGGGCAACGTCCGGGAACTGGAGAACTGCATCGCTCGCGCGGTCACCCTCGGCGATCATCAGATCATTGACGTGAGCGACCTCCCGCCGGCCATCCGGACGGAGCAACTTTCCGCGGCGCCCGCTTCCGCGCAAGACGCCGCATCGCTTTCCACCACCGCGCTCGCCGAAATGGAGCGCATGACCATCCTGCGCGTGTTCGAGCAGGCCAACGGTGACAAAGCGCTGGCCGGCAAGATGCTGGGCATCAGCCGCGCCACGCTCTATCGCAAGCTGAAGCGCTACAACATTCCAGTGAAAGCCGGTGCGTCGCCGGCAACTCCCGAGCGGCAGCGCGCCGCCTCGCACTAGCCGCCGCCCGTCTCATCTCCTCCTCGGCGCACCTGCGCAAGTGTTACGGCTGAGACGCAATCGTTTCACGCTGAGACATGTGAGCCGCGGGTACCATGCGGGAAATCTGTAACCCTCATCCTTTCAACTGCTTCACCACTCATTAGAGGAAGCCCTTTTTGGTGTCCGACGTGCATTCCTCATCGCTGGGACACTGTCCTTCGCGGCGCTAGGTGTGTGCAGGCCTGCGAAAACGGGTGAACCGCCAGATCGGCACGTCGAGAGGCCGTGTGAAGCGTTCAACCGAAACCGCCGTCAGCGAACACGAACTAGGTTGCGCGGAGCAGTTGGCGCGTTTTTTCCCGGGTGCCGCTGCGGTTCGCGTCCCGGTGCAAGTCACCGCCCTGCGCGGTGGAAGGGCCAAGTTGCGGGAAGCCACGGTTCTGGAATTTGGCGCCGCGCAACACGCCATCTTTCTTTCAACGCTGCCGCTGGAGTTTGAAGACCGTGTGCGACTGGAACGCGATTCGCACGGAGGCGCCGCGGCTGAAGCCACCGTCGTCGCCGTGCAATATCACGAAGGCCGAAAGGCTGTGGCTGTTAAATTCACACAGGGATTGTGCGATTGGGTGATGCAGCCTTGAACAAAACCACTTCCACACTCAACCCGCCGCCGGCACCGCCGGAAGTCTCGCGGCAGGAGCAATGGGCGGAGCTCCGCTCGGTCTTCCCGATCTACCTGGCGCTGGCAAAGCAGTTGGAAATCGCCATTCCCTTTCCGCAAGAAGCGCGCAATTTGCCGGAAAAGCCGACTCTCGAATTCTTCAAGCAAGTTCAAAACTGGCTGGAGTCTCTCGATTCGCGCGTGCTCGTTCACCAGTTGCGGCACCTGCTGCAGCAAACCACGCTGAACGCCAGCGAGACCAGTCTTCGCGCGCTGATTCAACGGCACCTACGCAAGCCCTCAAAAACCAACACCGATCGCGACAAAATCGACTTCCTGCTCGTGCAGTATTTTGCCCTCTGCGCGCCCGCGAAAATCTATCACAAGCAAATCGAACTGGAAGACGCGGCCGCCGTGATGAGGCCGGTCCTGGGCGAAGCGGACAGCGCTCCTCTCGCCTGGTGCGAGCCTCTGGAGAAAATGATTACCGCCTTGCGTGGGTTCCGCAGCCTTCGCGACATGCTGAAGACCAATTTCATAGCCGAAGGCCGCAAGGTAAAAGAAGCCGCCGGTGGAATGTTCTACGATGCTTCGGCCCTCCTTGCCTTCATTCGCTTCAACTTCTTGCTGCGCCGCACGCTCATCGAGCTGATGCACGCCGACCTGATTGCCATTCGCTCCGGGTTACAGCAGCTGGAAGCCGCTGGGAAGCGCACCATTGATTGCCGCCACTCCGGTTCCTCAGCGTCGGAGCCGGTCGCCAAGATCAGGCAACTCGCCGATGAGTGGAAGCAGCCGTTCCAAAAGGACTACACGGAGCGCACCGTCAACGAAACCTTTGACAAATTGCTGAATTTGCGCAGCGATGTGGAGAAAGCACTCGAGCCATTGGTTCCGAAGTCCGGCGCCCCTCCGGCTTCGCGTCCTCCCGCATCCACTGCGAAGCCCGCACCGCCGACGCCGAAAGCACCCGCCAAGGCCGTTAAGCAGCCGGAACCAGTCGCCGAACCGGAAGCGGACCTGGATTTTGAGAATTGCCTCGAGCAGATCTGGGAACAGCTCATTGCCACGCCTCCCACGCGCGGCCGCTCGATGACCACCGTGAAAATCGGCCGCGCGCGCATCCTGATGTCCTCCTGGGAAGTGACCGCGTTTGTCAGTGAGGATAGCTCGGCCGCCGACGATCTGCGCCGCGCGGTGGTGGCTCGCTCCATGGTCACCGCCGCGATCGAGGCTGCCAAGGAAACGGGGAACGCCACGGGGCTCGATCGCGCCCTCTCCGTCGCTCGCGTGGAGGTTTCGCGTTTGCAAGAGCGCGTTGATGTAGCAAAGCAGGCCAAGGACACGGAAGCAGCGGTGAACTTAGGCATCAGCACGAAGCGCTTGCTTTCGGCGCTGGACGAAGCGGAGAAGTTGTAATGAGAACTGCGGCGAAATGCGTTCGCCGAAAATCTTTCCCGGGAGCCGGCCACTTTTGCGAAGCGCAAGCGTATTGATACTGACCGATGAAACGGATTTCGCACGGCTGCTCACGGCCTGCTGGCGAGCGGAAAAGCATGCGCCGGGAATCACCGTGCTGGGCAGTGATCTCTGGAAAGATCATGAAGCCGTGTCGCACGATCTCGTCGTGGTGGGCCCGCTGCGCGAGGGCAAGCTTTCCGAAATTCTGCTCTCGCTCGAGCCAGCCACCGCTTTGATTCTTTGTGCGCCCGCGGACTCCCGCGAACTCAACCACCTCCGCGGCAAGTATCCGCGGCTCGTACACGTGCCACTGCGCGAGGATTGGACGCAAACGCTTTTGCTCGTCGCCGGAGAGTCGTTGCGCCGCACCGAAGCGATGCGCGTTGCACACCAAGCGGAGAGTAAGGCAGCCCACAACGAACAGTACGCCACGCTCGGCCGCTACATGACGGACATGAAGCATAGCGTCAGCAACGCGCTTACCTCCATGATCGGCAACGCGGAACTGCTGCTGCTTGAACCCGGCCAGCTATCGAAACAATCCCTGGCGCAGATCAAGACCATTCACAGCATGGCGCTGCGCATCAACGAAATCATGCAGCGATTCTCATCACTGGCCAGCGAGATGAGGGAGTCTGAGAATGCATCTCAAGCTGAGACGGAAGAGGCTCCGGCTGCTCCTTCGCGCCGCCGCTGACCGCTCTTAGAAACACCGTAAACCCTTCATTCGACACGCTATATATCAAACCGACACCGCAGCGCTCTCCACCCTCGCGCTGGCCGCTGACGTGCACCTCTCCTCTTCGGAGAACTCTCGGGAGAAGTCTGCCGTGCAGAAAAAGGTCCTCATCGTTGACGATTCGCCGGCGCAGGTGAAGCTGATTCAGGGGCTACTCGAACCTGAAGGCTACCCCTCGGTCGGTCTCAACGATCCCAGGCGCATCGAGGAAATCATCACCGCCGAGCGTCCCTGCATGATCTTGCTGGATGTGGTGATGCCGGATCGCAATGGTTTTCAGATTTGCCGCGAACTGAAGAGCAGCACGGAATTCAATGGCATCCCGGTGATCCTGGTGACCTCCAAGGACACCGTCAGCGATCGCTACTGGGGCGAACAGCAGGGCGCCGACGGTTATGTCACGAAGCCCTTCACGCGCGAAGAGTTGTTGCGCGCAGTGCGCAGGTTTGCATGAGAAATGAAGAAAGAACAACGAACCGATGAATGAAGATTTTCATCTGTCGCCGTTAGCCGCCGACGCGGATTCCGCCGACCTCCTGGAGGCGCTCGGCCCGCTGGAAGACCGCCCGCCGGAATCGCAGTACTGCGTCTTCCGCAGCGGACGCGAGCGCTTTTGCTTTCCGGTGCTCGACGTCGAGGAAGTCCTGGAGTGGCCGCTGGTGACCAAACTGCCTCTCGCGCCCGCGTACTTAATGGGAATTTTCAATTTGCGCGGCATCATCGTGCCTCTGATCGACATCGCCATGACCGAAGGCCGCAGGCCCGGTCTTCTGCCAAAGCACGTGGTTGTGGCTTCGCTGCGCGGCGAGGGTCATCACGAAGACGTGCGCATCGGGATCGCTTCCGATGAAGTCATCGGCACCTACAGCGTCACGTCCGAGGATTTGCTGGAGCAAGCTCCGGAAAATGTGCCGCACTGCATCGGCATGCTGCGCCACGACGACCGGCTCGCTCTGCTGATTGATTTGAGGAGATTGCTCGAGGTATTTCCGGGCCCCAGCATTTGAGTGCGGCTGCCGCGTCAACCCGCGGTGCGGCAACCGCCAAAGACATTTGGAGGATGGCATGAAATCGCGATTGAGTTCAACAATCTGGACGCTGGTCCTGGTCAACGGACTGGTGCTCCTCGGCGTGCTCTGGCTGGCGTACGGCGCCGGCCGGCAGTCAAACGGAGCGTCCATGCTGGATTTTGGCTCGCTACCCAGCGGCGCCAGCGGGTCGGTGCTGTTCGCCCTATTCCTGGTGCTGGGATCGACCTTCTTCCTGGCGTGGCGGCTGAACAGCACGTTTGTATCTCCGGTGCAGGAGCTCGCGCAGTTCTCCGAGCGTTTTGCGGCCGGCGATTCCAAGGCGCGCGCGGAGGTCAGCTCTAGCGACGAGCTCGGCTACATCGCCGAAAACCTCAATCGCGCCGTCGCTCGCGTCTCCAAGGCCACCAGCAACCAGGAAGCCAGCGACCATCTCCAGCGCAGCATCACCGAGTTGCTCACCGTCATCAACCAGGTGGCGCGCGGCGATCTGACCCTGCGCGGGAAAGTAACCAACGATGCGCTGGGCAACGTCGCGGACTCCATCAACTACATGCTTGACAACTTCACCAAGGTCCTCGAGCGCGTTCGCAAAGCCGCCATGGAGGTCACCGCGTGCTCCAACAACATCCTGGTTGCCGCCGATGAGATGCAGGCCGGCGCAACGCAACAGGATCAGGAAATTACGAATACTTCCAGCGCCGTCGAAGAGCTGACGGTCTCCATGAAACAAGTCTCCAACAACGCCGAAGCCAGCGCCGAAGCCGCTCGCCGCGCGCTCGACGCCGCCGAACAAGGCAACCGCGCGGTGCGCGACACACTCGAGGGTATGCAGCGCATTCGCGGCTCCGTGCAAGCCACGGCAAAGAAAATCAAGTCGCTCGGCGATCGCTCGCTGGAAATCTCGGAAATCATCAACGTCATCAACGACATCACCGAGCAGACCAACTTGCTCGCATTGAACGCCGCCATCGAAGCGGCGCGCGCCGGAGACGCGGGCCGCGGTTTCGCGGTCGTCGCCGACGAAGTCCGCAAGCTGGCCGAACACTCCCGCAGCGCCACGAAAGACATCGCCGCGCTCATCAAAGCCATCCAAGCCGAAACGAACGAGGCTGTGGTGGTCATGGAAGAAGGCACGAAGGAAGTGGAAAGCGGCGCAGGGCTGGCCGACCAGGCCGGGCGCGCGCTCGACGCAATTTCCAGCGTCGTTCGCCAGTCCGCCGAGCTGGTCCAGGAAATTTCGCTGGCCTCCAAACAGCAGGTGCGCGGCACGGAAGGCGTCGCCCATGCCATGCAGATCATTTCCAACATCACGCGCCAGACTTCGCAAGGCACGCGCGGCACGGTGGCGACCGTCAGCCAGCTCGTAAAGCTCTCGGACCAACTGAACGAAGCGTTGGCCCAGTTCCGTGCCATCAACAAGCAAGGCAACAGCAACGCTTCGCATGAGTCCGAGCGGCCCGTCCCGGCAGTCGCTCTGCGGTAGGTTGGTGATCTTTTGCTCTGGCTAGCGGCCGGGGCCGGAACGTTGGGACCATGAGCGAACGCCAGGGGCCGGTGGCCGGCCTGAGCGAACACGAATTGAGCGAGATCCGCATGTTGATTGAAGAGCGGACCGGTATTTGTTTCGACGAATCGCGCGAGCGCTTCTTCTCCACGCGCGTCCGCGAACACCTGCGCGCGAAGAAGCTCGCGCGCGGCACGGATTTGTTGCGGGCGATGCGCAAGTCCAACGTCGAGTACGAAGCCTTGCTCGAACGCCTCCTGACGCAGGAGACCTCGTTTTTCCGCTATCCGGCGGTGTACGAAACATTTGAGAAGCGCGTCCTGCCGGAATTGCATGTGAAAAAGTTCTGGAAGAATCCGCGAACGCTGCGCGTGTGGAGCGCCGGTTGCTCCACCGGCGAAGAGCCTTATTCCATCGCCATCACTATCGCCGATGCGCTTTCTTTTGCCGATTCTTGGAACGTCGAGATCCTCGCTACGGACGTCGGGCGTCACGCGCTGAAGCTGGCCGAGCGCGGCGTCTACTCCGGCCGCTGCCTTGCCGGTGTTACTCCAGTGCAGCTCGCCGCTCATTTCATCGCCGTCGAAGGCGGTCACCAGGTCAAGCCGCGCTTGAAGAAAATGGTGACCTTCGCGCAAATGAATCTCGCCTCGGCGGTCTATGTCGGCCGCATGGACCTGATTTTCTGCATGAATGTGCTGATCTACTTTTCCGAAGAGCGCTGCCGCACTTTGGTGCAGCGCTTCTACGACTCGCTCGAACCGGGCGGCTACCTGTTTCTCGGACACTCCGAGTCCATCTCGAAGATGCCGGTGAAGTTTCAAGCCATCGTGCTGAACGATTGCATTCTGTACCGCAAACCGACCGCCGAGGAATTGCACAAACCCGAACTCGTCACGGAGGGACGCGCGTGAGCATGCCTGACCGCGAAGCCGTCGAAGTCTTCCTCCAGGAAGCCTCGGAGCACCTGCAGTACTTGCGGGAGTACGTCAGCGTGCTTCAGGAAGTCGAGCCCCGCCGCGAGGATCTCGAACGCCTTTATATCGCCGCGCATACGCTAACCGGCACTTCGGGGGGCTACGGGTTTCCGCGCTTCTCGGAAGTTGCCGGCAAGCTCGCGCACGTCTTTCAATATGCGCTCAACGCCTCGCTGGGCGAGGACTTGCACGGCCCGCTTACGGAATTTCTTTCCGACGGAATTTCCGTTCTCGAAGCCGATTTGCTGGAGATCAGCGACACCGGCGAGGAAAGCACGGAAGACGTCGCCGCTTTCAAGGAGCGCTACCGCTTTGCATTTCCCGCCGAGCCCGCGCCCCTCAACTACGGGCAGCAGCGCATTGCCGACCAGGCCATCGAGCAACGCGCGCAGGAAGCCCACGAGGAGGTGGAGTCCACCGGCTCCTATTTCGACGCGCTGCCCACCGACGACGAGGTTGCCGACGAGATTCTCGAATTCTTTCAGCCGGAGGCCGAAGAACATCTGCAGGTCGTCAGCGACTGCCTCATCTCTCTGGAGGGCAACAACAATCCCGAAGAGGTCAATCGCCTCTTCCGCGCGATTCACACGGTAAAAGGTTCCGCGGCGCAGGTCGGCCTGAAGCGATTGGGCGCCATCGCGCACCGCGTGGAAGACTTGATTGGCCGGCTCCGCGACGCCGAAATCGAGCCGTCCGCCGCGGTCGTCGACCTTTGCCTCGCCTCCGTCGACGTCTTGAAAAAGACTTTGCATCGCCAGTGGGCCGACGAATCCGAGATGCGCACGGAAGTCGATTCCCTGCTCGGCCGCATCGCGGAATTCGCACCGCCTGAGGAAGAAGAAATCGAAGCCACGCAACCGGTCGTCGAGGAAGCGAAAGCCGCGGCAAACGGGCCCGCCATGACACACAAGCCCGGCAAGCAATCTGCCGGGGCCGCCGCAAAATCCGTACGCATTGCGCTGGAGCGCCTCGACCGCATGATGAACACGGTCGGTGAGCTGGTCATCAACCGCACCCGCATGGTCGGCCGCGTCGCCGAACTGGAAAAACTCGTCGACACCCTGGGCTTCTCCAAGGAGCGCTTGCAGGGCAAGGTTTCGGAGTTCCAGGAAAAATACGAGTTCAATCGCATCGGCAATTCGCGCGCGCCCGCGCCCTGGAATCCCAACACCACTCCGCAGCGTCTCACCAGCGCCGCCGCCGGCGATACTTCTTTCTGGTCCGACTTCAGCGAACTGGAAATGGACCGCTACGACGACGTCAACATCCTCTCGCGCTCCATGTCGGAAATTTCCGCCGACGTAAACGAAGTTCTTACCCAGCTCGAAGGCTTCATCGGCCGCGTCGAAGGCGACATCGACGAGTTCACCAAACTCGCTCATCACCTGCAGGACGAATTCACCGCCGCGCGTATGGTGCCTATCGGCACCCTCTATTCCCGCCTTTCGCGAGCCGTGCGCGACGCCGCCACCTCCGCCTCCAAACAGGTCGAACTCGAGCTCACCGGCAGTGAAACTGAGCTGGACAACAGCATCATCCAACAAATCTCCGATCCCCTTGTCCATCTCGTGCGCAATTCCGTCGCTCATGGCATCGAGCATGCCGACGTCCGTCGCGCCGCCGGAAAACCCGAAGCGGGAAAAGTTTCCCTCCGCGCCTATCATCGCGGCAATCACATCTACATCGAAGTCGAAGACGATGGCGGCGGCATCGATTACGACCGCGTGAAGCTGAGCGCCATCGAGCGCGGTCTCGTTTCGCCCGAAACCGCCGACCGCCTCACCGATCGCGATTTCCGCGAGATGCTCTTCCACCCCGGCTTCTCCACCGCGCCCGCAAAGACCGAACTCGCCGGCCGCGGCGTCGGCCTGGACGTCGTGCGCGCCAATCTCAATGCCCTGAACGGCGAAATCGATATCCAAAGCACGCGTGGCAACGGAACCAAGTTCACCCTGAAAGTCCCGCTGACCTTGATCATTTCCCCTGCGCTGTTCGTGCGCTGCGGCGGCACCAGCTTCGCTCTGCCGCTCGCCGTGGTCGAGGAGATTCGCCGCATCCGCGCCGACGAAATCGAAGAAGTGGGAGGCAAGCTGCTCACCAAGGTTCGCGACGTGGTCACCGAAGTAATCCGCTTGGATTCCTATCTCGGCCTGCCGCCTCTCGAACCTATCAACGGCTACTTCCGCATGGTGGTGGCCAACGCCGGCAGCCGCCAGATCGGGCTGGTCGTCGAGGAAGTCCTCGGCAAGGACGAAATCGTCATCAAAAACCTAGGCGAATACCTCCGCCGCGTCAAGCTCTTCCCCGGCACCACCATCGCACCAGATGGCAGCCTGATTCTCCTGATCGACTTGAATCGCATGGTGGCAACCGAGCCCGGCGAACGCCGCACCTTGCAAGCGACGCCGACGGCCGCGCGCATCTTCGCTCCGGGCTCAGCCGCCGTCGCTCGCGGAACCATCCCCGCCGAAGCCATCGACCGCGTCGAGCACGAGCGCGTCATTGTCGTCGCCGACGACTCTATCAGCGTGCGCAAATTTGTCAGCCGCATGCTCGAGAAGAATGGCTATCGCGTCAAGCAGGCCGCCGATGGCTTGGAGGCCGCGGAACTTGTCGCTCAGCACGGCTGTCACCTGGTTATCACCGACCTCGAGATGCCGCGCATGACCGGATACGAACTCATGGTCCAGTTGCGTCAGAGCCCCACCACGCGCCGCATTCCAGTCATGGTCGTCACTTCCCGCGCCGGCGCCAAGCATCGCGATCGCGCCATGAAAGAAGGCGCCTCCGCTTTTCTGACCAAGCCCGTGCAGGAAGATCAATTGCTCGCTGCGGTCGAGCAACTCATAGGAACGGAGGCGACGCGTCCGGTTGTTCCGGTCGCGTAGACGAGCGATGGCCCCCGCGGCAAACAAAAAGTTTCGCGTCTTGATCGTCGACGACTCTGCTTTCATGCGCAAAGTCCTCGAGCAGATTTTCAATGCCGACGATCAACTCCAGGTCGTGGGCCACGCCAAAGACGGCCGCGAAGCTGTCGCCATGGCCGAATCGTTGAAACCCGACGTCATCACCATGGACATCAACATGCCTCACATGGACGGTCTGCAAGCCACCGCGCAGATCATGACCACGAATCCAAAGCCCATCGTGATCGTCAGCTCGGAATCAAAGGAAGGCGCGGCCGGCTCGCTTAAATCGCTGGAACTCGGCGCCATCGAATTTGTTGGCAAGCCCTCCAGCGGCATCGACCTGGACATGCAAAACGTCAAGGAAGAGCTGGTGCGCAAAGTGCGTATGGCCGCGAAGGTCCGCGTCGTGCGTACCGCCTCGAGACTCGCTCTCACCGTGCAAGGTACAAAAGGCGGCGCGGCGGCCGCCAAGCCATCGCCGCCCGTTCGCACAGCCCCCGTCATTCCCGCGGACCAGCGCTTCCCGATCGTGGTCATGGGCGCCTCCACTGGCGGTCCCGCCACCGTGATGCGCCTTGCTCCCGGCTTCACGCGCGACTTCCCGGCCGCGGTTTTCCTGGTGCAGCACATGCCTGCGTCGTTCACCACGCAATTCGCGGCGCAGCTCGCCGAATTCACCAGCATTCGCGTGAAAGAAGCGGAAGCCAACGAGACTGTGCAGCCCGGCACGCTTTACATTTGCCCCGGTGCGCAGCACCTGCGTGTTATGCCCACCGGCCGCATCCAACTCGACGCCGCCTCCGGCCGCATCAACGGTTATCTGCCCAATATTGACGTCACCATGGAAACCGTCGCGGCCTTTGCCGGTGCCATGAGCATCGGCGTGATCCTCACCGGCATGGGCGCCGACGGCGCGAATGGCGCCAAAGCCATCAAGTCCGCCGGCGGCATGGTGCTGGCCCAAGACGAAGCCACCTCCGTCATTTTCGGCATGCCCGCGGAGGCCATCAGGCTCGCCGTGGTCGACCACGTCCTCGGCATCGACAACATCTACGCGACCATTGAAAAGCGCGTCATCGAGATCTGCAAAGCAATTCCAGTGGGAGTCAAGTAGTGCGCCCCAATTATCCAATCAAGTCCCCTGCCCCGCGCACCGAGCAGATCATCCTGTT
>Ga0210408_10004413_pt1 | contig 12546 bp, 11 predicted proteins | sample IncBWH4MmetaG_FD_155471 | JGI IMG/M metagenome (GOLD analysis project Ga0210408, IMG submission 155471) | Forest soil microbial communities from Barre Woods Harvard Forest LTER site, Petersham, Massachusetts, United States - Inc-BW-H-4-M | ecosystem: Environmental > Terrestrial > Soil >...
GCGAAAAAGAGAAGAGAAAAGAAAATTCTGAGAGAGATTCTGAGAACGATGCCGTCATTTTCCGGTAAATTAAGTGAGCCGTTCTGGAGGGAAACTGCTTGGAGAGTAGTTGCTTGCAGCTCCTCCGGCGTTGCCGGCAACGCCTCTCCGCCGTTGCCAGCGGCCCAAGTTTATCAAGTATTCTTTTCCCCTCTTCTTTTCGCGTGTTTCGCGGGCAATTTTTCTCCTCTTTGCTCTCGTGTCCTTTCGGAGCGGAAAAACCAAGAGGATTGGCCGCGAAACAGGCGAAAAAGACGCGAAAAGGAGAAAAGAAATTTTGAGAGGGATTCAGAGAACGATGTTGTCATTTTTTAGTAAACTAAGCGAGCCGTTCTGGAGGGGAACTGCTTGGAGAGTAGTTGCTTGCGGCTCCTCCGAAGTCGCCAGCAACGCCCCTCCACCCTATCAAATATTCCTTTCCCCTCTTCCTTTCGCGTCTTTTCGCGTGTTTCGCGGGCAATTTTTCTCCTCTTTGTCCTCGTGTTCTTTCGGGTGTTTAGAGGGCTAATCTTATGGCAGACGATCATCCAAACGGTTTTTTGAAATTCACCCGCGATCCGATCGGCTATCGTGACACGGCCACGCGCGTGGGTGATTATAAGGAAATCTATGCTCAGGATTGGGACGACGTACATCTGCGGGAACAGGGCACGCGCTGCATGGATTGCGGCGTGCCGACCTGCATGGCCGGTTGCCCGATCGGAAACATTATACCGGACTTCAATGACTTAGTTTCGCGGGGCAACTGGCGCGCGGCGCTCGACCGCTTGCATGCAACGAACAATTTCCCGGAGTTCACTGGCTACACCTGTCCCGCGCCTTGCGAGCCGGCTTGTGTTCTCGCCGTAAACGCCGAACCGGTCACGATCAAAAGCATCGAACGAGCGATCGTAGACCGTGGTTGGGCTGAAGGGTGGATTATTCCAGAGCCGCCACAAACGCGCACCGGCAAACGGGTCGCGATCGTCGGAAGCGGCCCCGCCGGGCTTGCCGCAGCACAACAGCTTAACCGGGCCGGACACGAAGTGACAGTCTTTGAACGGGATGACGAGATTGGCGGGTTGATGGTCTACGGAATACCGGATTTTAAATTTGGTAAGTACCAAGTCGCACGCCGCGTTGATCAAATGCGGCAAGAAGGTGTCATTTTTTGTGCCGGCGCGAACGTCGGCGTGAACATGCCGCTTCAGGAGTTGAGAGAGAAATTTGACGCGGTCTGTCTCGCGATCGGGGCACAACTCCCCCGCGAAGTCCCTATCCCGGGTCGAGAACTCGGCGGAGTCTTTTGGGCGATGGATTACCTGATAAAGGAAAACCGTCGCCAGGCTGGAAAGCGCGTCGAAGCCATGATCGACGCGCATGGTAAAAACGTGATTGTGCTAGGAGGCGGCGACACCGGTGCCGACTGCGTCGCAACCGCTCACCGACAGGGTGCTAAACAGGTCGTGCAATTCAGCATCAATCTCAGGGGATCGGCAGCTCGGCCAGGAGACAATCCGTGGCCTGATTGGCCGCTCATCTACCGGAAAACCTATGCTATCGAAGAAGGCGGCGTGGAAGAGTTCAACGTCAACGCGACGTCCTTCGTCGACACCGACAGGGACGGCGCCGTCGATCTCCTCACTTTCGACCGGGTTGAATGGACCTATGAGAGAAAGGAGGGCCGCATGGTGCGTACCGGTTTGAAAGTTATTGAGCAAGGTCTGACGATTCCCGCAGAGGTGGTCCTGGTCGCAATCGGTTTCCAAGGGGCGGAATCTGGACCATTTGCCAACACCGGTCTCGAGATCACGTCCAGGAGCACCATCAAAACCGATCGCAACATGATGACAAATTTGCCCGGAGTCTTCGCCGCGGGAGACGCCAACCGCGGCCAATCGATCGTTGTCTGGGCCATCGGCGAAGGCCGCGATGTCGCCCGGTGCATCGACACCTATCTGGTGGGTGGTTCCCGCCTGCCGCCAAGCCTTCGTACACCTAATCCGCCAATCGGAAGGCTGTGAAATACACCCCCCGATTTTCCGAGGCGATACGTCGTTTCGATGAAGAGAACGGGCGCGATCCTAACATCGTCCAATGGGAAGGTGTCGATCACCCCCATGAATTGCTCTATGCAAAGAGACTGACCGATTGGGTTCTCCGCCTGTGTCCGGAAGCCTCCGAACCCCTCCTGTTGGCAGCGAGGTGTCAACATATCTGCCGGTGGCTGATCCCGCGAAACACCTATGAAATGACTCGTAGCGGATACCTGCGCTGGAGGACAGATCTCAAACGGTTTCACGCGGGCAAATCCGCAGATATACTTCGGGAAGTTGGATATGATGATGCGACGATCGCACGCGTCGGTGACTTGAATTTAAAAAAGCAATTCGGTCAGGATCCGGATTGTCAGATCCTTGAAGACGCGCTCTGTCTCGTCACGCTTCAATATCAACTTTCGGATCTGGTTGCTAAAACTGAGCCCGGCAAAATGATTGGCATTCTGCAGAAGACTTGGAAAAAGATGTCGAAGCCGGCTCGCGACTACGCTTTGGCGCTACCGTTTTCCGAGACCGAAAAGCGGCTCATCGAGCAGGCGATTGGGGAAGTGGCTGGTGACTAGTGTCTGGTGGCTAGACTAGCCACTAGCCACTAGCCTCTAGCCACTACAATGTCATTCTCCATGTCCGCACGCTGACCGCGGAGAGCTCATTCCGAATCAAGTTGGCGAATTTATAGAATTCGCCGGCAAGCCCGCCGATTTCCCCGCTTGGAATGGCCCAGGAAAACACTCGGTGAATTCGCAGTCCGGGGATGTCAATTTCTCGCATCGCTCCGGAGGCCAGTTCGTTCTGGATCTCCCAACATGAGAAAAAGGCGACTCCAACACCGGCGATTATCAGCGATTTAATTGCTTCGGTGCTCCCTATTTCAACTCCCTGGTCCAATTTTTTCATGTTTACGCCGCTATCTTTCAGAACTTCTTCTGCCACGGCCCGTGTACCTGCTCCTTGCTCGCGCCAGATAACCGGTAAATGTTCGAGGTCCCGAACTGACTTCACGTTCGCAATGGCCCGTCGAAGCTTAGGATCCGGAATTTGAGCTCCGCAAACCGGAATGATTTCATCGGGCATGAACGGCTCAAGACGAACGCCCGGACTCCGCTCATGGCCCCCAAGCAGCCCGAGCCCGACGCGTTGTTCTCGAACGTGCTCCAACACTTCTTTTGCGTTCCCAACGACGAGTTGAAGACCGACATCAGGGTGATAGTGGCGAAATCGAATGAAAATGGATGGCACAAAATGCGCCGCACAGGTCGTACTGGCGGCAAAATGCAAAACCCCGGTAAGCTCCTGGGTCTGATCCAATTCTTGCAAGGTTTTTTCCAGTTCCCCGAAAACCCTTTGCAGTCGTTCTCGCAAACGAGCGGCCGGCGGGGTTAAAGCGACTCCGTGTACGGACCGGATGAACAGCGGCGTGTTCAGATCAGATTCCAAACGACGGATTTGAGCGGTAATGGCTGGCTGTGAGAGATGAAGCCGTCGAGCCGCTTCGGAAATCTGGCCCGCATCAGCCACAACTAGGAAAGTATACAACAGACCGGGGTTTAAGCGGCTAAAATCCACGAATGATCGATAACACAATGTGTGGTAAGCGAAAGCTCCAGCTTTTGCTCTTTTCTCAAGCTCCAGCTTTCGCTTACACAAATCGAACTGGTTTCTCGTAAATCGCCAGGACGATACAGCCATCATCGCTGCTCACCTTGTGTCGTGTGCCGGGCGGATTGATCACCAAAGTTCCCGCTTCGAATGTCCCATTTTCGTCCCGCTGGGAACCGGCGAGAATCAAGATATGTTCGTATCCTTTGTGTTCATGCATCGGCACCTCGCCACGCTCGCGGTACCGGACCAGAGCGGCCGTCGGTCCGGTGATCCCGTCCCCGTACAACCGGAAGATGTCTACGCCCTTTTTGTACGGTTCCCATGCGATCTCATTCTGGTGATCGGCGAAGTGAAAAACGTGGTTCAGTTCAAATGGGAACGCTCTGGAAAAAGGCTGTGAGTCCATGAAAATTGCCGAAAAATAGTGGTTGCTCCGGATGGCGACCAAATTCGAGGTGCAAGCAACAGCTCAGTTCGTCAATGGCTTGCCATCTTCTCTCCGATTAACTGTCGGTCGATTTCGTTTATGGGTGCCGAGTACACAATCTTACCCGCCGCCATCACCACGAGGCGATCCGAGAGAGCGACCAACTCGTCGAGATCCTCGCTTAGAAGCAAGATCGCCACATGCCTGTTCCGGGCTTCCAAAAGCTGCGAATGAATGAAGTCAACCGCACCGAAGTCAAGACCCATGCATGGATTGGCAACCACCAGAACCTCCGCTGTGCCGGGGCCGAGCTCACGCGCTAGAACCGCGCGTTGAACATTACCACCGGATAGATTTGCGATGGGCGTAGTTTCATTACGAGTCTTTACATTAAATCTGTTGATCCACTGGCGACCGTTCTGGCGGATCTGACGTTTGTTGAGCCACCAATGTTTCCAAGCCAAAGGGGGACGATCGAACGTTCGCAGCACGAAATTCTCGGCAATACTCATTTGCGGCGCACAAGCGCTACGTAACGGTTCTTCTGGTAACACGTAAATGTGATGTTGAAGTATTTCCTTGCGAGTCATCCGAAAACGCATGCCTTTGACTCGGATTTCGCCTCCCGTGGCGGGTCGCTGGCCACCCAGCACCTCAACAAGTTCGCGCTGACCGTTTCCGGATACGCCGGCAACGCCGACGATTTCTCCGGCGCGAATGGACAGATCGATTCCGGCCACCGCTCGTACACCGTTGTCCCGCTTCGCTTCGAGACCTTTTATCTGAAGAAGTGGCAACCCGAATTCCTGAACTCTCTTTTCAATCGTCTTCCCAGAACGCTGTTCCCCAATCATCATAGTCGCCAGGTCCGATGTCGTGAGATTCTTGACCATTCCCCGACCGGTCACTTTCCCTCTTCTGAGCACCGTGACTTCGTCGCAGTAAGCTGTTACCTCCCGGAACTTGTGGGTAATGATCAGCACGCTCAGTTGTTTAGCGCCGACCATCTGATGAAGCATTCCGAGCACTTCGTCCGCCTCCACGGGAGTCAGCACGGAGGTCGGCTCATCCAGAATTAAGATCCTGCTGTCGAGGTAGAGTTGTTTCAAGATTTCGACTTTCTGCTTTTGACCGGCAGCAAGATCGGAAATCTTCGCGTTAAGATCGATTTTGAACGGCGCCGTGGCGAGAAAGTTAGTCAAATTCTTGCGCTCGGCGGACCAGTTGATGAGATGAGGCAGATCGGGCCGCGCCAAAAGAAGATTTTCCGCCACGGTCATGGAGGGAACCACCGTAAAATGCTGGTACACCATCCCGATACCCAGCTTGTGAGCGTCGTAAGGGCTGCGAATCTGCCGGACGTCTTCACCGACGATGATATCACCTTCATCTGCCAGGTGATATCCCATGATGCACTTTACAAGTGTGCTTTTCCCAGCTCCGTTTTCACCCAGTAGAGCGTGTAAAGTGCCGGGTTCGAGTTTCAGTGAGACCTTGTCGTTCGCTACAAACGCGCCGAACCGCTTCGTAATGTCAACCAGCTCAAGGCGCGGTGGCTGAGTCCTGGAAGAGACTGGTCTCATGAAATCGCACCGATGAACGACTCGGAGTTAGAGACAGCGCCAAAGACGCCGCCTTGCATCTTAATCATTTCCAAAGCGGCCAGATAGTTCCCATAGTCCGTTGCCCCTGTGCAATCCGAGAGCAAAAGGCATTCATAACCCCGGTCATTAGCCTCTCGCATCGTGGTGTGAACGCACACGTCTGTGGTAATGCCGGCCAAAACAATGTTCTGAATGCCCTTGTGCCGCAAAAGCATCTCAAGGTCTGTCGCATAGAAAGATCCTTTTCCAGGTTTGTCGATCACCGCCTCCCCCTCAAGCGGAGTAAGCTCCGGAATCAGTTCCCAACCAGGTTCACCTCGCGTGAGAATCCGTCCGCAAGGCCCAGGATCTCCGATTCCCGCGCCTATCCGCCTGCTGCGCCATTGTTTGTTTTCCGGAAGATCCGAAAGATCGGGCCGGTGGCCTTCGCGGGTGTGCATCACATGAAAGCCGCGTTCACGCGTCGCGGCCAGAACGTTTTGAATTGGGCGGATAGGCGCCCGCGTCAGCGAAAGATCGTAGCCCATCTTGTCGACGTACCCCCCCTTTCCGCAAAAGTCGATTTGCATATCGATCACTAGAAAAAGCGTATTTTGAGGACGCAAATCACCGTTGTAAGGCCAACGATACGGATCAGCTTCTACATAGCTTTGTTTCATGTTCGGTCGGCTAATGCTCCTGGAGCTCCAGAGAGACTATGTTTATTGCTGCAAGTCAAAATCATGACGGCAAGAGTAAGAATGAACGGAGAGGCGTTAAACAGATAGTAATAGCTTGTTACCCCAACGGATTGGAGAGCCGGACCCAGCGCTTGAGCACCCCCGAATAGCAGGGATGCCCATAGGCAATGAATCGGGTTCCATCGCGCAAAAATGACGAGCGCCACTGCAATCATCCCCTGGCCGCTGGACACGCGTTCGTTCCAGCTGCCCGGGTAGAATAGCGAAAGGTAAGCGCCTCCAATCCCGGCCAAAGAGCTGCCCGCAATGATACTCGCCGTTCGCACCCACCAGACGGAAATTCCCAGTGCGCGTGCGGCGTCGGCTTTATCACCGACGGCGCGCACGAACATACCCCAACGGGTCCCGCCAAAAAACCAGTTGAGAGCGAAGGCCAACACTACTCCCACAAAAAATAGGGGGCAGATGTCGAGTGGGGGCACGTGATCTCCCAAACCGATTCTGATCGCCGGCAACTGCGGTGCGAGCGGCTGGATAAATGGCTTACCCAGGAAAAACGCGATTCCGCTGCCGAAGATGATCATCGCAATGCCGACAGCAATGTCGTTGACCTTTGGCTTCTGCGTAAGCCAGGCGTGAACCAGCCCCAGACAAGCGCCTCCGCAAGCGGCGGCTAAAACTCCTAACCAGGGAGATCCTGTTTTATAGGATATCGCGTATCCACTCATGGCCCCAAAGAGCAGGACCCCTTCGAGACCGAGATTGATTTTACCGCTCTTCTCCGTAAGGCACTCCCCGAGACTCACAAACAGGAACGGAGTGCCGCCCCGAAACGCTCCGGCAACAATTGCCAGAGGTACTGCTAACCAACCGATCCCCGCGCTCCTCATAAATCAATGCTCACGCATCCCTTTCCCGGAAAATTCTCCACTTCCCGTAAAGACTTTCACTGAAGAGGATAACCAGAAACACCAGCCCTTGAAAAACCATGATGGCGGCGTCCGGCAAATGTTGGTCACGTTGTAAAATGCCGCCGCTGGCAAGTAGTCCGCCCAGCAATGTCGAAATTAGTATGCACCCAAGGGGATTGTGTCGCGCCAGAAACGCGACGAGAATGCCACTGTAACCGTACCAGGCATTCAATGACTCATTGGCACGCCCGTGAATGGCGGCCACTTCGACCATGCCTGCGAGCCCCGGAAATGCACCCGCCAGGAAACAGGTAATCAGAGTAATTCTTCCAACCGGAATTCCCGCAATCTGGGCCGCTCGCACATTGCCGCCAATTGCTCGAATCTGGAAACCCAGCGTCGTCTGGCTGAGTAATACCCATGCGACAAGACACGCTGTCAAGCCAAATACCAATCCCCAATGGATGGTCGTGTCGCCGATCGGCTGCAGCATCTGTTCATCCGGAATTGGATAGCTGGCCGGTTTGTTCAGACTGCTCGGATCTCGTATCCAGGTATTGATTGCCTGGTTCAGAATCGCGATGGCGATGTAGTTCATCATCAAACTGCTGATCGTCTCGTTGACGCCGCGATAATGTTTCAGCGCTCCAGAGCTTGCTAGCCAAAGCCCGCCGGCAATCATCCCGACGACGGCCATGGCGATCTGGACCATCACCGGACTAGCGGTCGGCATTTGAAGTCCGACCACAGTGGCGCACAGTCCTCCGATGACCAGCGCGCCTTCGTTCCCGATCATGACGAGTCCGAGTTGATAAGGGATGGCTGTACCGAGTGAACAGAGCATCAGAGGAGCAGCCCGCACCAGCGTATTCTGAAACGAATACCAGCTCCCGAATGCCGCCTTATAGATCGAAGCGTACACGGCGAATGGGTCGGCTCCAGCCAAGGCACAAAACACGCCAAAAGCAGCCAGCGAAACCAGTATCGCACCTGTCGGAATCACGACTGATTCCACCCGGCTCCGCCACCTGAAGTGACGCTTGGTCCCGGAGAGGCTTCTGCTGGTAACCGGTTCTAGTAGCGAACCAACCTTTTTCACTTGAGCGTTCTCCATCATCAGCCTTTCAGCAGACTGGAAAAGAAAGATCCACGCTCAGCTTGTGGCGCTTCCAATCACACCTTCAACCAGCCAATTCATCTTTTCGAGTTCGGGATCCTTTTGTTTCATCTCGACCCCAGCAGGGATGACAACCTTCCCTGTGTTATCCTTTATTTCACCTTTGTAAATCACCATCGTTCCGTCCATGAACTTCGCTTTGCTCGCTTCCGCAGCCTGCTTCGCCTGTGCGCTGACGGCGGGACCGTAATCGGATACCTTGACGAATCCGTCTTGAAGCCCGCCGCGGACGACATGCGGAATGGAACCAGCCTGCAGCGACTTCCCTTCCTGCACTTCCTTGACATACATTCCATAGACGTGCGACCAATCCCATTCCGCGCCTGTCAGGTAACCCTTCGGGGCAATGGCAGCCTGACTCGCGTGATAGCCACAGCTATAGATCCCACGAGTTTCCGCAGTTTGAATAACCACTTTCGGACTATCAACGTGGCAGGTCAGCACATCGACGCCTTGGTTAATAAGGCTGTTAGACGCTTCAGCCTCCTTAACGGGAAGTGACCAGTCGCCAGTGAAAACGACCTGGACCGTCGCATTTGAGTTCACGCTCCGCGCGCCCAGAGTGAAGCTGTTAATATTCCTAAGTACTTGAGGGATCGGCTTTGCTGCGACAAATCCCAGCTTATTGCTCTTCGTCGTTAATCCAGCAACGATCCCGGAAATATATTCAGCCTCATCGATATAGCCAAAATACGTTCCAACATTGGCCGGATGCTTGCCGGGAATATAAAAGCCGCCACAGTGCAGGAACTGAATTTTTGGGAACTGTTTTGCAACCTTCAGAATGTGCGGATCGTAATAGCCGAAGGATGTAGGAAACAGGACAGTCGCGTTATCCTGAACGATCATGTCGCGCATTGTCTCCTGGACCGCGACCGTTTCCGGGACGTTAGCCTCCTCCACGATTTTGACACCTGGCAGTTTCGCGACGCTGGCCGCTCCAAGCGCGTGCGCCTGATTGTAACCGTAATCGTCTTTCGGACCGACATAGATAAAGCCAATTGTCACGTCGGCGGCCAAAGCGTTTGCCGTAAGAACCGCCGTGCAGGCAATCAAGAGAAAAAGCGACTGTTTCATGATTGAATTCTGCCTCATTTTCGAAAAGCGCCTGCCGGAGATTGTCGATCCGGCAATCGTAAAAATTGGCCTACCTTGATCATTCGGTGGCCTGGCGCAACTCTCCGGTGTGTTCCACTTCCGCGGGTTTTTCTGAGACGAAGGCAAATTTAGCGCAGTAAACGAATACGGCTGCAACCGCCAAGTAACTGATCGAGACTGCCGGAGTCTGCGCAAAGCCAATCTTCTCGCCGTGGATAAAGCCGAAGAACGTGAGAATCGCACCCGCGGTTGCGAAGTACGCCGCCTTCATGAACTCTCGCTCGATGATGAACACCCCAATCGCACCGAGGATCAGTCCGGCAAGAATCGCGCCACCCCCCAACACTTCCAGACCATGATAGAGAACGCCGGTCTGGGCGAGCTTATCTAACCCTATTGCCCCTGCGTTAGTCCCAGCTGCGGCAAGGGAGTTGTCGATCTGAAGTTTGCCCCATGCGGCAAGGTGCGGCGTCAGGGCGAGAATAATGGCCGGAGCATGTGATTTCGGATTTTCTTGAAAGGCCTGCGCGCCAATCAGCATACCAATATAAAGAAGAATCGGGGAGATCGCCACGACGGGGATCAACGCCATCATCACGGAGATAATGCCGAACCACGATAACAGGATCACCATCACTCCGGTCGCGGCAGAGTAGCCAATCCTGCCACCCATCGCTTTCCAACCTGGATGGCCGATGTAAACCGCATTGATAAACGGGTTGCCCATGAGGCACCCAATCAGGCTGATGACGCCGTCCGCAGTCAAAACCCGCGTCGTGGGAAAACTGTCACCGGCAACAGCAGCGCTCTCCACGTTATCCATCGCCTCGACCAGATCGTAAATGCCGAAGGGAATCGCCGTAACCAGAATGACCCCGAGGAATTGGAAACCCCCGAACACATGGCTAAAAGCTGGAGTTGGGAATGAAAAACCGAAGTTGGAAAATGCCTTCCCTAGGCCGGCGACGCTCATGCCGCCCAAGCTGAATCCAAACAGAGTCGACCCCCAGGCAATAATGCAGCCTACAGCTATTGCTACAAGTCCCGCCGGGATGCCGCCAAAGTAGCGCACCCCGCCGAACCAACTGGCGAGAATGATTGCGAAACAGGTGACGCCTATCAGCGGCGTTATGAACATATCCTGCGCCGGTCGCATCGAGATAAATGCGATCGAAACGCCCGCGAGCGTGCCGAGAAGAGCCGCGCGCGGGGTGATCTTCCGGATGATGGGCGCAATAAATCCGCCCGCCATCAGCACAAAGCTCTGAATGAACACCCAGGTCAGGCCCGCTTCCCAACCTTTGACCGGGTCGCCAGTCCTCGCCGCGATCGGTAGCATGATCACGAATGTGACAACAAACATATGCGGCACGCTGGTCCCGGAAGGAAGCGCGCAAACATCGTTCCGTCCCGTGCGCTTGGCCAAACCGTAAGCGAGCCATGCGTAGTAAAGGGTGCTTAGGAAAAGCATCATTCCCGTGGCCGGAAGAATACGTCCGAAAACGAGTTGGTCTGGCATTTTCAAGACGAAACGTAACAACCCGCTCAGCGTGAGCAGATTGACCAATATGTTAGTCCCGAAGCCGAAGAACGCGTTCCAGTCTCCGGGTGCCCAGATGGCAGGTTTCGTATTATTCATAACCTTCTCTTTCAATCATCCCATTCTTCCTGTTGTCGCTAGTTGCCCTAACCCAGCGCAGCGAGAATTCGGGCAGAGTCTGACACCCAGCCGAAAATCCCACCCTGCGCCTTGATCATTTTCAGTCCCATCTCCTGGAACTCCGGAAAGTAAGATCCAACGCAGTCCGAGGGAACAAGACAGTCGTACCCGCGATCGTTGGCTTCGCGAACGGTGGTATTGACACAGACTTCAGTGGTGACGCCGGTGACGACAAGTTTCTGGATACCGAGGTTCTGCAGGATTGCATGCAGATCGGTGGCAAAAAACGCGCCTTTGCCAGGCTTATCAATCACCGGCTCAGTCGGAAGCGGATAGAGTTCCGGAATGATGTCATGCCCGGCCTCGCCTCTGATCAAGATTCGGCCCATCGGTCCAGGATCGCCGATAGAAGTCTTGCTGTTGCCCCGGATCTTCTTGGCCGGCGGGAGATCGGTCATATCGGGTCGATGCCCTTCCCGGGTGTGGATCACCTTCAAACCCTCTCCGCGCCACGCGGCCAGCAACTGCCGGTTAGGTTCAATCGTGCGACGAAGCTGGGAAACGTCATTGCCAAGCATCTCGCCGAATCCACCTGGCTCCAGGAAATCGCGCTGCATGTCGATGATCACGAGCGCGCAATGAGCCGGCTCGAATTCGTAAACATACGGTTCTGCGTCGACACTGATGGTCCGTTTGCTGTTCATGAGGGTTCCTCTGTTGAGTCGTCGGAGCGAGCGTACGAAAAAAAAGCTTAGCAGTAGGAAAAGCTAAGCAGTACACATGCCACAACATGATCTCGCTTCGTAACAGCTTTATTTCAGATGTGTTAATATGAATGTTACGCGATTACTATGACAACCGATCAACGTCCTAAGTGTTGCAAGTGTTCGCTGTGCAACAATTGCAACACCTCCCAAGTACTGTCTGGACACACTCCAACGTGATCCGGCGCTGGACCCGGTAGGGACACGCTCCTGCGTGATCCGGCGTTGCACGTCCTAGCCGGCGATGTTTGACCTGTACCTCCGGCACGTTGCGTCTCAAATTCGAAGTTTAGGTTAAAGGCATGGCGCGCCACCTCAGGCAACGGCGAACGTAAGCGAAGGCTCCAGCCTTTGCCTCCGGCTCGCGAGGAGGTGAGAGGCCGGAGCCTTCGCTTAGCGTGCCAGAGGGACAGCGCGCCAGAGGGACAGGTCAAATATCGTCGGGTTTTGGACGTGCAACGCCGGATCACGCAGGAGCGTGTCCCTACCGCGTCCAATGTCGGATCGCGCGATGCGACATTGGCGGCCCCTCGCTTGCAGGATCG
>Ga0210408_10004414_pt1 | contig 12544 bp, 10 predicted proteins | sample IncBWH4MmetaG_FD_155471 | JGI IMG/M metagenome (GOLD analysis project Ga0210408, IMG submission 155471) | Forest soil microbial communities from Barre Woods Harvard Forest LTER site, Petersham, Massachusetts, United States - Inc-BW-H-4-M | ecosystem: Environmental > Terrestrial > Soil >...
GCTGAATCTGGTCTTCACGCTGGGCGGCACGCCGTCGAATTGGGGGACGGGGCCCGCCGATGTTCCCCCGTCCTTTGACGATAACGCACTGGTGCCCCTGGGGGTAAGCCTCGTCTCAGGCGGACAGCAACTCTCTCTCTCCTGGCCTGGTTGGGCAACCAACTACAGCGCCTATACAGCGACGAATCTTCTACCGCCGGTTCAGTGGTCGCCAGTGACCAATCCGCCCCAAGCCAGTAACAGCCTCCTCTACCTAACCTTGCCGGCGACCAACGGGTCGCAACAGTATTTCCGGCTCGGGCCGCGCGCCAACTAAAGGCAACACAGTCGTGAGTTTGGTATTGAACTTACGCTGCCGGCGCGAGCTCACTCGTTGGTGCCAATCGCGGTTCGAGTAAACGCACAATCGCCCGGGCCGCCCGGCGGCTTGCCCCGGCCCCACCCAACGACGGAATGATTTGCGCGAGTTTGGCTTTGACCTGCTGCTGGCGCCGTTGGTCGCGGAGCAGTTCCAAAGCTGCGCGCGAAATGTTTTCGGGAGTGGCCTCGCCCTGGACGAATTCGGGAAAAATCGTTTCGTTGGCCAGCAGATTCGGCATGGCGAGGTGCTTGACGTTGACCAGGTGCTTGCCGGCCATATAGGTAAGCATGGAAGTCTTGTAAAAGACCACCGCCGGTACGCCAAAGCAGGCGCATTCCAGCGTGATCGTGCCTGACTTGGTGACGGCAAGGTCGGCTTGCCTCAGGGCCTGGTCGAGGTTGCCTGTCTGGATTTCGATGGCGGGAGCGCCATCGAGCAGTCGCCGGGCCAAGTCCGCCAGCGATTCATCGGGCAATACCATCCGAAAAGATGCCGGCTGCACGTCGTTGATTCGCCGTGCCACCTCCGCCAGGACCGGAACATGGCGCAGCAATTCGGCTCTCCGGCTTCCCGGCAACAAAACGACTTTGGCTTTTCCTTCCGGTGCGAGATAGGCCGCGCCGGCTGAACTCTGCGGCGCGGCGGCCTTGCAATTCCCGTAACGGTCCACGAGGGGGTTGCCCACAAACTCGACGCGAAGTTTGGGCACACGTTTGGCATACCACTCCTTCTCGAAAGCGAAGGTGCTCAGCACCAGATCATAATCCCGCGCCATTTGATAAACCCGGCTCTCACGTGAAGCCCATACTTGCGGGGAAACATACTGGACTACTTTCGGGTCCCAATCATGAAACCAGTCCAGGTGCAAGCGAACATAGCTTTTGATCTCGTGGGCAAACCTGCGATTGAAGCCGGAGAAATCGACGCAGATGAGCGCATCCGGCTCGCGCTCGAGCGCGAGCCGGCGGAGTTGGTGAAAGAGCCGGCGGAACTTGAAGTAATGCTTCACGGCATCCGAAAGCCCGATGAGCGAATGCGCTGTCATGTCGAAGGCCAGTTCCACGCCCGCCGCGGCCATGCGCGGCCCGCCGGCGCCGAAGAAGCGCGGCTCCAGGCTGGCATAAAGGGGTTGATAATCGGGAGTCGGAATGGCTCCGGCCGCGGCCAGTTCGTCGCGGACGGCCTGAACCAGTTCAGCCGCCAGCAGGTCGCCGCTGGCCTCGCCGGCGATCAGCATGAAGCTCTTTGGTTTCATGGCCCTTTCACAGCGTCAGACCACCACGCCCGCGCTCTTGATTTGCCGCGTAATTTGCAATGCCAAATCCAGCGCGCGTTTCGCCGATTCCCCGCTCACCATCGGGGTGCGCTGCGTTCGCGCGCATTCGACGAAATGCTGCAACTCCAGCTTGAGCGGCTCCTCTTTGGCAATTGGCACCGGCTCGCGCACGATGCGTTTGCCGCCGAACGCGCTGACAATGGTCGAGTCCTTGGCGCGGAGCAGCTTTTTGAAGAAGGAACTCTCCTCCTCGCTGTCGCGGGCGATGCGATAGATAAAACCTTCTTGCGCGCGATAATCCAGCGAGATGTAACTCGTCATCGGCCCGCCGCTGAACACGCGGATCTTGCGCATCCTTTCCGGAGCGACGCGGCTGACGGTCAGGTTGGCGACGCAGCCGTTGGCGAACCGCAGGCGCGCGTTGGCGATGTCCTCGGACTGACTGAGGACGGGGATGCCGACGGCATCAACACTCGTCACCGGAGACTTCACAAAGGCGAGCACCAGGTCGAGGTCATGAATCATCAGGTCCAGGACGACTCCAATGTCGGTGCTGCGCTTGGGATAAGGGGAGAGACGGTGCGTCTCAATGAAACGGGGTTCGGTCGCGACCGTTTCGAGGTATTTGAATACCGGGTTGAAGCGCTCGACGTGGCCGACTTGGAGCACACAATCATTTTGCTGCGCCAGGTGAACCAGTTCGGCCGCCTGGAGCGCGTTATCGGTCATGGGTTTCTCGACCAGCACGTGTTTGCCGGCCTGGAGAAACCCTTGGGCCAGCTCGAAATGGGTGGGAGTGGGGGTGACGATGCTCACCGCGTCGCTGGCTGCAGCGGCTTCCGCGACGGAACGGAATGCCCGCACGCGGTATTTCTGCGCGAACCTCCACGCGGTCTCGGCCACCGTATCATAAATTCCCGCAAACGTGACCTGCCCCGCCGCTTCCAGCTCGGCGTAAATCCGCGCGTGCTCTTTGCCGAGCGAGCCGGCCCCCAACACCGAGACTCTCAGTTCCTGGGTGGTTCGTGGTGCGGGGTCGATAGCCATTCGTCGGGCCATTGTGGCAGTAATTAATGGCCTATGACAAATGAGTATTCGCCAAACTTTGGACTTTCAAGTTTGGATGTTTGGCCTAATAGGTATCCACGTGCCAACCGCTGGTTACATCGCGACTGCGCTGATTGCGTACCTGTTAGGTTCAATCCCAACAGGCTTTCTAGTGGCCAAAGCCAAGGGGATCGACATCCGCACTGTCGGCAGCGGCAACATCGGCGCTACTAACGTGTTTCGTTTGCTGGGCGCTCCGGCCGGCGTTTTCGTTTTGTTAGCAGACGCCGTGAAGGGCTGGCTCGCGGTGGCGGTGGCCGCTCCTCTCATTTGCGGCTGGCTTTACCCGGACGCGAGCCCCCAGGCGCGCGAATGGTTTCGCATCGTGGCCGGGCTTTGCGCGATTCTCGGGCACAATTACACTTGCTGGCTGCATTTCAAGGGGGGCAAAGGCATTGCCACCTCGGCGGGCGTTTTGGTCGGGCTTGTTCCGTTGGCTCTGCTGATTATTCTGGGGATATGGCTCGTTGTTATTGCGCTGACCCGTTACGTCTCGCTGGCGTCGATTTCCGCCTCGTTTTCGCTGCCTTTTGCGGCGTGGCTCACGGGACAAAGCGCAACCTTGGTTCTCATTACCGCAGCTATGGCGGCACTGGCCATCTATAAACACAGGGCCAATATTAAGCGCCTGCTCGCCGGCGCGGAAAATCGAATCGGCGGGAAGAAAACTCCAGCTACAGGACCTCAACCAACCTCATGAACATCACCATCCTGGGCGCTGGCGCGTGGGGCACAGCCCTGGCACGGTTGCTTTACCAGGGCAACAATAAAGTGACCCTCTGGGGCCACGTGGCGGAATGGTTGGAGGAAATCCGCCAGACCGGACGCAACGACCGCTTCCTGCCCGGAATTGAATTGCCCCGGGACCTGGTTTTACAGAGCGACTTGAACCGGGCCATCGCCGCCGCCGAATGCATCGTAGTGGCTGTCCCCTCGCAGCCCTTTCGCGAGGTCACCCGCAATTTGCGTGATTACGCCGGGTGCATTGTAAGCGTCACCAAAGGGATTGAGTACGATACCGGGCTGACCATGTGCAGCGTGCTTTCCCAGACCGCGCCCAAAGCCAAATGTGCCGGGCTGTCCGGCCCGACCTTTGCCATTGAAGTGGCCCGTGATATTCCCACGGCCATCGTTGCCGGCAGCCGCGAATTGACCACGGCAGCCCAGGTGCAGGCTCTTTTTAACCGGCCGTCCTTCCGCGTCTATACCAGTCCGGACGTACTCGGCGTGGAACTTGGCGGGGCGCTTAAGAACGTCATCGCCATCGCGGCGGGCGTCGGCGATGGGTTGGGTTTCGGGGACAACTCGAAAGCGGCGCTGGTGACGCGGGCGATTGTGGAAATGCGCCGGCTAGGCGTGGCGTGCGGCGCGCAGCCGGAGACCTTCACCGGCCTGAGCGGGCTGGGCGATCTGATGGTGACCTGTTTCTCGCGTCACAGCCGCAACCGTGGTTTTGGTGAGCGCGTTGGCCGGGGGGAAAAACCGGCGGAGATCGCGGCGAGCACGTTGGCCGTCGCCGAGGGTTACCCGACGGCGCGGTCGGCTTATCAGCTAGCGCGCAAGCACGGCGTCATGACGCCGGTGATTGACGAGGTGTATGCCATGCTTTACCAGGGCAAAAACGTGGCTCAGGCAGTGCGGGACCTGATGTCGCGCGACCCGAAACCGGAATAGAAGATTTACCCGGCCATGGCGCCCTGGATGAGCTTCTTCAGGTCCTGATAGGTCTCGACCGCTTTGAATTGCGGGAATTGCTGTTTCACGTTCTCCGGCGCGCGGAAGAGAAAACCGACGTGGGCCTCTCCCAGCATCGCGGTGTCATTGAAGGAATCGCCGGCCGCGATAACGTGGTAATTGAGTAGCTTGAAAGCAGCCACAGCGCGCTGTTTCTGCTCGGGAACACGCAGCTTGTAGTCCACGATGCGGTCGTGTTGGACCACCAGGCGGTGGCACAGGAGCGTCGGCCAGCCGAGCTGGCGCAGGAACGGCGAAGCGAACTGCTCGAACGTATCGGATAGAATGAGCACCTGCACGGTTTCGCGTAGTGCGTCGAGGAACTCGGGCGCGCCGGGGAGGGGCCGTAACGCGCCAATGACTTGCCGGAGGTCCGACAGCTTGAGGCCATGCTGATCGAGGATCTTGAGCCGGCCCCGCATGAGCTTGTCATAATCGGGCTCATCGCGAGTGGTGCGCCGCAATTCCTTGAGCCCGGTCTTCTCCGCCACGGCGATCCAGATTTCGGGAGTCAGCACCCCCTCCATGTCGAGCATCACGATTGATTGTTTCACCGGCCGGAGTTTTTCAAAAGGGGCTTTGGGTGTCCAGCAACTTGCGAATTGGGTGTTGAATCCGTTCTGCGTCTGGTTCAGAATACTCCCGCAACGGAGAGCCGAATGATGGCGCAAAAAATTCTGGTGGTCGATGACGATCCGATCATGCATCGGGTCTTGCAACAATACCTGGCGCGCGAGGGTTATCAGATGATCAGCGCCAAGGATGGACCCGAAGCCATCGCCCTGGCAACGCGTGAACGGCCGCACCTGATTATCCTCGACGTAAGAATGGCGGAGATGGACGGCTTGGAAGTGCTCGGTCGCCTAAAGGAGGCCGAGGCAACAAATGGAATTCCGGTGATCATCGCGACGGTCAATGCCGATCACCTTACCCAGTTGCAGTCCGAAACTTCCGGTGCCGCGGCTTTCCTGACCAAACCTTTCAGGCCGGCCCAACTGCTGGCCGAAATCAAACGCCTGCTTCCAAAACCAGCGCCGGATGACACCCTGGAAAAGCATTAGCAATGCGGCGGGACTGGGTCGCCATTCCATTTCAAGTCAAGCGCCCGGCAGAGCCTGGGTGCGATAGAGATAGAGGTCCTGGACGATTCAACCATTGACACTCCGGCTTGCTCCTTCTTACTTTCTGCGGGCAAAGGCAGAATGCTTTGCCCCGAATTCACATTCGGGGATTTTTATTGAACTATGGCCAATACAATCCTGGTGGGCGCCCAGTGGGGCGATGAAGGCAAAGGCAAGATTATCGACGTGCTGACCGAGCAGACGGACGTGGTCGTCCGCACGCAGGGCGGTAACAATGCGGGCCACACGGTCCATATCAAAGGCCAGAAATATATCCTGCACCTCGTCCCGTCGGGCATCCTGCGCAAAAGGAAGCTTTGCGTCATCGGCAACGGCGTGGTGGTGGATCCCATCAGCCTCGTGGGGGAGATCGAGGGCCTGTGCAAACTCGGCATCAAGATCGACGGGAACCTGTTCCTGAGCGAAACCGCACATTTGGTTTTTCCCTATCATCGCGAATTGGACGCGCAGCGCGAAACGCTCAAGGGCAAAAACAAAATCGGTACCACCAAGCGCGGCATCGGTCCAGCCTACGGGGATAAGGCGGCCCGCACCGGCCTGCGAGTTATCGACCTGGTCAACCCCGAGCGCTTCCGACAGCAGTTGGAGTTCAAGCTCAAGGAAAACAATGAAATCCTCAAGGCGTTCGGCGCGGAACCGCTCTCGTTCAAAAAGGTCCACGCCGAGTATCGGGCCGCGGGTGACTATCTCAAACCGTTCGTTGCGAACACGGTAATTCTTTTGCACGAAGCAGTTCGGCGTGGCGATAACATCCTGTTTGAAGGCGCCCAGGGGACTTTTCTCGACATCGATCACGGCACCTACCCGTTTGTCACCTCGTCCAATACCACGGCGGGCGGCGCCTGCACCGGTTCGGGCATCCCACCCCATCGGATGGACCGGGTGGTCGGGGTAATGAAGGCCTACACGACGCGTGTGGGCGAAGGCCCTTTGCCAACCGAAAATGCGGAAATCGCCGACATGCTGCACGCGATGGGCCGCGAGTTCGGCGCCACCACCGGCCGGCCCCGGCGCTGCGGCTGGTTCGATTCCGTCGCCACGCGCCACGCGTGCATGGTCAATGGCATTGATGAATTGGCGGTGACCAACATCGACGGCCTGGATTCGGTCGAGACCCTGAAGGTTTGCATTGGTTACCGGGACGGCTCGAAACGCTATGATTACGTGCCGAACGATATCGAAGCGCTGAGCCGCTGCACACCAGTCTATGCCGAATTCCCGGGCTGGCGCACCCCGACGCACGAAGCGCGCAAATGGAAAGACCTTCCGCCGAAAACCCGCTCATACCTGAAAGCCATTGCCGAACTGACCGGCGCGAAATTGGTGATTGCCTCGGTCGGCCCCGGGCGTGAGCAGACGATCTTTGTCTAATGTCTGTGGGCGTTTGAAGGGTCTGGCGGGTCCCTGCTATGGTCGGGGAATGCCGCCCGAACGCGTCCCTGAAATCCTTCGTCAACGCCCACTCAACCAGTTACTCACTCACCCAGCTTTCCGCTGCCGCCAGCTTGCGACTCCGAGCCACCCGAGCATCGCCAGCGCGGCGGTTGCGAACAGCCGCAGACCCCAAGTGAAACTGGCCGCCTGATAACTGAACTTCAGGGTGCCGGCGCCGGCCGGGACCACCACGCCGCGAATGGCGTGATTGACCTGCAGAATGGGCACGGATTTGCCGTCCAGCCAGGCTTGCCAGCCGCCGTCCCAGCGGTCGGCGAGGACCACCAACCCCGGTGTTTTCATGTGTACCGTGGCGGTAATGCGCGTGGGACTTTCTTCGCGGACCTCGACCTGGCCCTGGCAGGAAGATGGGAGAGAGACCGGCGACTCGACATAAGCCACTTGTCGCGGGTCAAACCCAGGCGAGGCCAGCTTTTCCAGGCGCTCTTGATCATTCGTTACCAGCTCGACGCGCTGCGGGACAAACACACGGGGCAGAGCGGCCGGATTCACCATCACCCAATAGTCTGGACTTTGGAAAGCCGGATGCATTTCGGGCGGAGGTGTGCCTCGAAAAATGACGTAACGGACGCCCAGCATATCAAGGACCGGAGGAAGCCGGATACCACCGTCGGGAGTCCGGGTAGTTTTGGGGATGAGCCACTGGGTGCGCGCATAATCCGGAGTGGTTGAGTTCGGCTCGCCAGCGGTCCGGACGAGCTCTACCATCCGGGCGGGATCGACCCCATCGTAGCCTCGGATGTCATGCAAGCCGCAGAACACGGGGAGGATGGCGGGCAGGCAATCGTAGCCGATGATGCGGCCAAAGGACGAATTGGCCACCTGCTGCAGTACCGGGATTGGCGGAAAATAGAGGGCCGGGTCGCATTGGGCGCTCCGTCCATCAGCGAACCAAAGCAAATCTCCCACCAGCACCGCTCCCAGAACAGGGACCAGCCTACGCTGCCATGAGCGACGGGACCAGAGGAGCCACCATGCGACAACCGCCAAGCCACATAACAAGGCGGAGGCCGAGTAATGCTGAGCAAACCATGACTGCAGCCGCTGAAGGTCATCGAGATTGTGAATCCATCCGAATTGCCCTCCATGCGCGAGCCCCTTTTTCATGAATTTATCTATCTCGTCAGCCGGAAACAGATTCCGATAAACGCACCAGCCGCAGAAAGCGAACGGCAGGAGCGATGGCAGCAGCAGCCATCGCCGCCATTGAATCGGTTCTCCGGAGAGGGCCTCCAGCCCCACAGCGGCAAGGGCCAGGAGGGCAAAGGCGGTCAGGAAGACGAGGCGGTTGTGGGACATCATATTCAGCCCCGGCAAACGAAGGAGGTGAACCAAGCCAGGGAGGTTCAGGCACCAGCTCAGGCCGAAGCCGGCGAGGAAGACGAAGAACCAGTTGATGCGGCGGTGGCGCCGGCTGCAAAACGCGAGCGGTGCGGCGAAGAGAGTTGCCAGAACCCCAACGTAAGCTGCCGCCGGGCTTTCCTGGAGGTTAATCTGCTGCTGAGGGTAAATCGGATAGCTGCCCTTCTCGAAGGAGCCGTACATGTCAGGCAGCACGACTTCAGGCAGGGAGGCCAATCCGATCGGCGGGCGCTCTTCCCCACCCGAGCTGCGCCAGGCGATGCGGGCTCCCGTACGGGTGTATTCCAGAACCGGGAGGAAATAAGGAGCAGCGAGCAGGAAGCCGAAGGTCCAGCCCGCGACCAGTCCGAGCGCGACGCGGCCATGGTTTAATACCGAGGCCGCAGAGTTTCGCGAACTTGCGCGGAGAGAACCGGCCTCAATGTCATTCGGCATTCTCTGCTCACTCTGTGTCAGGGCTGGTTTGGAGCGTGCCTCCCGGCAAACATCAACCAGACACCAAAGCGCGTATAAACCCGAACCCAAGAGCACCTGGGCGGCGACATCCAAGTGGCCACTGACCAGCGTCAGGGCGGTGGCCAAGCCTAACGCGAGCGGCGCAAACGGACTGAGGCCGCGGACGGTCCGGTCAACCGCCAACAGGAGCCAAGGCAGCCAATACACGGCCAAGCCCGTGTCGAAGCCCTGCCAAAAAGTGAAAAAGCCGGTCAACGGGTAGCACCAGGCACAAATGGCCGCCGGCCAGAAGCCGACCCCCAGTCCCCGGTCAAAGAAAAGGCAGGCGCCCAAGCCGGCAACCACAGCCATCAGCAGTTGGGCCCAGGCCAGCGCTACGGGTGACGGGGTGAGGGATTCAAGCGTTAGGAAGGGGGAAAACCTGGCCCACATAAAAGGCGAGCCGCAGAATTCGTAAGGTATCCAGGCCGGGAAACGCCCGGCGTGGAACTCGGCCGCGGCGAACCGCCGGGAGGGCTCAACATAGTACGCGAGATCCAGACGCGTGTGGTCCACCGACTCAAAGTTTTCGGTTTCAGGCGTCCGCGGGAGGTAGGCGTCAGGCAAGGCGAGAGTTTCGAGCGGCAGGAGAATCTTGCTTCCAATGAGGGATGGCCCGTAGAGGATGGCCTGGCCGAGAACGATTCCCGCCAAAACGATGCCCAGCCTGCTTAGTTTGTGCCACATCTGAGGCAGAAAGATGAGGGCAGAAAAGTGAAAAGGAAACTAGATTCCGGGCTGGAACGTGGAGCGTCGAAGTTCCAACCTGTTTATCGCGCAGGCGCCGGGTTCAATCAGGAAGGTCTGTTCTTCCGCCGAAGGCGCGGTTGATGGGGACTTCCAACTGCGCGGTTGAGACTTGGCGGGCATAACGTACACTCGCTCGTGTTGATGCCATGAACACCGAAATCATCACCAAATCCAAAAAGGCGACCGACCAGGCGACGCTGGAGAGCGAGCAGCGGTACAAGCGCCTGCTGGCGTCGGTGACCGACTACGTGTATGCGGTCATGGTCGAGAATGGGAGGGCGGTGGCGACCTTTCACGGCCCGGGCTGCGAGGCGGTGACGGGTTATACGTCCGGCGAGTTCGAGAGCGACCAGACGCTTTGGTACCGGATGATTCGCGAGGAAGATCGACCGGCCGTGCTCGAGCAAACCGAACGCATTCTCCGGGGCGAAGAGCCGCCGCCCCTGGAGCATCGCATCATTGACAAAAACGGCACGGAGCGCTGGATCCGAAATACGACCGTCCCGCGAAAGGACGCGCAGGGCCGCTTGGTGGCCTACGACGGGCTGGTGTATGACATCACCGACCGGAAGCAGGCCGAGGAACGGTTGACGCGCGCCCATGCGGAGCTGAAGGCCAACGAGGAGGTCTTGAAGAAAACGCTTGAAGAGCTCCAAAGGGCAAATCAGCAACTGAAGGAAACTCAGTTGGAGTTAATTCAGGCGGCGCGGCTGGAGTCGGTTGGGGCCCTGGCCGCGGGGGTCGCTCACGAGGTCAAGAATCCCTTGCAAACGATCCTGATGGGCCTGGATTACCTGGTTCCAAACTTCCCCGCCGGCAATGACAACATCGCCATGGTGCTGAGTGATATGCGTGATGCGGTCACGCGGGCCAACACCATTATCCGGGGGCTGCTGCAATTATCTGCCCAGACCGATTTCGAGGTGAAGGCTGAAGACTTGAACGCCTCGATCCGGCGGGCGCTGCGGCTGGTCAACGCGCAGGTGATTGCCTCGAAGGCGAATGTGGTGCGGAAGCTGGATCCGCATTTGCCGCGGGCGCGAGTGGATCGGGGAAAAATCGAACAGGTGTTCATCAACCTGTTCATCAATGCCCTGCAGGCGATGGCGCCGGGCGGCGAGCTCACGATCACGACGCGCGGCGGGCGATTGGGTGAGAACCTGGCGCTGAGCGAGACGGCCTCCCGCCCGTTCCATCTCGGCGAGCGGCTGGTGGTGGCGCAAGTGCAAGATACCGGCACGGGAATAAAGCCGGATAATTTGCCGAAGATTTTCGATCCGTTTTTTACGACGAAACCGGTCGGGGTCGGCACCGGGTTGGGCCTTTCGGTGGTTAAGAAAATTGTGGACCTGCACGGCGGGGCCATCGAAATCCAGAACGCGGCACCAGGCGGAGTCGTAGTCACGCTCGTTTTGAAAGCCGAGCCCGAGTAAGGGCTATCTTGCGCAAAGGAAGTTTGATTATCATGAAACCGATGAACAAAGAAAAGAAACGGATCCTGGTTGTGGATGACGAAGCCAGCATCACCCGGCTGCTGAAACTGAACCTGGAACAGACGAACGATTACGAAGTCAGGGCGGAGAATGACGCCGAGGCCGCGCTGGCGGCCGCGGAGGAGTTTGACCCGCACCTAATCCTGCTGGATGTGATGATGCCGGGTCTGGACGGCGGGGAGTTGGCGAGCCGTTTGCAGGCCAGTCCCAAGCTGAAATCGGTGCCGATTGTGTTTCTGACGGCGGCGGCGACGAAAGGAGAAGTCTATGCGCGAGGCGGCAAAGTCGGAGGGCTTCCCTTTTTGGCCAAGCCGGTGCAGATGTCGGAAATCATCGCCTGTCTCAAAGAGCACCTGGGGGGCTAAGCGCGGCGAAACGACTCGGTGGATGGTGGATGGTGGATGATGGATGCGGAATGGACGGAGCGTGGGCTAGAGAGGGACCCCGCGACCCCTCACCCCGCCCTCTCCCCTTATGAAGGGGAGAGGGAGACCCGCGGCCCGAAGAGGCGTTATCGAATTGTCAAAGAACAGGGGTGCTTTCGAGTCAGCAGAAATCTGCTAACACTACACCCGAAAATTTTGTCAGGCTTGATTCACCTTGATTTGGCTTGATGGGCCAAGCGCTGGATTCATGGATAGGTGGATTATTGGATTAGTGGCGGGTTGCAGTTCGGTCGAGATTTCTGCTGGGGCTTGATTCACCTTGATTTGGCTTGATGGGGGCGCGGGCGGATTAGTGGATTGGTGGATTATTGGATTAGCGGTGGATTGCAGTCCGGCCGGGATTTCTGCTGGGGCTTGATTTGGCTTGATGGCGCGGGCAGGGAGGTGCGGGCGGCCAGGAGTTCCTGGCTGAGGCGATGTTTTTCCACTTTGACGGCGGAGTTGGACATGTGGCAGAGGGCGTGGACCACCTGGAGATACTTGGCGGGAGTCGCCTGGAACATGTTCTTGAGGGCGTCGTCGCCGTGTTCGCGCATGGCTTCCAAGAGTTGGAGGGCGGCGACGTAGTTGCAAGCGCGGCGGACGTGGGCGATATCGGTATCGCCGATTTCCCGGAGGAGGTCGATGGCCAATTCGACCTGGGCTTTGGCGCGGTCGATGGCGTCCTGGTGTTTGAGGTAATCCTGGTAACCGCCTTTGACCCAGTTAGTGATGTTTTGGGTGTTGAGGCCCTCGCCGGCATCGCCGAGTTCGTCGATGATGACGCGATAGGGGAGGCCATCATCGAGCATGTGGTTGAGCATGTCACGGGTTTCTTTGGGGAGGCGGGCGATTTTACCGTTCCGGCGGAGGTTTTCGGTTGGGGATTGCTGGTTGGCGAGCTCGGTGGTGAGGAGTTCGGTTTCGGGGGTGTCATTCATAAT
>Ga0210408_10004416_pt1 | contig 12543 bp, 12 predicted proteins | sample IncBWH4MmetaG_FD_155471 | JGI IMG/M metagenome (GOLD analysis project Ga0210408, IMG submission 155471) | Forest soil microbial communities from Barre Woods Harvard Forest LTER site, Petersham, Massachusetts, United States - Inc-BW-H-4-M | ecosystem: Environmental > Terrestrial > Soil >...
GGGCTTTACGATCGGCGCGGTGATGATATTAGCTTGGACGAAGTAGAGCGGATTGTAATTTGATTCAACGCATTTGTGGCGTGCCCTTTGCCTTTTCCCAGTATTAAGGCAGTACTTCGGCGATTCCGCCGGTGACAAAGTAGAACCGTCTTCAGCGTGCAGGGTTCTGGCTCCGTCGCTGCTCGCTTGCCTTCATGATTTCGCTCATGTCCCCCGCTGGCCGAATCTCGAAAATGTTGCCATACCTCAGCGCCGGATGTTGGCCGATAAGCTGTACAGCATGATTCATGTCCCGCGCCTCAAGGACGAGAACGCCGCCGAGTTGTTCCTTGGTTTCGGCATAGGGACCATCGGTAGTCGCCACTTTGCCGTTCTTCCAATACAGGGTCAGGGCGGTTTCGGGCCCCTGAAGCGCTTCTCCACCGCCCCAGTGCCCGTTGGAGCGAAGATGGTCGTCGTATTCAAAGCATGTATCGAACATGGCGTTTCGCTCGCTCTCAGTCATGCCATCGAATTTGTCTTTGTCGTAGTAGCCAAAACAGAGGTATTTCATTGTTTCTTCTCCTCTTCCTTCCGGGTGGGAGCCAGGGCGTAGCTTCGCGCTGGCTCGTTCATCCCATGGTCAATGCGGTGCATATTCCGAAGTCGCGGCGGCCAGACTATTCCGTTGCTCCCTTCGGGCCCGGGTAGAAAAGAAGCTCGCGCACCTCGCCGGGCACATCGCAGGTGATGGCAGCCTTCTTCGCCCATGCAAGTGCCTCATCCAGATCGGCGGCTTCCAGAATCCAGAAACCGCCCATGTGCTCCTTGGTCTCGGTGTACGGTCCGTCGGTGACGAGCACCCCGCCGTCGGGCTGCTTCCGCACCGTCTTCGCTTTGGCGGCCGGGGAAATGCCGCAGGCGAACTTCCTGGCGCCGGCAGCAATCATTTCGCGGTTGAGCGCGTGGATCTCTTCGATCATCGCTTCGGGCACGGTGGACGGGTCGAAGTCGTCGGGGAGGTAGTTACAAACAAGATACTGTGGCATGACTTTTTCTCCTTTTTTCTGTGGTTTGTTTCCGATGACTCGTTTCCTGTTCACTCAGGAACCGTAGCGCATCGTTCTTTTGTCCTATAGTCGTTGGGGAGACGGAAAATCGACAGCTATCCCAATTTTTATTTCAGCTGCCGAATCCGCTCCTGCAGGAATTGCCGTTCCGGTTCCTGTTGGGTCAGCACCAGAGCTTTCTCATAAGAGGACCGGGCCTCAGCGGTCCTGCCCAGCCTGCGGCACATCTCCGCGCGGGCCGAATGCGCCAGGTAGTAATTCGCCAATTCGCCATGCTCCAGCACCGCGTCGATATGCGTCAGACCTGCCTCTGGACCATCGCGCATGGCAATGGCCACGGCGCGATTGAGATGCACCACTGGCGAAGGCTGAATTCGTACCAACTGGTTGTAAAGCGCAACAATCTGCCGCCAGTCGGTCGCAGCGATCGATTCCGCCTCCGCATGAACGGCTGCAATCGCAGCCTGCAGTGTGTAAGGGCCGAAGCGGCGAGAGCTCAGGGCTTTCTCCACCAATGCCACTCCCTCCGCGATCTGCTCCCGGTTCCAGAGCGCCCGGTCTTGATTTTCCAGCAAAATCAGCTCTCCGGTAGGAGAGGTTCTCGCCGTGCGACGGGATTCCTGCAGCAACATTAGGGCAAGCAGCCCGATGACTTCCGGCTCCGGCTGAAGTTCGGTCAGCAGCCGGCCCAATCGAATGGCTTCGCCGGTTAGTTCGGCCCGCGTGACCTCCGCTCCCGCCGCCGCCGAGTAACCCTCGTTAAAGACGAGATAGATGACCTGAAGCACCGTGTTCAGCCGCTCCGGCAACTCCTGCGGCGCCGGCACCTCGTATGGGATCGATGCCTCTCGGATCTTTGCCTTGGCGCGCACGATACGTTGGGCGAGCGTTGCCGGCGTAACCAGAAATGCCCGGGCAATCTCCTCTGTGGTCAGGCCGCAGATTTCGCGCAGAGTAAGCGCGACTTGTCCTTCCGGAGGCAGAGCGGGATGGCAGCAGGTGAAGATCAGGCGGAGGCGATCGTCCTCAATCTCTTCCTCCTCGAGCGGGGCGTCGTTGACGCGCGATTCCATGTGGGCAACCAGATCTTGCTGCGCTCCATCGAAACGCGCGCGCCGGCGCATGGCGTCTATGGCCTTGAAGCGTGCCGTTGAAATCAGCCACGGGCGTGGCTTGTCCGGAATGCCAGCTAGCGTCCAGGACTCCAGAGCGGCGGCGAATGCCTCATGCATGGCCTCTTCGGCGAGATCCAAATCTCCGAGGAGGCGCATAAGCGTCGCCAGGACCCGGCCCGATTCCGACCGGTAAAGAGTCTCAATGGTCCTGCTGAGTTGTTCGGGCGCAGGCGGTGGCATCTACGCCAAACTAGCAAGCGGAGTAGATCGACACAACTGCGCTCGGGCTTTTCTCCACCCACAATTTAGTGGCCGCCACTGCGTGATCGAGGGCGCCGCGCCATGCCGGGTGTCCGGCCACAACCGTCAGTGCTTTATCTACGGCCAACGCGCCGCAGTTAGGACTTATGTTTAGGGCGGGATTCATTGTCATTGGTTCACTCTCGTATGATTCATTTGCGATCAGACCTGGTTATGTGCCTGCGCCCAGAGCTAAGGCGGCTACGTGACCGATGGCGTCGCTCTGCATCAGATGAAACAACTCTGTGCAGCACCCAGCCATCGCTGCCATCGCCACTGCCAATACCAGCAGCAGAAACGCCAGCTCGACGATAGTAGTCTTGGTGGAAGCTGCTGGCTGCGTCAGTTTCCACAGCCGTTCTTCTGCTACGGCGTTTGAGCTTGGCCGAGCCGCCCTGCCGAACGAAGCCTTAGCAAACGAGGGTTTTGTTTCCCGGCTCTTTTCCTCTACTGGCTGGAGCAACAGTTCGGCTGGATCGATGAAATAGGTGGTGGTAGACATTTTTTTCTCCGGTTTAGGTTTGTTTCTATCAGCTAGTCGTGGCGAGAGACCGAAATCGACAGTCATTGCATTTTTTTCGCCATGTCAGGCCGCAGATTTCGCGAAGAGTGAGCGCCGCCTGTCCTTCCGGAGGCAAAGCGGGATGGCAGCAGGTGAAGATCAGACGAAGGCGATCGTCCGCGATCTCTTCGTGCTCGAGGTGAGCAACAAGATGGCCGATCGGTGCTCTTGAGCCCGCGCACGCCAATATATCCATCGACCGCGAATGGACTCTTTTGCGATGCTCGCGTCCGGGATCGCTTCGGTCCTTCCCATTTCCCGAGTTATCCCGATTCCAGTACTGTCAAGAATTGTTGACTGACCCCGGCACTGTCCTCTTCATCCAGAGAATCTTGGTCGGGTTCATCGCCACCGAAGATCAGCAGAGCGGCAGCGTCTTTGTGCAAGTGCCGATCGACTTGCGAAAGGCGCACGGATACGCCAGGATAGAAATCGGAGCAGCGCGCTCGTATCTTGATGCTGGAAGCGTCTGGGCGCAGGTCAAATGAGGTCCCTAACGGAGGCATTCCGAGGCTAGGCACGAGTCAGGAAGAGAACACGCCATGGAGCAATTCACAAATAGCAAGGTCCTGTTCATCGCGGGCTTTGGCCCGATCGTCCGTGATGGGGAGGCAAGCGGCAAGCTCTACAGGGAGATCCTCGGCATCTCATTCAAAGAGGAGAGCGGCGGCTACTTTCATACAGAGGCTCTGAAAGGCGCAAAGACTTTCGCGCTATGGCCACTCTCTCAGGCGGCGGAGTCCTGTTTTGGCAGGGACTCCTGGCCAAACGACACTCCCGTCCCACAAGCTTGGCTGGAGTTTGATGTCGATAGTGTCGAAAACGCGACGGCGGAGCTTGAAGCGCGAGGATATCGAATGCTGGTCAAGAGCAAGAAAGAACCTTGGGGTCAGACGGTCAGTCGTCTCATCTCACCGGAAGGACTTCTTGTTGGCATCACTTTCACTCCGTCAATGCGAGAAGAACAATAGTATCGGCTTTAGATACCCAATCCCCGCTTTCGCCCGAGACTCCAATCCACGTTCCCGCCGAGGGCCATGACGCCGCGCACCTGAGTTATCTTTAACGTCTTCCAACCCCAAAATCTTCCGTAAAGTAGCTAAGCTCACTCGCTTGAATCCGACCACCGAGTACTGCTTCGCCCATAGGTAAAGTCGGCTGGAATATTGGCTTTTCAGACGGACAGCTGGTTCGTTCAAACGTTCCTTCAACGCACGCCAGACATTCTCGTAGCTGCTATTTAGGCGTAGTTCGATTTCCTCCTTTTCCTCGGCTTTGACGTGCGTGATTGAATCGATCCAAGGCAGGTAGGTCGAGCGAAATGCCCCATCCGCAACGCTATCAAAAATCAGTCGATGATACCGGATCAACTTGTAGATTGGCGAAAGAAATCTACGCCGTTCACTGATGCTTTTGGGACCAAATGGAACGGGAAATCTGATTGCGACGACCCGCTGCGACCCGAATTTATCCAATAACTGCCGGACGATTTCTCGCTCCGCTTGCGGAAGTCTGGAAAAGCTCTCCAGAATTCCTTGTTCTTCGATGGTCGTTACCGAGAGCTGTCTTCCGACAGTTGGTCGGAGTCGTTGGGATCAAGGATTAACTGCTGCGGAAATGAAACGGTGTCACTGGGTTAAACCGTCGCTCGTCTGCCAAGTTAAATTCACGGAATGGACGCGGGATGACCGTCTCCGCCAGCCAGTCTTTCTTGGAATCAGGGAAGATAAGAATGCTGATTCAAGAGAAGGCAAGTTACATTGGTTGCTGTGCGTGGAGTTGGTGTCATTGATCGCGTCTCCGAGATCCTATGCATTCGTAGTACCCTTTCGGGTAATTGCTGTCTGCGGCTTTTGCATTATCCATAGCCAGGTCAAAAAGCGATTTGTTGCTGGAAGCGATCGTGATGGATTTCATTGACGTGAGCCACCTCGTGATCAAGGACTTTCCGGAGGCCTGCTATCTGATTTAAACCGCAATTCCAATTAACCTCAGGAGGATATCACTGAGCGAACATGCCAAGACACTCGAACCAAAAATCCGTGCACTTCAGGAAGGACTGAATAAGCTAACGTCGGAAAACAACACTGAACAACTACTTCTCATCATCCATAGGCCAGGTTTTACAACGCCACAGGACGCAGAGTTTGTCCATGCCATGCTAGACTCCCTGGCTCACCAGATCGAGGGCGTCGGCCGTGCGCACCGAGCGCTTGTCGCAGCCGCTGACAAGATCGGTCGTGAGTAGGCGCAGGTTAATCCCAGATGCGTGGCTACGCGTTCGGACTAGCAAGACAAGCGGCTTTAGCTCGTGTAACGGGCGATTCGCTTCATGGAGACGGCCCGTTCATCATTTCGCCATACCGTCCGCTCGAGGCACCTAACAGCCTCACCACGCCGTATATTTTCGAAGACCTGTCGAGCGTGCCGCCGGATGTAGTCGAGTTTTGGGTGCAGCAATTCAAATGTCAGAAAGCCCAGGAACGGTCCTGGGACAAGGAAACGGTGAGCAGCGTGGCGCTGAGGCCTGCGCACCGCAATTACTATCTTCGCCATAGGATTGCCGGAGGTCAAGAAGGCTGTGGCCCAGTGGATTGAGTTCGTCGTGCATCCTTAAAGACATGTTTCCGGCCGGACGTTTGTTGGTAATGGGCGTGATGGTGGCCGCTCTAGCAGCCATAGCTCAGACCACGCCGGCAAGTGACGACCGCGACCGCGCCGCAAACCTGATGGCCGAGGGGCTGAAACGGCTCGGCCAGAGAACTCCTGAAACGCTTCACGAAGCCGCCGCTGATTATCAGGAAGCGGCGGACTTGTGGCGGAAGCTCGGAGATACTCCAAAGCAGTTGGAAGCGCTGCTCAACCTCGCCGGCGCTCACTTCTATCTTCACGAGACCAGCCAAGCCTCCGCCTTCCTGACTGAGGCCCTGGATTTGGCGCGAGCGAGCGGCAACCGGGCCGTGGAGGGAACGGTTCTCGTAAGTCTCGCGATTCTCCATGACAATCCTGGAGACCGGCAGCAGGCGATTGAGGAGCTGGCGCAGGCCCGGAAGATTTTTGAGGCGCTCGGCGATAAGAACTCTGAACTGCAGGTTGTTGGCATGCAGGGTTACACGTTGCAGATGGCGAAGGATTTTCCGGCCGCGATCGAGGCATACGAACGCGGCTTGGCGCTGTCTCGGGAGGGCGGCAACCGCAAGGTCGAGGCCATTATGCTTCTTCGCCTCGCCCAGATGAACGAAATGCTCCCCCAGCGTGAGGCCTCGGAGAAAGCTGCGGCGCTGTTCGCACAAGCGGTGCCGCTACTTCAGGCGGACTCGGACCGTCCGAATGAGGCTATGGCCTGGTGGGGGCTGGGGATGATGAACGATAATCTGGACCGCATCGATCAGGCGCGTGACGCCTATCTGAAGGCCTTGCCTCTGCTGCCCGATCTGAAGAATTCTCAGGCGGGAGGGAAAATCCTGCTGTCGCTGGCTATCGATGAGGAAAAGCTCCAGCAGATGGAGAAGGCGCTCGAGCATTACGAGCAGGCGCTGCCATTGCTGGCCTCAGCCCATGACGAGTTGAGCCAATATAACGGTGAGATGCACCTCGGGAAGGTTCACGAGACCTTGGGAGATAATGCGAAGGCGCTCGAAACCTATCAGGCAGCCGCAGCAGTCGCGTACGCCGAGGGCGACAAACCGGCTGAGGGCACTGCCTACCTACGTATCGGGACGCTGCAATTCAACTCCCGCGCCTGGAATGAAGCTCTCACGGCCTACGGCGAGGCAGAGAAGCTCTTCGAAGCTGCCGGCAATGGGCGGGGCGAGGCTTTAGCGTTGGCAGGCATGGGCGGAGCTTACATGTCGGTGGGCGAGTACAAAAAAAAACTCGATTGCTCCATGCGGGAGTTGGCCCTTGTTCAAGACGGCGACGACCCTGTGTCGAAGGCGGCGGCTTTGTTGGCCGTGGGCGATAGCTACAACGCTCTTCATGAAAGCAAGAAAGCACTCGATTATCTGGACCAGGCTCTCACGCTGAACGAGCAGGAGCCGGCCGGCAAAGCGACAGTGTTAGCGGAGAAGGGCGAAGTCTATTACGAAATGGGCAACCAGACAAAGGCTCTCCAGTTGCAGAGCGATGCGCTCGATATCGTTCGCTCGCTTGGGAATCCAGTCGCCGAGGCTAAGGTGCTGAATGACATCGGCCTCACTTACTCAGCGATGGGCGAGAAAGCGAAAGCCCTAGAAGCGTTCCAGAAAGTTCTGGAGAGCGCGAGGGCGAGAAAGGACATTCAGCAGCAGTCCGCTACGCTGAATAACCTGGCGCGGTTGCATCAGGATTTTGGCGACAACAAGGAAGCCGATAAGCTCTACGCCGAGTCACTGGATTTGGTTCACCAGGCCGGGGACCGCTACCAGGAAGCGCATACTCGTTCCGCCCTGGGCATGTTGTACCATTCGTTCGGCGAAGAGCAGAAAGCGATCGACACCCTCAACGAAGCGCTCGAGGAAGACCGCAGTATCGAGGACCGGCATGGAGAAGCGGTGACATTGAATAACCTCGCCATTGTGTACAGCGACACAGGAGAGACGCAGAAGGCGTTGGACATTCAGAACTCGGCTCGATCCATTTTCCGCGATCTGGACGACGAGTCCGAAGATGCAGGAGCGCTCAGCAATATCGGATCGATTTATCAGTCGCTCGGTTTGTACGAGCGGGCGGAAGTCTATTTCCTGCAGGCCCGCGAAAAACAGCAACAGTTTGGAGATGAGGATGGCGAGGCTGCGACGCTCAACAATCTTGGCGTTGTCAAGCAGAACCAAGAAGAGCCGCTCGAAGCGCTTCGGTATTTCGAGCAGTCGCTGCCGCTCATCGAGAAATCAGGGAACCGCACCGCGCAGGCGAGGCTGCTGGCAAGCATGGCGATTGCTTTGAGCGATACCGGCCATCCGCCCGCCGAGGCGATCGAGAAACTGAACCGTTCCTTGCAGATTGCGCGCGAAACGGGCGACGTGGATATCGAAGCGCTAGCGCTTCACAATCTGGGCTCCGTTTACAGCCAACTCGGCGATCCGGACAAGGCGCTTGCACATTACCGTCAAGCCTTGGGCCTATGGCGTCAGATCCGGAGCGAAAGCGCCGCCGCGATCAGCCTCGGAAGCCTTGCATATTGTGACTTCGACCTCGGCCGAATCGACGAGGCCAAGACCCTTGCCCGCCAAGAATCTGCGGCAAAGTTAACAATCCTTTCAAAGATATTGTCATTCACCTCCGAACAACAGCGTTTGGCCTACTTAGATATCTTCCACCCCTATCGTCTTTTCCCGATTCTAAAAGGAACCGAAACCGACTTAGCCGCAGCCGTCCTACGCTACAAAGGCGTGGTACTGGATTCGATAGTCGAAGATCGCCTGCTGGCTGAAGCAGGCCAGGGAACTGAAGACCAGAAGCTAGTGGAGCAACTCAACCTGGATAAAAGGCAACTGGGCCAGCTCCTTTTGCAACCGGCTCAAAAGCTCTCAGTTGAGACGAACCAGCGCATCGAGGCGCTCGAAGGGGAGGTCGAGAAGATCGAGGGCCAACTTGCGCAGCATGTTACGGGTCTGGGCCAGGCACGGCACGCATTAGGTGTGACCCCTGAGCAGGTCCAGCCGACCATTCCCAACGATGGCGCGCTCATTGAGTACCTGCGTTATGGGCATTACTTGGGCAAAGGAAAATCGGAGCCGCGCTACGGGGCCATTGTGTTGTTCTCGAAGGGTGCGCCCCTCTGGATTCCGCTCGGTAAAGCGAACGAGATAGAACATTTAGTGCGACGGTACCTCACCTTGGTTCGAGGTTCGCCGGAAGAGGACGAACTGTCGGCGAATCTCCAGGCGCTCTATGAGGTGCTTTGGGCACCGATTGGCCAGACGCTGCCAAGTCAGACAAAAAGTATCATCATCAGCCCGGATGGACAGCTGAACTTTATCTCCTTCGCGACGTTACTGACAAAAGACCAGCACTTCCTGGCTGAAAGATACAGCGTCCAATACGTTAGTAGCGGACGCGATCTGCTGCGCGAGGTTAGGCCTTCAACCGCTAAAGAAGTCGTTCTGTTTGCTAATCCGGATTTTAATCTCGGTTCAACAGCAATGTTGGCCAAGGCAGACAACCGTTCAGCCGATGCAGGCGCGGTCCGTGGCAGCGAGAAAAGGGACATTGAGGATTGGAGCTTTGGGAGTTTAACAGGCACGCAGAAAGAAAGTGACAACCTGATCAAAAAGTTTATCGGATGGGGTTGGATGTCTACGGACTTCACCGCCAAAGAGGCGACGAAAGAAGCACTGCTTAAGATCCATTCGCCCTTCATTCTGCATCTGGCCACCCATGGGTTTTTTGCTAAGGAGGATCCGACTAGCGCCAATACCGAACCCGAATCGTCGTTGAAGGCTGGGCAGAGTGTCACCAAATCGAAGTTTTTCAAGAACCCGATGCACCGCAGCGGGTTAGCCTTGGCCGGCGCCCAGAGCACGATCGAAGCCTGGGGACGAGAGGAGGTGCCGCCGGTTGAAAACGACGGGATTCTGACGGCTGAAGATGTGAGTACCTTGGATCTGCAAGGAACCTGGTTAGTGACACTGTCGGCCTGTGACACCGGCTCAGGCCAAGCGCGAGCCGGAGAAGGAGTCATGGGCTTGCGAAGAGGCTTTATGCAAGCTGGCGCGCAGAACCTCTTAATGACGCTCTGGCCGATCAGCGATGAGGTTACTGTGCAGATCATGAGCGACTTTTACGAAGCTGCACACAAAAGTGGGAACGCTCCTGAGGCCTTAGCCGAGGTTCAGCGTGAGTGGCTGGTGCAGCTACGCGACGGTAAAGGGCCAAAATTCGATACGGTCAAAGATGCCATCAAAGGGCGCGGTGGATTAGCCAAAGCGGTCAATCTTGCCGGGCCATTCATTATGAGTTCTCAAGGTAAACCTTGAGCGAGCACCCGGCTTACCACATTCAGAGCAGAGCGGCGACAGTTGTTTGGCAATTTGGCCAGGGCTGCTACGATTGACACAGCTCCGAAAAGTGCTCCGGTTAGGGTCGGTTAAAGATACAAAATGTTCAAAATTTCCACCGCATTCCAGCGCCCTCTGACGCAGGTTCGCCCAAACAGGTAAAGGCGCTTCTTGGATGATATTTCCATCTTCCACGGGTCGCCGAACTACTCAGGCGACTCGCAGCGTCAGCAGGCTTATGAGAACCGTCGTCATGTTTTCAGCTTATTTCCATTTGTTGTGCGTTACGACAATTCGTTCAATATCTGCTTCGGTGAACGGAATGTTGGGATCATCTTTGATGCTCGTTATCCGACCTTCAACTGCCATCACCTGATCGTACCGCTGTCCATTTTTCAAGTAGATGGATGCAATCTGGTAGCCCATTCCTGTTTCCGGCTGAGACACTAGCTCCTGTGCCCAACTTGTGCTTAAGGTGATCATAATCAGAACCCGTAAGGGAATATCACTTCCATTCCTGTTCCTCCGGCCGAATACGGGCTGGGTGTGGATTGGGATTTGGGAGGCTGGGGTGGTAACTGAAGTTGGGTTTTGGCCGTCCTCTAATTCTCGGCTGATATGAGGATTCTCTGCACGGCCTACCTTCATTTTGGGCGGCCATTTTTTGATTGGATTAAATCCAGCGCCTCTCAATATGACCTTGTCTGCGTCGCCGGCGATTTGAGCGATATTGTTCTCGAAGATCTCCATGAACTCTCAGCACCGGTGGCTTTTGCGCTGGCTAAGGAAAGTAGGGGAGCTCACCAAGTTCGCAATTTGCACTGGGAACCACGATCTATGGGAGGGATTTTGCGATCCATTCGAGGGCGTGGACGAGTTTGTTATCGTCGATGGAACGCGAACAAATTTTTTGGTTCGCCATGCATCACGTCCCACCATCAGACGCGAAATTTTGTCCTCAGGAAACCTTCGGCGAGGGAAAGCCTCCTCAAAAATGCTGGCCGTGATCAGCCGGAACCTCGTCCGGCGAGATCAGACTTCGGACAAGTACCAGTTTAGTTCATCAAAAGTATCAAAATCATTTCATTGTACAGCAGCGGAAATGGCATCCCTGGAACATGAAAGGCTCCTAAAACTCGATTAGAGCGCGTTTCGGAAGCTGCCGGCGATCTGGATACTCGGAGTTTCGGGGAATCGATCGAGCATTCTGCAATATTTGAGACAGAATTATGTCATTTTTTATGACTTAATTATGTCACTCGTCAAGAATGTCGATGATGGAGCAGCCTGCCACTTCTATTTTATATGACATTTATTGTATGATGTTATGGATATCCCGGTGAGTCTGAGCGAGTTGCGAGTCTGTCTGTAATCTCCTTTCTTCCAAGTGTTTGCGACACATCCAATTGTCCAACGACATCCAAAACTCTCCATTATCTCCCTACGTCGTTGTCTGGCTCCATTCTTGAGATTTAGCACGCGTTAAATCAAGCCGAAAGAGTGGTCAAAAAGAGCCACACTTAAAATGGTGATTTGTGCTCACGTTGCTCACTTTTGACCACTCCATTAGCACGCGTTAATTACACACACTTTTGACTTAAACTTGTGTCCGATATGTCGTAGAGTGTGTGTGATGAACACATCCTTACACATCGGAGTTTCCAAAGAGACTCACTCCGTCCTTTCCGATTTGTCGGCAAAGTACGGCTTAACTCCTTCGGAACTATTGGACGCCACAATCTACAACTATTGGATTGCACCAAATGAGAACCAAATGCAATGCGGGGGAAGTTTGAATTGAAGCCAGACACACAACACGTCCTTGAAGAGCTTGTGGATTCCACGAGCGTCATGCACGTCCTAGAAGCCCTTGCGAACATCTGTCATCTCAAGAGCGAGCATCTACGCTCGACATGGCAAGACGAATTGATGGCTATCGCTTACGAGCGTACCGGAAACCGAATCTTGGCATTGCATGTCAAGCTTCACTCTTACTTCGACAAATGAAACGCAACCACCACCACCACCACCACCACGACCTAAGCTTAGGAGACCTCATAGGCGGTTTTGACGACCACCGAGACTTTGAATCTCATGGTCTTGACCACGACCACGTCAACCTAGTCGTCTTTTGGGCCTTTGTCGGTGTCTCAATCGCTTCAACCTTCCTAGTGATCGCAATCGCCTAAACCCTAAACCCAAAAAAACCCCTTACCTTAACGGTACGGGGTTTTTCTTTGCAAATGAAAAGGAAAAAGTTGATTCAGAAGATTAAAAGGTGGCGTCGGCGTCAACGCCGTCGCCTTCGCAAAGTCCAACGACAAGTGGAGGCTGCAAACAAACTCCCCTTGTCAACTCTGGTAAAAGAGCTGAAGAAGGCTGGTGTCCTCGACGAACCCAAACAACAAGAAGAAAGTCCGAATCCAACTGATGATCGATCAGAAAGTCAACCAACTGATTGACCAGCTTGCGGAACGAGAAAGGAGAACTCGTTCCGCAGTCGTCGAAGTGGCAATGTTAGCATATGCTAAAAACCGTTC
>Ga0210408_10004417_pt1 | contig 12543 bp, 9 predicted proteins | sample IncBWH4MmetaG_FD_155471 | JGI IMG/M metagenome (GOLD analysis project Ga0210408, IMG submission 155471) | Forest soil microbial communities from Barre Woods Harvard Forest LTER site, Petersham, Massachusetts, United States - Inc-BW-H-4-M | ecosystem: Environmental > Terrestrial > Soil >...
TGTTGCATAGGTCTGTGAACGCCGCACGCGTATGGGGCGTGGGGATTGCTTTGTCATCTCTGTTGAGTGGTGGAGCGTATGCGGCCGATCTTTTAACGAAAGCTCCGCCTATCCCTTATACCGAGGTCGATGATTTCTGGACAAGGCCGTATCTGTTCGGCGATCTCGGCAGGACGAAGCTGAAGGAGCAGGGCATTGATATCGGCCTGACGCTGGGTAATGAATCCGTCGGCAACCTGTCGGGCGGAGACAGGAACACCGCGGCCAACGCTGGACAGCTGTGGTTCGGGGCCAAGCTCGACATGGCGAAGCTTGCCGGCATTCCGGGCGGTACGGTCGGCCTTACGCTGGTCGAGCGCTACGGCGCCAATCTGAATGCTGAGGCAGGCATTCCGGCCCTGCAGCTGACCAATGAAGTTTTCGGCCGCGGCAATATTTTCCGCCTGACCCAACTCTACTACTCTCAGAAGCTTTTCGATGACCGCCTTGAACTCAAGGGCGGCCGTCTTCCAGTCGGCTCCGACTTCTTCTTCGGCCTGTGCGAATTCATCAACCTGACCTTCTGCGGCGGCCAGCCTGGCAACATCCAGGGTGGCTACATCTTCAACTGGCCGGTGAGCCAATGGGCCGGTGTCGCCCATTACAGCCTGACCAAGGAATTGAAGATCTCGGTCGGCGTCTATGACGCCAATCCGAATTACCTGACGACGACAGACCCCAGCATCTACTTCTTGCCGGGCATCCCTGGCTCAACCCCCGCCTCTGGGGTGATGGTGCCGGTGGAATTGACCTGGAGCCCGAGTGGCCCCCTGTCCGGGACTTGGAGATTCGGCGGCTGGTACGACAGTGCGTCGACGATTGATGGTGGTCTGCCGGGTATCATTACGACCATCCCAGGCGTCGGTGGTGTCCCGGATCAAAATCTGGGCGATCAAAGAGGCCGCTACGGCGTCTATGAGTCGATCCTGCAGCGGTTGACCGTTGATGGTCCCAAGGCGCAGGGTTGGTATATCTTCCTCAATACGACCGTCGCGGATCATAGGACTTCGTTCCAAGACTACCAGATCGCCGGGGGCGTCAGGCACACCGGAACGTTTGCCTCGCGCCCCGAGGACGAAGTCGGCTTTGCGGTGGGCACGACCCATGTGAACTCGGCCGCCCTCAGCCCGAATGCAGGCGGTAACGAAGTTCCGCTCGAAGCCTGGTACGGATGGCAGGCGACCGGCTGGATGAACCTCAAGTTCGACGTCCAGTACGTGATCAATCCTGGCGGGCGCGGGTTCAATGGCGCCGGCGTGAAGACCGATAATGCCGTGGTTCTTGGTATGCGCACCGAGGTTCACTTCTGATGCGGCGCTGTGCCGGTTCGGGGTCAAGAGATTGAACTACTCTGACGCGAAAGGTGTGTGCGTGCCCGTATGCGGGCACGCCATGAAGGCCGGATAGGGCGCAACATGTGCGAAATCTGCTGGTCAGGCACCTCGACGGCAATGTCACGGGGCCCGCCAAGAGCACCATCCATGCGGTCCTCGATCGCCACGGGCTAGTCAGGTGGGGCGCGGCGGGCCGCGCCATCGTGCGGTGTTCCGAATATGAACGACAGCTTGGAGGTCCTCTATCCAGCCTGATGGCGGCGAAGGATTAGCGAGGCGCAAGGGCGTCATCGTGGCGTGGGGTCTGAGAAGCGCGCAGCGAGGCGTAAGTCGAGTATGCTAGGCAAGAAACTGCGGCGTCGCCCACATCGACGCTGTGCTCCTAAATGACAAACCTCCAACCCGCGTGGCCCCTCGGGCGGCCTTTTGCTGAGGCGCTATGGGAGGCGGGCGACGATGGCGAGAACGAAATCGGGGCCGAGATCTGGTGAAACGAGTTCGAAGAGCGCGCCGGCACCGAGAACAAGCGCTGTAATTTTGAGGACAATCATTTTGAAATCTCCTCTGGTAGCGATCTGACGCTATAGCCGGCTCGTTTCCAGGCGACGTCGCGGCCCGGGAAAATGGTTTCGTCCAGTCTCCAGAGGGATAGGCTTTGTTTAGGTTCGGCTGGCGGCACATAGCCGGCGGCTGGGGCGGTAATCCGGTCTAGTGATCGTCCAAGTCTCGATTTCGACATTGGAAATCTGGAATCGAGCCGCTGCCATGTCTCATTATCGCTGCGGCCGATCTAGAATACCTCATCGTCGATCGTCGATTCTATTTAATTGGACCAATCGCCCAAATGGCCACCATCAGCGAAGTGACAACTGCCCAGCCGGAGTGGAGATTCGCCGACAGGGCACCGCTGCAGCCGTTATGGAAAGGAGTGCGGCGATTAGAGCGCGGACTCAGGCTGTGTGTGGCGAGGACCCGTATGCGCCCCAGATCGACTGGTCGTAGTTCACCATGGACCCCGTCATCAGACCTGACTCATCCGTCGACAGAAATGCAACGGCCCGCGCAACTTCATGTGGGTCAATGAGACGGCCAAATGGTTGAGCGGCCGACGCCTGTTTCAGCCAACCCGAGCTTGCGCCATGATGCTCGATCTGAGTCCGGTCTTCGCCTTCGGTGGCCATCCATCCGATGTTCAGCCCGTTGACGCGGATACGATTACGCATGACCGCGTAGGCCGTATTTTCCGTAAGCGTTGCCAGGGCCCCTTTTGACGAACAATAGGCAGCGATGAACGGTTGGCCGGCTTTGGCCGACATTGAGCAGATATTGACGATGTTGCCCTCGATTTGTTCCCGGCGCATGATCTTGATCGTTTCCTGCATCAGGAAAAACGGACCGCGAACGTTGACATTGAATATCTTGTCAAACAATTCAGGCGACGTATCGAGGATCGTGCCGCGATCCGTTATTCCAGCGGCATTCACCAGCACGTCGACGCGGCCGAATTCGGCGTCGGCTTTCGCGATGACGGCCCGGCAGTCTTCGACCTTGCCCAAATCGGCGGCGACAAACACAACCTTCGTGCCGGTTGCATCCTGAATTTCTTTGGCTTTCGTCTGGCCTTTTGCTGCCGAGCGGCCGCAAGTCACGATGCCGGATGCGCCACGATCGGCAAACAACCTCGCGATGGCTGCGCCGAGCCCCTGCGTGCTACCGGTGATGACCGCAATTTTTCCAGTCAGTCCATTCATGACGATTGTCCTTCGATTTTGTAACCGGCCTTAGCAATCAGAGAACGAGGCGACGATCAGTTATGGGAGTAAGCCGCACCATGTCGGGAGTCGGATGGCGAGAGCGCGGCTGAGCCGAAATCGCCTGCGGTACTCCGCTCGAAGCGGCCCGTTCGATGGCGACCAGTGCGCGCATGTCCGCCAACCCCTCATCGCCATCCGCTTCAGGCGGCGTTCCCGATCTGATGCAATCCGAGAAATACGCGACCTGCGCGCCAAAATGATCGATCTGCGGAAACTGGGTCTCGGCGATCTTTCCGTCACGGCGCAGCCGCAGCCGTGTCGCAATCTCGAATCTGAAACCAGGATCGAGTTCCAGGTCGCCCGACGTTCCCACGACCCGGTAATTGTCGACCGCAGCTGCCCCGAAGCTGGCGACGAATTGTGCGAGGCCGCCCGAGGGAAATCGCAACATTGCGGCCACCGAGGCGTCCACCTCGCCAAAGCGCGGGTCGTCGGCCGGCCGGTGCGTCGTCGCTATGGCTTCGATTGGCTCTTCCGCAAAGATGTGACGGGCGGCGTTGATGCAATAGACGCCGACGTCCTGAAGCGGCCCACCCCATGCCGTCGCTTGCAACCGATGATTCCCCGGAGACGTCTGGAAGCTGAACACCGACTGAAAGAACAGCGGTCGGCCGATGGCGTTAGCGCGGATGTGTTCGAGAACGGCGACGGTTCCCGGTTCGTGGTGCAGCCGGTATGCGGTCATCAGAAATACGTCGGCACTGCGCGCCGCGGCGATTATGGCGAGCGATTCGTCTTCGCTCACGGCGAGCGGCTTCTCGACCATGACGTGCTTGCCGGCGCGCGCCGCCCGAATGGCGTAATCAGCATGCATGTGGTTCGGCAAGGCGATGTAGACCGCGTCGATCCCGGGGCCGTCCAGCAGGGCGTCGTAGCCGTCATAGCCGACAACCGTGCCAATGCCGTAAAATTCCGCGAGGCGCGCCGCCTTCGCGCGGTCGCCGGTCACGATGGCGGCAACCCGCGAATTTCCGGACTGAACCACGCCGGGCAGGAACGCTTGCTGCGAGATCCAGCCGGCACCGACGACGGCATAGTTGATCATCAATTCTCTCCCGAGTTTCGCCGATGGAACGCCTAAAAAGGGATGAAACGTCCCGCCCGCGGTTTGGCTTATGGGTTCAGTCGTACAGCGACGGACGTGACGGGTATTTCAACGTCGTCGCATGGTTCTCGGCTAGGCCTGCTGCGATCTGCTCGGCGATGGCCGAGGCGATGTAGCCGTCCCAGGCGCTTGCCCCGACCGAAGTTCCTGTCGTCACCGCGCCAATCCAGTCAGTTAATTGCCTGCGATAGGCGTCCGCAAAGCGCGGAATCCAATTGTCGGGATAGGCGACCCCGCCGATGCGGTCCTTGTTGCGGATCGTGAGCGAGGGCGGCGCCAGCGCGACGGTTCCTTGCCGCCCCACCAGTTCGGCATGGACATGATAGCCGTAGGCGGCGTTGACATAGACCTCGGTCGACACGATCTCGTCGCGGTCGGTCCGCATCGTGATCATCAGCGGTTCGCCGCCGGGCCCGCTGGCGACATGAGCCGAGACCATTTCCGATCCGGTTAGCCATCGGCTGATATCGATCTCATGCACGAATGAATTCGTCACCGCCATCGGTCCGGTAAACCACTCCGGCGCGCGAACGTTTCGGTGGACGTTGTGCAGCAAGACGGTTGCGCCCATACCGCCTTCGTCGTTTAACCGCTTCATCTCCTGATAGCCGGGATCAAACCGGCGCATATAGCCGACCTGGATCAGCCTGCGCTTCAATGCAACTTCCGTCTGAACCACGCGCAGGGCTTCCGCCCCGGAGGAAGCCAGCGGCTTTTCGCACAGGACGGGTTTGCCCGCTCCCAGGCAGGCCAGGGTCATCTCCGCATGCGTCCCGTCCGGCGATGCGACGATCACCGCTCCAACGCGGTCTGAGGCGATCAAAGATCGAGGGTCAGGAAAGACAATGGCGCCCGCCGCGGCCGCCTGCGCGCGCGCGGCGTCGGCGTCGAAGACCCCCGCCAGATGCGCGCCGGGAATCTCGCGACCGAGAAGGCGCGCATGTTCTGAACCCATCACGCCCGTTCCAATGACGCCCACACCGACGCTCATTTCTTCGCTCCTTTAGGCTTCCCCGGCCCAACGCCTTCCGGACGCCTTCGATCCGTTCGCAGTCGCCTTCCCGGGCAATCGCTGCGCGGAGACCCTGTGTCGCGCGGCGATCATGCACACCTTGCGATCCATGCGATTCATCGAACGACCTCATAGCCAGCCAACGCCATCACGCGCACCAGCTCCGCGTGTCCCTTTTTTGCCATTGCGAGCGGTGGATTGATCTTCGGATCCTGCTCGGCCTCGACGACGAACCAGCCCTCATAGCCATAGGAGGCCAGTCGTCCGACGATGGAGGCGAAGTCGAGCGAGCCGTCGCCAGGCACCGTGAAGGCGCCCTTTACGACCGCGTCGAGAAAACTCTCTCTGGTGCGGTCAAGCTTGTCGATCACATCCATGCGCACATCCTTGGTGTGAACATGCGTGATGCGCTTGTGGTGTTTGTCGATGACGCGCATGACATCGCCGCCCGCAAAAGCCATGTGGCCTGCATCAAAAAGCAGCGCGATGCCTTCGCCGGAATGTTTCATGAACATGTCGAGTTCCGGCTCGGTCTCGATCACGGCGGCCATATGGTGGTGATAGGATAGCGGCATGCCCTGCTCGGCGCACCATTCGCCGAACTTCGTCATCTTGCCGGCATAGACCTTGATTTCGTCCTCTGAAAGCATGGGCTTCGTTGCCAGAGGCCTCGAACGATCGCCCTGAACGGTGCGTGCGCATTCGCCGTAAACGATGCAGGGAGCGTTGACAGCCTTGAATAACGCCATTTGCTGGGCAACGCGTTGCTTTTCCTGTTCCAAATCGCCATCAAGCAACAGACCGGAGAACCAGCCGCCGCAGACGTTCATTTTGTGGGCTTTCAGGACGGGGCCAAGCACGTTCGCGTCCATCGGAAAACGGCGGCCTGTCTCCATGCCGGTGAAACCTGCCTCACTCGCCTGACGCAGACATTCTTCGAGCGAAACGTCGTCGCTCAGTTCCTCAAGGTCGTCATTCCACCATGCGATCGGAGCGATACCCAATTTCGCTTTCATAAGATTCTCCGGGAGTTTCGCGGCTTGTCACTCGTGCAAACGGCGCTAAACGCCGACACGCTGTTTCTTGCGGCCATCGAGTTGGCCTTTCGAGGCCTCAAGAACACTCTCGCGGGCGCTGACTTGCGGCACGCCGACATCCCACCAGGCATCGCCAGGTGTCCAGGTGAAAGCGTCGGAGACGATGGTCAAGACCGTGGTACGGTCGGTGCTCATAGCCCAGTCCATCGCCGCACCGAGATCGGCGAGGCTTTCGACCCTTCGTGCGAGCGCCCCCATGGATTCGGCGTGCCTGGCAAAGTCCACGGCGAACGGTTGCTTAACGCGGCAATCCTTGATCAGGTTGTTGAAGCTCGCGCCGCCCTTGCCGTTCTGCAGTCGATTGATCACGGCATAGCCGCCATTGTCGCAAACGATCACGATGATCTTGTGGCCGGTGAGAACGGTTGAATAGATATCCGAATTCATCATCATATAGGTACCGTCACCCACCATGACGATCGGGACGCGGGTCGGGTCGGCCATGGCCGCACCCCATCCAGCCGCAATTTCATAGCCCATGCAGGAGAAGCCGAACTCGCAGTCGAAAGTATTGGGCTGTTTGACGCGCCAGTTCTTCATCACTTCGCCGGGCAGGCCGCCGGCGGCGGCGATGAGATAGTCGCGCTCGCCAGCATGCGAACTGACGATACCAACCACCTGCGCATAGGTTGGAACGGGTTCGTTGGTGGGTTTTTGATAGGAATCGAGCGCTGCGTTCCATTTCGCGAACTCGGATTTACTGTGATTTGTCCATTTGGCGTCGGAGTTCCACCCTTTGAGGGAGGCTGCCAGTTCGGCAAGGGTTTCGCGCGCGTCGCCGATGACCGCGAGTGCCTGATGCTTGGTTGCGTCGAAGCGCGCAGCGTTGATCGAGACGAATTTCGCGTCCGGCGCGAAGCACGTCCATGAGCCGGTGGTAAAATCCATCAAGCGAGTGCCGACAGCCAAAATGACATCGGCCTCAGCCGCCAGAGCATTGGCCGAGGTCGAGCCAACGATGCCAATCGGCCCGATATGAGCTGGGTGATGGTGCGTGAACGCACCTTTGCCCGCGATGGTTTCGGCAACCGGAATGCCGTGCTCAGTTGCAAATTCGCCGAGAACATCTTCGGCGCCGGAATAGCGCACGCCTCCGCCTGAAATGATCAGCGGTCGTTTGGCGCTTTTGAGAATTTCGAGCGCCTGAGCCAGACGATCCTTGTCGGCGCGCGGACGCGGAATGGCATGGACGGTCGGTTTGAAAAAAGCTTCCGGATAGTCCCAGGCCATTTCCTGCACGTCCTGCGGCAGCGCGATGAAAGCCGGGCCGCAATCCGCCGGATCGAGCAGGACAGCGACAGCCTGCGGCAGCGACGAGATGATCTGTTCCGGGTGGGTAATACGATCCCAATAGCGCGTCACGGCGCGGAAGGCGTCATTGACGTTGATCGAAGGGTCACCGAAGTGTTCAACCTGTTGCATGACCGGATCGGGGCGGCGATTGACGAATGTATCACCGGAGAGCAGCAAGACCGGCAGGCGGTTGGAATGGGCAACGCCGGCGGCAGTTACCATGTTCAGTGCGCCGGGACCGATTGAGGAGGTGGCGATCATGATCTGGCGGCGGCGTTTGGCCTTGGCGAAGCCTATGGCGGCCAGCGCCATCGATTGCTCATTCTGGCCACGCCAGGTCGGTAGAGTATCCTTTACGGCTTCCAAGGGTTCCGACAGGCAGGTGACGTTGCCGTGGCCAAAAATGGCAAAGACGCCGGGAAACAGCATCTCCTTTCTGCCATCAATGATCGTAAACTGATTGCACAGATAGCGAACCAAGGCCTGCGCCATGGTGCAGCGGACCGTTGACATGCGTGTTCCTCCCGAAATTCTCGATCACCTTCGACAGTGCATATTTGGTTTCGGGAATATTTATTGTCATTTCGTGATTTTGGCAAGATAAATTGCTAAAAGCCGGATCGCTCAATATCATCGCTTGGAAGAATGCCTTTGCTGTCGTGCTTGCGCGACAGTTCGATTACGAGCCATCTCGGTCACAGTCGGAATTCGTGGCGTCGAGTCCCGGCCCGGCTGAAGCATGGCGGCCGTTGCCATCGCAATGCACTGGACCAAACACATCGGTGCCGCGAGCGACCTGGAGAACAGATATTCGTCCTCCGGAATCGTAAAGAGTGTCCGGGCGTCTTTCGCGAGGGGCGACAATTGGCTGTCCGTAATGGCTATGATGGAAGTTCCATTGGTTACGGCCACCTCGGATATGACGACGACCTCTTTTGCGTAATGTCGAAACGCGATCGCAATCAGGACGTCGCGGTCGGTCATGGTCGTCGCCATTTCTTGCGCCAGGCCTCCGGCAGGGTCGAGAAGGACGACACGGCGGCGCAGCATCGTCAGAAGATACCTCAGCAATGATGCGATAGGTTCGGACCGAAGTTGTCCGGCAATGTAAATCGTTTCAGCCTCCACAAGCAGTTTGGCGGTGTCGGCGAGGGTTTTTTCCGATATGACTTCGAGAAGATCTTGAAGTGCCGCCATGTCGCGCACGACCAGATCCCGCAAATAACCGAGACTGCCGTGGTCCTTATTTCGTGAAAGTTCACTTTCGAGAGCGCTGATACGCTCCCGAAATCCGGGGGCGGCAGTGGCAAGTCTTGTCTGAAAAACCGATTGAAGCTGTTTAAAGCCGGAGTAACCGAGGCTCTGCGCGAAGCGGACGAGGCTCGATGGATGCGTCCGGCATTTGGCGGCGACGGCATTGATCGATTCGAGCGCCACCACATTTGGATTCTGCGTCAAGAATCGCGCGATCTGCTGAAATCCGGTCGACAAATGTGGATATTCGCGAGTGATCAAATTGACGATCCCCTCATAATTTTTCGGGATTGTCGCTGCTGGTCCGCTGCGCTTGGTTGGCATTCTCGTTCCTCGCCTGCGATTCCATCACCCGCCTGAAAGTCATTTCCTTTGGCGTATCTCAGAATCCGCGTGAGTCATCAGTGTCAAAAAAGTTCATTTGTCCGATCTTGAAATTATTGTTGCAAATACAGAATTAAGCAACGATAATTGTCGAAGGCGTATGGAATGCGCCGGCAACAAACTCGGAACTAGGGAACGTCATTGAAGTCGCAAGAGCAGGTTTGCTCGCTGTTTAAGGACAGTAGAGCCGCACAGGCGGTTGCGATCACGGGAGGTAGGCCTGACAGATAGTTTTATCGCGTCCTAACGACCTTGCGCCAACGTGCTGGCTCCTGAGGTTCACTCACCCCGAAACGTTGTGCAGGACGAGGTTGCTCGCGTCACACCAGTGTCCTTTACGTCAGCGAATCCAATGCGGGTTTGGCGAAGGGAGTCCGTTAACCCTAGGATAGGCCGGAGTTTCCAATATGTTGCGAGTTGCGGTTCTTGGTGCTGGACGAATTGGGAAAATCCATGCGGCCAACGTGGCGGGAAATCCCATGGCAAAGCTTGTCACGGTTGCCGATCCATACGGCACCGCAGCTAAGGAGCTGGCCGATCATCTCGGTTGCGAGACCTCGCTTGATCCCGTCGCGGCGATCGAGCGAGCCGATGTCGATGCCATCATCATCGGCACGCCGACGGATACTCATGTCAGTTTGATGCTTCATGCGGTGCGGAAGGGAAAGGCCGTGCTTTGCGAGAAGCCGATCGACCTCGACATCGCCAAAGTGGACGCTGCTGTCCATGAGGTCGAGCGGCTCAACGGCCGCGTCATGGTGGCATTCAACCGCCGCTTCGATCCGAGCGCCCGACAACTCCGCAGATCGATCGATAACGGTGAAATCGGCGACGTGCGGCAGGTCATCATCAGCAGCCGGGACCCGGGAATGCCGCCGCGCGAGTACGTCCGTCATTCCGGCGGAATTTTTCGCGATATGGTGATTCACGATTTCGACATGGCGCGCTGGCTGCTCGGCGAAGAGCCGATCGAGGTCATGGCGACGGCGAGCCGACTTGTGGATCCGGGATTGGCCGAATTCGACGATTTCGACACGCTCATGGTTCAGATGCGCACCGCTTCGGGTCGGCAATGTCATATCAACTGCTGCCGCGAAGCGGTCTATGGCTATGATCAACGGATGGAAATCTTTGGATCGACCGGAATGCTGCTGAACGAAAATCTGCGACCGACCACGGTCCGGCGTTGGGGCAAGACCGGGACGGAAGTGCGCGACCCGCTCCTGAATTTCTTCCTGGAGCGATATGCCGAGGCCTACAAGGTGGAATTCGATCAATTTGTCGATGCACTCGAAAACGGTTCGCCAATGCCTACTACCCCACATGATGGCCGCCAGGCGCTTCGTTTGGCAGACTGCGCGCTTGAGTCTGCCCTGACGGGCCGTGCCGTCAACGTCTGATCAGAATAGGGATTGGGACGACATGCGTGATATTGGCGTAGGCGTCATTGGCACCGGCTTCATGGGCAAGGCCCATAGCTTTGCCTATCGGGCCGTTGCCGGCGTTTTTCCGGGCAGCCTGCGTCCTGTTTTGCAATCAGTTGCAGACATTAATGGGGAAGCGGCGGAGCAAGCCGCCAAACAATTCGGTTTTCGCCGCTGGCGAACCGATTGGCGGGCGCTTGTCGATGACCCGGATATTGAGGTTGTCTCGATCACGGCGCCAAATTCCGTTCATCGCGAAATGGCGCTTGCGGCCGTCGCGGCGGGCAAGCACGTTCATTGCGAAAAGCCGATCGCGCCAAATGCCGATGCCGCAAAGGACATGATGGAGGCCGCTGAAGCAGCCGGCGCCGTGACGCAGGTTGGTTATAACTATATCAAAAATCCGATCTTGAAACTTGCGCGTTCCATGCTTGCGGCCGGGGAACTCGGAGAAATCACCGGCTTTCGTGGCATTCACGCTGAAGATTACATGGCGGATCCGGAAGCTCCCTACAATTGGCGCGTGGATGCCAGCGGTGGAGCGGGTGCCATTGCCGATATCGGCAGCCATATCATCGGAATGGCCCGTTTTCTTCTCGGCCCCATCAGCCACGTCGATGCTGATTTGGAAACCGTCGTCAAAAGCCGCCCCATTCGCGCCGGCTCATCGGAGCGCCGCGCCGTCGAAGTCGATGATATTGCGCGCCTTACCGTGCGATTTGAGCGGGGATGCCGGGGAACGATCGAAGCAAACTGGGTGGCGACAGGACGAAAAATGCAGCTCGGGTTTGAATTGACCGGCGCAAAGGGGTCTCTTGTCTATACGCAAGAACGCCTCAATGAGCTGCTTCATTATCGCACCAGCGGCGATCCACGCCATAGCGGTTACACCCGTATCGAGGCAGGGCCCCAGCATCATCCCTATGGGCTGTTCTGCGTCGCGCCGGGTCACCAACTTGGCTTTAACGATCTCAAGACGATCGAAGTGGCGGAATTCCTGGAAGCGATTGCTGGTGGAGAGAGGCGCGGGCCGGATTTCCGCGAAGCCTGGGAAATTCAGAAGATCATCGATACGGCGGTTCGATCGTCCAAAGTGCGGACGTGGCAAGCGATAGAGTAGGGGCGGCGACCATTGCCGCTGAGGTGCAGGGGGCAGCCTAGGCTATGATAAAATAGTCGAACCGAAGGCAGCCGGAAGAGCTGCATGACAGGGGAGGTGCTGGAGTGGCTCTGCTTGAAGTTCGTAACGTATCGAAGAGTTTTGGCGCCATCCACGCGGTAAACGACATCAGCTGGTCGATCGAGCCCGGCGAGGTCGTGGGGTTGATGGGCGACAATGGTGCCGGCAAATCCACTCTGGTCAAGCTGATTGCCGGGAATTTTCCGCCAACGGATGGGGAAGTTCTCGTCGACGGCGAGGTCTGCCATTTCCATAAGCCGATCCAGGCGCGCGCAAAGGGCATCGAAGTCGTCTACCAGGATCTCGCGCTTGCCGATAATCTCACCGCCGCACAGAACGTGTTCCTGGGCCGCGAGCTAAACAAGGGGTTCTGGCCCTTCCAAGTGCTCAACAAGCAGGCGATGATCGACCGCTCGGCCCAATTGTTCGACGAACTGAAATCCGAAACGCGACCGCGCGATCTGGTCAAGAAAATGTCGGGCGGCCAGCGCCAGGCGGTGGCCATCGCCCGCACCCGGCTTTCCAACGCCAAGCTCGTCCTGATGGACGAGCCGACCGCCGCCATCTCGGTGCGCCAGGTAGCCGAGGTGCTCGAACTCATCCGCCG
>Ga0210408_10004418_pt1 | contig 12542 bp, 20 predicted proteins | sample IncBWH4MmetaG_FD_155471 | JGI IMG/M metagenome (GOLD analysis project Ga0210408, IMG submission 155471) | Forest soil microbial communities from Barre Woods Harvard Forest LTER site, Petersham, Massachusetts, United States - Inc-BW-H-4-M | ecosystem: Environmental > Terrestrial > Soil >...
GCCGCCGTCATCGCCTTGATTGGGATGATCTATGAAGGCAACATAATCCCCTTTCGGACCGACGCGCGGATAGCTAATCCAGCCGCCAGTGGTTTCGTAAAGAACTTTCCCAATGGGATACTCCAGTCGCTCTCTGCCGCCCACATTTCTCACAACCGCCAAACTATTTCCATCTGGGCCCCAATCCGCGGACTCCACATTTTCGAGAACAGGTCGGGGAGCACCCCCCGCCAGAGGCGCTCTGGCCAAAGTACCTACATTCATCCAGGTTCCGACTGGATGGCTACCTAAAGAAAGCGCCATTTCACCCGTAGATGAAACTCCCAGAAGCTCGGCGCGTCCGAGTCCCAGAGATCGTGATTCCACTGTGCCCTGACGTGCCGAGAAAATCTCGACCGGGTTCCCCTGCCAGGAGGCGCTGTACAAGATGGTTTGTCCATCGGGTGCGAATCGAGCCGAGCGAATTTCTCCACGCCGAAAAGTGATCTCGTGGTAAAGGGGCGCGCTCGCCCCTGCAAATCCCCACAATCGTTTGCCTACTGCCAATCCGGCTGCGAGCGTCAGTAGAAAACCGCAGCCGACGATCACGGGTAAAAGAAGTCTGCGTCGCGTGGGGGGCGAAACTTCTTTTGGCTTGCCAGCTGGCAGCATCGAGGAAGCGCTACCGATTCCAGCTCTCGATGAATCGGTATCGCGCTTCAAGCGCTTTAAATCAGCACGCAGTTCCGCCGCGCTCTGGCAGCGCAGCTCCCGGTCTTTCTCCAAAGCCTTATTCAAGATGACTTCCAATTGTGGCGGCAATCCTGGGTTGAGCTGGACCAGCGATGCCGGTACCTTGTTCAGAATTGCCTCAAAGATCACGGCTGACGTTGTTCCCGAAAACGGCTGTCTGCCGGTCGCCATTTCGTAGAGCACCACCCCGAATGAGAAAAGGTCTGTGCGGTGGTCCAATACCTCTCCGCGAGCCTGTTCAGGGGACATGTAGGAAATGGTTCCCAACGCTGCCCCCGGTGTCGTGAGTTGGTCTGCGCTGATGGCAGAGCGCGTAACTCCGGATCCGGGATCGGAGACTCGGCTACCCTGAGGATTGAGTTTGGCTAGACCAAAATCAAGAATCTTCGCTTGTCCGCGATGGGTGACGAAAACATTAGCCGGTTTGATGTCGCGATGCACAATACCGCTGGAGTGGGCGGCATCCAGTGCATCGGCAATCTGGATGCCCAGTTCCAATAACTGTTCAAGCTTGAGTGGCCGACCTTCGACCCGGTACTTAAGAGTTGTGCCATCTAGATACTCCATGGCAATGAAAGCCTGACTCTCCTGCTCTCCGATGTCATAAATTGTGCAAATATTGGGATGGTTTAAAGCAGAAGCCGCTTGCGCCTCCCGCTGGAACCGAGCTAAGGCTTGCGCGTCGCGCGCGACCTCGTCCGGCAAGAACTTCAAAGCTACAAAACGATGAAGTCGACTGTCTTCAGCCTTGTAGACGACGCCCATTCCGCCGCCGCCCAACTTCTCAACAATGTGATAGTGCGAAATGGTTTTACCGATCACCGGCGGGAATCTTACGTCGTTGAAACGTGCAAGTCAATGAATGCAGAGAAGTTGTACCGTCGTAAAACGACCGCTTAGGGAATCCATCCACGAACGTGAGTAACCCGTTCAGTTCTTTTTTACCGCGATGGCTGATCGGAGCTCTTAAGGGAGTGCGCGATGAAACTAGCTGGAAGCGGAGTGATCGCCAAGCGACCGCGGTCGAAGTATTGCGGCAAGTGTACGGGAATTGGACTCCCCGGTCTGTGGCCCGTGTCACACCGTGGAAAGGCGCCATCGTACCTGGACGATGACGGCCGCTTGGGCGCGTGCTCTTCGTCTCACGATGGTGTGTGACCTGCGTCACGGGCGAGCGTGAGATTTCCCTCTACCCTTCTTGGAAGCCCATGAGGCTCCCGGAGGTTGAGGATGTTACCGACGCACCCTTTCTTGTTCACCTGTGTTTCCACTCGCAATTTCCTGACAAACCTCTTCCAATGGGGTCAAACATCGTTCCATATACTGGGTCACTTCAGGGCTTACCCCAATTCGGATTGCCGCGTTCTTTGCCACACTATCCCCTTGGATTCTTCAAAAATGTCCTACTCAGATGCTCGTGGGCGGTGAATAGCGTAACACCGCGTGGAGTGGTCCCCGGGAACGCCAAAACGGGGGACTTCTGTCGCGCTAAACGTGCGAACGCGCAGCTCATCCCGAATTCCCTGGCAACAGGCAAAAATACAGGGAATGTCCTTATCCTTGGGGCCCGAAATTACGGCCCCATCGTACATATCGCGCTCGTTTCGCGGGATTGGTTGGTGCAGCGAGCTTGGAATGAACAGGGAATTTTCGGTGAGTATCAGGCAATGCCAGTTCCTGATCACGGAAATATTGCCTGAAAGTCATTCTCGTCGTAATCGCGGCGAACTGCTTCGGCGGCGCGATCTATCGTGCTCGGCCAGCTAGTTCGTGATAAATCCCGATTACGCTCAAAATCCTCCCGACTCAGATACCAGTCTGTGTCCGATACGTGGGGTCTCGAGAAGGTTGTCCGCAGGTCGAGTTCAACCTACTACAAGTAAGACCACCGTGGTGAACCAGTGTGCTCGTTCCAATCGATTGCCAACCCGCTGCCTGTGTCGACGGGGTTTTACCGCCGATGCTTCGATTGGATGGTCAGCCCAAAAAATCCCGTTATCAATTGAGCGATTCGTACAACACTAAGCAGCCTTCTTCCGTTGTGACGCCCTCCACTTCGCCCAACGTGCTTTCTGGGCGGCGACAATCCTTCTTCGTGCTGAAGGGGACAACGTTCGAGAGACTTGTCTCCCTATAACAGCATACCTGTGGGTGTTGTTTCTGCCTCCCTGTAAAGCTGCAATCGCGGCACGTATTTGGTTCAGCTTTCTCTCCAACCTCTTGTTTTCGGCTTTCAGTGCGGCTAGTGCTTGATCGAATGTGTCCACGATTTTCCTCTCCTTCCCCTAATCGCAAGACTGCCAACGCTCCCGTTCCGAAGCAAGCGTGAGTTAAGAGGAGCTACTGGACTGAACCAGTGACCTGCAAAAAGTAGTGTTAGCGTACTCCGATCAGTCGTATGGTGCCGACGACAACGACGAGGAGCACAGCCAACTCTACAGCGTACTCAGCAATGTCCTGACCGTCATCGTTCGACCAGAGTTGGGGGAGCAGGGAAATCATAGCCATCTCCTTTGGGTGGTAATGTCCTCCGAAGAGTGGCTGGTATCCCGGCGAGACGCTTGATTGTGCTTCCCACTCGATTACTTGTCAAGCGTAGCTTGGGTCAGGCAGGCCATGATGTACCGAAGGGTTGGTCGGCTACATGATCCAGCGACAGGAACGCGCTGGGCAGGGGCTTACCTTGCCCAAACGCCACTCGATCAGGTCGAGCAGGGTCTTCACGGTGATGCCTGCGTTGAGCATCTGAATCATGCCTTCGACGCTGAATCCCGCCTGCTCACCTGCTAGTGCCAACTTGCAAACGCTCTGCGCTATGGAGGGCCGCTGCATGTCTCACCCCTCAACTATGCGGGGAGGTTACGGCCATGCGGTTTGCGCGTCTGTGATCTTCGTCACATGTGTTGAGCAAACAAACTGAATCACTGTATCGAACTGGCAGCTTGCGAGAAAACGGTGTTTGCGTTTGACCCGATAATTCGGACCGTGCCCACAACAAGCACCAAAATTGAGGCCAGCATCACAGCGTATTCTGCGATGTCTTGTCCTGTATCGTCAGACAACGCTTTCCGCAGAATGTTTCGTGCCGCTGCTCGGTAGCTTTGCACGACCTCGCGGTAAAACTGTTTCTCTTCCTGTTTTTTGAAATTGGGGATCAAGTCTTCGACAAGCTGCGCTGCCGCCTCGTAGTCTTTTGCCTTCTTTGCGCTGATCTCGGCAGTTGTGTGGCGCGGGGCAGAGAAACGAATGGGCGACGGGCTGGTTGTCATCGCCTTGCCCTCCTTCATGTTAAATTGCGAGGAATCCGTATTAAGTCGAATTAAAAACCATTATACAGGTATACTATAGCTACGCTTTACACCGATTTTACTTTTCCCTGCGATTGCCTCCAGTAAAGTCGGTTAGCGGTTCTCTCTCACTTGATGGGCGGGGATCCCCTGTCCCTGCCCTTTTTGTTTGAATTGCTTCTTCGTCCCACAGTATGGAAGGAGGCGGACGATGGCTTGCAGACAATGTGCCTCCGAGAACCACAGCAGGCTTTCCGTGGAGATCGCCCTCCATCTACCCGGCCTGAGCACCCCTCACGCTTTTCTATCCGCTGTCCTTTTGGTCTGTTTAAATTGTGGCTTCACGGAGTTCTTAATGTCTGAGGAGGAATTGCAAATACTTACTGAACGCCTTACTGCTGCGGCGAAGAGGGGTTCTGAGGGCGCTGCGTGACGCCAAACCGATAAAACGCCGTCCTTCCAGAACTGCTTCCACCGCTGGCAGAAGTTCCCGGCTAGCATTGATCTTCAGCTTTAGGTCGGTGGCCGATCCGTGCTCTCTCGCGTGAATGCTTTCAACGCGGCCTACTGCCAAAACGGGTATGATTTGCACCGAGGTCTGCCAAAACTCCCACCATCAACAAAGCACAGGCAGGTGCAACATGACCTCTGACCTAGCTCGTGACCGTCGAAGAAGCACGCGAGTTCGCCTGAAGGTTGCAATCGAGGCTCAGGGCGTTGCTGAACCCCTGAACTGCTGCGAGGGCGAGACTGAGGTGGTCAATTGCCACGGTGCCTTTATTTCGACTGCCAATGAACTGCGAGTTGGCATGAGGGTCGAGATTCATGTCGTTCTGACGGGTAAACGCGCAAGGGCCACGGTGATCTATGTCGATCACGATGAGCCTCGACTCTGCGGTATCGCCTTGGATCAGTCGCAGAACATTTGGGGTGTGTTGTTGGCGCCGGAAGATTGGTCTGAAGCCGATTCGGAAGGCGTTCCCGATTGAGGCGTCCAATCGGCATAAACGCGAGGGCATTATTCTTTCGTGCCACAGGAGGTTGCGTTCCGCTTGGTTGCGTCGGTCGCCAATCCGTCCGCGAGATTTGGTTTCGGAGTTCGCTGAATCACTGTTCGTGATCGAGGGGTGTTCCATCAGGCCCGACCTGCACTTCTGATTTTTTCCCATCGGTCACAACTTTCGCTTCGTATGCCACCAGCTTATCGTGCTTGGTTAAGGACTCGACTTTGATGAGTTTGCCTTTCCCGGCCTTGCTTTGCAGTCCGTCTCTTACCGCCGTCGGCAACGAATCCAATGCAACTTGCTCTTCCACTTCTACGACGGCACCGTTGGCGTCAATCAGGACATCCTTGCTATGGCCGTTGATGATCAATTCGGCTTCGTAAAGGGTTTGCCCGTTCTCCTTTTCCTCTGAAAAGCCGCGAATCGTTGCACCTTGACTCTGCGCTGCGACAGTTTTCTCCACCGCTGGGGGCAGGTCTGAACGCTTAATCTTGTTTTCCTGCGTCAAAGCCGGGAGCGTGAGAGACAGACAGGTGACCAGTGCAAGTCCAACAACTCTTGAAACGCTCATGGATCGCTCTCCAAGAGAGACAGTACGCCGCTCAGGTGAAGAGAGCCTGAAAACCACCGCAGTACGGTTTCCTGCCGCTCTGATTCGCGTCGGTCGCTAGTCTGTCCGCGATTTGGTTTCGGATTCCGACACTTTGCTTATCATAGTGCGCTGAAGTCTACGAAGCCTTTTTGACGACATGCAGCCGATAGCGATGCTTGTCGTTCATCCCTTCGAACGAAAGAACTTTGCGACCAAGACCAGCGAGTTGGGCCAGTTCTTGCTGAATTGCTTGTAGCCGCTCCTGCCTCTGACCATGCGCGACTTGCGCTTCCGGTTCATTCCGTTCTCGAAGACGAAACTGTACGTTCAACTTTTGAATGTCCGCGATCTCCGCACGGAGACGCCCTATCTTTTCTCGAAGAGCATTAAGGTGATCCATACTCTCAGGATAGCTCATCTGGGCAGCTTTAGGATCGGTGACCGATCCTTGCTCTCTCGCGTGAATGCTTTCAACGCGGCCTACTGCCAAAACGGGTATGATTTGCACTTGTCATGAGCTGGTCAAGTACCTGCTTGGCCTTTTCTGAGTCCTCTTCGTCCGCCAGTCGCGACAAAGGACTCGCACTAGCTCAGGGCTGAACATCATCAGCCGACGGTAGCGCGATTTGAAAGGAGCACTGGAATCAGAGAAGTTACCGCACACCTAGGTGTCTAGCCTTCCAGAAGGTCACGCTTGAAGTCCGTTACCGAGCCAAGCACTTGTCCCGGTATCTCCGCCATCCGATTGCCAGCAATCCGGTCCCAAGTAGGACCAAGCTGGTCGGTTCTGGCACAGGACTCTGAAACATGAACCCAAGCGTGGACGCGGAGCCATTCAGCTTCACCGTAAGTGAACCCGCGGTTAGATGGAAAAAAGTAGGCACCGTAAAGTCGGCGTCAAAAAAGCATCCCGCAGCATTGGTACACATCTGCGTCATTGTGGGCATACTGAACTGTTGTCCGCCGATGTTAAGGGTGTATGCGAGAGTGAACGCTCCGATAGGCCCCACCTTCGTCTCGAAAATTAAGTCACTTGGGAAAGTGCTTTGGAAGGACGTGCCAGCGAAGGTGGTGGTCAGCATTGGTAATTGTCCGGGGATCAGTTGCTCGAGCTTTGCTCCACCCTGTTGCGAGGCAAACGTGCTCATGCTTGTAGCGAATGCAGGTGTGCCGAACAGTAAAGCAGCGAGTATCCAGCGTGTCACAGGTTTCCTCTCAGCGCGGTTCATGCCTCGCGTAGAAGGGAAGTATACAGTCGAATCTTTGGGATCGACCGTCGATGCACCATACTATGTACTTCTGGGTAGATCGTCCAAATCACCATTTCGTTCATTTGCGAGTAACGCGTGGCTGTTGCTCTCGCCTTTGTGCATGTGGGGTGCATATCGGTTGGAGGAGCCACGTGCAGCCGAGCGGCCCCGTCGCGAACCCGGCGGTGCACATTGAACTCTAGCATCCTAGCGCTGGCAATAATCTCAAGCATTGTGGCGGTTGGTTCGCTTGTCGGGTTTCTCGCGCGATTTCACCACAAGATGGATCTCGAACAATGGACCGTCGGGGGCAGAGGCTTTGGCCTAGTACTGGTCTGGCTGTTAATGGCGGGTGAGATCTTCACCACGTTCACATTCTTCGGGGCCAGCGGCTGGGCATATTCGAAGGGTGGTCCCGTCTTGTACATTCTCGGATACAGTCCACTGATTTACATAGTTTCCTTCTTCATCCTTCCCCTGATTTGGGAAGTGGGGCGAACGCATGGGCTTCAAACACAAGCGGATTTTTTCCAGGTGCGATATGGCAATACATATTTAGGCGCTTTTGTTGCCTTAGTGGGAGTTGTGTGCCTCATCCCATATGTGCAGATACAAGTCACTGGCCTGGGGATCATCGTGGAAATTGCGAGTTTTGGAGCGATCCATCGCACGCCCGCGATGATTATCGGCTTAGCCCTGGTCGCGGGGTTTGTATTTGTGAGCGGTGTGCGCGGCGTGGCCTGGGTCAGCATCATAAAGGACCTCCTGTTGTTAGGCGCCGCCATTTTTATCGGAATTGCGGTGCCGCGCATCTACTTCGGCGGCATTGGTCCGATGTTCGCGTCGCTGGTGCAGACGAAACCCAATCATATGGTCATGCCAGGAGCCACCAAGGATCTTGGGCATGCATGGTACGTGACCACCGTCCTTATGATCTCCTTTGGTTTTTACATGTGGCCGCAATATTTCGCTGCCAGTTTTACCGCGAAGAGCGGCAGAATCTTGCGGCGTAACGCCGTTATTATGCCCTTGTACGCTATCACGATGCCGCTGATGTTCTTCATAGGCTTCAGTGCGCTTCTCATCCTGCCCGGTCTGAGCAACGGCGATCTCTCAATGCTGATGATTGTGAGAAAGACATTCCCCGCCTGGTTTTTGGGGGTAGTCGGCGGCGCGGGTGCGCTTACGGCCATGGTTCCGGCGGCAATTCAACTTCTGACTGGGGCAACGTTGTACTCCAAAAACCTGTTCCGGCCCATTTTGGCCCCCGGCATGACCGACCAACAGGTTGCGAAGCTGGCCAAGGTCATGGTGCTGGTACTCACTTCCGGGGCTGTGCTCCTTGCCGTCTATAGCTCAATGAGCCTTGTATCGCTTTGGTTGCTGGGATCGGCTGGGGTGGCACAGCTTTTCCCCGGAGTAGTTCTGGGGCTCTTCTCAAGACGAGTCACTACGTCTGGTATTTTTGCCGGGCTGGTTACAGGCCTTGCTATTGCTGTGTTTCTAATGCTGACGGGGCGTGATCCTTTCTATGGTTTGAATCCCGGCTTCGTCGCTCTGTGTTTCAATTTTGTGGTGACCGGAGTGGTTAGCAGAACGAGCAACGCCTGCGGCAGCAGTGATCGCTGTGCTTTCGACTCTAGCTTGCTGCTTACCCCTCACGTTTCTGGGAGCGCTGGGGCTGGCGGGAGCAAGCGCCCGGTTGCAGTCATTACGTCCTTGGCTGCTCGTCGGTGCAGCCATCTTGCTCGGCATCGGTTTCATTCAGTTGTACGTTCGGCGCAACCAATGCCAAAAGCGCAGTCCGTTGAGCATCGCCCTGTTCTGGGGCGCTGCTCTGATCGTCCTTCTCGTGATCCTTTTCCCACAGGTCGTAGCAAGCCTGCTTGCCGGGTGAGACATGCCAACGCGAAAGATCAAATACGCGTTCAGGCTGGTCGGGATAATCGCTGCAATCTTGACCGTCTGGTATCTCTGGCTATCGAACGGAACCCCGCCCGGGCAACCCCCGCTCGCATCCCTAACGCCGGACAACTTCGGGAACTTTAGACAAGAGTTCAACAGTACCGCTGACCGCACACGCTTAGTGCTCCTGCTATCGCCAACGTGAGCGTATTGCTTGCGGGGGTCTTCCGCGATTGGGGAGATACTGAAGCAGAATCAGTCGACGCGAGTTCGCGTCCTTGTTGTATGGGAGCCAATGCTGCCGACAGACTGGTCAAGACCAAGCGGATGGGTTCAATCAAGAATCTCAGACCCACGAGTTGCACAGTTCTGGGATAGAGACCATCTTGTGGCGAAGGAACTTCGCGAGCAATTTCCAAGTTCGCAAAAGATTTGTTGCCAGCGAAGCGGCATTCTCTGGGACTTTGCCGCGCTGTACTCTATCGGCGTTGAATGGGGAAACGCTGCGCCTGTCTATTTCGGCGGGGCAGTCGTGGATGTGGCACCTGAAGTCCGGCAGCAACTCGCGGCATTGAGGTCGGGGTAAATCTTCATCTGTTGGATAATTGGCACTCAGCGGTTCAGTGGAGGGTCAAAATGAAAGGAACACAGTTCAGATACGTGATCAAGTTTGTCGCCGACATGGATAAAGCGGTGAAGTTCTACCGTGATGTCCTCGGTCTGAAGGTGAAGTTCGAGTCGGCGGGCTGGAGCGAGTTTGTGACGGGCGACACCACTCTCGCTCTCCACCCGGCGTCCGACAAGAATCCGGCTGGAAAGGTCGAATTGGGCTTCACCGTTACCGACGTGGAGGCTTTCTACCGGGACATGAGCGCGAAAGGCGTGCTCTTCAGCATGCCGCCAAAGAAGCAGGATTTCGGCGGGGTGCTGGCGCAGTTCGTCGATTCCGAGGGCGCACATTGCTGCGTGGGCGCGGAGGCGGCGTAGAGACCCGCAGACGAGATTGACTTATGCACGGAACCACGATGGTGCGCCGTCTGCGGCTGTCTCCCGGCGAGGCTATGACCTTGCCCCACGATCCGTCAACATGCCCGCGCTAGCCGCGAGCCTTACGCGTTTTAATCCAATCGTCAACTGAGAAAGGCATCTTCGGACTAAGCGCCAAAGCCAGCATGGCTACCAAGTAAAGGAGATTCATTTCATATCCGGGTGCGCCAAATTGCGGCCCCGATGAGGTCACCGCCTGCAACTTGACTGAAGAAAAGCCGAGTCGTAAGTGAACGGTCAATAACGCCACTAACATCGTGATGCCGAGCGGTATGCACCAGAAGGTCACCCACGCGCCCACCATAACTGCCAGCCCGCCAACGAGTTCAATGAGAGCAGTCGCCCAAGCCATAACGTGCGGCATCGGAACATGCAATCCACCCAGAATAGATGCAAAGGCTTCAGGCCCTCTCCTTAACTTCGCGAGTCCATGAACAGTGAAGCCGAAACCAACAACCAGTCGAAGTGGCAACAAAGGCCAAGTCCGGCAACTCGTGCTCCTTTTCGACATCAATCCCCCTGTACATGCGATTCATTACAAGCCCAAAAGTTACGAGTAAGAGATTCATGCCTCATTGTTCGACTTGGATCATCGAAAGACAGAGCTAGACATCTGTCACCAACACTCTCCCGGTCAGGCGTCTGAATCTTCAGGCGCAGACTGTTATGGCTTTGGTCGAAACATAATCCATTGCTTCCTTGAACAAAGCTAGATGCTTCTTCGCGTCAGCAGAGTCCTTGTAATGAATCACGACCCATTCCTTCATCGTGCGCTTTCCCATCACGAGCAAGGATGCGGTTCTGGTTCTGACAAGCGCCTTCACCGTCTTTGTCGGGAGTTTTAGAACAACACCGCCATCCTTGGTGAAAGCGAAGACCTTTTTTCGGACGGTGAAGTTCGCGGAGTTGAACTTCTTTCCCACAACAACGCCGGGGAGCTTCTGAAGCATCGCGGCCAGAACCGTTGAAAGTTCGTTCTTCATATCAGCTAATGACCTTTCCCAGCGGAGAGCATCTGCTTCATCTTCTCTATTCGGCGAGCGCGTGTTTCTTCCTTCTTGGCTTCGGAATACCAGACGATGAATTCTTTCTTGTGCGTGAAGGACAAGTTGTTGAGTTTCTGGGTCAACTTCGTGCCCAGCCCCTTCTGTAGGGGGATGGGAACCTCAATCTGGCGCTTTTCGGTGTCCGGCTCAAGTGTGATGGTCACGAAATCCCCCGCCTTTACGCCAGCGCCCCGGCGTGCAGCGGCATTCACGACGATGTACTGAACCCCACCTCTATTCCCGACCGTGCTGCACCAAGTGTAGCCATTGATGGTCACTTTGACGGGTACTTTGGCTTTGCCCCAGACTCCTCTCGTGTCGAACGGAAGGGTGGGTGACACGCAGATGCTTGGAAGCAGAAGAGTCTCGAATCGGAAGATGCTCTCGCAAGCAGCACTGCACAGCGTGCATCACTGGGCACAGGTTGCGATGGCGGTTCGTCAGGCGGGCTTCCCGACTGGGAAGCCGCAGGACTTCATAGTCACTGATGTTATGGAATGAACCGCCCGAGGCGATGCCGTCACCATCCTTTTCGAACCGACAGTGCGCAAGGCTGCGAGGAATAGCGCGGCGAGTCGAGAACAGCAGAATTACTTTGCATCAATGAAACGTACACTACTCTCGTGGACCGGCGGCAAAGACTGTGCTTGGAGCCTTCATGTTCTTCGGCAGCAGGGGAGTAAGAGATTGTCGGTCTGCTCGCGCCATTCAACCGAGAAGCGAATCGAGTCGCGATGCACGGAGTCCGGCGTGAGCTAGTCGAAGCGCAGGCGGAAGTAGCAGGTATTCCTCTCTGGGATGTGGATTTGCCCTCGCCGTGCTCGAATGCTGACTACGAGATCATCATGGGGTGAAGCGTGCAGAGCCGCTGTTCGAACGGGAATTGAATGAGTTGCGTTCGGCGATCTATTCTTGCGCGACATACGCGAATACCGTGAAAGACAGCTAGAAGGCTCTGGATTAACGCCTATCTTTCCAGTCTGGGGCATCCCGACGCACGAACTTGCTCGAACGAGGATTGCTTCAGGGCTGAGGGCGAAGCTCACTTGCGTCGATTCCCAATCCCTATCGCCTGAGTTCGTGGGCAGAGAGTTCGATGACCAACTGCTGTCTGACTTTCCGTCGCAAATCGACCCCTGCGGTGAGAATGGAGAACTCATTCGTGTATGCGGCACCGATATTCCGGCGCGATATTCGAGTGACACTAGGGGAGGTCGTCACTCGCGACCGTTTCGTCTTTGCTGACTTGAAAGCCGCCCTCAGCCAGAACGGGGTCGTGTCTGTGGCTGGCGTGTGAGCAGCTAGTTTCTACAGTCCCTAGTTCCCAGCCGGGTCAGGGTACTTTCGGGCACATACTGTTGATGTCGCGATTTTCAAGGACAGGTTTCGGGAAACCTCGCTTTGTTGCGTTCAGCATGGCGCGTCCCACGCACTCGGTCGTTGTCACGTAGTTCGGGAAAAGCGCTTTGAGTAGCGGATAGAAAGGTCTCACAACAGCGTAGAATGTGCCATACCATGCCGTCTTCGTGCGAGCGCCGTAAAGAGGCTGAATGTACGGAGGTAGCACACGAGATGCATTCTGCCGATTCGGCGTCCAACCAGGAGTGTCTCGAGCGATCCTAGGGCCGAGTACCACGGAATTTCCCAGCCCAAAAAGTCTCGGTAGCGGGCGCTCTCTT
>Ga0210408_10004421_pt1 | contig 12539 bp, 10 predicted proteins | sample IncBWH4MmetaG_FD_155471 | JGI IMG/M metagenome (GOLD analysis project Ga0210408, IMG submission 155471) | Forest soil microbial communities from Barre Woods Harvard Forest LTER site, Petersham, Massachusetts, United States - Inc-BW-H-4-M | ecosystem: Environmental > Terrestrial > Soil >...
GAAAGAGATAAGCCACGCGAGGGTGTGCTGGCAAACTCAACGAGGTTTTCTTGAAAAGGGCGCGTTGGCTTCATCGTTTGGTTAGGTCTCATAAGGTTGGTCGGTCAGTTTGGTACAAATACTTCACTGTGATTTCCTGCTTTCGCACTGACGCTGCAACCAAAGTGAGATCAATGTTTCCATGGGTGTCGTGAAAATACTCGCCGCGACTCGCACGATACTCTTGCCACCGATGGAGAAAAGGATTCCACCAACGGCACACTGCCGTCGCGTCTGTTTCGACGCGCACAAATTGAAGTCCGACGCGAAATGCTGAGCCGTCGGGGTGCGCAGCTGACAGCCGCGCTGTGCGATAAACATCGTGAAACTGGCGGTCAGCGCAGAACGCCGTGGGCGCGAGAGCGATGGCAAGCAAAATAACACTCAAGTACCGCATGAGACCTAACGAGAAGTAGACCGGAAAATCCCGTAATCAAAGGCGGGATTTTCCGACCTATCAGGGTTGCTTTCTGAAACGATTGTTCTCACACTGGAGGGAGATGCCCCAGAACGTAGCTACTGCTTCTCAGCCCCACAAGCGAAAACTGCTCGACCAAGTCCGCGATACGATTCGCCGAAAACATTTTAGTATCCGGACCGAACAGAGTTATACGGAATGGATTCGCCGTTTCATTTTGTTTCACAATAAGCGTCATCCTTGCGAAATGGCGGAAGCAGAAGTAACCGAGTTTCTCACTCACCTTGCGCGTGATGGACACGTCGCCGCTTCCACTCAGAATCAGGCGCTGAGCGCCTTGCTTTTTCTTTACAAAGAAGTGTTGAAACAGGAGATCGGTTGGCTGGAAGGCGTGCAACGGGCAAAAAGACCGGCCCGACTACCCGTCGTGCTAACACGTGATGAGGTCCACCAAATTTTCGGGAACTTGCACGGGGCCCATCGTCTCATGGCCGGATTACTCTACGGTAGCGGGTTGCGTTTAATGGAATGCGTTCGCTTGCGTGTGAAGGATGTCGATTTTGGGTATTTGCGGATCACCGTGCGGGAGGGTAAGGGCGGCAAAGACCGTGTGACTATGCTACCGGTCAATCTCGCAAAATCGCTCGAACGCCATCTCCAAAAAGTGAAGGTACAGCACGACGAAGATTTGGAAGCCGGCTTTGGCAAAGTCTATTTGCCGAATGCAATCGCGCGCAAATGGCCGCGCGCAGCCAGCGAATGGGCGTGGCAATATATCTTTCCGTCTTCGCGTTTATCGATTGACCCACGCTCCGCGGCGCCCGCGAAACAGCGCCATCACGCTGACGAAAGTGTTTTACAGGATGCGGTCAAGAAAGCGGTGCGCACGTCTGGAATCGGTAAAGCGGCGACCTGCCACACCCTGCGGCACTCTTTTGCGACGCACCTTCTGGAAGACGGCTACGACATTCGCACTGTCCAGGAGTTGTTAGGTCACAAGGACGTGAGCACGACGATGATCTATACCCACGTGCTCAACCGGCCCGGCATCGGAGTAAAGAGTCCGCTCGATTAAGAATTATTCGGCGATGGCGGCTTGGGCGGCGGCGAGGCGAGCAATCGGAATCCGAAACGGACTGCAACTCACGTAATCGAGGCCGAGGCGATGACAGAATTTCACGCTGTTCGGTTCGCCACCGTGTTCGCCGCAAATCCCGAGCTTGATCTTGGGTCGGGTTTTCCGGCCGAGGTCGCGCGTCATCTCCATTAATTTTCCGACGCCACGCTGATCGATCGATGCGAACGGATTCGTCTCGACGATGTCGAGCTCGGCGTAATGCGGAAGGAAACTGCCAGAGTCGTCGCGACTCATTCCAAGCGTTGTTTGGGTGAGATCGTTGGTGCCGAAGCTGAAGAATTGCGCGTCGCGCGCGATTTCGTCCGCGAGCAGGCAGGCCCGCGGAATTTCCATCATCGTCCCGACCAGATAATCGAACTTCGTTTTCTTCTTTTTCGCTACTTCGTCGGCCACCCGATTGACGATGTCGATCTGAAGCTTGAGTTCGCGCGGGAATCCGACAAGCGGAATCATGATTTCGGGTTTCACTTTGATCGCACGGGCTTGCACCTCCGCAGCCGCCTCGAAAATTGCTCGCGCCTGCATCTCCGAAATTTCGGGGAATGTGATCCCGAGCCGACAACCGCGATGGCCGAGCATCGGGTTAAACTCATGCAGTTCCTCTACGCGGCGCGCAATCTGTTCGGGACGCACGCCCAGCTTGTGGGCCAACTGAAGCTGTTGGGCGGTGCCCTGAGGTAAGAATTCATGCAACGGCGGATCGAGAAATCGGATCGTCGCGGGCAATCCTTTTAGCTCGGTAAAGATTCCAACGAAATCTTCGCGTTGATAAGGCAGCAATTTCTTGAGCGCGTGCTCCCGTTCCTTTTTCGAGTCGGCCAAAATCATCTCGCGCATCGCGTCGATCCGGTCGCCTTCGAAAAACATATGCTCGGTCCGGCAAAGCCCGATTCCTTCGGCGCCAAATGCAATCGCGTTGGCGACCTGCTCGGGCGTGTCCGCGTTCGTTCGAATCCCGAGCGTGCGGAAATCATCAGCCCAGCTCATCAGCTGCGCGTACTCGCGGTAGGTCAGGCTTTTCTTCGCGTCCAATGTTCGATCGACCAGCACTTGAATAATTTCCGATGGCGCCGTTGTGACTTCGCCGGCAAAAACGTCACCGGCGGTTCCGTCAATCGAAATATAATCGCCTTGGGCCAGCGTGGTCCCGTTCGCGCTCAGGGTACGTTTTTGGTAATCGATCTGGATTCCGCTCGCGCCGCACACGCAAACTTTTCCCATTTGCCGAGCGACAAGCGCCGCGTGCGAAGACACGCCGCCGCGTGAAGTAAGAATTCCTTCGGCCGCGATCATCCCGCGCAAGTCTTCCGGTGAAGTTTCGATCCGGGCCAGCACGACCTTCTGGCCTTTGGCTGAGCGCGCGACCGCTTCTTCCGCGCTGAAAACAACCTGGCCCGATGCCGCTCCCGGTCCGGCCGCAAGTCCGCTCCCAATTTTCCTGGCTTGTTTTGCCGATTGTCGATCAAAGATTGGCGCGAGCAGATGGGCGAGCGAATCCGCGGGAATCCGTCGCACCGCCTCTTTTTTGTCGATTAACTTTTCATCGACCATATCCACGGCGATTCGAACCGCGGCGTGACCGGTGCGCTTGCCGTTGCGCGTCTGCAAAATGTAAAGCCGGTTCTCTTCTACCGTGAATTCGAGATCCTGCATGTCCTTGAAATGCTGCTCAAGAATCTGGCGGACTTTCATGAGTCCTTTGTGCGGGTCCGGCATTTCCTTCGCTAGCATCGCGATCGGGTGCGGCGTGCGTACGCCCGCGACCACGTCCTCGCCTTGGGCGTTGATCAAGTATTCCCCGTAGAAAACTTTTTCGCCGCTCGCGGGATCGCGCGTGAACGCCACGCCGGTCGCGCTGGTGTCGCCCATGTTGCCAAACACCATTGTCTGGACGTTCACCGCCGTGCCCCAGTCGTGCGGGATTCCGTATTTCCGGCGGTAAACAATTGCGCGGTCGTTCATCCATGAACCAAATACCGCGCCGATCGAGCCCCACATTTGTTCCTTTGCGTCCTGCGGAAATGATTTGCCGGTCCGTTCCTTGATTAGCGCCTTGAACCGCTTCACCAATTCTTTGAGGTCTTCGACCTTCAGCCGGACGTCGGGAAAGTCGTGTTTGCCGTAACGCTCATCCTTCAAATGCTCGATCACGCTTTCGAACGGCTCGTGATCTTCGCCCGGCCGCTTTTGCACGCCCATCACGACGTCGCCATACATTTGTAGGAACCGCCGATACGAATCCCAGGCGAACCGCGCGTTGCCGGTTTTCTTCGCGACGATTTCGACGACTTCATCGTTCATTCCGAGATTGAGGATCGTGTCCATCATTCCCGGCATTGAATCGCGCGCGCCCGAACGCACTGACACGAGCAACGGTTGATCTTTGTCGCCGAGTTTTTTGCCGACAGATTTCTCGACTTTGGCCAACGCGGCTTCGACTTCGGCCTTGAGCTGCGGCGGATAACTGCGGTTGTGCGCGTAAAAGTAACTGCAGACCTCGGTCGTAATCGTAAATCCGGGCGGGACCGGCAAACCGATCCGCGTCATCTCGGCAAGGTTCGCGCCTTTGCCGCCAAGCAACGGCTTCATCTTGCCGGTGCCGTCGGCCTGGCCGTCGCCGAAATAATAAACGTACTTCGGTTTCGCGGATTTTTTCGGCGCGGCCGCCTTCGATGTCGATCTTCGATGTACTTCGACGGTTCTACGTGAAACTGACTTGCGTTTTGTGGCCATGAAAAGTCCCGGACGTAGCGAGACCGGCCAAACTAATTCCGCGCGCTCGCGCGTGTCAACGGACGGAAGAGTCTGATTTGTTACGCCGGCGTGCTGCGCTCGGCGTGATCGATCACGTCATCGATCGCCGCTGTGAAATCTTCCACGCCCGTGCTCGGGACGATGATCGTATTCCGGCGACCATGCGCTTCCTCGGTGATCCGAAGGAATTTTCCGCGGTCGTTCTCCCTGAATTCCACGTGAAAATGCTTCCGCTCGATTTGCAGTTCCCTGGCCTCTATGATGTTATCCATTTCCTTGGCGAAAACGGCGGAGTTTACGACGTTCGAACTCACAAAGGAAAGCAGATTTTTGGGCCTAAAAGGGTCCTGTGAATATCTTGTCGATAGATTTCTCGACTCTCGAATCAGCGGCGCCGTACCGTCTTTTTCGCCGCGGTGTCCGCAATCGCGAAGTCGATCTGTTGCTTGAAGGTATCGACTCGCGCGACAAAGACGCGGATTTCGTCGCCGACGCGATATCTGCGGTTTGTCCGGCGACCAATCAGGCGCCGCTGGGCAATATCGAATCGATAAAAATCGTCGGTCAGCGCTGAGATATGGACCAGACCGGTCACCACTGCGTCCGGCAGCTCGACGACGAGTCCGTAATTTCGGACGTCCATGATCGCTGCGCGGAAGACTTGCGGATTTCGTTCCTCGAGCTGCCGCTGAAAAAATTGGAGTTTCTTCAGACGGACCGATTCGATCTCGGCATCGGCCGCGTTGCGTTCGGTGTCGGAAATGTGGGTGGCCAGGGATTCAAGTTGGCCAATGTCGATCTTTGATCGGCGCGACAGGTTTCTCTCCGCCAGCGTCCGATGCACTACCAGATCAGCATAACGACGAATCGGGCTGGTGAAATGGAGATAATTGGCTTTGGCAAGACCGTAGTGTCCTAGAGGCTGCACCGCGTATCGCGCTCGTTTCAAGCTCTTCAGCAAACCGATCTTGAGCGCTTGTTCTTCCGGTTTGCCGCGAATTGAGGCCAGGAAACGCTGGATTTCTTTTCGATGCGAAAGATCTCCGACTTTGTAGCCAAAGCTCAGAATGAATTCGCGATATTCGCCGAGCTTTTCAGGATCCGGGTCTTCGTGAACGCGGTAAATAGTGGCGATCGAGCGATGCCGCAGCTCGCGCGCTACCGCTTCGTTGGCTGCGAGCATGAATTCTTCGATCAGTTGATGCGATTCGTCGTTCTCGACGCGCTCGAGCCGAATCGGCTTGCCCTTTGGATCGACATAAACTTTCACTTCGGGGAAATCGAGATCGAGCGAGCCATGTTCAAAACGTTTGCGACGCAGCAGCGATGCAAGCTCCCACGCGGTGTGCAACCGCCGGCTTAGCTCCCCATTCGACTTCGATTGCAAAATCGCGTAAGCCTCCCTGTAGGTCAGCCGTTTCGCGCTCCGGATCGCGCTACGAGCAAAGCGCGCATTCTTGGGTCGACCGTTATTGTCGAACTCGATGAAAACAGAAAAGGTCAGTCGATCGACGCCCGGATTAAGACTGCAAACGCCGTTGCTCAATCGCTCCGGCAACATTGGGATAACGCGGTCCGGCAAGTAAACACTGTTGCCGCGCCGGCGCGCCTCGCGATCGAGCGCGCTGTTGAGAGTCACGTAGGCCGACACGTCCGCGATGTGAATGCCGAGCCGCCAGCCGCCTTCGTTCTCGATCCTTTCAACGTCGATCGCGTCGTCAAAATCGCGCGCGTCGTCCGGATCAATAGTGACAATGAATTTGTTTCGCAAATCTTCGCGATCTTCGAGCATTCGTTGCTCAACCGATTTCGGAATTCGATTTGCTTCATCTGCAACTGCTTTCGGAAATTCGGTCTGCAAATCGTATTTGCGGATGATCGACAACATGTCGACGCCAGGAGCGTCGGACCGGCCGAGCACTTCGACGATTTCACCTTCCGGATTGACGTGGCGCGATTCCCAGGCTTCCAGGCGGACAACGACTTTGTCGCCAACGTTCGCCGCGCGATCTTTCGCTTGTTGAACGTAGACGTTGTGAACGATTCGCGGATCGTCCGGGACAATGTAATAAAAATTTTTCGAGTGCTGAAGGGTTCCAACAATCGTGTCGCGCGCTCGCTCGAGAATTCGGATGACGCGGCCCTCGGTTCGCTGACCGGCGCGTGCGCTGCGTCCTTTTCCGCGGCGAGGCGGAACATCGCGACTGACGCGAACAACAACACGGTCGCCGTTCATTGCGGTTCCGGTATTTTCCGCGGCTACAAAGATGTCCGGCTCTCCCGATTTTTCCGGAACGAGAAAGCCGTAGCCAGCTTGGTGGATCGACAACTTTCCGGTTACGAGGTCGGCTTCGGACGGAAGAACGTAACGATTCTTGCGAATCCGGGCGATTTCGCCGGCGTGCTCGAGCTCACCCAACGTTCGGCGCACGTTGACACGGTCACTGCCTTTTGCGTCGATTGCCCGTGCGATCTCATTCCGATCGAGCGGGCGATAATCCGGTGCGCGTAACAGAGCGAGGAGCTTTTCTCGTATTGTGCGACCGTTCTTGGTCATAATGACGAAACCATAGTGGAGGATGTCGATCTAACGGCGAAGTATGAAAATAATTATTACCGTCGGATGTACGTTCGTGACCGCTGCGATGGTCGCGCTTGCGGCAGGAGGAGAAAAAATGAAAATCACAAGCTCAGCGTTTCAGGAAGGCGGAACCATCCCCGAGAAGTTCAGCAAGAACGGGCAGAACGCGAACCCTGAATTGCGGATCGATGGTGTGCCCGCTGAAGCAAAGAGTTTGGCGTTGATCGTGGATGATCCCGACGCCCCGGTGGGATTGTTCACGCACTGGCTGGTTTGGAACATCGATCCGAAGACAACTGAGATTGCTGAAAACGATGTGCCGAAAGGGGCAGTTCAGGGAATGAATGATTTTCCCGGCCGGCACTATGATGGACCGCAGCCGCCGTCCGGTACACATCGGTACTACTTCAAAGTTTTTGCGCTCGATCAAACCCTCAATCTGAAACCAGGCGCGAAACGTCGGGAAGTTGACGCCGCGATGAAAGGGCACGTCATCGGCCAAGGCGAATTGATGGGGAAATATTCGAAGAAATAACCTGTAGCGGTGGTCTGTGGCCGCCGACCGACGCTCATAGAGGCCGCCACGACCGTTTCGAATAAGCGGCGCGCCGTGTTAGTCTGATCATTGATGACGAACCGGCCTTGGAAGATTGGCGAGAGGATTGTCGATCTTTCCAAAAAGGGAATGATTATGGGAGTGCTCAATGTCACACCGGATTCGTTTTCTGACGGCGGCGAATTCTTTGATTTGAACGCCGCGGTCGACCGCGGGGCTCAAATTGTGGCCGAGGGCGCAGATATCATCGACATTGGGGGAGAATCAACTCGACCCGGTGCCGGACCGGTCTCGGCTGAAGAAGAACTGCGACGCGCGATTCCGGTGATCGAGAAATTACGCGCGAAGATGGACATCGCCATCTCGATCGACACCTCGAAGTCCGAGGTAGCCAGTGCAGCTTTGGACGCAGGCGCCTCGATCATCAATGACGTGACCGCAGGCAAGGGCGATCAAAAAATGTTGCCACTCGCCGCAACGCGGAACGCCGCGCTGGTGTTCATGCACATGCAGGGCGAACCGCGCACAATGCAGAAAAATCCACACTACGGCGACGTTGTTAGGGAAGTGGCCGATTCTTTTAGACAACAATATGCCCGCGCAATAGAGTGCGGCGTTGATCCCATGAGGCTCGCGTTCGATCCCGGAATCGGTTTCGGTAAAACGCTCGAGCATAACCTGTCGCTGTTGAAGAATCTGGACTATTTGCGCGTGCATGACCGCCCTCTTGTTGTCGGCGTTTCGAGGAAATCGTTTTTGGGAAAACTCATTGGCTCAAATGAAATTCGCGACCGGCTGGCACCGACAATCGCGTTGACGGCGATCTTGCGTACGAGAGGCGCGGATGTTTTGCGCGTGCACGACGTGAAAGAAAACGTGGCGGCGCTGCGAACAGTGGAAGGGATGTCGTGATGCTTCAGCAGCTTCTCCAACTCTGGTTCAAAAGCTGGCGCAGTATTCTCGAAATCATTTTTCTCAGCGTCGGCATTTACTACGGTTACCTTTATTTTCGCGGCACCCGCGGGGCGAAGGTACTCACCGGTCTGGCGATTGTCTTTCTGACCCTGACGTTAATATCGACGTTGCTAAACCTGGTCGTAATTGGTTGGATCGTTCGGAGCTTTTCGGTCTTCCTCGCCATCGCCCTGGTGGTGATTTTTCAACCAGAGCTGCGGCGCGGTCTGGCCGAGCTCGGAGGCCATCCAATTTTTTCCCTTACCAGCGAGAAACGTGAGACCGTGCACGATCTCGCCGAAGCCGTCACTCAACTGGCAAATAAACAATTCGGCGCGTTGCTGGCGATTGAGCGCGACACGTCAATCCGCGTCTACGAAGAAACCGGCGTGACACTCGACTCCGATTTTTCGGTCGAGCTGATCCTGAGCATTTTTCATCCGAAAGCGGCGTTGCATGACGGCGGAGTAATCATTCGCAATGGCCGAATCGCCGCGGCGGCCTGCATTTTTCCAGTGAGCCAGCGCGAAACGTTGGATCGCAGTCTGGGGCTGCGACATCGCGCCGCGCTTGGAATTACAGAGGAATCGGACGCGGTAGCGATCGTTGTTTCCGAAGAGACCGGCAGCATTTCCATTTGCCATCGGCGACGAATTGAGCGCAATTTTACGCCAGAGACATTTCGCCAGCGAATCGGCGAGATTTTATTGCACGGACGTTATGAAGAAACTGCTCCTGAGGAATTGGCGAGCGAAGTTGATATCCCTCTTACTCGCGACAACCCTCTGGTATCTCATCAAGAAGAACGTAGCAACGACTCCCTCGCCGTCTGAAACTAGCTCGCGTCCGGCCGCTGTCGAGAAGCCCTGACCGCGCGGATTCTGATTAGCGCAGAAACCGGGCGAGGTTCTGTTCTTCCCAACGGCGCGCGCGATAGTAGCTGTGAAATGCCCGTTCCCGTCGATTGAACTCTTCGGTGTGGACCTGCCGTCGTCCACTGCGCAAGAGCTTGTCCGGAATAACCGAGTGCAGCATTTCGTGGTAAAGAACGTATTTCAAATACCAGCGCGGTACGAATGCCTGGTCCAAAAGCGGGTGAATGCGAATCACGCGATCTTCTTCCTGAATCGTTCCAAAAACAAAATGATCCTTCGGCGGATGTTTTCGGCGGCGGCCCCATTCCACTTTGTAATTACGCAGTCGTCCGCGGAAATAACGCCTGTTAAGTTGATCGAAGATCGCACCCAGGTCGAAATGTCTTCCTTCCTGGCGAAGATTGAATTGTCGCTGCATTGGCAAGCTGCGATACGCGACTTTGCGTTTTGTTTTCTTCGCCATAACTGGGACCCTCGGCTTGAAGGATTCAATTCTAAATGGGTTCAAACTAGTCGACAAGAAAAGCGCCTATTTTTCTCAAAATTTATCCTAACTGCCTGGAAATAAGAGGCTTACTCCGTTATGTTGTCGACAGAGCCTGAAACTGCCCGGGAACCGCTAGCAACCTGACTTTCGAACGTTTTGGCTAAAAGGCATTGCGATTTTCAGTCTCTGGCTATAGTCAAAACGCTCGGGGATTTGTGCCGGGATTAGATCGACATGACGCCGTTTCTTCGAAAGCTCCTGGGGTTAAACTGGATCCTGCTCATCGTCATGCTGGCGCTCGCAGTCTTTGGCGTCGTCGCGATCTACAGCGCCACCTACATGCGGGAGGATCCGGTGGCGGCGGACTTTTGGCGAAAGCAGGCCAACTGGGTGGTGGTCGGCTTTTTCGCGTTCATGGTCGCCAGTCTGGTCAATTACCGATGGGTTCGCTGGGGCGCGCTCCCGTTGTATCTGGCCGGCATCTTCTTTTTGGTTCTGACCAAGTTCATGGGACAAAAAGTTTACGGCGCGCGAAGCTGGCTCCACCTCGGCCCGGTTAATTTTCAACCGGCCCAGCTTGCGGTTGTGGCGGGCATCATGGTTCTGGCGTTGTTCCTGAGCCAGTTCAAACAAATGCATCCGATGTTGCGCTTGCTCGTCTGCGGCGCTATCGCCGGCGCACCTTGTCTATTGATTCTGTTGCAACCGGACTTGGGCGAGGTGCTCATCTGGATTCCGGTTTTGATCGCGCTGCTTTTCGTTGGTGGAATTCCGTTTCGTTATCTGATTTGCATCCTGCTAATCCTGTTCGCCATGATACCGATCACGGCGAACCTCGTGCTCAAGCCCTATCAACAGGCGCGCCTGACCGCATTTGCACATCCCGAGATCGACAAACAAGGCTCGTCGTGGGCGATCAATCAATCACTCATCGCCATCGGCTCAGGCGGCTGGTCGGGGAAGGGTTTTAAAGCGCCAAACACGCAAATCGAGCTCGGCTTTCTGCCGTCCACCGCGGTGCACAACGACTACATCTTTTCCGCGATCGGCGAGCAGTGGGGATTTGTCGGCGGAATATTTCTTATCGGCACGTTTGCCTTGTTACTCCTGACCTGTCTTTTCGTTGCCTTCTTTGCCGGCGACCAGTTTGGCCTTCTGTTAGCAATCGGAATAACCGCCCTCATTTTCACCCACATTTTCCAAAACGTCGGTATGACAATCGCGCTCTTGCCCATCACCGGAGTGCCGCTACCCCTAATCAGCTACAGCGGCTCGTTCGCCCTAATGATCATGTTTGCGCTCGGCGTCGTGAACAGCGTCTGGGTGCATCGGCACGAAGTCGCGTAGCTGTTTTCGAAGATCGACATTGCCACAATGCCGTGGCGATTTACTTCAAGCCCGTGCCATCTACAATTCCTTGAAGCATGGAGACCGACTACAAAGTTAAGCTCGAGATCTTTGAAGGTCCGCTCGATCTCTTGCTTTACCTGATCAAACGCGACGAGATCGACATTTACGACATTTCGATTGAACGGATCACCCGCCAGTACCTCGAATATCTCCAGGCGTTCAAAGAGCTGAAGATCGATATCGCCGGCGAATTCGTCGTTATGGCGGCGAATCTGATTTATCTCAAGAGCCGCAGCCTTCTTCCGCTCGATCAACAGCCGCCGGAAGAAGACGTTGACGAGGACGATCCGCGCTGGGACCTGATCCGTCAGCTGATCGAATACAAGAAATTCAAGGAAGCGGCCGTGCAACTGCACGATCGCGCGTTGGAACAGGAACGCATTTTCACCCGCGACAGCGAGAGCGTTCCCGTTTCCGACGCGCCGTTGCCGTTGCACGAAGTTGGAATTTTTCAGCTGATCCATGCCTTTCAGGAAGTGATCAAACGCGTCGAAGCGCGTGAAGATTTGGGAGAAATATTCGCCGAAAGATTCAGCGTCTCCGATAAGATCGAGAGAATTCTCGAACGCATCGGAAACGGAGCGACGGTCCGCTTTTCAGAGCTGTTCGGCCAGATAGCTTCGCGAGTTGAAATCGTGGTTACGTTCCTGGCGTTGCTGGAGCTGATTCGTTTGAATCAGGTCCGCGCGCTGCAGCGAAAAATATTCGACGAGATCGAGATCGGCGCGGTCGCCGCATAGGATTCGACATCATGCCGCGCGCTCTCATCGCCGGATGCGGTTATCTTGGACAGGCGCTGGCGGATTTGCTGACGGCCGAACATTGGGAAGTCGAAGGGTGGACATTGTCGCCACAATCGGCTGACGAACTTTCACAACGCGGCGTTCGTGCATACAGCGTCGACATTTCCAATGAAAAAGATGTCGCTGCGCCTAAAGGCGACTTCGACGTCGTAGCTCATTGCGCGAGTACTCGCGGCGGTGATGTCGATCTTTACCGGCGCGTTTACTTGGACGGCGCGCGCAATCTTCTCAACCGTTTTTGCGGCGCGAGATTTTTGCTCACGAGCAGTACCAGCGTGTACGCGCAAAGCAATGGCGAGCGGGTCACTGAGCAGAGCCCAGCTGAACCAAAGCATGAAACCGGAGAAATCTTGCGACAGGCTGAGGATTTGGTTCTCGCGAAAAATGGAATTGTTGTTCGTCTCGGCGGAATTTACGGGCCCGGTCGGTCTGCACTACTCAAGAAATTCTTGAATGGTGACGCCGTTGTCGATCCATTACGCGATCGGTTTGTGAATCAGATTCACCGGGACGATGCCGTGTCG
>Ga0210408_10004422_pt1 | contig 12538 bp, 7 predicted proteins | sample IncBWH4MmetaG_FD_155471 | JGI IMG/M metagenome (GOLD analysis project Ga0210408, IMG submission 155471) | Forest soil microbial communities from Barre Woods Harvard Forest LTER site, Petersham, Massachusetts, United States - Inc-BW-H-4-M | ecosystem: Environmental > Terrestrial > Soil >...
CATTTCTGACTACCGGGGCCAAGGTAGAGGATTTTCCCAATCACCAACGTTGGTATTGGCGGATCCGCGTATGGTCCGAAAACCGTGGCATACGCGCCGCCATTGGCGGTTGCCACAATGTCATTTATACCGCCGTCGAATTTTTTGCCGTTGCTATCGGCATCCCATCGCTGCAGCTGCTTCCCTGTTAGATCGAGCTCCAGGATCGCGCCAGGATCATTGGTGCACGCGAGCAGGAATGTCTTCTGTTTCGTGAGAGCCAACCCGTTATGCCCGCAGCCCTCCGTATGATTCAGCACCGTGGTCGTTTTTCCATCCCACTTCGACAACGTGTTTGAAACCCAACCGACGTAGTAAAGGTTTCCGTCGACAAACAACGGCCCCTCCGGTCCGAGAACACCGCTGACAACAGTAGTTTCGTCGGCAGACGCCGCTGCCACAGCCAGTATCGCACCAATGATGCAGCAGATAATTTTGTTCGTCCTCATTTTGGTTCCTTTGATTTAGTTAGGCGAATGCGATCGGAATCGAAATGTTTTTGCTCAACGAACTATTTGCAGTCGGTAATTTTTTGCACGAGCGCTTCGACACGCGGATCGTCCCGGCTGGGACGGAAAGTAATCGTCGTAAATGTTAGAGAACGGCACAATTGCTTGTAGCGCAAACGTGGCTTCGCTTCAAAGATTGGCTCGGGAGGGTAAGCGATCCGATACTCCCGCCGCCGGGTCATTTATGAACATTGCCGGACTTCGTTCAATTGGCTTCGCAGCTCTGCTTGTTTTGCTCGCGGGCGCTGGCTGCAATCGACCCGAACCAGCGTCGTCAGAGTCGAGCGCCACGCCGACACCCAACGACATTCGCGCGCCAGTCACGGCACACGCGCCGGATGCATTCTACGATCCGCCGTCGGACCTGCCGCACCAGCCTGGCGCGTTACTGCGGAGCGAGCCGCTCAAAGACGTGATACTGCCAGCCGGCGTGCGCGGCTGGCGCATTCTATATATAACAACTGTGGACGACAGCACACCAGCGACGGCGGTCGCGACTGTGTTCGCGCCGACCGATCCTCCGGCGGGCCCACGTCCTGTCGTCACTTGGGAGCACGGCACGACGGGCTTGTTTCAGAAATGCATGCCGTCGCTGTTCTCGGCGCCAAGCGCGGGCATCCCCGGGCGCGACCGGATCGTGAAGGCTGGCTGGGTCATAGTCGCGACAGATTACTCCTTCGCAGAGAATGGGGGCCCACATCCGTACCTGATCGGCGAAGGCGAAGCACGTGCAGCACTCGATTCGGTTCGCGCCGCGCGGCAGATGTCCGGGCTTGCGCTCGACAAACGCACGGTGGTGTGGGGTTACTCGCAGGGAGGGCACGCGGCGCTTTGGACCGGTATAGTTGGACCGCGCTACGCACCGGACCTGGAAGTTCTCGGTGTCGCGGCCATCGCACCGGCTGCGAACATTAAGAACATTCTCGCGAAGAACGTCGCGATGGACAAGCTGTTTGGTGCGTATGTCGCGCTGGCGTACAGCCGGTTCTATACCGACATCAGATTCGAGCAAGCAATTCGGCCCGAGGCGCTGGATGCTGCGCATCAGATGGTAAACTTATGCGACTCTGTCCCGCCCGAAGATTCGGACCGCATGGAGGCGCTGGCGGTGACGTTCGATGGTCCTGCATTGGCGACGAGTTCTAACAAAGCGCTTCGAGCTCGGATTGAGCAGAATACGGCGAACGGTCTGATAAAGGCTCCGGTCGTAATCGCACAAGGCCTCTCGGACAATGTTGTGCCGCCGGCTGCTACCGACGCGTATGTCGAAGAGCGCTGTTCTGCTGGTCAACGAGTGGAGTATTGGACATTCGCGGGGCGCGACCACTTCACGATTGCCCAGCCCGGTGCGCCGCTTGAGGAGCTGCTCATCAGATGGACAACGGCGCGTTTCGCGCATGAGCCGCAAGCGAGCGGTTGTGTTCGCAAGTCTTTCTGATTGTCGCGTGGGCTCGAAAGGACCAGGCCGTGCTCAATCCAATCTTCGTTAGCCAGTTACTTTGGCCGGACAGTTGTCGACGGCCAGTATGAACCAGCAGGTGAGAAAGGCTCGATTTGAAACGACGACCCCTTTCCCGCACCACGCTGCTTCAGTTGCTTAACCGCGGACGCTAGTTTCGCCAAACCTTGTTCAATTTGGGCTTGCGACCAGGCCGCGAATCCAAAAACGAATGCCGGATCCAACTGAGCCTTGATGCAGAAGAAAGAAAGAGGCCGAGGCCAAACGCCGGTTTCCTGACGAGCACGCATGAATAACGGAAAGTCTTCTTTGCGTCGCAGCCAGGCAACGAAGTGCAAACCGGCCCGCGTTACTTCCAGATCGAAATAATCGCCGAGCCATTTTTGGAATTGCTCGATAAAGAATACGCGTCGCTGGGAATAGAGTTCGCGCATCCGTTTCACATGGCTGAGGAAAAATCCTTCGGTGATGAAACGCGCCAGGGTAGCTTGATCAATCGCCGGGGAATGCTGGTCCATGACAGCGCGCACCTTAACAAGAGTGTCAACAAGCTGTGTCGGTGCGATCACAAAACCGAGGCGCAACGATGGGTAAAGGATCTTGCTCATCGTGCCGGCGTAAATCACCCGGCCGGCGTGGTCCAAACCTTGAAGACATGGCAGCGGCGGCCCATCGAAACGAAACTCAGAATTATAATCATCCTCCAGGATGTAGCCGTCGCGCGACTCTGCGAATTCGATCAGGGCTTTCCGCCGTTTCAGGCTCATTGTCACACCGAGAGGAAATTGGTGCGACGGTGCGACGAAAATGAGCCTGGGAGAATTTTGCCGCGAGCACTTCGCGATTACCAGCCCCTCACGATCGATCGGGCGGGGGACCATTTTGGCTCCGACAAAAGCCAAGACATTACGTGCCTGATGGAAGCCGGGGTCTTCGATCCATGCCACTTCACCCTCATTGATTAAGGCGAGCGCGCACGCCAGCATGGCCTGCTGCATGCCGCCCACAACTACGATTTGGTCGGGGTGACAATTGGCGCCGCGGAAGTCGCACAAGTAAGTAGCGACTGCCTTGCGTAATTCGAGTTCGCCACGGCTCGAGGCATAACGCAATAGGTGCGCTCCCTTTTTCGCCAAAACCTGCTCGCGCAAGCGTTCCCAAACCGCAATCGGGAATTCATCCACGGCCGGCAACCCCGCGACGAACGTGACGCTCGGCGGGCCGCCGGCGCCGACATCGAGTTGTCGGCCGCTGCGAAGATCGGTCATTCTGGTCACTCGTCGGGCCACTCGCGGCGGATGTTCCGTGCGTGCGATCGTCGCCGTCCGGGCAGCCTTCAGAAAAGTTGCCGGTAAGTGATCGGCGACAAAGATACCAGATCGTTCCCGGGCTTGAAGATAACCCTCTGCAAGCAGCTTTGAGAACGCCTGGTTTACGGTCAATCTCGAAACCCCGAGAGTCGCCGCGAGAGCTCGTGATGAAGGCACACGCGAAGCGCTTGTATCAAAACTACCGGTCTCCAGCTCTTCTCGTATTTGACGATACAGTTGTTGATAAAGCGGCTCGGACGACGCGCGATCTAGTCGCACCATTTCGAACGACATGACTAAACGACGCCGGCGCTGGTTTGGGGCCGACGAGACAGTGGGCCCGTAGATCGCGCCGTTGATCTTCACGATACGAGTTTCGCATCCAGAGAATGCTTTCTCAAGAAATGCTGCGCACCTCAAGCCCTTGCTTCCTGCGACAAACGAAACTGGTCTGCCTTTTTAGCGAGATCTGGTTATAGCCAGCCATTTTCCAATGAATCAACCTGACTACATGAAAAATACTCTCCTTCACACTCGCACCAAAATCTTGAAATCTGTTTGCGCCTCCAACGTTTACCCGTGTCTGCCAATGGCACTTTTGCTTGTGCTTTGCACCTTGGGGCTGGGCCTTTCCGTGAATGCTGGCGAAAAGAAGACGTGCATCACCACGTTCGATGCACCGGGTGCGGGCACGCAACCAGGCTTGGGAACGTTTCCTAGTGGCATCAACAATTCAGGAACAATCACGGGATTCATCCGGGACGCCAACAGCGCCCGGCACGCCTTCCTGCGCACTTGCGATGGACACTTTACCATCTTCGACGATCCGGCTGCGGGCACTTGCTCGGCATCTTGTGGAACGATCGGGAACGGTCAGGGTACGCGGGCTTACGCAATCAACCCATCTGGTGAGATCGTGGGATTTTACACCAATAATAGCGGCCAGTGCCACGGCTTCGTGCGCGCTCCCAACGGTACCTTTACCCAGATCGATGCTCCGCATGCGGGAACAGGTCCGTTTCCGCAGGGGACCTTCCCCTCGGAATTCACTCCAATGGGCCTCAACCCAGCCGGCGCGATCACCGGATTTTACGTTGACGCGAGCTCAGTGCAGCATGGTTTCGTGCGTGATCAGCAGGGCAGAATCACCGAATTCGATCCCACGGGGTCAATATTGACCAATCCCAACGCCATCGATGCGCCGGGTACAATCACGGGATTTTACTTTGACGCAAACTTCGTGGGTCACGGCTTTTTGCGCACACCCGACGGCACAATCACCTCATTCGATGCCCCTGGCGCTGACATGACTCCGGGCTCCGGCAACGGTACGTTCGGTGTAGGCCTCACTCCGAGCGGGGAAATCGAAGGAGTGTATGTCGACGCACAAAGTGTGCTTCACGGGTTCCTGCGGTCTAAACAGGGTACCTTCAGTACGTTCAATGTTCCGGCCGCTGGCACCGGGGCAGGCCAGGGCACTCTCCCTGAAAGCAACAACACCGCGGGTGCGATCGCGGGAAATTATCTCGACGGAAGCAGCGTGGATCACGGGTTTCTACTCGATAAGCACGGCAACTTTAGCACGTTCGATGTTCCGGGCATGGGCACAGGTCCCGGCCAGGGCACGATTCCCTTGGACAACAGCGGCTCGGGAGCGATCACCGGAGAGGCTATTGACGGGAGCAATGTGATACACGGCTTTCTCGTGGAAGGCTTATAAGACTACCTGGAAGTGCTGCTTCAACTCGGCGAGGAAATTTTGGGACTTCACTTACTTCAGTCCCACGATCTTCTGGACGAGCGCTTCGAAACGCGAATCGCCGCGCAGGTCGTCCAGGAATGGATCTACTTTGATGACAAATAGGTAAGCGCCTGTCCCTTCGCGGTAGGCACGTTCCAGTTCGTCGATGGCCCGCGCTTTTTCGCCCAAGGCGATAAGGACCAGCGCCTTCGCGTAAGGCGCGACGAAGCGTGACTTCGCTTCTTCGTTCAATTGAGCCAGGATTTTTCGCGCATCTTCCGCTCTTCCGGTCCGAGCATATATCTGACCTAGCGCAGCAAGAGGATATGGATCGTTCGTTAGGTCGAACGCCTTTTGATATTCGGCGATCGCATCGATCGGGCGTCCTTTGAACTGCAAAATTTCACCCAGGTAGTAATGCGCTAGAAAAAAGTTGGGATCGATCTCCAAGACCTTGCGTGCTTGCGCTTCCGCTTCGTCGTAGCGACGGGCGCAGAGATAAAGCCAGCTAAAATCGGAGTTGATGATCAATGACAGTGGATCCAGTTCAACGGCGCGTCTTGCTTCCGCGATCCCCGAATCGAAATTACCAACGGTCATCCAGGCTAGAGCGAGCCAATGATGCGCGGTTGCGTAGTTCGGCTTCAAGTCTGTCGCTCGCTTCAATTCATCAATCGAAGGCTGGAGCTTCAGCTCGACGGTAGCGAGCAGGCCGGCGGAAGCATGCGCTTCGGCTAGCGAATCGTCGAGTTCGAGCGCTTTCTTTATCGCTGATCGCGCCGGTGGAATTGAATCCACTGGAGAGACGGCGGCATAGTTGGGAAACAGCAGGTAGGAATCCGCCAAGCCAACATAAGCGAGCGCGTAATTCGGATCTTTAGCAATCGCTTGATTAAAATAGTCGATCGCTTTGCGCAGATCGTCGCCGTTGCGTTTGTTCCAAAAAAATCTTCCCCTGAGATAAAGCTCGTATGCTTCCGGATTAGCGGTCGGCGCTTTGCCAATCGAACTTTTCTCCGAGCCGGTGAGTCTTGCCTGCAACGTCTCCGCAATTGTCTTCGCAATCTCGCTCTCGACCGCAAAGATGTCGGTCAGTTTTCGATCATAGGTGTCGGCCCAGAGATGCGCGTCGGTCAAAGCATTGATCAGCTGCACATTCACGCGGACCTGATTGCCGGCTTTCTGCACAGTTCCCTCGAGAATATTCATTACTCCGAGCTGCTTCGCGATCTTGGGCAGGTCATCCGGCGTACTCTTGAATCGCTGAGTCGACGTTCGCGCGATCACTTTCAGATCTGCGATCTTTGCCAATCGCGTTAGGATTTCATCCTGCACGCCTTCGGCGAAGAAGGCGTTGTCCGGATCCCGGCTGAGATTGTCGAACGGCAGGACGGCGATCGATTTTTGCGGAAGTTCGGATGCGCCCGCCCCGGCCGCACCGCTTGCATTCTGAGCGCTATAGCGTCCAAGGAAAAACAATCCGATCGACACCACGGCGCCAATCACAACGACATAAAGCCAAACGTATTTCTTCGGTTTCGCTGACGCCGGCATCGCGTCAGCCGTCGCTGTACGCTTAATTCCTTCAGGCGTTATCTCGAACATCCAGGCGAGGACGAGCGCAACCGGTAAACCCGCGATGATCAGAATCACGATCAAACGAATGATCGCGTTCGGAACGTCGAACACTGGAAAGACCTGGGAGATCCCCTCCGAAAGAGCCCATCCGCCAACGATGTAGGCCACCGCAACCTTGTAAACGTTACGCCGTTTCAGCTCGGCGAAGAAGTTGTCGATCTTCATCGCGGTTCGCCAGAAAAGATGCGCGTGATGAGTTTCTTAAACCGCGGATCGTTGCGAACCGGGTCAAGGCGGTGATCAACAAGTATCCAGCCCAGATCAGCCGAGTCGAAAGGAGCGCGATCTTCATAACTCTTCTCGAGCAAGCGGATGGCTTCGTCTTTGTCGCCGAACGCTAATTGAACCACCGCCATCGAATAAGCCGGAACGTATTGTCGTTCGGATAAAGATTTGAGCTTTTCCCAAAGCTGCTGCGCCTCTGCCTTTCTACCAGCCAGAGAGTAAGCGGCCGCAAGATCAGCAAGATCGATAGGGTCGGAGCCCACCGAGTTGAAACCCTTCTCGTATTCTGCGACCGCCTCCCTTAGCCGGCCCCGATGTTCCAAGACATTGCCCAGCTGGCCATGCGCATTACCAAAGTTCGGATCGATCTCGATCGTTTTGTGCAATTGGGCAATCGCTTCATCGCTTTTTCCTACAGTATCAAGCGCAAATCCCAATACCGAGTTGATGATGAGCGATAGTGGATCGAGCTCTTCCGCTCGCTTCAACTCAGACAGCGCCTCTTCAAGATGTCCCTGACTTTGCAGATATTCTCCGAACCACTGATGCGCTGTAGCATAGTTGGGGTTGAGTTCGATCGCTCGCTTGAACTCGGGATTTGCGGCGGCGAGTTGAAGATCTGAAGCCAGCGCTCGGGCCAGAGACGTGTGGGCTTCACACAGAGTGTCATCGAGCTCGACTGCTTTGCGGGCTGCCTCCAGTGCTTTGGGCAATTCGTCGCGCGGATTACTCCCGAGCTCCGCATAAGCTGGTAACAGCACATGGCAGTCCGCCAGCCCCGAAAAGGCGAGGGCGTATCTGGAGTCCTTTCCGATCGCCTGCTGAAAATAATCGGCTGCCTTCTGGAGATTTGCACCGGTTCGTCGATTCCAAAAGTATCGGCCTTTCAAGTAAAGTTCATGCGCTTCGGGATTTTCGGTTGGCTTTGTAGTGATCGCGATCTTCTCCGAGCCAGTCAGCTTTGCTTGCAATGTGTCGGCAATCGTCTTTGCGATGTCGGTCTCGACTGCAAAAATATCATTTAATTTACGATCGTAAGTGTCGGCCCAGAGATGAGCGTCGGTCAGCGCGTTGATGAGCTGCACATTCACGCGGACCTGATCATTCGCCTTTTGGACGCTGCCTTCGAGGATGTTCGCGACCCCGAGCTGCTGCGCGATCTGCCGCAGGTCGCTAGGGACGCTCTTAAATCGCTGCGTCGATGTGCGTGAAATCACTTTCAGCTCGGCGATCTTCGCCAATCGCGTCAAGATTTCGTCCTGAACGCCTTCGCTGAAATACGCGTTCTGCGGATCGCCGCTTAAGTTATCGAACGGCAAAACTGCGATCGATTTGTTCGAAACTGTAGCTGCCTCGGTGCGAGCCGCACTGGCATCCTGTCGAGGCGTGATTGTCGATCTTGTGCGCACGAGTTGATACACGAACAGACCCGCCGCGACGACCGCGAGCGCAATCGTTGCGGCGACAATCTTTCGCCCGGTGCGTCGCGCGATCGATTTGGTCGGCTCAATCTCGGATTCGAGTTTGATTCCTTCGGGCGTGATCTCGAACGCCCAGGAAAACGCCAGCGCAACCGGGAATCCAATCATAAGGATAAGGATGATAATTTGCATCGCCCATTGCGGCGCATTGAACGCGGGAAGAAAAATGGATGCCGCTTGAATGACGAGCCACGCCACCACTGCGTAAGCGACCGCCACTTTGTAAACGTTGCGACGCTTCAACTCAGCGAAGAAATTGTCGATTCTCACTGTTCTGCGCCAAAGATTTTTTTCACTAGCGCCTGAAAACGCGGTTCGTTGCGCACACTATCGTAAATCGGGTCAACCTTTAGATACCAGCAGGCGCTCTCTTGATCCTGATAGGATTTTTCGAGCCAATCCAAAGCTTTCTCCTTTTCGCCAAGTCCTAGATGTATGTCAGCGAACGCTGTCGAACTGACGTATTGCCGTTTTGCCATCTCTTCGAGTTCGTGCAAGATCTGCTCAGCTTTCGCTCGATCTCCGGAGATGGCAAAAGCGTAGCCGAGGAGTCCCTGATACCACGCGCCGGTCACCATTATTTTACTTCGTTGAAATTCCGCGATCGCGCCGGCTGTGTCGCCTTTCCACAGGAGGCAGCAGCCTAACAAATGACGCGCCATGGTAGAGGTGGGATCCAGGTCTAGCGTCCTTCTGATTTGAACAATTGCATCGTCATATCGACGTGCGTGATACAGGAAGTACGCCAAAGCGGATTGAAAGAACGCATTCAGCGGATCGAGTTCGATCGCTTTTTTGTCTTTCGCAATCGCCTCGTCCAATCGACCAAGCCCGCCCAGAAACCACGCATATATTTCATATGCCCATGCCAAATTAGGATTAAGTTCGATGGCACGATCGAATTCAATCTGGGCATTCCGCCAATCAAAAGCACCGCCAAGAGCGCAAGCAAGGGAAAGGTGCGCTTCCGGCAGTTCCGGGTCGAGCTCCAGCGCTTTTTGCGCGAACTCCTTCTCTTTAACCACCGCTTCTTTGCTCGGCATCACGACTCCTCCCATGTAGGCGTAGGTGTCGGCTAATCCGCAATAGGCCAGAGCATAGTTGGGGTCGCGCTTCAGCGCCTGCTCGTAATACCGGATCGAGCTGGTCCAGCCGACTTCACTGTATTTGCCAAACTCGTAGCGTCCCAACAAATAGAGTCGATGAGCCTCCGGGTTCTCGGTCGGCTTCTTCCCGAAGGCGCGCGCCTCTTCGACACCTAGGTCGATTTGCAGGGCTTCGACCACGCGCTGGGCGACGTTGCTTTGAAAGGCAAAAATATCTCTTACGTCGCCATCGTAATCCTTCGACCACAGATGATAACCATCACTCACGTTGATCAGTTGAGCGGTGACGCGCAGTTTATCGCCGGCTTTGCGCACGCTTCCTTCCAACACCGTGCCCACGTGCAACTGGTCGCCGACTCTACGAAAGATGTCCTCTTCGTTTTTGCCCTTGAAAGCGAAACAAGATGTCCGTCCCGGCACACGCAATCCTGGAAGCCTAGCCAGCGCGTTAATTAGTTCCTCGGTCATCCCGTCGCTCAAATACTCATCGTTCTTGTCCGCGCTCAGGTTGACGAACGGCAGCACCGCGACGGATTTGGCCGGACTAGCTGTTACTTCAGTTTCGGCAGTCGGATTTACTTTTTGTTTTTCGCCAACGATTTTCGCAGCAGACGCTTCCGCTTTGTGGCTAATCTTCAGCCCCGCCTTGCGTAGCCCGTCCATCAACTGCTCCACGAGATCCGGCTCGATCCACCTCCCATGCAACTCGCGCGCGACTTCGGCGTAGTTCGGTTTCAGCGCGAGCATGTCCCGGAGCGCCCTGCGCGCCTCCTCCATCTGGCCAAGTTGCGCGTAGCAAATGGCCAGGACCGCATGCGTGTAATAATTCTTTGGGGCGTTGAGCTGTAGCGCGATGTCCAGCGCTCTGCGATAGTCTTTCTTGCGGTATGCATCGTGCCATGCGGTGTAGCGATACCATCCCGGATGGTTCGGATTGAGTTGCGAACCTCTGTTCGATAAGGCGCAGCCACGCTCCCAAGATCCGCCGTAAGCAATGAGCAAACCCATGAACGCGCCAGTGGCTCCATCCATTGGGTTGAGCGAAACGGCCCGTTCTGCAGCAACTCTGGAAGCTGGAATTTCGCGCTGAAAAAACAAAGCCTGAGCCAGCGCGTAGTAAGGCAACGAATGCAATGGTGCGGCTTCGACCGCTTTCCGCGCAGCTCGAAGCGCGCGATCAAGGGAATCGGGCCCAGCGTTGTCCCAGTGTCCGTACTCATTTGCGTACATCAACGACAGCATGGCCCAACAATCGGCATTACTAGGGGCTTGTTGAACCGCCCGTTCCAGACAGGTCCTTACTTCAGCAAGATCTTCGGGAGTGAAGCGCTCGTTGTAGCCGAAGCTACGTAGCAACGCTTCGTATGGGCTCATTTGATCGGCAGCCTTCAGCCGCACAACTTCACTCATGCTGCGCGGCAGAACTCCATGCATGTCGGCAACGGTGGAGACGATCCGTGGTACGAGTTCGTCCTGCAGTTCGAATACTGCTTCCGATTGAAAAGGGCGATCATAACTCTCCGCCCACAGATGGGCGCCGGATCTTGTGTCCACAAGCTGCACCGCGATGCGTAGCCTGGTCCCCGCCTGGCGAATGCTCCCCTCCATCACATAGCGCGCGCCCAATTCTTTCCCGGCAGAACGAACGTCAACCGACTCATTGGCGTAACGGGAAGTCGAACTGCGCGCGATCACCTTGAGGTAAGAGAACCGCGACAGGCCGGTAACGATCTCCTCGGTCAGTCCTTCGGTAAGCGCAGTGAGATCGGAGTTGCTACCGCTATACTTAAATGGCAACACCGCTACCCAGAAGCCCTCGTCAGCTTGAACAGCGTCGCCCCGACGAAATTTCTCCGGCAGTTCCGGATTGCCAACTTCCTCGCCGTAAAGATTCAGGATCGAGATGCGCAAGCCGTGTTTTACCTCGAATTCACCGAGTTCGTGCAGAAGTGAACGCCATCGTGGGTAGTGCTCCAAGTCACCGGCAACGCGTTTGGAAACAAGGATGTGTCCGGCGTCGCCGCAATCCATCACGCGCTGCGCGATGTTGATGCCGGCGCCGGCGATATTCGATTGCTCGTTAAGATCGACAACTTCATTCACAGGCCCGCTGTGAATTCCCATGCGGACGTGAAGTTCAGGATGATTTTTCAGTTCCTTGCTGATTTCCAGCGCGCACAAGACCGGCGCTTCCGGATTGTTTCGGAAAACTAGCGCTCCGCCATCGCCAGTCGGTAAGCGCAAAAGTTTACCTTCGGTTTCCGCCAAACGGAACTGCTCCGTTCCGCGGACGATCTCTTTCAGCCTCTGAATCTGCTCACTCTGCTCGTTGATCAGCAACTTGGAATAACCGACGATGTCGATGAACAAGACGTGCCCGATTTCGAACTTTACTTCGGAAGGATTCATTTCGAAGACGAATGGAACTCACTCGCCGGCACGATTTTTTCCGCCAACGCTTCGAAACGCGGATCGCCACGGAGCAGGTCCCATTGAGGATCCAGTTTCAGTTCGCCATAGGTCACACCATTTGGAATTTGTGCGGAGACCGCTAGTTGTTCGAAGGCAAGATCCTTCTCACCGGTCCAAGCGTAAATGACTGCGAGATTGGTAATCAGGCCCGCGCCGGCCCCCGCATCCTTCGACAAGGGCAGCAACTCACAAGCGCGGCGTCCTTCGCGGATCGCGTCTTCCTTTCGTCCGAGAGCGGCGTCGATTCGGCCGAGCAGGCTCCAAGCCTGCGCGTAATCGGGTTGATCGTGTGTGATCTTTTCCTCAAGCACGCGCGCGGCGCTGAAGGAGTCGCGCGCAGTGGGCGCATCGTTAAAGGTCCTGGCGGCGACACCAACGAACCATTCGCGTGGAAAAATAAAGTTGCCGCCGGGCGAGATCCCTTCCGCTGGAATAGCAGCCAGTGCGCGATTGACTGCGGCGGAATCGCGCTCGGCCATTGCGCAACGGAATATCATGTCGGCAATCTCTGCCGCAGCCCCCGGTTGTTCTTTCAAAATGGCGGTGAGCTCGGTTCGC
>Ga0210408_10004426_pt1 | contig 12528 bp, 13 predicted proteins | sample IncBWH4MmetaG_FD_155471 | JGI IMG/M metagenome (GOLD analysis project Ga0210408, IMG submission 155471) | Forest soil microbial communities from Barre Woods Harvard Forest LTER site, Petersham, Massachusetts, United States - Inc-BW-H-4-M | ecosystem: Environmental > Terrestrial > Soil >...
CGACCGGTCCGTCCTCAAGTCCGCTCGCCCGTCCCCCGACCTGTCCGTCCGCGAGTCCGCTCGCCGGTCCTCCAACCAGTCCGTCCTCAAGTCCCCCGACCCGCGGGCGAGCCCACAGGCGCTAGCCGCGCGGCTGCGCGCCGGCGATCCGCCGCTGCTCGCGCGCATCCACGAGGGCTGTGTGCTGCTCGACGCACGCACATTGAGCGACGCCGAGATCGCGGTGGCGGCCGAGTGCGTGGCCCGGGCCCGCTAGACGCGGCCGATAGAGCGGCGGCGCTCCCGCTCACGCTCGGCACGGCGGGGCATGTGGACCACGGCAAGACGGAGCTGGTGCGGGCGCTGACGGGGGTCGACACCGACCGGCTCCCGCAGGAGCAAGCGCGGGGGATGTCGATCGAGCTGGGGTACGCGTCGCTGGAGTTGCCGTCGGGACGACGCCTCTCGGTGGTGGATGTGCCGGGTCACGAGCGCTTCATCCGCGCGATGGTGGCGGGGGCGACGGGCATCGACTGCTACCTGATGGCGATCGCCGCGGATGAGGGAGTGGGCCGCCAGACGCACGAGCACGCGCAAATCCTGCGCTCACTGGGGGTGGCGACGGGGGTGGTGGCGATCACCAAGAGCGACCGCGCGGACCCGAGAGCGGCGATCGAGCAGGCTCGGGCGCTCCTGCCACAGGCCGCGGCGGTGGCGTGCTCGGCCCGCTCGGGTAGCGGCCTGGCGGAGCTGCTGGCGGCGCTGGAGCGCGCGACGGCAGCGCTGGCGGGCCGCGGGGAGCGCGAGGGCCCAGCGGTCCTGCACATCGACAGGTCGTTCACCGTGGCGGGGATCGGGACGGTGGTCACGGGAACGCTGTGGTCGGGGACGATTGCGGTGGGAGAGACGCTCGTCCTCCACCCCGGGAAGTTGGATGTGCGGGTGCGCTCGCTGGAGATCCACGGGCAGCGGCGCGAGCGGGTGGCGGCGGGCCAGCGAGTGGCGGTCAACCTGGCGCGCTGTCCACGCACCGCAGTGGCACGTGGCGACGTGTTGGCGGCGCGCGGCGCGGTGGCGCCATCGTACCGGCTCGATGTCCGCCTTGGCTTCGAGCCGGGCCCGGCGGGGAGGAGCGGCTGGCGGGTTCAGGTCCACCACGGAACCCGCGCGACGAGTGCGCGCGCGGTGGCGTTGGGGGAACTTGGCTGCGTCCAGCTGCGCTGCCAGACGCCTCTGATGGCGCGCGCCGGAGAGCGCGTGGTGATCCGTGACGGGGCGCGCCGGGACACCCTGGGGGGCGCGGTGGTGGTCGACCCGCGCCCGCCTCGCCACAGCCCGGAGGGGGCTCCGTCGCAGACGCGACGTTGGGCTCCTCGCGGCAAGGTGCAGCATTCACGAGCTGCGATCGAGGGGGCATACGCGGCCGGAGTGCAAGCGGCGGCCGGCGCAGCGGATGCGACAGGCGTGGTCGATGTGGTCGCTGTGGCGGGCGCCGGCGGGACGCCCGACGCGGGCCATGCGGTCGATCCCGCGCCGCCCGCGCCGCTGTCTCCCGCGGCGCTCGCCCTCGCCGCGAGGCTCCGCCGGGAGGGATTTGGCCCTTCGCCCGACAGCCAACTCGACCCCGCGGAGGTCGCGGAGCTGGCCTCCCTACGCCCGGCGGGGCTGGTGGTGCGGCTCGTGCACGGCCGCCACGCCCACGCGGATGCGGTCGCGGCGGCGGCGGAGCGGGTGCGGGGGATCGTGGCGGCTGAGGGTCAGGTCACGCTGCCCGGCATGCGCGACGCGCTGGGCGTGTCGCGCCGCGACGCGAAAGCCTTCCTGGACCACTTCGACAGCACGGGCCTGACACTGCGGCGCCCGGACGACACCCGCATTCTGCGTGCGCGGGGTCGCTGAGCAGCGCGCGCTCAGCTCGCTGGGAGCGCGGTCAGCGGGGCGTTGAACTGCTCGCGCACCCGAGGGGGCGAGATCCCTCAGCCGAGCAGGGTTCGCAGCTCGTCGAGCTCGGCGGGGTCGATCTTGTAAGTGTGCTCGGGCCCGGGGTAGCGGCGGGCGCGGACGTCCTCGGCGTAGGCGGCGACGCCAGCGTTCATCTCCTCCTGGAGGTTGGCGTAGCGCTTGACGAAGCGCGGGCCGAGGCCGTCGCGGATGCCGAGCAGGTCGTGGAAGACGAGCACCTGCCCGTCGGTGGCGGGTCCGGCACCGATGCCGATCACGGGTATCTCCATGCGCCCCATCAGCTCCTCGGTGACGGCGGCGGGGATCGCCTCGAAGACGACGGCGAAGCAGCCGGCCTCCTGCAGGGCGAGCGCGTGCGCGGCGATCTTCGCGGCGGCCTGGGCGCTGCGCCCCTGGGCCTTCCAGCCGCCGAGCGCGGTTGACGTCTGGGGGGTGAGCCCGACGTGGCCCATCACGGGGATGCCGGCGCTCACGATCGCGCGGGCGCGCCTGGCGGGCGTCTCGCCGCCGCCCTCCAGCTTGACGGCATCGCAGCCGGCCTCCTGGACCATCCGCACGGCGGTGGCCACGGCCTGCTCGTCGGAGACCTCATAGGAGCCGAAGGGCAGGTCGCCGATCAACAGGGGGGTGCTCAGGCCGCGCCGCACGGCGGCGGCGAGCACGAGCATGTCCTCCAGGCGCACGGGGGTGGTGGCGCTGTAGCCGAGCACGGTGGTGGCGGCGGAGTCCCCGACGAGCACGAGGTCCACGCCGGCGGCCTCGACGGCGCGGGCGCTGGGATAATCGTAGGCGGTGACCATCACGATCGGATCGCCGAGGCGCTTCTTCTCGGCGAGCAGCGGGAGGGTCATCGGCAGGCGGCCGGGGTCGTGGGGGATCTTGACGTTGGGCTGACTGGACATGTGGTGTTGGTCCTCTCTGACGCGCGCGGTTGGCGCCCTACGCGAGCAGGGTCGCCACCGCGTCGTCGACGGTGACGATGCGGTTGGTATTGGCCTCCACGTGGACCACGCGGGGCTCGTAGTGCTCCATGTCGGCCCGGTCGTAGTGGCCGTAGGAGATCACGATGATGGTGTCGCCATGGTGCACGAGGCGGGCGGCGGCGCCGTTGACCTTGATCGCCCCGGAGCCGCGCTCGCCGGCGATCGTGTAGGTCTCGAAGCGCGCGCCGTTGTCGACGTCCACCACGTGGACCTGCTCGTGCTCGAGGATGTCCGCCGCCTCCAGCAGGTCGGGGTCGATGGTGATCGACCCCACGTAGTGCAGGTCGCAGTCGGTGACGGTGGCGCGGTGGATCTTGGACTTGAGCATCACACGCTGCATGGGGTCTGCCTGTTCCTTTCCTCGCCTAATGGGTGATGGCCGTGGCCTGGGGGGTGGGCTGGCGAAGCCCTGTCTGTCGGGGCGGATGCCAGGCCGAGTGGGCCGCCTGCGGCGCGCCGACGGGCTGGAGGGTGATGTTGTCGATCAGACGCACCGCGCCGACGCGGGCGGCGAGCGCGAGCAGGGCGGGCCGGTCGAGCTCGGGGAGGGGCTCCAGGGTGTCGGGGTTCACGAGCGCCACGTAGTCGGGGCGCACCCCGGAGGCGCTGAGCACAGCGTGGGCGGCGCCGAGCAGGGCGGCGGACGAGCGCTCCCCGGCGGCGGCCAGCTCGCCCGCGGCGCCCAACGCAGCGGAGAGAGCGCGCGCGCGCTCGCGGGCGGGGGGGTCGAGCAGGGCGTTGCGGCTGGAGAGCGCGAGCCCGTCGGGCTCGCGCACGGTGGGCAGCGCCTCGATCTGCACGGGCAGATTCAGATCGGCGAGCAGGCGGCGGATCACAACGACCTGCTGGGCGTCCTTCTGGCCGAGGTAGAGGATCTGGGGCATGGTCATGCAGATCAGCTTGGCGACCACCGTGGTGACCCCCCGGAAGTGCGACGCCCCGCGTGACGCACCCTCCAAACGATCGGTGAGCCCGAGCACTTCCACAGCGGTGGCGAAGCCCGGGGGGTAGACCTCGTCGACGGGGGGCGCGAACAGCAGATCCGCCCCGGCTTCGGCGGCCAACCCGGCGTCGCGCAGCTCGGAGCGCGGATAGCGCTCGAGATCGGCGCTGTCGCTGAACTGGGAGGGGTTGACGAACAGCGACACGACAACCTCCTCGCACTGCTGCCGAGCACGGCGGATCAGCGAGAGATGCCCCTCATGCAGCGCCCCCATCGTGGGCACCAGCCCAATCGTCAGCCCCGCACGCCGCGCCGGAGCAAGCGCTGCCCGCAGCTCCCCGACGGTGCGCAGCGTCCTCATGCCGGGACGCTCCCCCAGATACAGACTCCCAGGGTCCGGGGTGGCCTCATGTCGCCACCAGTCCCCCGTACGTGGTCCCCCCCGTACGTGGTCCCGGCCCCGCGCGTGCCCCATAGGCGGGGCAGCAACACCTCAGCCACGCGATCAACCATCGCTATCTGGCGTTCTGAAGTCGGGTCGCTCATGGCTTTCGGTCCAGTCCCTGCGGATACCGGCGCGATAAGAGATGGCTCTTGAACTCCGGGTCCATCCCGAGCGAGATCGGTGATGGCCTGCAACGGATGATACAGCCGTTCAGGGCCTTTGTGGGGGCAAAGCGGCGCTGTGTGCGCACCTTCACAGAGTGACTAGTGAGACTCAATCGAGGCCGTCAGCGAGAACCGTCTCCCAGGCACGGTCCTCCCAAGCCACATCGGCGCTTGCTGCATCCGCGCTGCTGGCCTCGCGCTCGGAGAGCCAGATGGCTGGTACCGGCTGGTCAGTGACGGACCGGAGGTCGTCTGTGCCGACGCCAGACTGGTTAATTGCTCCATACGCGTGCACGTCGTCATGATAGATCCATCTCCTATCGCCAGCCACGTGTGGCCGGAAGCGGTAACCAAGCGGTGGGCGTACACCTGTGCTCTTGGTAGGGGCTACGATCCCGCTTCAATGTCTTCCCCAGATAGTCACCTTTCTGGTTCGGCCGCGGAGCGGCGCGAGGCGCTCAAGGGGGTGTTCGAGCAGGCCCAGGGGTGCGTGCGCTGCGCGGAGCTGGCGGGCACCCGCAAGACGGTCGTCTTCGGTGCTGGCAACGCGGACGCGGACCTGATGTTCGTGGGGGAGGCGCCAGGGGCGAGCGAGGACGAGCAGGGGCTGCCGTTCGTGGGCGCGGCGGGCAAACTGCTCGAGAAGCTGCTGGGGGAGATCGGGATGGCGCGCGCGGATGTGTTCATCGCGAACGTGCTCAAGTGCCGCCCCCCCGGCAACCGCGACCCGCAGCCGGCGGAGATCGAGAACTGCCGGGAGTACCTCTACCGCCAGGTGGAGCTGATCCAGCCGCGGGTGATCTGCACGCTGGGGAACTTCTCGACGAAGCTGCTGCGCGAGGACCCCACGGGGATCACGCGTCTGCACGGCCAGCCGGAGGTGCTCGTGGTGGGCCGGCGGGCGGTGCGGATCTACCCGATCTTCCACCCCGCCGCGGCCCTCTACACGCCGCGGATGCTGGAGACCCTGCGCGAGGACTTCAAGCGGCTACCCGAGTTGCTCGCGCTGCCCGCGCCCGAGCAGCCGCAGTTGCTGGAGGTGCCGGAGCTGGAGGAGTCCGACCTGGAGGTGCCAGATCTGGAGGAGCCCGGGGTGCTACCGCCCGCTGCCGGAGGATCTGGTGTGTCCCGCGACCCGGCCGAGGTCGATCAACTCGGACTGTTCTGAGCGGCCTGCGCCCGGGCGCGCCGGATGCTCGCAGGGCTACGGGGCGCTGCGCGAGGGGGTGCGGCGGGCTGCGCGTGGGGGTGCGGCGGGCTGCGCGTGGGGGTGCGGCGGGCTGCGCGTGGGGTGCGTGGGATGCGCGCTCGGGGCTCCCGTCATAAAGCTTCGCGGACAAACTGCCGATACAGGGCGGACTCCTCCTCCCATGCAGTGCGGCCGGCCCACGACCCCTCTCCCGTGGGTCGGTCGTCGTTAACGCCGACGCTCAACACGTGGCGCGATGCATGCGTGTGAGTGCACGGCCCGCTCGACTACTCGCATCCCCGATCCTCGACGCCCTCACGGGCCTGAACACTAAAGTTCTCCCGGTGCGCGTCCGCGAGACCTCGGCCCCCGCTGAGACCGAGGCGCTGGGTGCGGAGCTGGCCGCGGGGCTGCGCCCCGGCGATGTCGTGTTGGTGCGGGGGGAACTGGGGGCGGGCAAGACCACGCTCGTGCGCGGAGCCGCGCGGGCGCTCGGAGTCGACGACCCTGTGACCAGCCCGACATTCGGGATTGGGCACCGCTACCGCGGGGCGAATGTGACCGTCGCCCATCTCGACCTCTACCGGCTGGCGGGCCTCGAGCGCGAGGACCCGGGTCTGCTGGAGGACTACCTGGGGCCTGAGCGGATCGCATTCGTGGAGTGGCCCGAGGCGGGAGCCCCCGAGCTCGAAGGCGCGAGGGTGCGGGTGACGCTCACCCATCTCGGCGGCGACCGCCGGCGGGTGGAGCTGCGGTGCGAGGGCGAACCGGATATGGGTGGCAAGCACGAGCAGAGTGGCCTGACGGAGAGTGGCCTGACGGAGAGTGGCCTGACGGAGAGTGGCCCGCCGGAGAGTGGCCCGCCGGAGGGCGCTACGCAGGAGGCCCCGCCGGAGAGCGCCCCGCGATGATCGTCCTCGGCTTCGACACCGCCACGCCCGCAACGGTCGTGGGGCTGCGACTCGCGGATGGGAGCGCCCTGCAGGCGCGTGATGACCCCGCAGAGGGCAAGCGCCCTGGCCACACAACGCAGCTGTTGCCGCTCGCCGGCGAGCTGCTCGCCCAGGCCGGCCTGCGCTGGAACGCGGTGGAGCAGATCGCCGTAGGCGTGGGGCCGGGCACGTTCACGGGTCTGCGCGTGGGAATCGCCACCGCCCGCGGATTGGCGCAGTCGCTGGGGATCGGGGTGGTGGGGGTCTCCACCCTGCGGGTGCTTGCAGAGTCTGCCTTGCGGGCGCCGGAGGCGGAGTGGTCGCGGGCGCAGGCGAGCAACAGGGCGCCGGAGTCCCTGTGCGGCGTGCTCGCGGCGATCGACGCCCGCCGCGGGGAGGCGTTCGTCGCCCTCTACGCCGACGGACGAGAGCTGGCAGCCCCCCGGCCGCTGCGCCCCGAGCAGTTTGGGAGTCTCCCTGGGCTCTCCGAGGACGAGCTGGATTGGCTGGCGGTGGGAGATGGGGCGGTACGCTTTCGGAGCTATGTGGAAGCGGTTGGAGTTGCGGTCGCGGATGACTCCTCGCCGCTGCACCGAGTCGACGCCGGGGTGCTGTGCGAGCTTGCACTTGGCGCCCCCGCTGGCAACCCCGAGGCGGTGCTCCCCGACTACCGACGCCGCCCCGACGCGGAGATCGCCCTGGAAGCGAAGCTCGCCCTCGAGGACCCCCTGACGTGAGCGCCCAAGATGTCGCCGAGGTCGCCTCTGGGCGCCCGCCACTGGAGATCCGGCGCCTGGCCTACCCCGACCTGCCGCAGGTGATCGGGATCGAGCGCCGCGCCTTCCCCACCCCGTGGTCGCTGGCGATGTTCGTACTGGAGCTCTCCAAGTCCTCGGGGATCTGCCTCGCCGCGATCACCGAGGTCGAGGGGCGTCGACGGGTCGTGGGATACCTGATCTGCTCCCGCTACGAGACCGTGTGGCACGTGATGAACGTCGCCGTCGACCCCGAGCACCGCCGCGCCGGGGTCGCCTCGGCGCTGCTTGGCGAGCTGTACGTGTGGGTGGGCGACGAGCAGGCGCGCTACACCCTGGAGGTGCGCCGCTCCAACGACCCCGCGATCCGCCTCTACGAACGCGAAGGCTTCCGCGCCGCTGGCCTGCGTCGCCGCTACTACCAGGACAACGGGGAGGATGCCCTGGTGATGTGGCGCACCCCCGCCACGCTGGCGGGGACGCTCGAGGACGTGCCCAACCCCGGTTTCCTATGAGGGGTGCCAGCCCCGGTCAGGGACGCCTGGAGGACGGCCCGCTTTCTCAGGAGGGCAGGCTGGAGGCCGGCGCGGGCAGCATCCTCGCCCTGGAGACCAGCTGCGACGACACCTGCGCCGCCGTGCTCGACGCGGAGGGGCGGGTGCGCTCCAGCGTGATCTCCTCCCAGGGGGTCCACGACCGCTTCGGGGGGGTCGTACCCGAGATCGCCTCCCGCCAGCACCTGGAGCTTGTCAACCTCGTGGTCGCCCAGGCCCTCGAGCAGGCCGAGGTGGGGCTCGACGAGATCGAGCTCGTGGGCGCAACCCAGGGCCCCGGGCTGGTGGGGGCGCTGCTGGTGGGCTTCGCCACCGCCAAGGCGCTGGCGGCGGCCCGGGAGCTGCCCTTCGCCGCGGTGGACCACCTACAGGGCCACGTCGCCGCAAATTTCATCGCCGGCTCCATCGATCTCAGCGGCGCCACCACCGAGGTGCAGGAGCGCCAGCGCCGCGCTGGGGCGCGAGCATCCGGCGGCCCGCGTCGGCCGGCGGTCGAGCCGAGCCCGTTCGAGCCGGGGCCGTTCGAGCCGGGGCCGTTCGAGCCGGGGCCGTTCGAGCCCCCGTTCGTGTGCCTGATTGCAAGCGGGGGCCACACCCTGCTTGCGCACGTGCGGGGGCACGACGGCTTCGAGGTGCTGGGTCGCACCCTCGACGACGCTGCGGGGGAGGCGTTCGACAAGGGCGCCCGCATGCTCGGCCTCGGCTACCCCGGCGGGGCTGCCCTGGAGCGCCTCGCCCGGAACGGCGACCCAACCTCCTTTCCCTTCCCCGCCGGCGGCCCGCGGCCGGGGCTCGGCAAGGACCGCCAGGCGTTCGCCCACAGCCTGGACTTCTCCTTCGCCGGCCTGAAGACCTCGCTGCTATACCGCCTGCGCGAGCTTACCCAGGCCGAGGCCAGCGCGCGGGCTGCGGACCTTGCCGCCTCCTACCAGGCGGCGATCGTGGAGCGGCTGCTGGAACGCTCGCGGCGCGCGCTCGAGCAGACCGGTCTCGATCGCCTTGCGGTGGGCGGGGGAGTCGCCGCCAATGGCGAGCTGCGCCGGCGCGTGGGCGAGCTGGAGGCGGACGTCCACGTCCCCGAACGGGCGCTGTGCACCGACAACGCCGCGATGATCGCCAGCGCCGCCCGCTTCGCCGAGCGGCTGCCCTACCCCAGCTACCTGGCCCTCGACGCCTACTCGACCGGAGAACGACCCCCACCCACCCGGCGGCCCGCGTAAGATGAGGCAGGCGATCCGCACGGAGGGTGCCCGGGTGAGTGCGCCGACGATCTCCTGGGCGGCACCCACACACGCGCAGCTGGAGGGCAGACGGTACGCGCAGCGGGAGGGCGGACGGTGAGGGTCCTGACCCTCTACACCAAGCCCGACTGCCACCTCTGCGAGGAGGCGCTCGAGGTGCTGCGCGAAGTCCAGGCCGAGCTGCCCTTCGAGCTCGAGGAGCGCGACATAACCGCCGCCGAGGACCTGCACCGCGCGTACTTCGAGCGGATTCCCGTGGTCGCCCTCGACGGCGAGGAGCTGTTCGAATACTTTGTCGATGCGGAGGTTCTGAGGGAGAGGCTAGAGTCAGGGCCGTGACCTACACAGAGCTCAGCGAGACCGCCGAGGTCGAGCGCGACGGGGCGGTCAGTCCAGGCGAGCGCCTCTCCCTGGGGGTGGCGGCGCGCCTCTCGCGCTACCTCCAGGTCCTCACCCAGGCGCGGAAGATGGGCAAGGAGACGATCTCCTCCCAGGAGCTCTCCGACTACACCCACGTCAACTCCACCCAGATCCGCCGCGACCTCTCCGGCTTCGGCAAGTTCGGCAAGCGCGGGGTCGGCTACAACGTGGAGTCGCTCGTCTCCCAGATTCGCAAGATCCTGCGCACCGCCGGCCAGCACAACATCGCACTGTTCGGGGCCGGGCATCTCGGCAAGGCGATCGCGTCCTCGGATATCTTCGCCGACCACGGCTTCCGCGTGGTGGCGATCTTCGACGTCGACCCCGACAAGGTCGGCACCACGGTGGGCAACAAGGTCGTGCGCCACCCCCGCGAGCTGTGCCAGATGGTGGAGGACGAGGACATCGTCGTCGGCGTCCTCGCCGTGCCCGGCGGCGTCGCCCAGCAGCTCGCCGACGAGCTCGTGGCGGCGGGGGTGAAGATCATCTTCAACTACTCCGAGTCCCTCCTGCAGGTTCCCCCCGAGGTCACCGTCCACACCTCCAGCCCCGCCGTCGACCTGCTGTATGCGCTCTACTTCTACCTGACCTGACCTGATCCCATGGACAGCCTGGACCTAGACCGGGCGGAGGAGACCTTCGCGCAGGCGGTGGACGGCACCGTCGGGTTGGAGGAGGAGTTCTCCGTGCTCCACCCCTCGACGCTGGAACTGGTTCCCCGCTTCGAAGAGTTGCGCGATGTGGCCCGTGCACGCGATCCGCTGCTCTACGAGCACATCACCGGGGAGCTCATCTCCGCGGAGATCGAGATCGTCTCCGGTCCCGGCGCCGACCTGCACGACGCGCTCGCGCGCCAGCGCGAGCGCCGGCGGCGGCTGTTCGCGCTCGCCGAGGATCACGGGGTCGCCCTGGGGGCCACGGGAACCCACCCGTGGGCCGACTACCGCGCGCAGACGATCATCGACACCGAGCACTACCGCCGGGTCGAGGAGGGCCTCAAGTACGTGGCCTGGCGCAACAACACCTTCAGCATGCACGTCCACGTGGGGGTGCGCGACGCCGACCGCGCGGTGCGGGTGTGCGACCGCCTGCGCCCCGTGCTCCCGCTGCTGCTGGCGATCTCCGCCAACTCCCCCTACCTCGACGGCTGCGACTCGGGGCTGCACTCGGCGCGCACCCAGAGCTTCACCCGCAGCTTCCCCCGCTGCGGCGTGCCCGACGCGTTCGGCGGCTGGGCGGCCTACCGCGAGTACATCGAGGTGCTCCTGCGCACCCGCTCGATCGTGGAGTTCACCCAGGTGTGGTGGTCGGTGCGCCCCCACTTCGCCTTCGGCACCGTGGAGCTGCGCATCTGCGACGCCCAGGCCACCGCCCCCGAGTCCGAGGCGCTCGCCGCGCTGATGGTCGCCTGCGTGGCCCAGGCCGCCCGCGACGTGGACGAGGGCGTTCCCTTCGCCCACCCCACGCCGCGGATGATCGAGGAGAACATGTGGAGGGCCATCCGCTTCGGCCTCGACGGCCAGCTGATCGATTTGGATCGCCTCGCGGAGCACCCCGCCCGGGAGGCAATCGAGCGGCTCGCCGCGTGGACCGCCCCGGTGCGCGGGGAGCTCGGGATCGAGCTCTCCTTCCCCGAGCGCAACGGCGCCCAGCGCCAGCGCGCCATGATCGAGGCCGGCGCCACCCGCGAGGAGGTCTTCGCGGCGTCGGTGCGGGAGACCAGGCAAACCTACTCAGCGGAGGTGACAGTGTGAGCACTCAGGAGGCCCAGCCGGGCGGGGTGTCGGAGGATGTCCTCGGCAGCCAAGAGCAGGGGTCGCACGGGCCGCAGGGCGAACCGGGGTCACAGAGCGCGCCGGGGTCACAGGGCGCTCCGGGGTCACAGGGCGCGTCGGGGTCACGGGGCTCAGCGGGGCCCCAGGGCGCTCCGGGATCTCAGGTCGAACCGGGGTCACAGAGCGTTCCGGGGTCACAGGGCGCGCCGGGGTCACAGGGCTCAGCGGGGCCCCAGGGCGCGCCGGGGACACAGGGCGCGCCGGGGCGGCCAACCGAACACGACCGATCGGAGATCGACCAGCGCGCTGACTACGAAGCGGAACTGAACCGCATCTCGAGCGCCGACATGGTGCTCCAGGCCACGGTCGCCCTGCTCAACATCGGCGCCCGTCGCCTTGGCCTCCTCGGAGGACCCGAGGGCGCGGCCGGGCAGCCCTCCCCGGAGCGCGACCTCGAGCAGGTGCGCGACGCGATCGACGCCGTGCGCGGGCTGATGGGAGTGGTCGAGCGCCGCGCACCCCAGGAAGCGCGCCCACTGCGCGAGGCGCTCTCGCAGCTGCAGATGGCCTACGCCCGCGAGGCCCAGGCCGCCGCACCCGCGCAGGGTCAGGCGGCTGGGCAGCCCCCGGCCGGTGGGCAGGCCCAGCCCGGTGCTGCTCCCTCTGCGGGTGGCCCCCAGGGCACCCCTGCGGGACAGCCCGCGGCGGGCAAGCCCGGGCCAGGTCCCGCCGAGTCGAGCGGCCGGCTGTGGGTGCCCGGTCGCTGAGTCCGGTCGGCCAAAACGCCTCCCGCCGGACGGCACGATAGACTGCCCGCGCTTTTCCGCCGGGCAGGCGCTCGACCGAGCGATCCGGGCGGATGGTGGACATTTGTGCGCGCGAGCACGTTCGCGCGGCACGCCAACCGACCGGAGGATTTCTGTTGAGCAGCTTCCTGACAAACCACGGGGTCGTCGTCGCCCTCGTTTGTGCCGCCTGCGCCGTCGTGTACGGCCTCCTGACGACGCGCGCCCTGCTTGCGCTCTCGCCCGGCAACGAGCGCATGCAGAGCATCTCCCTGGCCGTCCAGCAGGGCGCCCGCGCGTACCTGAACCGCCAGTATGCGACGATCGCCGTCGTTGGCGTCGCGCTGTTCGTCGCGCTGATCTTCATCCAGAACATCGCCGTCGCGTGCGGTTTTGCGATC
>Ga0210408_10004427_pt1 | contig 12527 bp, 10 predicted proteins | sample IncBWH4MmetaG_FD_155471 | JGI IMG/M metagenome (GOLD analysis project Ga0210408, IMG submission 155471) | Forest soil microbial communities from Barre Woods Harvard Forest LTER site, Petersham, Massachusetts, United States - Inc-BW-H-4-M | ecosystem: Environmental > Terrestrial > Soil >...
CAAGGCCGTTGACGCCGTTGGACGGCCGACGATCGTGATAACCCATGACGCGCATCTGGGCGAGCGAGTTCTCATGCTTGCTCATGACCCCGACGGAGAGACGCGTTTCTCCTTTCCGAGCGTCGAGGCGTTAGCGGAATTTCTTAATTCCGTGTCTGTCTCCGAAGTTATCTACAACAACCTCGTGGGATCGACCGATCCGCTGAAGATGATTCGCGTCCTTCGGATGCAGATCGCAGCTCGGTCGTTGCCCTTGACGTTCATGGTGCACGACTTCTACCCGCTCTGCCCTTCTTACACCTTGATCAACAAGGACGGAAGCTACTGCGGCGTGCCCGCGGATTTGGCGATCTGTGCCGCGTGCATACAAGGATATTCGAAGGACTTATTGCCTTATGGTCCAACCAGGGTGGGCATCCATGAATGGCGATCAGAATGGCGGGAATTGATGGAGCTCGCCACGGAGATACGGTGTTTCTCGACTTCGAGCCTGGATATTTTTATGCGTGCGTACCCGGACTTTGCGAACAAGTGCACGGTGATACCCCACCAGGTCGAATTCAAACCCAGTAGATTGCCCACCATTCGACCAGCCAGCCATTTGCACATTGGCGTAGTGGGCGGCATCAACTATTCCAAAGGCCGCGCCGTGCTCCAGTCCCTTGTTCGGCACATCGAGGACCATGGGTTGGACCACAAAGTGTCGGTGGTCGGGCAAGTGGACGTTCCGATTCGTGGAATTACCGTGACGGGAAAGTACGAGGTCACGCACCTGCCCGAGATAATCGAGAAACTCGGCATCAATGTCATTCTGATTCCCAGCATATGGCCAGAGACGTTTTCCTATGTCACATCGGAAATGATGCTGTTGGGCATGCCGGTGGCGTGCTTCAACATTGGGGCACCGGCGGAACGAATCAAGAATTATGAGAAGGGGATCGTTCTGGGAGGTTCTGATCCGGAAACCATCCTCAAGGGACTCCTACAACTTTGCTCAGCCGAGCGTTCACATGAATATGGACTTACCGTCTGACTGATGATTTCCGGGCGGCTCTTGCTCGCCCTGGCGGGCAAAACAATTTTGTTATTGATCAATGCGACTGTCGTCGCACATACGCGATAGGAACGACGAAGAATTTCGAACGCACTCCCAGATAGTTGCGTTGCGCCGTCAAGAAATCAACAGTGGATTCCCCCAGAGTGATTGCTCGACGAAGTGTCGCCCTTTTGCGAGTTTCTCACGAAAGTTTCGACTCTCCGGCTCAGTTGTGTCCCCAATAATTGACTCTTCAATCATGGACCTGTAGTTCTTTGCGACTGATCGATGGGCAAGGAACAGCTTATTCGAGATATACGCCACCGGCAAAACAAGGCGGGGACGTGCAAAAAACTTGTGGACAGCTTCATTAACCCCTAACGCGATCGGGTTAAGGAAATCATCAACAGCGATCATTCCTTTCGAGGATATAATTTGCTCGGACAATACAAGATCCAGGTAGACATCGTTGGAATCGTGAGAGCCATCTACGCTAACAAAGCGAGCGCGAGCCCCCAGAAGTCCAAGCAGTTCGATCGGCGAGTGCTCGCTGGAGAATGACTTCGACAAGCGCACATCGACACGATCTGTTTCGGAGGACATTGCGAGAGTTTGCTGGACCCTCGACTCAGGAATCCACTGAAAGGTATCTATCCCCAAGAGCCTGCTGTTAGTTCTTTGCGCAGATCGAGCGAGCACCGAAAAGTATTTGCCGCAGAACACCCCGATTTCCAAAATGGATCCAGCTATCTGGCTTTCCTCCTGATAGCGCAGAATATCCATTGTTCGTAGGGAAGTGATCCTATTTAGCCAACCGTCGACCTTGTCAACAACAGTCGCCTGAAACTGCAAGTTATCCATGCGCGTCTAGCTTCGCTTAAGCAGGTGGGGTATTCGACACATGTGCTGCTCTCCAAATATTGCTGCTCGAGCGTCCCGCTATTAGTCCAGATTGCCTATCGGGACGTGGAGTACGAGTCGGCAGCCGAGGCTCGATTGGCTCAGACTCAGTTGGGGACAGCGGACGACCGAGCAGGGTCGATTGTCGCCGAGAATCTGCAAGCCTTCAAGCTGAAACCCCTGAATCTCTTCCCGATCAGCTTTGCAAGGAAAACCTGCAGGTACCCAAGCGCGGCGATGCAATCGCATTACGGTCAAAAACCATCCGCTGCGAATAACGCAGCCGCCGAACCAGACGCCGGTCGAACAATTTTCACTTCGCCCCGCACGATGTCGCCATGGATACCCCTAAGTAGGCCATACAGCCGTCATTTGTTCAGGTTACGCGCACCCGCGCCATGGCCACAGACGACTAGCGGCACATGGATGATTCAAAACCGAGACTTCAACGGCCTGTTATTATGACTCGGATTTCAATCGCCCCAATTTGCGCAGCCAATTTGCGCGGATCAATTGCGAGAACGATGCCACGCTGGCAGGAGAAGCTGAAATGACACCAGACCGTTGCCTGGCCGGTCCGAAGGCTCTAATCGCCGTTTGTTCTTTGGCGAGTGTCGCGACTCTGCAGTTTGTTGGTTTGCCAGCCGGTGCGCAGGAAACTACAAATGCGTTTCCAGGACTCGAAGGGAACGTCGAACGAATCCGCTTCCACACGGGGCAAGTGGTGAACAACCAGCCCGAAATCTCCCCAATTCTCCCGGAAATTCCTGGCCCTCCGTCTCACTGGTCTCTCCTGCAATGGTCGCAGCAGCAGGTCATTTTACCTACGAGCCTGAAGACAAACGATCCAACGACTCGGGATCTCCGTTTTGGCGTCGCTAAGTATGCATTTAGCGCCCCTGATGGACACTCACACCTGTGGATCTATGAAGACCCCAATTCGCATCACCCTGTTTACGAGCTGTATGAACATGGAGGAGCACTGACCGCTGCCGGCGGCGCGAATGTTTTCCTTGCAAGCGACGCGCCACCCGGTGGCATTGGCCTCGATCATGAGTTGCTCTATGAAATGGACGCCAAAATTTCCAATGCTTCGGTCGATGCGAGCCTTGCCGCACAAAAAAGTGGCGCGGTTCTAGCGCAAGTTTTCGCCGGCTTTGTTATTCACTTTCCAGAACAGGATGGCAAAACGATCTCTACGTTGTTCTTACAATTACCTATCGCAAGATCAATTGCCACTACGGATGAATATCGATCGTGTACTTCGGATAAGGGGCGTCGAACGATAATTTTTGGTGCATTGCCAAACATGAACTCATATTTACAGTTCCGGACTGACAAGGGGCCACCGAAACATCTGCGATTCAATATTAACTCCTACATTTGCGAGCTAATTAATCGGCCGGTCATGTGTACGGACCCCACGGGTCATAAGACGAGTTGGTCACTTCTAGCTTCCGCCACCGGGTTCCAAGATTGGAAACTTCTCAATATCTACGTTGGACTTGAAACAGAGGCTCAAGATCTTCGCCCACAGTCTCCAACGAAAGAGCCTCAGGGAAAAGTAGAGGTTGCACTCCAGCTTGCTGATCTGAAGGTTGTCCCCAATCCCCGACATGATTTCAACCGCGCCAGTTGTGCGCTTCCGGCACCTGCCGCAGCCCCCATCACTCAACCGGCGGCCCACAACTAAATTCATTATTAACGGATGCGCGAGGTAGCATCGCGTTGAAGTCGTCGACGGTTTTTGGATCTTGCGGATGACGGTTGGATCCTCAATGCAGGCGATGATCTTGGCGGCGCCGCCGAAATGTTCAAAGACGGTGACGTCGATTTTGAATACGCGAGCCAGTCGTTGCGCCCACGTCATAGCGAGGCGTCTTCCCCCGGTTGCTTCAGTGTGCCCGGCACGATCTGCGCGCGCAAGCGGTCTACAATCCAGATTCCGACGTGGAAGCATATATCGGCGGCAGCTTTACCGAAGTCGCGATAGCAACTGGCATAGAGGCTCGCTAAACATCGCTCTCAGCAAATCAGTGTTGGATGTCCCCAGAGCGGCTGCTCTACAAAGTGCCGACCTTTGGCGAGAGATTCGCGAAAATTTCGACTCTCAGGTTCCGTTTGATCCGCAAGAACGGATTCCTCGATGAAGTGAAAGTATTTGTTCGCGATAGATCGATGCGCGAGGAACAACTTGTTCGAAATGTACGCAACCGGCAATACAGAATGAGGGGTCGCAAAGAACTTATGAACGGCCTCATTCACTCCTAGCGCAATCGGGTTCAGGAAATCATCAACGGCAATTATCCCGTTTGTCGAAAGGACCTGTTCGGACAGCAGCAGATCGAGGTAGACATCTTCGAATTCGTGAGAACCGTCGATGCTTACAAAACGGGCCCGGCCGCGCAAAAGCTCGAGCAACTCGCAGGGCGAGCACTCGCTCGAATGCCGCTGCAGCAAACGTACATTTACGCGACTCGTCTCGGGGGACAATGTAAGGGTCTCCTTGACTCGCGACTCCGGGACCCACTGAAACGTATCAACACCCAGGAGCCGGCTGCCAGTCCTCTGTGCCGAGCGGGCGAGGACCGAGAAGTACTTGCCGCACAAGACGCCGATTTCCAGAATCGCTCCCGCTAACTCGCTTTCCTCTTGAAACCGGAGGATGTCCATCGTGCGAAGCGACGTGACGCGATTCAGCCACCCTTGGACCTTGTCGACCACCGTTTCTTGAAACTGCAAGTTATCCACGCCGTTATCTTAATCCGCGTCGAAAGGGAGGGCGCGGCCGTCGCCCTGGATGGAGAGGGGTAGCGTCAACCCAGCGCCGAATTCAATTGTAGTCGAACCGGCATCCAGTCCGGCATCCAGTGAGCCGTCTCACGTCGTTTTGGCGCCGGCATTGAGGGAGCGCAAAGTGGCAGGGCAGCGGCCACGATCGACGTCGTATGCGAAGACACGGCGCGCTGCGAGACGTGCATCCGGAAGGTGGGCGGCGGAGGTTAAGCTGTGCGGGGAGAACCGGATGTAGTAGACTGCAAAGTTCCGAAGACCTTGTCGGTCGTGATTCGTCCTTTCCTTTTGGCGAACGATTACATCCAGGCGGCAAATTGTCTGGACTCGTTGAAGCTGCTTTTGGGAAACCGAAATCACCGGTCCACAAACGATGATGAAGGAGGTTGGTGCTCAAGATGGGTGACGCAGCACTGCCTTATGTTCTTCCGAAGGTTGACGACCGGCGACTCGAAACGATCAAGTTCGCAAATCTGCTTTCCGCCTTGCGAGCACGGAGGCAGAAGAGGACGCAGGTCAGTCACCATCCGATCGATGCTACGATCGATCTCACGACGGCCTGTCAGCTGAAGTGCCCCTACTGTGCTGTTGGGAACGGTACGATCGCGCGCGGAGTCACGATCATGAAGCCGACTCGCTATCGGCAGCTCCTTTCGGACATTGGCGATGAAGCCTTCATCATTTGGTATTTCAGCACGGGCGAGCCTTTGCTACACAAAGAATTCGGCTCCCTTCTGTCGACTTCCAAGCATCAGCGCATTTTCTCTGCGATCTCCACGAATTTGAGTCTTCCGCTCAGCATAGACAGGGTCGACCCGATGTCCGATGCCGGACGCACAGACATATCAATTCGCGCAGAAATTGCGTGGCATCCTCAGGATTGCTCCCGACTGGGCTCTGAAGGTTATGGATGCCGCTCCTGACGAATTCTTCATGAAAATCGACCATCTGCTAATGCCTCTGGAAATCGGCAGCATCTCGTCCGGGCGACTTTGCGAGAGCCAACCGCATATCCGATCCAACACGTATCTCGAAGTGGCCGCGCACCTAGAGACGACGAATATTTCCCCAATCGACAAGCAAAAGATCGAAGAACTTTTTAGGCAGTGACCGCATGCGTGCGCCATTCGGGGATCTACTCAATGCGAAACGCAGAGCTTGGCCGTCCCTCGGAGAACGTGGCCGCTTTTGGTCCGGATAAGACGAACCGCGCGATAGCGCGCCTCCGCACACCAATGGTGTGACTAGGCTTAGGTTACCGGCCAACCGGTCCCAGTGCGGCACGAACTCTCGATAGGATCGGATGCCGCCGCGCAAACTCGAGCCGCTTCGCTTCGGCCAGGGGCTTAAGGCGATCCACGTCGGCAAGCTCCCTGATTCGAGCTTCCGTCGACCGCCAAGCATGGAATATTGCTCGAGTGTGGCCGGAGGGATGAGGGGTCATTTCGATGTCCTTGAAGCCGTGGCCGAGTAGTAACGCTTGCATGCAATATTCGTTGGGACCCCACCAATTCGTTGGGTCGTTGTTCAACTCGTATCCCGGATAATATGCCATGGCTGGTACGTCGAGATGTCGAAGGTCCAGATGGGTCTCGACGATCAGAACGCCCGTCGCAAGCGCGGCGGCCTTTGCAAGGGATTCAATGGCATCATGGCGATGGTAAAAGACACCTAGGTACAAGACGACATCGAACTTGCCAACCGTTTCCGGCGCGAGATCCGCTACATCAATGTGCCTCGCCTCCACCTCCACGCCCAGCGCGGAGCGCGCAATCTCGAATGTTTCTCGGCCGCGAAAATGCGGATCCGACCAGCAATATGAATCAGTTGCGAGGACACGCGCCGCACCACGCCGTTTCGCGTCGAAGCTGAAAAAGCCATTCCAAGCGCCAATATCGAGTACAGAGCGCCCTCTCAAATCGACGCGATCGAAAATGCGACTCGCTTCGCCGGCGCAAATCGCCAACGATTTACCCCCGGGGGTCACCACGCCGCCGCCCAAGTCGATGGAGTGGTGCCACGGTAGTTCGCTGACCCGCGATAGGAGAGCAGCGCTCACGTTCTGACCCGCCTCGATACTCACATTCGCCATTGCTCAATCGCCTCTGGCTTTTGCGCCAGGGTCTCCAAATAAAATGCATACGCCGCATCGACATTCGGGAAGGATAGGAGCTGGCCGTCTGACAGTACGGCGGCATTTTCACAATATGTCTTGATCGAGTTCACGTCGTGACTGACTAGGATGAAAGCCCTGTCTTTGCGTTTTTGGAATAGTTCATAGTGACAGCGCTCGTGAAAACGAGCGTCCCCGACGATCATTGCCTCGTCGATCAAGAAACAGTCGAATTCGATGGCCATGGAGAGCGCAAACGCCAGTCGTGTCATCATACCGAAGGAGTAATGCATGACGGGTTCACGAAAAAACATTCCGAGTTCGGTGAAGTCTTCGACGAAGGGCACGAGCGGCTTGTAACCGATGCCGTAGACGCGGCAGACGAATTTCAAATTATCGAGGCCTGTCAAATTGTGGGCGAATGCTCCGGCAAAGGCGAGCGGCCAGGAGACGCGCATGCCGCGCCGGATACGACCGGTGGTCGGCCGCTCGGCACCGCTGATGAGCCGGATCATCGTCGATTTGCCCGCACCGTTGCGGCCGAGAATTCCGAGGTTCCTTCCGCGTTCCAAGGTGAAACTCACATCGTCGAACACCTTGTAGGGACCGTGGCGGGTCTCATATACCTTCGACACGTGTTCTACGGACAGCATCAGAACTCGACCCTGCGGCTGGCTTCACGCACCACGTATAGGCCGCATAACATGAGAATAAGGCAGCACTCAGCCATATATCCGATGTCGTGGTGCGTCCGCACGACACTCCCGAAATACCCCTGGCGCAACAATTCGACACCGTGCACCATGGGTAAGAATAGAACCAGGTTCTGTAGTTTCGTCGGCAGCCACTCCACCATGAACGCGGCGCCGGACATGGGAAACAGAAGGTAGGCGGTCGGATGCCATAGTCGATACACGATTGGCGAATACGCAGTACCGGCACCGATAAGCAGCGCGAGACTCGCACCGAACCAGGCCAGCATGAACCAGCCCGCCATTACCACTAATAGATTGTCGGGAACCGGCATCCATCCGATAAAAATAAATAAAAACGAAAGAGCGATGAACGAGCTGGTGGCGCCAATAATTTCGAGCGCAATGCGCGTCAAAAACACATCGATGATGAGGACACCGCGATGAAATAACAGTGGTTTGTTTTGTTCGATGCCTCCGGAGCATTGCGTAGCTGCATTGCGCCACATCAGCACGGACGAATAGCCAGTGACCGCGAATGCCACGATGGGCATACCCGTGCCTCCATGCGCGAGTCCCGCTGCGGTCCACAGGGTCGTCACGCCCAGTGTAAATATCATCGGTTCCCCAACCAGCCAGAGCACGCCCAGATTGTCGCGGCCGTAGCGCGTGATCAACTCGCGCATCATGAGAGCATGTAACACTCGAAATTGGATCGCCAGGCTATGCAAGAACGGCGACTCGATGTTCGTGGCCATTAGTGAAGCCCTTCGTCAGTCCGCGTGTTCCCGAACGCTGGCGATCAAGATGCTGGTAACGGCCCAGGCGACCAAGCTGATGATTAAGAACGTGAACATCGAGCGGAACCGCTTGGGCTCCATGGCCTTGTCGGGCAAATTAGGCTGCACCAATGTTTCGAGGTACAGCTGCTTTTGCAAGGCCTCGGCGCGTGCCGACTCGAGCCCCGCGAGTGCAACCCCCAATTGCTTGTCGGCGAATTCCACATCCAGCGCCAGCCGCTCGAAATTCGGCGCACGGGCGCTGAACGAGCCCCGCGCACTCGTTACCTTGGACGCTTCGGTGCTGATTGCATTGCGCAGTGTCGCGGCGCGGCTCGTCAGCGCGCCAATTTGCGGATTGTCCGGGGAAAGCTTTTTGAGCTGAACAAGTTCGGTCTCGGTGGTGATCAACTCTTGCTGTATTTTCGCGACGCCTTCGAGCTGCAGCGCCGCTTGTTTATCGGGTTCGAATACCGCGTGACTGCTGCGATAGGTCAGCAGTGCGAGCGACGCGTCCTTGGCCTTATCCGAGGCGATCTTCACTTCATTGTCGGCGAAGCTGACTAGGTCCCGGTGGCTGCGGTCGTTGAGCGTATTGACCAGGCGCTCGCTCATGTCGAGCAGCGAATGGTTGATTTTGTACGCGTCCTCGGCGGTGAACGCGCGCACGGTCAAGATAGAAATCGACGATACCGGGTCGTACTCGACCCCGACATGCTTGCCGTAATAGACGTAGAATTTCTCAAAGCTTCGATTCCATCCGAATCCCGGAAATCGATCGATGAGATCCACATCGGGGCTCGAGAATGCCTTGCGCAGACCGAGCTTTTCGTCGAGTTCCTTCAGCGCATCGCGTGACAATATATAGTCCCGAACCGAATAGGTGTCGTCCTGGGAGCGCGGAGTGATTCCGGTGCTTTGCAGCAATTGGCCCACGAATCCGGACGGCGCCTGGTGTTGAGGACTGCGTACCAGGAAGCGGGATTCCGAGATGTACACGTCCGAGGCAATGAGTCCGTAGTAGAGGATGGCGCCGCAGGTGGGTACCAGCACAATCAGTACGAATAAGAAGTGGCGGCGAAACCAGGTTTTCATCAAAGCCCGACCTGCTTGAGCGCCAACGTGGGGTAGGCCACGGAGAACAGCACGTTCAAGAACTTCTGAATCTCGGTGATCGGCGCATTGGACACGTACAAGATGTCCCGGTTCTCGATGGGGAAACTTTGGATCGCGAAAAAGCTTTCGGGGTCGCTGAGGTCGATGCGAAACGCCACCGGCACCATGCCCTCCGCGGTGGTCATGACCGGCTGGTGCGGCCAGGTGAGTGCGGCTTTCGGCGCGAAGCGAAACACGAATACTCCCCGAGCGTTCGACCGCGAGTCGATGAGGCCGCCGGAGCGGGCGAGGGCTTGCGCGAGTGTGATGCCCTGTGTTTCGAAATTGACTTCCTCGTTCTTGCCGGTGGCGCCCAATGCCGTGAAGCTATAAGGCTGAAACAGCGCGGTCACTATATCGCCGGGCTGCAGCGGCACGTTTTGCCGCGGATCGCGGATGATGGTCTCCAGCGGCAGAGAATAGACGTTGTCGGCGCGCGTGACCTGGATGGTCATCTTGTTCACCGGCTGACGTACGCCGGCCGCGGCCGCGAGCGCGTCCAGCAGCTTTTCATTTCCCGGGACCAAGGGCACGCGAGTGCTCGTATTGACCTCCCCGACCACGGTCGCGTTCGACGACAAATTGCGCGTCATCCGCACCAGCACTTCGGGTTGATTCGCTTTGGCTTTGAGCCGGCTGACGATTTCCGCTTCGATGGACGTCAGGGTTTTGCCGGCGGCCGGAATGCGGCCAGCGAACGGCACGAAGATGAATCCTTCGTCATCGACGGGCTGATCGGGCAGAGTGGTGGCGTGCGATGTGGCTAGCCCCTCTCTGCCCGTGCTCACCGGCGGCGCGATGCCAAACAGAGTGGCCGGGGCCGCTTCCCAGATGGAGACCTCGAGCATGTCCCCGGGTCCCACGGTGCGCGAGGCGATGCGCGTATTCCCCAGCGTCTCGGAGAATAGCCGCAATTCGCGCTGCGCGAGCAACTGGCGGGTCACCGCGTCATCGATATCGATGATCTGAATCGCGGCGGCGTTGGGCTGCGGCTTCGTTGAGTCGATCGCATGGCGGCTGGGGCCTATCGTCGGCAGGAACCCAGCACAGCCGGGCAGCAGAACGACGCTGAGGGCAGCGAAGAGTGAACGTCGGATCCGACGCATGCGGACAGTAAGGGGATCCCGGTCGGGTGCGTACGGTTGCGGAGCGGTGTGCGGGATGCCGGGCCTGCGCAGTACTGTGGTCAAAATTCGGCCGCGTAGCCAACAAGCGACATCATTGCATTTCCCTCGCAGAACTCATTGAAAATGAAGCCAGAAAATCCGGCGCTAGTGCAACGGCATCCCGTTCATGACAGCCGTTTTTCAGCCCGTCATGGTTGATCATTTTATCGTTATTTGCAAGGCATTGACCTTTCAACCGACACCGCTTTGCCGTGGAGGCGGTAGTCGATCCCGGCCCAGGTGAACCGTTGCCCGGTCACGCTGGTCAAATACGCGCCCAGATGCACCAGGTGAATCAGCGGCCACGCCCAGCGGGCGAACCTGATCGTGGATTTCGCCGAGGCGATCGCTGCGTGCGGCAATAACAGTTCGGCGATCTGCCGTCGAATGCCAAGCCGCATCTGCAGGAACCCAATACTGCCGAGGATGAAGCCTGACGCCCACCGGTGTCCCGCCAGCATTTCCGTGGCGGCAAGCGTTGCGCCGATCGCGGGCAGGCATATGGACCAGCCCGCCAATAGCCAATGCTTGGGCGCATAAGTTCGGACCAGCAGGTATTGACGATGCGCGAACCTGAACAAACTGGTCCAGTCGTGTGCGACCGGGCTTGGCACGAGAACGTGTAGCGGTGCGTTGATCTTGAATCCCCGGGCGCGTAGCGCGGCAGTCAGCGTCAAATCGTCGGACGCAGCCCGGTCCCATGCCGTCGCGAGATCGAGCTGAGTCAAAGCCGCGCGGTCGAGGGCGATCGATCCGCCCCAACACAGGTTCCAGCGCGCGGAGCGGGCGGCGGTGGCGATGGACATATCGACCGCGGCCACGATCAGACTCGGCCAGCGGCCATCGGTCGGCAGCTGCCAGCGATAGCCGGTGCTCGCGGCGACCTCGCGGTTGGCGACCGGCCGGATGAGTTGGGACAGCCAATTCTCGTCCGGCAGGATGTCGGCGTCGACGAACACCACGATCTCATCGTCATCGCGCAGCGCACCGAGTGCCGCCAACAGATTATGGACTTTTTGCGCGCGCTGAGTCGCGGTCCCGGCGATGACCAGATCCACGGCGATGCGGTCCGCCAGACTTTCGATTGTGCCTTCAATGAGGCGCATGACAGGATCGGAGCGAGTTTCCAGCGAAAACACCAGCCGGTAGCCGGGATACCGCTGTTGGCACAGTCCATCCAGAAACTTCGGTGTCGTCTCGCTGACGCCCTTGATGGCCGTGAGGATCGCAACCTTGGGTGTTTCCTGCGCAGGGGCAAGTAGGGTGAGACCCCGGCGGTAGTGCCAGACACCGTAGGTAGCCACTACGTCCGTCAGCAACCACGCCCAAAGCAGCGAGAGATACATCATTGCGAACGGCTCAATTCCCCGGTTGGCGCCTGCGGCCTGCGCGCAATCAACAGCAGCTCGATGGCTTTCGCATTGGCGGGCGCCCCGCACAGCGCGCTCAAAAACCCGCCGGCCAGCCGGCTCCAGATCAAGGCCCCATGCCAGGCAATCGCGTGGCGGAAATAGCGCTCTCCGGTCAGCTTGGGCGCGCAACGGCCCATCCAATGCGGGAGGCGATGGTGCGCCGTGAGCGGCAGGCCGCGGATCGACTCGACGTCGAGGCCCGCGGTGTCGGCGAGCGTGCGCAGCGCCTGCTCATTCCACCAGGTCAGGTGGTGTGGCGGCGCATTCAACACGAAATTGGGGATATCGTTCCAGGCCGAGGGGAATTTGGGCACCGCCAGGATGAGGTATCCCCCAGGCCGCACGCAGCGCTGCATGTCGAGCGCAAAATGTGCGGGGTTGGGTACATGCTCGACCACGTGGAACGAGCACACCGCATCGTACTGCGCGGGATGGCCGGCGGCGTGCGCAGCCAGGGATTCGTTCCGGATGTCTCTTTGGT
>Ga0210408_10004428_pt1 | contig 12527 bp, 21 predicted proteins | sample IncBWH4MmetaG_FD_155471 | JGI IMG/M metagenome (GOLD analysis project Ga0210408, IMG submission 155471) | Forest soil microbial communities from Barre Woods Harvard Forest LTER site, Petersham, Massachusetts, United States - Inc-BW-H-4-M | ecosystem: Environmental > Terrestrial > Soil >...
CTGCGCTCCATGCCGGCAGGACCGAAACCAAATCGTATGTATTTTTTCTGGAGCGGCAACGGCTTGCCCAAGACTGCCGTGGCAGACTGGCAGCGGAGCTATCGCCGGCTGTTCCAACTGGCCGACCTCAGGCGGGCGGACGGTCATCTCAAGCGCTGTCACCCGCAGATGTTTCGTGACACATTTGCCGTGGAAATGCTGCTGGCAGGAGTACCGCTCGATCAAGTCTCGATTTTGCTCGGACACCGCAGCATCAAAGTTACCGAAAAACATTACGCTCCCTGGGTTCGAGCGCGCCAAGAGCAGCTAGAAAACAGCGTGCGGCGGGCGTGGGCAAACAAATTGACTCCCATCGATCGGGCCGAAGGTACGCTCGTCGTGCAGACTTTGGGGACGGGCTGAGCGCGGACGCAGCCGTGGGGCCTTGTAGCATGAGCGCTAACGTAAGCAGCTAAGGCGTTGACCCTTTTGGGCGGGTTTCCGGCGGTAACTTCCAGTTAGCCGACGACACATCCGGAACCCACTTTTATAATGTCCCGCAGACCCGCCTGGAGCACGACAGGTAGATGTCCGAGATGCCGCCAGCGCATCCAAATGCCCTGTTGTCCAATCACAAGAAAACCGATGATGGAACCCGTCGCCTAGTACTGTCAGATGACTTGGAGAGATTGTTTCATGCCACGTTTCCTGCTTCTGTCTGTATTTGCCTTACGCTGATAGCGCCCGGGTGGGTGTTTGCTCAAACGAATCCGCCCGATGGCCATGAACATGGCGCTGTAGTCTGCAACGAGTCGCCCGTTCCAGGAAAGCGGCCCCCCAATATGGATTGCGCCATGCTTGTACACGCTAAGTTCTCTGTCCTACCGTCCGGTCCTCTTGTTTGGCGGTTCGAGAATTTCCCGACGAAAGAGGCCGCGCAAAATGCCGCAACTCCCGCGAGTGCCGTAGTGGAAGCAACGGGCAAGATCTGGCTCCTCACCCTCTCCTCCAAGGGTGGTCGGTCGAAACGTGGAACGTTCGTCACCGAAACAGACCAACTCCCGTCGATTCCCTCCGGGCCCAGCTATGAGATCGTCGTTTACGAAGCAGACCTCGGCCCGGAAGCCAATGTTCCGGTGCACACACACTCCGGACCGGAAACGTGGACCTGCTCACCGGCGAGCAGTGCCTGGAGCTGCCCGGTCGAGCAGTGCGTGCTCGCGCAGGCGAAACTATGTTCGCCCCGGCCGAAACCCCCATGAAATTGAACATGGTTGGCCCCGGAAAGCGCGACGCACTTTTCATCATTGTTCACGACTCTTCTAAACCGGCCACCACTTTCATTGACTGGCAGCCCAAAGGCGTTTGTCAGAAGTTGGACGCCGCGGCGCCGAAATCCCGTTGAGGGACGTTGAAAGCTCCATTCGGAGCCTGCCCCGATCACGAGCAACCCTGAAATAATCCCAAGGTAAGGGTTGCCGACGATACTGGAGTTGATGGCAACAAACCCATCTATCGGTACTAATCCGCCGAATCACGCTTCAAATTGCACTCGATGAGTGCTAAGCCCTGAAGGCAACAGCCGGAGCCAAGGTCGCTTGCCCGGAAAGGCGACCGTCCGGCCAAGTCACCCCGCTCATTCCCGCAGAACGGCGCGCGATAAGGACGGGGTACCTTGTCCCTTGAGCTTTACTTCTTGGGCCGCGACTCCGGCGGCACAAGACCTGCGAGGCGGTAGTACACAACGAGCTGGCCGTAGTGTTCACCGCTATGTTCGATGAGGCCGTATGCTATGTCGAGAACGCGCGCTTTCTGGTGAGGGAAATAAACAACCTCCGTCGTCAGGCCTTTTTCGCCTTTCGACTGGATGGCGGCGGCTCCGTCGGCAACGGATTTCTTGACGAACGCAACGATGTCGGCCTTGGACTTGTATTGGTCGCGCTTCGGATCTTCTCCTGCGGGAGGCTTCTGCCCCATCACAGGATTGGTGAAGTAATACATTGAACCCGCAGCATGCAGCAATTGCTCTGCGAAACTGCGCTGCGCGGGAGTAGGCTTGAAGTCATATTTGTCCTCGGGAAAATCTTCGGCCATCGCCATCAGCTTGCGGCCAATCTCATTCCAGGAATCCAGCACAACCTTCAGTTCGGGGTCGGCAGGTTTGACGGCTGCATCTTTCTTCATTGCCTCCTGGGCATGGGCGGGAAATGCGAATGCCAGCAGGACGATAGCGAGAAACGGTATTCTTTTCATTTCTTTCTCCACGATTGAGTTTCGCGAATCAAAGCGTCAGCTTCTTATTTCGCCTGCGCTAGCCCCGCAACAACTGCGGCAACTTTATCGAGTTGCTCATTCCAGCCCTCTACTTGCCCGCTGTTTTTTGCGTTCTCCATGGTTTCATTTCCAATTAAGGTGAGTTTCGTCTGGCCGTTTCCAAAATTCTCAAAAATAACCACGTTGTGCGCATCGTCTATGGCCTCATGTTCAATTCCATATTCTGCAGGCTCAACCTTGTTTCCCTGCGGGTCGGAAAAGTACATGGAGAAAACGATCTTCTCGTGCAGAACAATCTCGTGGTATTCACCAGCATTCCAGCCCTCCTGTCCATCCGGCGTTCTCATGCAGTAGAGAAATTTTCCTCCCACGCGAAAATCCATCTTGCAAACAGGCGCAGTAAAACCCTTCGGCCCCCACCACTGCATCACATATTTTGGATCTGTCCACGCCTTCCAAACCAATTCGCGTGGGCCATCAAAAACTCGGGTCACAACCATCCGCTCGATCTCATTCACCGTGCTTTTTGTCATGTCGAACCTCCACTTTTTTCATTTGATTCACAACCACATCCAACTTGTCGAAACTCTCTTCCCAGAATCGGCGATAGCTAATCGCCCAGTCGCTGACTGTCTTAATCGCCTCTGGTCTAAGCGTGCAGATACTCTCTCGTCCACGCTTCGTCTTGATCACAATCCGCGCCCGCACCAGGTAGGCAATATGTTTTGAAATCATCTGCTGCGAAAGTGCAAACCGTTCCGTCAGGCCGTGCACAGAGGCAGGCCCACGGGAGAGCCGCTCGATCATCGCCCGCCGGGTTGGATCCGACAAAGCTGCGAATGTTGTACCGAGCCGATCCACAACCATATGGTAGTGGATGTTTCTTGAATGTCAATTGGTATTCTCGCGAGCCAGATTTCCATTCCCTGGTCTCTGAACCCTTACACGCGTGATAGATCGCCAATGCACTCACTGGACAGGATTGCTACCCTTAAGTGGGCTTGTGTGAATCGATTCCAGAAACTCCTGGATCACGGGCAAACCTTACGTTACCGATTAGGTAAGGTTTGCCGACAATCCACTAAGAAACGGCAAAAGCCGCTCGTAAGTGTATTCGAGATTTTTCGCCAACTGACGCAGTCCAGGTTGCCGAAAAACGTTCGCCATTCGTGTATCGTGGGCTGCAGAGTTCAGCTCAGGGTAGGCTGTCGAAAAAAAGATAGACCGACGCAATGCGACCGTTCCGGGCGACGATAAAATCGGTTCCCGCGTAAGCTGGTGGCTTGCCGGGAGTGCCAGATACCCATCGAACCCGTCCGGCATCACCTAATTCCTCGGGAGGGAAGAGGGGCTGATATTCGAAATCTGGATGTGTTGCTTTGATCACACCAGCAATACGATCAATCTCGTCACGGCCGCGATATATATGCCGCCTTTTGGGTCGTAGAATACTGCATCTTCATGAAAGATCTCGTCGATTGCAGCGCGACGACGCACACGGTCTTTTTCGCCAAATACGTCGCTCAGATTACGAAGCAGCAAGGTCGATATGCTGTTGGACATCGTGTTCTCCGTTTCAGATCGTAGGCCGCGAGCCACCCGACCTTGGCTAATTTTATGACTTTTGTGGTCGACAATAGCGAACAGGAAAAAAGGTGATCAGTGGCTGCGATCCGGGAAACCGGGCTCTACCCCCATCCTCCATGAGTTGCAAGATGATCACTACTCGCTCAGATGTAATCGCACAAGCGGCAGTCTTAGTGCTAATGACCGCGATTGCCTCGCACACAGCAATTCACATCCAGGCCGCGCCGCCGGTCGGATCGCGGACAACTGCCAACCTCGAACACGTCGTCATCGCTGTCCGTGACTTGGCAGTCGCGACGACTTCCTATGAACGCCTCGGCTTCACAGTGACGCCAGGGGGCAGTCATCCATCCGGAGGAACCACCGGCAACGGCGTCTTTTTCGGCAATGGTACGTATCTGGAACTGCTGACGTTCTATGATCGCGAAAAGGCTTCGGATTTGGCCAAATTCTTAGAGGAGCGGGAGGGTCCCCGCAGTATCGCAGTCGAGGTATCCTCGGCGGTTGCTGTCGGCGAGTCACTCCATGCGGCTGGTATCGAAGGTAGCGATCCGACGAAAGGCAAATGGGAGTCCTCCTCTCCTGTAACCAAAGAGTGGCTCACCGTTGATCCGAAGCCAGCATTGCCGGGCAACATTTTCTTCATCGATTATCTGAGAGCAAGCCAGTCACATCCCAACACGGCAATTGGAATCAGGTCGGTGTGGGTGATGGTGAAGAGTCTGCAGGATGCAACGCACACTTTCGAACGGCTTGGATTTTCGGTCGGGCGCCAAATCCACGCACCGCGATTTGGAGCTGTCGCCCAGGAGGTGAAGTTGGGAAAGGCGTCGCTGATGCTCATGATGTCGAAGGAGAAACGCACGGACAGCAACGATCATGAACATACAGCCGGGAGCGATATCGTCTGCTTGAGTATCATGGTGCAGGATTTGGAGGCCACCCGCGCTGTCATCAAGGCTCGCAGCGGTCAAACCCTAGAGGTCTACAAGGGCATTTACGGCAACAGCGTCTCAATTCCAGCGAACCTCACACATGGTATCGAAATTGAATTCGTACAGAATGCCCGTTAATCGGCGTTTCCGGGTGCCGCCGGATACCGATGCGACTGTCCTCAAACGTTCAATCACCTCGGTTATGGCAGGCAAATTCGGCACCGAGTCGTTCGCAACGAAGATGTCACCGCGCCCGTGGCGATCATAATCCGCAAGGCTAGCCCTAAGCCGTTGCCCGGTTTTGCGAGGCCGACTTTTTCGAAGCCTCTTAGAAATGCCGGTTGCCATCGTTGTGGTAAACCGGTGGCGCAATAAGCTTGAATGTGTATGAAGACCGATTGCGGGCGGGTGACGAGCAAGCCGGAAATAATTCTTAAGTTAGCGCTTATGGGGCCTTGTAGGGATGTACGCTTTCCAACGCTTCTCATTGTCCTCGTCAAAACTACACGCATTCCCAGAATCAATAATTTTTGCGGAAACTTCGACTTGCTGGAATCCAGTAAGATTCTTGGCAATGATCGTGTGGCTCCGGCATCTCTTCGGTTGGGTGGTCAGTGTTTTCAGGTCCCGAGAGGATCTCATCCTCGAAAACCTCGCTCTGCGGCAGCAACTGTTAGCTCTGCACGCCAATCGACCTCGCCGGCCGCTGTCGGCCATGCAAAAGCTGTTTTGGCTTATATGGAGAAAACTCTGGGCCGAGTGGCAGAAGCCTCTGCTTCTGGTCACGCCGAGAACGGTGGTTGAATGGCATCGGGCTGGCTTTCGGTTGTATTGGAAGTGGCTCTCAAGAACCGGACCCATGAGTGGACGGAAGGCCGTGAGCAAAGAGATTCGAGCCTTGATCTTCCGCATGGCTGCCGAGAATCCCACCTGGGGAGCACCACGCATACACGGCGAGCTGCTCAAGCTGGGCTTTGATGTATCGGAAGACTGTCTCACGATGGCTTCGGCAAGCGCCGAGAACTCCTGGTCCCGCCCAGCGCTGGCTCACCTTCCTCAGGAATCATCGGGAGGCGATCGCGGCGATGGATTTCTTCACGGTACCGACGCTTACTTTTGGGGTGCTGTACTGCTTTTTCATCGGTCACGACCGGCGCAAGATTCTACGTTGCAACGTGACGCGAAACCCCCATGCTCTCTGGATCGTCCAACAGTTGCGGGAGGCGTGGCCTTACACGCCAGCACACCGGTTCCTGCTGTTTGATCGCGACGCCAAGTTTGGCGACGATGTGGTCACCTCAGCCCAAGAAATGGGGAGTGAACCAGTGCACACCGCTTTTCGCAGTCCCTGGCAGAACGGAGTGGCCGAGCGTTGGGTGGGAAGCTGCCGACGAGACTTGCTGGATCACGTAATCGTCCTGAATGAGCGCCATTTGAAAAGGCTGATATCCGAATATGTGCGCTACTACCATGAGGACCGAACGCATCTCGGCCTCGCGAAGGACACGCCGGCGGGTCGGCCGACCACAATTCGTTCTGCTGTCGAAAGCAAAATTCGTTCCTTTCCTCGGCTGGGCGGGCTGCACCACCGCTATGCGGTGGCTGCGTAAATCCTGATTTCTTCTTCACCCGATTGTTGCTCGTCGGACAATCTGCATTTGTTTGTTGCTTGTGGGCCATCGGCAGAACCAAGAGTCACGTCGCTACTTTACTATGCGAAGCGAGACGGTTGTCTTGGGCGTGGAAGGTTTTGAGGAACCACAGCACTCGCGCATTTCGAGAAATGAAGGAGTTTGCTTCGGTCTAGAAACCAACGTGGACCGTGAGCTCAGCGAATCAGGTGGGGAGCGATCACACTCAGGAATTCACTGGAAGTGATGATCTTCGTGTTCTTCCAGAACTTGGGAAAATGCCGCCGGTTTCCTGTCAGCAGGTAGTCGGCACGTGCTCGATCGGCACATTCTATGGACATGTTGTCCTCGGGATCGGAAGCAACCTGAGCGAGACGCGAGGGTGTCACGACGTGAGCATGGTTCTTGATCAACTGCAGGAATTGTTGCCGCAAGCTTTTGCGGATCTTGAGCTCGGGACGCGCTAGAACTGTAGCGTACTCCGACACGATCGGATCGGAAACATACCAGCGAACTGGCTTGGTCATCGCGAGCAGAAGCACTGTCCGCTGCAAGCCTTCCGGTTTGAGCGCCGCTGACACGACCACATTTGTGTCGATTACGAGCCGAAGCGGAATCATCGGCGCTTGGCTTTACGAGCGGTCTTGATGATCTGGTCGATCTGCTTGCCGCCCAAGCGGTTTGTACCCTTCTGCTTGGATTCCTGGCCAATGATCCGAAGAACCTCGGGCTCGGGAACAGCAAGGCGTACATAGTCTCTGAGGCTGAGTAACACCGCCCGCGGGCTGCCCCGCTTTTCGATGACTACGGACCGACCTTCCTCTTCAACCCGGCGCAGCAGTTTGCCGAAATTCGTTCGTGCGTCCAAGGCTGTGACGACAATCCCATCATTCATAAACTCTCCATTTCGATGGATTAAACTGTATAGTTCGTTTCAAGTGGCTGTCAACCGGACACCCGTCAAAAGATTCCCTCAGCGTGATGGCGAAGCGCGCGGTGGCTAAGGATCGCGGACTGCGGCAATCCACTCTGTCCAAACTCGATACCATATTTCGCAAGCAGTTTCTCGCCTGGGCAGCCAAACGTCGCTTTGTCCGTCTCGCCGACCTTGACGTAGTTGCGCTGCGAGACTTTCGCTCGAGCTGGACCGACAAGCCTCTAGCCAAGAGCAAGAAGCAGAGTCGCGTGATGGGATTTTTTCACTTTTGCCAGCGAAGCAAATGGATCACCGAGCATCCAATGCTGGGCATTGGTGCGATCAAAGTGGACCAAACGCCGACGAATTATTTCACGGTGAACGAATTTGGCGCATCCTCGACTCCACCGATCTCTACCGCGACCAGCGCGGCGACAACGGTAACGGATCGCGGATCCGGCTCTAACTCTGCTGATGCGCTGGAGTGGTTTGCGAATTCGGGATGCCGTCACCCTCGAAAGGAACCGCTTGAGCGAGGACGACAAGCTGCTCTTTACCAGGCGAAGACCCGCCAGCCGGTATACGTGCCTTTACCGGCGCCAGTGGTGGATGCTTTGCGCTCCGTGCCTGCCGGACCGAAACCCAATCGAATGTATTTTCTCTTGAGTGGGAACGGCTTACCAAAGACGGCGGTAGCGGACTGGCAAAGGAGCTATCGACGGCTGTTCAAACTGGCCGACCTCAGAAAAGCGGACGGCACTCCGAAGCGTTGTCATCCCCAGATGTTTCGGGACACGTTTGCCGTAGAAATGCTCCTCGCCGGAGTGCCTCTTGATCAGGTTTCGATTTTGCTTGGACACAGAAGCATCCGGGTAACCGAGAAGCACTATGCCCCCTGGGTTCGAGCACGCCAGGAACAGCTGGAAAACAGCGTGCGGCGCGCTTGGGAAAACACCTCGACCCCGATCGAGCCAAGAGTGCATTAAGACAGCCAGCGGGATGATTCCTCTCGTTGTGGCGACGCCCCCGGATATGCGCAGATGGGTGGAGGAGGGATGAATGGGTTCGAAACTTTGCCCGCAGCCACGTTTAGTGTTGGCCAAGGGTTATCGACTGCCGCCGTCACCTCTGTTCTGGCAGCCAAGGATGGGAGCGTTTGGCTCGGCACTCTTGGGAGCCTGAACAGATGGAATCACCTTCATCAAGCTCTTTTCCTCAAAATGTCAGCCGGCGCGCAGCACATCCTTTTACATAGGCAACGGAAACAGGGATTGTCACCTCGGCCGCTGTGCCCGTAGTCGAGTTCACTCCAGACCGCCAGCTTGCCGTCCACCAGGTCGGCGCGTTCGCGCATGCCAGGCAATCCGAGGTGTCCGGCGCGCCCGTGTGCGGCAAAAACCTCGCTGCGATCCGGCTCGGCGAGCTTGGCCCCCGTTGTCCAACTCGGAGACCAAACCATCGGAGATATTGAGCGCGATTGAGAACGGAACAACGGGATGCTCAGAGTCGATACAAATTGTCTCCAGGATTCCTTCCTGCCGGCAAACTCCTCCCTGGGCAGCGGGCTGTCAGCGACGCCTCCTTACGACGCTTCTTGGATGTTCTAGGCTATGAACGGAGCGCGGCCGTCCCGTTCACGAGCATCGAGGGAATTGGTGCCGTCAAAAGCGGAGGGTTCAGCTCTGATTCCCATTGCGGAGACTAAATCAGACGAGTCATGCTTCCCATGGATTCAGAACCGGGACTTGTGTGTTTGCGAAGTCGCTCACATTGCGTGAGACGATCGTGAGATTGTAGTGGAGCGCAGTCGCCGCCAGCAAAGCGTCGATAGTCGACAGAGCCTTTCCCTTCCGCTTTGCGTCAGCGGCAAGGAATCCCCAGCGGTCGGCAACAGCCGCATCGATGGGCAGAATTCTCCCGGAAAAGCGGGCTTGCATTTCGACTTCCAGCCAGGCTTCCAGATTTGTCCGTCGCTTGCTTTGCGGTAGGCTTGCCAAACCCTTTCGGATCTCTCCAAGGGTGAGAACACTCAGGTAGAGTAAGCCTTCATCGGCGGATTCCATCCACTCCAGCACCCTCGGCTCGGGCTGAATGCGGACAACCTCAGAGATACAATTCGTATCGAGTAAGAAGCCGCTCATAGCTCAATGTCGCGTCCGTTATCCTTGGCTCGGTCGAGATCGAGTTCGATACCGACCAGCGGCGATTCCCGGAAGAACTGCACCAGGTTTTTCGGCTGGTGAGACTTGCCGACAAGCCGGTCGTATTGCTCGTCCGAAATCACCACCACGCCCTCCTTGCCCTGTCGAGTGATGCGTTGCGGCCCCTGGATTCGCGCCAGTCGAAACACCTCGCTGAACCGAGCTTTCGCAGTTTGGAGCTGCCAGGGCTGGCCAGCGATTTTCAGACTCTTACTGTCTCCAGGTTTCGTTCCGGGACTGGGCTGTTTGAGACTTTTGGGCACCACCGCTCCCTATATGACTAGTCTGACTAGCTATAAGCTAACATTTCGCTTTTCTTCTGTCAAACAGCACTCGACAGTATTCGACGGTCTCAAACCTGGGGGGCGATCGGAGCGAAGCCCAAGCTATACATGTTCCCCACCCCAGTTGGGCGGCCCACTTGTCGGAAGCAGGCACCGACTTGCGCACCATCCAGGTTTTCCTCGGGCACGGTGATCTGGAAGCGACCGCCCAGTACCTGCATCTGTGGCAGCGGCACTTGCAGGCCGTCACCCATCCCCTGGACAGTCTTGCTCTCTCCGGCATCAAGAACGTCAGTCGCAGCTTTAAGCGAAAAAACCTAAGAAGGACTCGGCCGAGATGAGGTGTCCGAAGCGGAAGAGAATCTGCAGCGCGGAACGACGAAATCGAGGTCCGCATCAACATGACTACAACCGGCTCGAAGTAGCGCGTGCCCTTGGCTGGAGCTGCGCCTCTGGCCAGTGTCATCTCGACGTCTCGCGCTATCCTGTACCCGGGACATCGAGCGTGGAACGTTTCTGTCAGCGCCGATCGTTGTGCTCTAACTTGCGCTGCACAATCGGCAATGGACCCGTTGCACCACGCTTTCTGGAATTCTCATCGTTATGTAGCCGCGTCTGAATCGGCTTTCGGTGTGCCCCCACACGATCACGCCAGGCTCGCCTGCGAACATGCGACGAATGGTCTGCTCGCTCAGGTCCCAGAGGCTGGCCAGTTCACCGACGGAGAAATGTCGTTCCAACGACGCTTCGCCGATTGGTCCCGGGACACTGCTCAACCAATCGGATTCGGTGGCAGGCGGTTTTCTTGTGTGCATGGATGCCTCCTTCGTTGGCGGGAAGAAAGACTGAGCCCAACGTTAGATCGGCTGGCAGCTGGAGTTCTTCCTCAAAGATCGCCGAAATATCGAAGACTTTCAGAATTTTACGATGATCTGTGCTTACGATGGGTGGGTCCTCTCTAGCAGGCGGGGTTGGGCTGGGCTGTTGGGCTGTTGGTAGCTTGACGCACTGCGGGTGCACCGATAACATCGCGGCAAGCCCCAGCCTGCTCGTCTTGCTTGGGCAAAGCCAGCGTCTGGCGCTCGCGATTTTTTTGGACCTACCAGCGCCGCCGGGTAACATGGAGCGAGGCGACCGACTCCGCGGATCGTCCGATGGCCACCAGAGGTCGGGACCTGGCCGGCTGGTCAGCGTTGCCCTTTTTTGCCTGGCTCTCCTCATTCTCCTCGTGAGCCTCTTGACGGCGCGACTACAAAGCTTTGACGTGTCCTCAATGTTGTTTGACGGCGCGCTAGCGGCGGTGTGCGTCGTGTTTTTTTTCTTCTCCGGAGCCTTGTGGTTGGCACACCAGCAGCAGTGTGAGACCACCAGCGCGCTCGACGCACGCGAAGCTTCCCTGTTGGAAAGTGAAGCGCGTTTCCGGCAGATGGCCGACCACATCCAGGAGATCTTCTGGATGATCGATGCGCATACCAAGAAAGCCCTGTACGTGAACCGGGCATATGAGACGGTAACCGGGCGATCGAGAGAGGCCCTGCGACGTGACCCGCTCTCCTACGCAGAGCTGATCCACCCACAGGATCGCCGCCAAATATTGACCAAGCTCGACGAAGCGACCCGCACCGGGAAATTCAACGAACAATTTCGGATTGTGTTACCGGACGGGGATTCACGGTGGATCTGGGTGGGTGGATTTCCGGTGCGGGACGGCAGAGGGAGGATACAGAAGCTGGTCGGAACGGCCAAAGACGTGACTGCGCAAAAGCAAGCCGAGGAGGAGATCAACAGAAACCTCATGATGGCAGAGGCCGCATGGGCCGAGGCGGACGCCCTGCGCAAAGCGACCTTGGCGCTGACTCAAGACTTGCAGCTGGACAGCGTTCTGGATACATTGCTCCAGTCCTTGCTGGAACTAGTTCCGTACGAGTCGGCAAAGATCCTGCTGGTTGAGTCAGATTCTCGACTATTCGTGGCGCGCGACGCGCCCCCCTCTCGGGTTGCGACCCAGAGCGTGAGATATCCTCCCACCCTCGACGCGACCGACTACCCTTTCATCGAACGAGTGCTTGCAAGTCAAGTCGGTGTTTTGCTCAAGGACGCCATCGAGGAGCAGGAATGGCACGTTTGCGTGGACTCCGAGTGCCCTCCCTCCTGGCTTGGAGTTCCGTTGATTGTGTCAGGCCGGGCGCTGGGGCTAATTTCCCTGGCCCACTCCGTGCGCGGCACGTTCACCTCGGAACATTTGCGACTTGCCCAGCTGCTCGCCATCCCGGCAGCGGCAGCGATTCAGAATGCACGGATGTACGAGTGTGCGAAAATCTATGGCGATGAGCTCGAAAAGCGCACCTCAGATCTTCGTGCGGTCGAGAGTGCACTGCTGCGTTTTCATAGCGATCGTCCTTCCTAGGTGACTGCTCGCTCTGTTAAGGGCCCCTGCTTGGGGGGTTGGAGCTTACCGGAATTCATGAGAGGCAGCAAACCCGAGCCGGAACAACCCTCGCCCTATCGTGGCAGCTATGGGGAAGGCCTTTCCCTGCGGCGCGTTGGGCGACCCTCAGTCCAGATCAAAGCGCAGGATCGCGAAACCAAGTGTAAAACTCCAGATATTTTACGTCCGTCGATTTTGCTGACCGCCGGGATGAAGCCTGGCGGACGGCTCACTGGGCGGATTTCGTTCGAACTCCGCTAGGGGCATAGTGACCGCGGTTACGCGACCCACG